>Ga0315274_10003409_pt1 | contig 23642 bp, 25 predicted proteins | sample YL17G02_20_MG_FD_203700 | JGI IMG/M metagenome (GOLD analysis project Ga0315274, IMG submission 203700) | Sediment microbial communities from Yellowstone Lake, YNP, Wyoming, USA - YL17G02_20 | ecosystem: Environmental > Aquatic > Freshwater > Lake > Sediment | place: USA: Wyoming | collected...
TTCTGTCTCGTGCCGGGCGCTACGAGGCGGTGGCGGAGAACCTGGAGGTCAAGGAGGTGTGGGTCAACGACCGCCGCTACCTCGTCTGCCACAACCCAGAACAGGCGGAGAAGGACGCCGCCGACCGAGCGGTGATCCTGGACGCGCTCGCGCAGGCACTCCACGGGGGAGCGGGCGGCTTGATCGCCAACCGCGGCTACCGGCGCTACCTCACGCTGGCCAAGGGAGCCGTGCAGATCGATCCACGCAAGGTGAAAGCCGACGCCCGCTTCGACGGGAAGTGGGTGCTGCGCACCAACACCTCCCTCCCCGCAGCGGAGGTGGCCAAGCAGTACAAGCGCCTCCTCGTCGTGGAGCAGTTCTTCCGCGCCGCCAAGAGCCTCTTGGAGACCCGGCCGATTTACCACCACGACGACGCGACGATCGCTGGGCACCTGTTCGTGAGTTTCCTCGCCCTCGTGTTGCGCCACGAACTGGAACAGCGGCTGGCGAAGCGCGGCTGGAAGCTCGAGTGGCGGGACATCGTGCGCGACCTCAGCGCAGTGGACGAGGTGGAGGTACGTCACCACCGGCGCCGCTACCTGCTACGGACACCGCTCCGCGGCGTAGCCGGGAAGGTGCTTCAGGCCGCGGGGGTGGCCATCCCTCCCCCGGTCAGGGAACCGGACGCCCCTGATGCCAGGACGTCGCGCCACGCACGCTAGCGCCCATCAGGACGCAGCTTCAGTTTCGAAACTGTAGAAGATGGGTCTGACTGCTCGGCTCTGAAATGCCGCCCCCTCATCTCTCCCATCCAAGGAGATCCGAAGGGTGATCGTGGGCTGGCCGGTTTCGGTCGACAGCTTGCGAGTCGCTAGGCGACTTGCTTCTTGATGTGTGGCGCTGATCAATACAAGTTCCCCGGTCCGCGCGGTCTCGCGACTGCGGCCAGCCGTCACCAGCTCGCAACGGTCACGCACGTTCCGTGATCGGTCCCATAGCCTCCGCTAGGAACCAAAGGAGCGTCAGGCAATCTCAAATGGCGGTTCAGTCGTAGGCCTTTCTGACCTCTTCAGTGGCCAGGAGCGCCTCCATGTTTTCCATTCCAGCCCAGGATGGCAGCTCTCTGTGAACCCGACAGTACTTCTCTGGAATCGGATGTGTCCCGATGGTGACAGGCAAGCCGTATCGCGACTCGATGTACTCCTTGAAGTACGTCCGGCGAGGGCACGGCGGGTAGCCAACAATGAGGCCCGTTGCCAGATGGATCGCCTCGGCGCCGTTCTTGACCATTTCGTCCGGAACATACTCGACGTTGCCACCCGGACATCCGCCGCACGACGAGTACCCGACAATCTCGAGCGGCTCGCTTGCTGGGTACTGGGCGAATGCGCCTGCTCGCTCGCGCACGGCACGGAAGCACTTGCCGCCGCCGCAGGAGTGGTACCGATCGCAGATGATGATCCCAATCTTCACAGGTCGACCTCCCAGTCAGGAAGAGTACTCCATGCGCGTATTGCCTTCGAGTCCGGCCCTGGCAACGCGTGATGCCGTGAGGTCGCCGCAGGGAAGACAAGTAGCGGGAGCCGTCGCTTGGCCTGCTGCGAGCCGGCGAGCTGCTAGCAGTGACGGGCTCATCTCGGCGTGCCTGTCATCTGGGCGTATGCCACGGGAGCTTCTCCCAGAGCCGCAGCTCTCGGGCTTGCGCGGGCTTCAAGGCGATTCGGTGACGTTCGCCTAAACATCGATCCTGCTTCCCGCCGCGATGTCGAGGAATCCGCTGCCGAAGACGTCGCGCAGGATGCGGATCGCGGCGTCGCCCGTGCAGTGGCACGGGGCGATCCGCTTGACGCTGAGCCCGAGCAGTTCATTCGCGGTACGACGGACGTCAGCCTCTTCCGCACGGTAGAGATGGAATCCCCCAAGAACGAGGTCGAGCGGGCGTTGGGCGGCCTCCATGGCAAGGCGCACGACATTCACGATGCCTTCGTGGGCGCAGCCGGTGATAAGTGAAGGTCCTTCCTCGCCGTCGACGACCAGCGCCTGTTCGGGGATCTTACGTCCGAACTGGCCGATCGATTGCACCCCAGCGACGATCTGCGTGGGGCCCCTGACCCCAGTAAGCCCTATCTCGTGCCGTCTTTCCCCAGCGAAGCGCTTGGCGAACGCCACGGGCACGTAGAGGTGCAGGCCCTTGTGAAGCACGGCGGACACGGCGCCTATGTGGTCGCAGTGCTCGTGGGAGAGCGCAAGCGCAGTGACGGAGCGGAGACGAAAGTCGAGCGCTTGAGCGTTGTGCTCGAAGACGAGCTTGTCGGCGCCGGTATCGAACAGGACGACTTCCTGTTTCACGCAGAGACGCGCCGAGAAGCCCCAACCGGGCCAAAGCCCCGCTCCGGCGCGATTGTCGTAAAGAATGGAGATCGTTGCCATGTGCCCCTCTCGCTTTGTACCGAAGGCTAGCAAGGGCCGGCCTATCTCGCAACTGAACCGCCCCGGGATTGCCGGAGACCGAATTCCTTGAGAGGGTGCGGCAATGGCAGGGCCAGACAGGTACTCCCGGAGAGGAGCGTCCACTTTGCCCTCGCGAGCAATGGCTCACAAACAGGCCGCTTCTTCACCCCAAGTGGACTACTCTTGAACTCCGCCGCGGCCGAGCGGGACGTCGTGACGATCCTTCAGCCTTGAAGAGGTGGCTCGTCAGTCGTAGAATCGGTTGCATGTGCAAGGCGTTTGCAATTTGGCTGCTGCAGGAAGGGGACCGACCGCGATGACGCTCGATCAGCTCGCGCGCGGGGACGAGGCGCGGATTGCCTCCATCGATGGAGGCCTCGGAATGCGTCGCCACCTTGAGGCTCTGGGCGTTTACCCGGGCGACGCAGTGAAGGTCATCCAGGTGAGCGCGTTGCGCGGGCCGGTCTTGGTGGAGACGGGCGGGAGGAGACTCGCCATCGGGCGAGGTGTGGCGAGCCGTGTCCTCGTGCGAGCCCTAGCTTCCGCAGAACGTGCGACGGGGCCATAGTGTCGGCACAGGGGGATCTCACACGCCGCGTGCGGGCCGCCGGGAAGCGGGTGACAGGTGAGCGGGAGCTGATTCTGCGGGTGATCGAGGAGAACCCTCACCTTGGCGCAACCGAGATCTACCAGTTGGCCATCCGACAGAACCCCAAGCTGAACCTATCGACGGTCTACCGGACCATGGCTCTCTTGCAGAGAATGGGGCTCGTCGACGCCTCCCCGTTAGGTGAAGATCACGACCACTACGAAGCGCGCGGAGATGCCCACCACCATGCTGTTTGCCTCGGATGCGGTCAGGTCCTAGAAATGCCCACCGACCAGTGGATCGCCGATCTCGCAAGCCGAGAGCGTTTCAGGGTCACCTCCGCCAGGGTCGAACTCCTCGGGTATTGCGCTGCCTGCCAGGCACGCCTCCCCAAGGCCGCTGACCGGCCGCGGAAAGGCAAGGGCAGGTGAGCGAAACCGACACGAGGATCCCTCGCGGCTCCTTGGGCGGACGCATGACCAACCTGGCTCAGAATCTGGCATGTGCGCCGTCAGGCGGGCGCAGGACCTCCAACCAGCACCTCAGCTGCTCTAGGAACAAGGACTCATGACTCGAATCGCGCTGGTCGGTCAGCCGAACTGCGGAAAGAGCACGATCTTCAACCACCTCGTCGGCTACAAGGCAACGACGTCCAACTTCCCAGGGACGACCGTCGAGTACCTATCAAGCGAGGCCTGGATTGCCGGGAGCCACGTCGAAGTCGTCGACCTCCCGGGAACGTACTCCCTCCTCTCCATGGACTCGGCAGAGGCCGTGACGCGCGACTACCTCCTCTGCGGCGGGGTGGACGCGATCCTGAACGTTGTCGACGCCTCCCTTCTCTCGCGAAGCCTCGAGCTCACTCTCCAACTCCTGGAGACGGGGATTCCCCTCGTCGTCTGCCTGAACATGGAGGACGAGGCAAAGCGGAAGGGGATGACGATTCGGACTGATGACCTCTCCCGCCGGCTGGGCGTGCCGGTGGTGAGCGCGGTCGCCGTACGTGGAGTCGGGGTCAAGGAGGCAGCCTCGCTTGCCCTTGAGGCCGCCGAGAGGGGCGCGTCCCCCCCGCCTCCTGTCTACGGCCCTGACGTGGAGGGCGCGATCGCCGCGATCGCTCTTGAGGTCGAGCGCTCCGCGATAGCCTCTCGTCGGCCCCGGCTCACTGCGACGAGGCTTCTCGAAGGGGATTTGGCCATGGGAGCGGAAGCACAACGGGAGAACCCAGGCCTCACTCGGGCTGTGGAAGAGGCCGAGGCCAAGCTCCGCACGTGTCGTGGACGGAGCGGGGACGAAGTCCTCTCCACCGAGCGCCATCACACCGCGATGGCGCTCGGTGAGGCCGTTTCCACTCTAGGAACGCCGAGGGTCGGCCTGCGCGACCGGCTGGACGCAATCGTCATGCATCCTGTGATGGGGTACCTCGTCTTCCTTGGGGTTCTGTACGCCTTCTTCACCTTTGTCTTCCAGGTGGGGGGGCTCGTCGAGCGCCCGGTCCTCGCCCTGTTCGATCGCGCCGTTGCCGCCCTGGCGACCGCACTTCCGGAGGGGACCCTCCCCTTCGCCGTCCTGAAGGGCCTCATCCAGGGAGTGGCCGGGGCGACCGGCATCGCCCTCCCCTACCTCGTCCCGTTTCTCCTCGGGCTCGCTCTTCTCGAGGACGTGGGCTACCTCCCGCGCGTCGGCTACCTCCTCGATGGACTGATGCACCGGATTGGGCTGCACGGGAAGTCGGTCATCCCGTTCGTCCTCGGCTACGGGTGCAGCGTCCCGGCGGTGATGGCGACGCGGATCCTCGAGTCGCCCCGCGACCGGTTCATCACCGCCGCTCTCGCGATCATGGTCCCCTGCGTCGCCCGCGCGACGGTCGTCTTCGGCCTCGTCGGCTTCTTCCTCGGCCCTCTCCTCGCCGTCGTCGTGTACCTGGTGAACCTCGTCGTCATCGCTCTTGCGGGGAAGGTGCTCACCCACCTCTTTCCCCAGGTGACGCCAGGGCTGATCCTCGAGATCCCCACCTACAAGGTCCCGTCGCCGAGGACCGTCGCGGCGAAGGTCTGGCTGCGGGTGCGCGAGTTCCTCCTCTTCGCCTGGCCGCTCCTCGTCGGCGGGAGCATCGTCCTCGCCCTTCTCGAGTACGGGCGGGTTGAACGCTACCTGAACCTTGCCCTCCTCCCGATCACCTGGCCGCTCGGGCTTCCCGCGGTCCTCGGCATCCCGCTCGTGTTCGGGGTCCTGCGCAAGGAACTCTCCCTGCTCATGGTCTTCCAGGCCCTGGGGACGACCGACGTTCGCGCCGTCCTCTCCTCAGGGCAGATCCTCACCTTCACCCTCTTCCTCCTCTTCTACGTCCCCTGCCTGGCGACCATCGCCGTCCTCTGGCGGGAGTTCGGGAGAAGGAAGACCCTTCTCATCGTCCTTGGGACAACTGGGATCGCCCTCGTCGTCGGTCTTCTCGTCCGTGGAATAGCGGCGCTCGCCGGATGAGCGGGATCTACGCCGGACTCGGTCAGTGGTCGCAGACGTTCTGGCCCGTGACGAGTGTGCCCCCAAGGTAGGCCGTGGCGACCGCCTCAGGGGTCTCCGATGGAGCACCCACCACCACTTCGATCCCCCGCTCGGCGAACAGCGCTTGCGCCCTCCCTCCCATCCCTCCCGCGATGATCACCGTCACTCCCCTCTCGGCGAGCCAGCGCGGGAGGAGTCCCACCTCGTGAGGCGGAGCACTCACCTGGTCGACCTTGACGAGCGTACGGGCCTTCTCGTCGACGTCGATGAGCGAGAAGACCTCGCAGTGACCAAAGTGCGGCGAGAGCCGCCCTCCTGAGACCGGTACAGCTATCCTCATTTGGACCTCCTTTCTTCGATGTCCTCCCCACGCGACGGCCGCTCGGGCAAGGCGAGGAGAGGCGCGATTACCCGCTCCATGGCGTGCCCAGTCTCCGACCATCCGTAGTGATACGAGAACGGGAACCCCTCATCGCCAGCTTTGGTCAGCGCCGGATCCAGCGGGATCCGTCCCAGGAAGGGCACTCCCATCTCCAGGGCCATCCTCTCCCCTCCGCCACTCCCGAAGACCGGGGTGACCGCTCTGCAGGCCGGACACACGAACCCGCTCATGTTCTCCACAACGCCCAGCACCGACAGGTGGAGGTCCTGACAGAAGCGGACTGAACGACGCACGTTGGCCGTGGCCACGTCCTGCGGCGTGGTGACGATCACCGCGCCATCGGCGTCGTCAACGAGCTGGCAGACCGAGAGCGGCTCGTCCCCGGTGCCTGGAGGGGAATCGATGACGAGGTAGTCGAGGTCGCCCCACTCCACGTCCCTCAGGAACTGCTCGATCACACGCGCCTTCATCGGCCCTCGCCAGATGACCGCGCCGTTAGGATCGGAGAGAAGGAAGCCAATCGACATCACCTTCAACCCCGCCTTGACGACAGGAAGGATCGCACCGTCCCGAACCTCAACGCTCGCACCCTCCAGCTTGAGCATCCTCGGCACGCTCGGCCCGTGCAGGTCGACGTCCAGGAGCCCGACCCGCTTCCCGGCGAGCAAGAGAGAAACAGCCAGGTTGACCGCCAGCGTGCTCTTGCCGACACCGCCCTTGCCCGAGAGGACGAGCATCTTGTGTTGGATGTGACCAAGGCGGCGCTTGAGCGCCTGCCGCTCCTCTGACTCGTGCGGTCCCTCTTCCGGCCGGGCGGTTTGGGCGCCGAGGTTGTCCCTCTCACGGCTTCGGGAACAAGCCTCGGGCTCCGCCTTCTCTTCTCTGCGAGTTTGGCGGCGGCTGTAGTCCACCACCGCCTGTTTGAGCGTGTTCGCCGCAAGGAGCGCGCAGTGGTGTGATTCCTCTGGCAGCCCTCCCACGGCGGCGAGGACATCCTCCTGCCCGATGCGCATCGCCTCCTCGAGCGTCTCATTCTCCGCGAGCCGCGCACACGCGCTCCCAGCCAACGTGGAGTGCCCACAACCATCTGTAGTAAACGTGGTTCGGACGATGCGTCCATGCTCCACGTGGATCCAGAACTCCATCGTGTCGCCGCACGGACCTGTGACGCGGGCGTTGCCGCTCGCACCCCGGAGCGGACCAAAGCTCGCGGGCACGACCCGCACATCCGTCAAAGAGCCGTCTTGCATAGGTTCTCCCATACTTGCCTGATAGCGCTTGCAGCGGGCCCGTCATCGAACTCGACGACGGGTTTGCCGCTCACCTGCGCCTGTGTCACCGCGTGGTCGTAGGGAATCCTTCCGACGACGGCCACCCCAGCGCCGGCAGCCGATTCCTCGATACGCAAGGCCATTCCCGCGTTGATGTCCCACTTGTTCACGCAGACCGCCGCCGGAACAGAGAAGTGCCGCGCCAGGTCCAGCACCCGCTCCAAGTCGTGCTCTCCCGAGAGCGTCGGCTCGGTGACCGCCAACACGAGAGACGCGCCAGTCACGGAGGCGATCACGGGACACCCGATGCCGGGCGGCCCGTCGACAAGGATCAGGGACTTGACTTGCTCAAGGGCGATCCGTCTTGCCTCCTTGCGGACGACGCTGACCAGCCTCCCCGAGTTCTCAGCGGCGATGCCGAGGCGGGCATGGACCATGGGACCGAAGCGCGTCCTCGAGACGTACCACTCGCCGCTCAAACGCTCGGGGAAGTCGATGGCTCCAACTGGGCAGAACCACACGCACACGCCACATCCCTCACAGGCGAAGGGATCTATGGAGAACGCGGTCTCTCCGGTTGCCTGGCTCTCCTTCTTCACCGCCTCGAACCGGCAATGGTCGAGGCACGCACCGCAGCAGACGCAGTCTCCCTGACGGATGACAGCCCCGTGACCGCTCCGGAACTCCTCGCGGCGCTCCACTTCAGGAGCGAGGACAAGGTGCAGATCGGCTGCGTCTACGTCGCAATCTGCGAGGACCGCGTCTCGCGCGAGGGCGGCGAAGGAAGCGACGAGGCTCGTCTTGCCCGTCCCGCCCTTGCCGCTGATGACGACAAGCTCCTTCACGCCGATCACATCCCTGAAGATGCTCTATTCTTGCACTCCGTGGAGGAGGGTCCCGATCCCCCCACGATCAGACCGAACTGCTGAAGGACGCTGTTCAGGCTCGTCTCCCGCCTGTGGCCTGGAATCAGGTCCGCAAGCACGATGTAGATGAAGGTCACTGCGGAGAAGGCCATGACGTAAGGGGTAGAGGACTTGGCAGGGAGCACCCAAGCGTAGGCGATGAGACCTCCCGCAAGGGCGGCGAGGCTCGACATGACATTCCACCCGAACACCTTTCTCCTCGTGAAGCCGCCTTCGAGCAGGATGAAGAAGTCCCCGGTCTCCTGCGGTATCTCGTGAACAGCGATGACCACCCCGTCCACAAGGTTGTGCAAGGCGTCCCCAAGGAGGATCAGGCTCGCGGCGCTCGAGTGAATCTCGCACTTGCCAGCATGGCAGTGCCTCCAAACCGCGAGTCTCTCCAGAAGGAAGAAACACCCGAGGCCAGCCAACGCGGCGGAGCCCGTTCCACTCAAGAGAGTCGATCCAACGATCAGAAGAAGAAGCACGGTCTACCCCTCCTCGCGACCTGCCGCCACATACCAGACTCGCCCACCTGATCGACGAACGGTGACAAGCTGCCTTTTGCGCAGGGGACGGAGCCGTTTCGTCGCCTCATTGGGAGAGAGGGCCGCGTACTCCGCGATGTCCTCCAGTGTGCTGGGCCTGCGACGAACTAGACTCAGGATGCCCAGGGTGGAGGAGTCTGCGCCTTCCCTTGGGAAGGCATTCCCGAGCTGGCAGACGACCTCCGCAAGCGGGTCGAAGAGCGCTGCCAAGTCCTGTAGCTCGTCCAGGGGAACGGCCAAGGCCTCTTCCTCTGTGGGAGGGCGATCCACCGTGTTGAGCTGCACCCGGTCCGGCTTGATCCCCTCCGCAAGGCGAGCGATGCGAGTGACTTGCGAGGAGAGAGAGGTCACACCCGCCAGCAGAAACACCTCAAGCCAGATCTGCCCGGTGAACCCTTGCCTGAACTCCATGAGACCCTGCACCATCCTGTCGAACGCGATGTCCGGATGGGGCCGGTTAACGCGCTGGAACGTGTTCTTGGTGCCTGCATCCAGTGAAGGAAGGACCACGTCCGCTTCCCGAAGCGCCTCTCGAACCTCCGGCTTCCACAGGAGGGACCCGTTCGTCAGGACGGCCACGGGCGTCGCCGTTTGTCTCTTGATCTCCCGGATGACCTCCCCGATGCGGGAGTGCAAGGTGGGCTCCCCAGAGCCGGAGAGCGTGATGAAGTCAGGATGGCATCCCTTCTCCAGGGCTATGGCAACCTCAGCCACCACGTCCTGGAGAGGGACGTACTCCTTTCTCTCCACCGTGTGATGCGTCGTCCGCCCGAGTTGGCAGTAGATGCAGTCGTACGTGCACGTCTTGTACGGGACAAGGTCCACGCCGAGGGATCGCCCGAGCCGCCGCGACCGCACGGGACCATAGACATATCGCAAACGGTCTTTCATGGGTCTTTTTCCTCACAAGGCGGCTTGCCGCAGCGTTCGTCTCGCCCGCAACACGTCGTTCCGGATTCCCGAAGCGAGCAGGCGCTGCCGCCCTTCTTCGAGTAGTCATTCCGATAGAAGCCGCTCCCCTTAAGGATGAAACCCGCTCCGCCGCTGATGAGTCGCCGAACTTCGCCGCCACACTCAGGACATGTCTCGACCGGGCGGTCGCTCATGCTCTGGAACCGCTTGAACAGGCGACCGCAGGCATCGCACTGGTACTCATACGTCGGCATGAGTCGTCCTCCGCTCTCTCTTCAGCTCTGGCGTAGCCCTCGCCAGAAGGTCCCTGAACACGTCCTGCATCTCGGGGATCGCCTCCGCGATCACCTCTCCTCTGGAGTAGGCCTCAGCGATCCGGCGGTCTTCGGGGATCTCGAGCAAGATCCGGACCCCCTCTGAACGGCAGTACTCAGCGACGCGGTCATCACCCACGTCGGCGCGGTTGATGACCACGCCGAAGGGAAGCCCAAGCTGGCGGACGGTCTCCGCCGCGAGCTTGAGGTCATGCAGGCCGAAGGGGGTCGGCTCGGTGACGAGGAGAACGAAGTCGCTCCCCCTCACTGAGGCCACGACCGGACAGGAGGTCCCAGGCGGACAGTCGATGATGTTGAGGCCTTCGGAGGAGGTATGGCGCTTGACGGCGCGGATGACGGGGGGGGACATCGCATGGCCGACGTTCAGCCGCCCCTGCACGATCTCGACGCCCTTGCCCGCTCCGACTTCGACGACACCGATCTCCCGCGTGACTTCCTCGATCGCTCCCGTGGGGCATACCTTCGCACACCCCCCGCAGCCGTGGCAGAGTTCCGGGAAGACTACTGGGGCGGTCTTGGGTACGACGATGGCGTGGAATTCACATATTCGGCCGCACTCCCCGCAGGCATTGCACTTCGCCTCATCCACGAACGGGACGGGCAGGCCGACCGTCTCGCGCGTGTAGATGTCCGGCGTGAGGAAGAGGTGGCAGTTCGGCTCCTCGACGTCGCAGTCGAGAAGCCGGACGGGCTTTGGGGAGCAGAGCGCCAGATTGACAGCGACCGTGGTCTTTCCAGTCCCTCCCTTGCCCGAAGCGATCGCGACGATCATGCTCCCATCCCAGTCTTCTTCGCAGGCTCAAATCGAAGGGCGCCCTTGCTGCAAGGGACGCGCCGGAACAGGCCGTCGTCCGTCACCGTGTGCAACAGGGACGCTTCCTCCAGGTGGTGATCCGTCACCGCGAGCACCCCGTCTTGCTTGAGCAGGCGTCGGATCTCCACCAGGGTTGGACCGGGGTCTCGTATCTCGTGCAGCACGTCGAAGAGGAGCGTGATGTCCACGCTCCCGTCCGGCACTCGAGGCAACTCATCGGCTTGGATGGTCTGAAGATGACTGACCCCAAGACGGTTGGCCGCGCGTTCCACCCAGCGGATCGCGAGCGGGTGGATGTCCACCGCGTAGACGCGGCCTTCCGGGCCGACCAGGCCGGCCGCGGCGAGCGAGAAGCTGCCAGGCCCGCAGCCGAAGTCCAACACAGCCATTCCTGGACGCACTCCGACCTGTCGGAGGATCCAGTCCGGCGGTCGGAGGAGGTCTCGCAGTCGGTACTCCAACACCATCAGTCGGAACCCCAAGTTGCTCAGCACCCTGGTCTTCCCACCGGGTTGCCAGCTTCTCCGCGGTATCCGCGTCTCCCCCGTCTCCGAGCGCTCTCCTCGTCTACGTCATCCTGCCAGCCGTTCCGCGTTCCCTCAATGCAGTCGAACTTCGCCGTGTACGGCTTGACATCGAGGAGGGGAGTGCCATCCAGTACATCCAGGCCGTCCACGTAGAGCACGTGGCCCTCCCGACGCACGATCTCCGCGACGCTCAGGCCGATGGGGTTCGGTCGACACGGGGCGCGCGTGGCAAAGACCCCTCTGTCGGCGTCCTCGAGAAAGGGCCGAACGACCAGCTTCGGGGGACCGGCTCTGTGCACGTGGTAGATGAGGTAGACGTGCGAGAAGCCTTCCAGGTCACGTAGGCCGTCCTCAAGCTCCGGAGACAACTCTACCCATCCCTTGCAGCCCTCTGCGTAGGCCGGCTGGATCGGCGTCCTCTTTGCAGCAACGTGCTCGCTGCGGATGACGCCGATGGGCTCATAGGTAACGTGGTTCCCGCTCATGCCCAATGCCCACCCACGTCCGGCGTCTTGACCTCGGCAAGCTGCCCGGCACGGTACCGCTCAAGGGCCGTGGCCACCGTGGAGGCATCCGTCGTGAAAACCCTGATCCCGGCCGCCGACAGAACGCGAAAGGCCTTGGGTCCGCAATGGCCTGTCACGACGCTCTTTGCCCCTGATCGGACCACCGTCTCCGCTGCCTGGATTCCCGCCCCCTGGGCCGCGGTCAATCCTTGCTGGTTGTCGACCACCTCGAAGGCGCCCGTATCCAGGTCAAAGACCAGGAATGCTGGCGCCCGGCCGAAGCGGCTCTCGAGCACCGCGGTCAGGTTCTCCCCCGACGTGCTAAACGCAACCTTCACCTTGGCTCCTTTCTCGACGGAAACCCACGACTCATTTCGGACACGTCTTCAGACACATGAACCAATCGAGACAACGCACGTCCTCACCAGGTTTCTCCATCCGCTCCTTGGCAACGCCGCAAGAGCCTGGCGGGGGCACGATCACATCGTCGCCCGGCTGCCAGTTCGCTGGCGTTGCCACCTTGTGCTGGTCGGAAAGCTGCATTGCCACCAGCAGTCGCTTGATCTCAGCCATGTTGCGCCCGTTGCTGAGTGGGTAGTAGAGAATCGCGCGGACTACGGCCTGAGGGTCGATGATGAACACCGCGCGAACCGCTTGCGTGGTGCTTGCGGCCGGCTGGAGCATGCCAAAGGCCCTCGAAACGTCCATGGTCAGGTCGCTGATGACCGGGAAGGTCACCTCGACCCTCTTCATGTTCTTGTACTCAATTCTCTCCTTGATGGTCCGTAGCCAGGCAATGTGGCTGTACGTGCTATCGATTGACAGGCCCAGCAACTTGCAGTTCAGTCCCTCGAACTCGGGCTGCATGGCGGCGAACGTCATGAACTCGGTGGTGCAGACCGGCGTGAAGTCCGCTGGATGGGAGAAGAAGACCACCCACTTGCCCTTGAAGTCGTCCGGGAAGCTGATGGGCCCCTGCGTGGTCTCCGCCTTGAAGGATGGGGCTCTCTCTCCGATCAGCGGCAGCCTCGTCGCTTGTTCCATCGTTGCTCTCCTTCGTCCTGATTTGGACTAGGCGGGGCGGCCCTCCCGACTCGTGGGTCGATTCGGGTCGCCCCGCGATCTCCGGGTTCACCGGGCCTTCGCCGCATCACCTTCGAACTCGGCGAGACGCTTCCTGATGAAGTCCAGATCCGACTGCAGGGCTTCTTCTTGGGCCCTCAGCGCTCGCTGCTCCGCTTCGGGGTCGAACTTCGGGTACGGGGCGGCCTGCGCGCCGAAGCGCATCCAGCCCGGCAGTCCGGTGGCATGGAACCAGTTCCGCCGACCCCGGCCGCCACCGAAGCCACCAGTCCAGCCGACACCCCTTCCGTAACCGCGCCCGAAAGCACCACCTGCATAGCCGGGCGCCCCGAAGCCAGCGCAGTAGCCCGCTGCACGCCCTGTCATCGGGCCCATCCCCATCGGTCCTGTCTGATCGCCTCTTGGCATGTCGAACCTCCTAGCTGTCTCCTCGTTCCCTGATCAGCCTCGTTCCGCACTTCGTACAGACCTGCTCCTGACAAGGCTGGCCTTGGATGTGCGGCTCACGGCGGCCGCAGTTCGGGCACACGCACGCGCCGCCTGGACCTGCCTTGGCCGGCCCGCCCTTCCGTCCTCTGCCGCCACCTCGCGGCGCTTCCGTCCCAGGTCCTCCTCTCATGTCGACCACCTTCCCGCCGCGTTTCGATTTCCCACGCCCTGGTCAGGGCTAATCCGCCTCTGCTGGACGCAGGTCGCCTCGCGCGGCGACGGCCAAGCGAAGACCAGCGTGGCCCGACTCCTCCATCCTCTTAGCGTGGCTCTGCTCTCTACGGGCATCACTCTCTCGCTCTCTTCTCCCACCCGTGTCCATGTCGACCATGCCCTAGAACTTGATCCGGTCTCGCCATCCCGGGTTGTGACTGGATGACTGGCCCCCCCTCCAGTCGGAGGGCCTTGCCGCTTGTCAGAGCGTGTGCCACCTTCCACCGTGCAGACTCGATAATCCTGGCGAACGTCGCTCGGGAGACGCCCATCTCCCGCGCGCCCTGCTCTTGGTAGAGGCCCTCAAGATCGGCGAGCCGGAGCGCCTCCAGTTCGTCTAGAGCCAGCGCCACTTCTTCCAGCTCGCGCAGGGGGACCCCTGCCGGCTTGAAGTAAGTCACGCCAGGTACGAACGCAATCCGCCGCTGACAGAAGGGCCTTGGCATCGTCGTTTCCTCACTGCTCGAGGGTAATGAGTATATGCTCATTTCGTCACGCAGTCAAATCCGAGGAGAGACAACCAGCTGATCGCGGGCATCTCACCGGACAACAGCGTCTGGAGAAGCCACTCTCTCCCAGAAACGTCAAGCTCACACGTGCCGGGAAACAGCCGTGGCGGCGAGCTGGTTCGCAAGAACCAGACTGCGCATGAGGAGAATCCTTCTCTTACGTTCCGGAGCTCGCGGTACTCAAGACTGTGATCCGACGTCGCTCTTGCGGCGCGCTGTCAAGCGTCGCCTCCAAGAGCTCATTCGCCCTTGTGGTTCTTCTCGAAACAGGGAATACAGACGGCTTTCCCATGCAAGTCCCTCACGCGTGATTCCATCACGCTCTCGCCGCAGGAGGTACAAGGTACGGACGTCCTGATTCTGGCAGGTTCAGGCTCTGGGACGGATACGGGGGTCACAGAGAGCATGCTCGCCTGAGGGGCGGAGAGGACCCAGTCAATGAACGCCTGTCGATCGTCTCGGATACCGGCAGGTGCGCCCTTGCCGTGGAACAGAACGCGAACTCCCTTTCGTGTGGATCGGGAGTAGATGGTGTAAACGTGTTTCCCGTAGTCCCGAAAGAGGAGGTTCCCCTTTCCGAATGTGCACCCCGTGAGGCACTGCAACGCATCTACTCCGCAGGCATCATTCTCGACGATCGAGACAAGTTCTTCGTCTTCTGCGCGTACGCATTCAAGGGCCTCGAACCCTGCCAGTGCCATCCGATATCCGATGGCAAGACCAGGACAGTCATGTCCATGAAACCCTACGACGTCCGCGTATGTCATAGAGTCACCCTCTCTAGTTGAGGACGCGCAGTGACCACTGCGCAAGCCCGGCATGTAGCGCGCCTTGACATCCACTCCTCCTTCGACTCCCAGGGAAGGAAGAACGAATCGATCAGCTCGTCCGGCGTCACGCGGAACGAGTCGTCGGTTGCCTCGGCAACAGAGACGACATCCACGGAGATCCCCTGCTGTGTGGTCGTCACCCTCGCGTAGAAGTTGCGCCCCTCGACGGCGATGATCGACCCGGCCACGCGCTGTGGCGCGAGGGGGCGCGGGACAGCGCCCCCGCCGCCGAGGACGAGGTACGTTACCCCGTCCTTCTCGATCCGCTCGTAGTTGTGGGCGTGTCCGTTGAACACGATATCCACGCCTGTTCGGACGAAGATCGGGTGGTAGGTCGTCTCGTATCCGTACCCGCTTCCCTGGTACGCATCGGAGGAGTAGACCGGGTGGTGGAAGACGACGAACTTGTCCCTCTCCGATCCGGAGAGCTCCTTCTCCGCCCACGCCTGCTGCTCCAAGACCTGATCAGCGCGGCTCGCGTTCGTATCCAAGCCGACTACCACGACGTCTCCCCAATGGAGCGCCCACCAGCGTTCGTCGCCCTGTCCGGCCCCGGGCGGGTGTGTGAAGGCATCGTAGTACGAGGGGCTGTTCCTCTCATGGTTCCCGAGCACAGGGATGAAGGGAGTGGCGAGCAACATCCGCTCGAACGACGCGAACCAGTGGTCCCAGAAGGTCGCTGTCGATCTTTCGACGAGGTCTCCAGCGTGAAGCACGAAGTCGAACGCCGCGACTGACGAGTCTGCGGCGATGGCGTCCCCCACAGCCTGGAGGCGGTTCTCCCCCTCCCACTGCCACTGCGTGTCTGCAACCACTGTGAACCGGACCGGATCTCCAGGCGCCGGCGCGGTGCGGAAGTGGCCGAGCGGGCTTTCGTACGTCCCGGAGCCGCTCTGCACCCTGACGCGGTAGACGTACTCAGTTGCCGGGAGCAATCTATCGACGCGGACCTCAGTCGATCCGCGAGTCTCCCCCACGGGGGCGGATGTGCAGACGATTCGCTCGAACGTCGCGCCCTCATCGTCGGTGGCCGAGCGGCCGATCTCCACCTGCCCGGGAAGGGGCGGCGAGCTCGTCCAGCTGATGGTGATCGAGTCCGCGCTGGGAGCTCCCGAGTAGGGGCCGCGGTCGAACGGAGCCGCCCCGGCACACGCCGCGAGGAGAAGAACCAGGCTGCCCAGTGCGACAAAGCGCTTCATCGTCCCCTCCGTGCGCTTGTGAGGGTATACGGGATCCGCCGCGCGGCGCAACCACGAGAACTGGCGTGCTCTGGGGAAACTGGACCATGGACGGGGTGAGTAGTCTGGCTTCCAGGCTCCGGGGAATCCGAATTTCTGCGAGGTCTGTAGTGTTCAGTCAAAGGCCATTGCAGACGCGTGCCGGGAGTGGTGGACAGCCTTAGAACTCCCCCACACGGTCCGCCGGGTTGACCGGCGGCCTGGATGTCATTAGGCTCCTAGGTGCGAATGAACCGCAATGAGGGTGTGCAGGTGCGACTGGACAAGGCAGAGGTTGAACGCCGAGTCGAGCAGCTCAAGGCCACGTGCAAGCAGGCGGGGGTGAGGCTGACCCCCCAGCGCCTGGAGATCTTCCGCGAGGTCGCCGCCAGCCTGGATCACCCGGATGCTGAGGCCGTCTTTCGGAGGATTCGTGATCGCATGTCGACCGCGTCGCTTGACACGGTCTATCGGACCCTGTCCCTGCTCAAGGACCTTGGGCTGGTCGTCGCCCTTGGCCCACGCCGGGAAAGCGTTCGTTTCGACGCTAACCTTAGACCCCACCACCACTACGTCTGCTTGCGATGCGGTATGACGCGGGATATCGAGAGTGCCGAGCTCAGTGTGAGCGCGATCCCGGACGCGGTGCGAGAGCTTGGCAGCGTCATCACGACGCAGGTCGAGGTTCAAGGTATCTGCAGACCGTGCTTCAGGAGACCGCCCGGCGAGACCGGGACACCAGAAGAGAAAGGAGCGAAGTCATGAGAGACGAGGAGAAGAAGCTGACCACCGAGGCCGGAGCCCCGGTCCCTGACAACCAGAACGTCATGACCGCGGGCCGTCGCGGCCCGATGCTGTTGCAGGATATCTGGTACCTCGAGAAACTCGGCCATTTCGACCGGGAGGTCATCCCTGAGCGGCGGATGCACGCCAAGGGCTCCGGCGCCTACGGCACCTTCACCGTCACTCACGACATCACGCGGTACACGAAGGCGAAGGTCTTCTCAAAGGTCGGGAAGAAGACGGACGTCTTCGTCCGGTTCTCGACGGTTGCCGGAGAACGCGGGGCGGCTGATGCCGAGCGGGACATCCGGGGCTTCGCGGTCAAGTTGTATACGGAGGAGGGGAACTGGGACCTCGTCGGAAACAACACCCCGGTCTTCTTCCTGCGCGATCCCCTGAAGTTCCCCGACCTCAACCATGCCGTGAAGCGCGATCCGCGCAGCAATCTGCGCAGTGCCAAGAACAACTGGGACTTCTGGACCTCTCTGCCAGAGGCCCTGCACCAGGTCACAATCACCATGAGCGACCGCGGCATCCCCGCCTCGTACCGCCACATGCACGGATTCGGCAGCCACACCTTCAGTCTCATCAACGCCAGAGGCGAGCGGCACTGGGTCAAGTTCCATTGGGTCTGCCAGCAGGGGATCAAGAACCTGACCGATGCCGAGGCAGAGGCCCTCATCGGGAAGGACCGGGAGAGTCACCAGCGCGACCTCTACGAGAGCATCGAGAGGAAGGACTTCCCGAGGTGGAAGCTCTGCATTCAAGTGATGACAGAGAAGGACGCCGCGACCTACCGTCACAACCCCTTCGACCTGACCAAGGTCTGGTTCCACAAGGATTACCCGCTCATTGACGTGGGGAAGATGGAGCTCAACCGCAACCCGGAGAACTACTTCGCTGAGGTCGAGCAGGCGGCCTTCAACCCGGCCAATGTCGTGCCGGGCATCGGCTTCTCGCCGGACAAGATGCTCCAGGGGCGCCTCTTCTCCTATGGTGATGCCCAGCGCTACAGGCTTGGCGTGAACCACCACCTGATCCCCGTCAATGCGCCCCGTTGCCCCGTTCACGGCTACCACCGAGATGGAGCCATGCGGGTAGACGGCAACTACGGCAGCACACTCGGATACGAGCCCAACAGCTACGGCGAGTGGCAGCAACAGCCGGAATTCGCCGAGGCACCTCTTCCGCTAGAGGGAGCAGCCGACCATTGGGACCACCGGGAGGATGAGGACTACTTCAGTCAGCCCGGCCGGCTGTTCCGCCTTATGAGTCCCGGTCAGCAGGAGGTTCTGTTTGGCAACACCGCGCGCGCCCTGGGGGATGCTCCGAAGGAAGTCAAGATGCGCCACATCGGGAACTGTCTGAAGGCCGATCCAGTCTACGGGAAGGGGGTAGCCAACGCACTCGGCATCCCGCTGAGTGAGGTCACCAAGCGGGCGTAGGACGCGGGGCCAGTCGTTGAACGAGTCGTGGGCTGCCCCGCTGCTGAGGAGATCCGAGGCCTGACGATCCAAGCGCGCGCGCCAGGGCAGAGACCGGCGAGGACTAGGAGGGACCAGGAGGGGACCAGGAGGGTCAGATCTTGAAACAACGGTCGGGAGGGACATAGACGATGGGGTCTTTACTCTCGCTGTCTCACTGCTGAGTGATCGGGGCCGCGTTCCTCCGTTTGCGGGAGTCGACTCCGTCGCGAAGGGGGGACAAGGCGCAGCCCGCGATCGCAGCGCAACACGGATCCCTCACCATCCGGCCACGGCCACACGCGTTCCATGATCGGTCCCGTAGGTCCCCAGATGGATTCACGAGACAGCCCGGCCGGGCCCCGTTCCTCTCCCCCACTCTGTCTGTCGCTGAGGCATCGGGCGGATTCGCCCCCAGAGCGATACGCCAAGGTATTCAGCCTTCCGTTGGAACTGTCGCGTCAAGATCTGACCCCGCCGCTTCCCGCCGCTTCCCCTTTGACCCCGCCGCTTGTGTGAACAGGCCCTTTGTTCACCCCATAGTGGACTACTCTTGAACTCCTGGCCATGGGTGAACCCGCTCCATGCCTCGTCAGCGTCCTCTGCTCCTGGGAGTGGTGGACAGCTTTAGGACTCTGCCTCCCCGGCTGATGGAGGAGACCGCACCGCCCCCAGTGGCTCGGAGCGGTCGCCCGTAGAGAACTGCGTCACCAACGTCTTCTTCGGAGCGTCACGAGACGGGTTTAGGCCCGGCGACTTCTGCGATCCTGGCTTTGACCCAGGACCGGCTCTCGCAGGGCGCGGGACGGGTGCGTCGCATCCCCCTACTCCTTGCAGATTCTAGCGTTCACCTTGAACCGGCTTCCGGGGGCAGCCCATGACAGCTCATCGGAAATCACTTCACTACATCGCCTCGCTACGATATGCTGTGAAACAGGAGGCGATCCGAAGTTGAAACCACTGAGCCACAAACGTGCGGAACTGATCGTCTTGGGTATTCTACTCGGCGCGACTCTTCTGGCGGCTGGCGGGTGCGCACTCCTTGAGAGCTGGTTCAACCCACCTCCAGAGAATCACCGTCCGATAGATGCGGAGGAGGCTGCCGCAATCCTCGGAGCGCAAGAGACGGCCACGCAGATGTGCGGCAGTTCGTCTGCGGAGCAGGCAGCTGCGTGGTTGCGCCAGCAGGGTGTGGTCTCCGATGTGGGAGTCGCGGACGATGGGGCAGTATGGATTCAGTATTCGTGCGGGCTCACCGGTCTCGTCTTGCCCCGAGACACCCTCGAGGGGTCAGGCCTGAATGCGGCCGTTCTGCACGAAATACCAGGAGACAGCCATGATCACAGTTCGCCGACTGGTGGACCGAAGGCAGCCAGGGGGACGGTGTCTCCGACAAGTAAGAAGGCAATCATTCTAGCTTTCGAGCCTGCACTGAGCCCAGGCCCCGGCGTCGCGCTCGCTCTGCGGCAGGCCGGCTTCGAGCCCGAAGCTTACGTCGGCAGCTACTTCACTCTCGACAGACTCCGCTCACTGGGCGAGTACGGTGTAGTCTACATCTCCACTCATGGAAGGGCTGGCACATTCGCACGTTGGACGGACACAACGTGGTTCCTGACCGGTGAGACCGTTCCCGAGGAGCTACTGAACAGCGTTTGGAGCCTCTGGTGGCGGACCGCGGCAATTGGGATCGGCATATCGAGTATTGAAGGTTCTCCAGGCTCCGTCTTCATGATCAACGATCGATTCCTCGCGCGAGAAGGTGTGACCATGAGGAACTCCCTTGTCTTGTGCAGCGTTTGCCAATCCTTCATGTACAACGGCATGGCCAGGGCCTTCGTGGATGCGGGGGCAGCAGTGTATGCTGGATGGTCGAACACGTCGTTCGCAAACTTCTCATGGGAGATCACGGAGAGACTACTTGAGTCATTGGGACAGCCGGGATGCACTTTCACTGAAGCTTGGGCGGCCAGGAACATAAGTGTCGGAGACCAGCCGGGACTCTACTCGATTCCTGAGCTGTTCCCGATGACGGTCCTCGAGAATCGCGACGGCGACGGGGAGTGGAGTGTCCGGTTCCACAATGGACTTGAACTCTGGGACCCTGGCGACATAGGCGCTCCCGATGACTATGAGTCCGACTTCGTCTACCTGGCCAGGTCGGACAGCGATGATTTCGTACTCGTCCGCTCTATGCCCGGTCCTGGCGCAGCAACGAAGATGTATGTGACAAGCACGGGAACGGGCGTGATTCTCCGGGCCAACCTCGACGGCACCGGCGTTGAGAATCTGGGCAACCTGAACGGCACGCTGAACCTGCCGCAGGGCATCGCGCTCGACACTGCGCACGGCAAGCTGTACGTTGCGAATCTTGGCTCCGGCACGATTAGCCGCGCGAACCTCGACGGTACGGGCGGAGAGGATCTCGGGAACCTGAACGGCACGCTCAACGGACCCGTCGGCATCGCACTCGACGTTTCGCAGGGCAAGATGTACATAGTCAACAACGGGAGTGACGCTGTCAGCAGGGCGAACCTCGACGGTACAGGTGGAGAGGACCTCGGGGACCTTGGCGGCACGTTGTTGGGTCCTTGGTACATCGCTCTCGACCTCGTCGAGCGGAGGATGTACGTCACGAACTCCGGTGGCGACTGTATCAGGGGCCATATCAGCCGCGCGAACCTCGACGGTACAGGCGGAGAGGATCTCGGGAACCTGAACAACACCGTCTGCTGCCCAGCGGGCATCGCTCTAGACCTCATCCGCCGAAAGTTGTACGTGGGGAACCCGAACACACCCATTGAGGCCCCGCTGCCCGGGGGAACCGTTTGCGTCTCGAACCTAGACGGCACAGGCGGAGAGGACCTCGGGGATCTCGGAGGGACGCTTGATGGAGCATCCGGCATCGCACTCGACGCCGCAACCGGGAGGCTCTACGTGGCTGACTGGGGTGATAACACGCTCTGCAGAGCGAACCTCGACGGCACCGGGGGCGAGGACTTGGGGAACCTAGGGGGGGGGTTCAATGGACCGGCTGACATAGCACTTTGGATCGAGCCGTAGGGTACAACCTGCTTCGCGGGTACCGAAACAACCCCACGGTCGCCAATGCGGCTTCATGGCTCAGGAGGCCCGAGGATCCACGATGTAGGTAATGCCAAATAGAAGGGGGTTACAGGCGCTTGCTGGGACTGGTGGACAGCTTTAGAACTCTGTCGGGTGGTCCGCCTAGGGGGGCATCGCGTAGACGCGGTCGTGAGTCTTCGTTTCTGCCTCTCAGGCCGGCGCAAGAACGGATCAGCTCGGGAGCTTCGAACTCACATGGACTTGACTCAGGCTCTCGTCGTGCGTCCGTCCGTTCAGACCCTGTCAGACGTGGAGGCCGCCGCGTGGCAACTGCCGGAGCGTCTGCGGGACCCGATCGGCGACTGTGTGGACAACCAGACCTGGGACTCTACTTCACCTTAAGCAGCTGTCCTTGAAGGGGCTGCTGAACCGTGACTCGCACGAGAATCCGGCATTATGGCTAGCGCTTCTTGGCACCGCTGTCCGTAAACCCTATACTGCGACACACGCGTTTGTGATCGCGAGACAGCGGGGAGTGGATGTTGTGAGGGGACACTGCCGCCATGCTATGAGAGGGCCGAAGATTGTCCCAAGAAGACTAGAACGGAAGTTGCCGAACGTCGGTCGCCTCGTTCTCACTACGTTGAGCATTGCCTCGCTCGCTGGTTCATGCTGGGGCGCGCCAGGAGAGGCCCCAGCAGTGGCGTGGTCCAGAGCTTTCGGAGGTCCCGGGTTTCAGGTTGGCGTTGCAGCGAGGCAAAACGAAGACGGCAGCTACGTTGTAGTCGGCAACACAGGGCCGAGCCAAGAGGCGTACGTGCACGGGCCAACCGATCCGTGCGTTGCGCGACTTGACTCCGCCGGGGCGGTTGTGTGGTATAGAACCTACCCAGGGTTGGCTTGGGACACCGTCCATTCCGCGGTGATTAAGCCTGACGGAAGCCTCCTTGCTGTCGGCGTTGAATACCGCCCTGGACCGCCGGTCGAGAGTGACGTGTTCGTCCTCATGACCTCTCCTGGCGGTGATCCCCTGCGGCACGAGTTGCTCCCGGGGACAGGCGGCGCCGTCGCAAGTGGATTGGCTCGAACGCGCGACGGCGGCTACATCATCACCGGGTGGGTGCCGGACGGGTACCTGAACCTGGGCTCTTCCGCTGTCCTGCTTCTGAAGCTCGATGCAACCTTGACTGAGGAGTGGCGATCCTCCTTCGGCGGACTGGACAACGACTATGGCTCTGACGTGAATCAGACCGCCGACGGCGGCTACGTGATTGCCGGCGACTCGCGGTCGTGGACTGACGGGTACGGACAGGTCGACCTCATCAGGACGGACGCCGCGGGCAACAAGCTGTGGGAGCGGGTGTACGGGGGCAGCGGTTATCCGAGCTCTGGCGCCTACTCAGGCTGCCAGACTGCGGACGGAGGCTACGTGATCACGGGCAACGTGACCGAGGCCCAGGATGCGGGCACGAAAGCGCTCCTCCTCCGAACCGACTCCGCGGGACAAGAACTGTGGCGGAGGGTCTTTCCCGAAGGCGCGGTGGGGGGCTGCGTTCGCGAGACCAGCGACGGAGGTTTCATTGTCTCTGGGACGACAAGAGCCCTCACCACAGCGGACTGCGACATCTATCTGGTCAAGACGGACGCGAGTGGGTACGTCGTGTGGGAAACCATCTTGGGAGGCGAGTTCGGAGACGGTGCGGCTTCCGTCGAGGAGACCCATGACGGCGGGTACGTTGTGGCCGGCGTTCTGAGCTATTCCGAGCCGGATGAGGCGGACATCTACGTAGTGAAGTTCAGCGCTGAGAACCCGCCACCTGCCACAGTCTAGAGCTTCACAGCGACAAACGGCGAGAACGGCCGCTCCACTCTGCGGTGGAGGAATCCGTCTGACTCGGACCTCGCTGAAGTGATTGTCCGCCGGCGGGCGGATCGGTTCCCGGCCAGTCATACCCATCTTCTACAGTTTGCGGACCCTCTGACGCGGGGAATGTAGATCTGGACGAGAGTCAGTCTGGAGAAACATTCTCACCTAGTGCCAGGAAGTGGACGGTTACTCTTGACTTGAGTGGCACATCTCGCTAGCATGATGCTGCTAGGAGGTGGCGATGTTCGTCCGTACGAAGCATGTCTCGGGTCATGACTACGTCCAGCTCGTGGAAAGCCGCTGGGAAGACGGCCGCTCCCGCCAGCGCGTCGTCGCTACCCTGGGACGCCTGGACCAGCTGCAGGAGAAGGGCCAGGTCGAGGGCTGGCTGCGTTCCC
>Ga0315274_10003411_pt1 | contig 23641 bp, 16 predicted proteins | sample YL17G02_20_MG_FD_203700 | JGI IMG/M metagenome (GOLD analysis project Ga0315274, IMG submission 203700) | Sediment microbial communities from Yellowstone Lake, YNP, Wyoming, USA - YL17G02_20 | ecosystem: Environmental > Aquatic > Freshwater > Lake > Sediment | place: USA: Wyoming | collected...
CAACCGGCCCGAAGTCGTATTCCTCGCCGTCCCTGGGCCACGGCAGTGTCATGCCCGCCGTGTACAGATGAAATCCCCGCGCACGCGTCAACTGGCTGGTCTCGCCGCTCCGGTTGTGGTTCCACAATAGCATCGGGGCGAGCCGCCTGCCGTCCACCGTGAGCACTGGCACACCGTTGACAATCTCCAACGCAGTCTTCATCTACTTTCCTTTCCTCCAATTCCTGCCAGCCATGGCTTAGGAAGATGACGTCCGTGCCGCTGGCCAGGTCCTTCCTGACGCGGCGGTTGAGCCCATCGCAGTAATAATCCACCACGGTCGACCAGGCTCTGGCCTCTCCTCCCCTTAGTCGTCGCTGTGCGCGACCTTGATCACGCGATTGGGGTAGTCATAGCTGAATCTATCGGCCCCGCCTTCGCGAGGGCGCCATAGCGCCGCGAGCCGTAGAGCTGGAGGAGAAGGACCGCCCTGCGCTCCGCCTCGATGCCAGCCAGCCACCGCCGCTTGCACTCCTGCTCCCGCGCCACAAACAGTTCGTAGTTGCGCTCGCGCACGACCTCCGGCGCGATCTCCTCGTAGCCGCAGGGATGGATCAGGAAGATGATGTGCTCGATCGGCACGGCGCGTCCTCACCTTAACGGCGCAAAAGGCGTCACCGCCGGCCCGCCCTCGCGCCACCGTGAGCTTGGTGGTCGTATTCTGCCGCAGGACGCCTCGGAATTCAAGAGAGACACAGCGAGGAGAGCATTCGTCGTGTCATCGACGCTGTAGCTTGGCTCATGTTTCGCCTGCTCTTCTCACCTAACGTGCCAGCGCGCGCAGGTGTGCACTTCGGGACGATGGAGATCAACGAGAGGGCGGGGCACTGCGTGCGCGAGGCGCTGGTAAGAGCGCACGAAATGCAGTGCGAACAGAGTTGACAGGGATATATTGTCCAGCTATATACGTGTCAACGATGTATCCGCTGGAGCTTGGCTTTGGATGACAAGTTCGCTGCGATAGGGGCTGCGACGCCCGCGCGGACTCGCGGCTGACGAAACACTCAAGTCAGGAGGAGCCAGAATGCAGTGGCACAAGCGCAGTGCATGGGTGGTGCTGACGGCGGCGGCGCTGCTGTGGGCAGCGGCGCCGGCGAACGCCGCAACCTATTACGTGGCCCAGCGGGACGCGGCCGCGTCGGACGACAATCCGGGCACGGAAGCCATGCCCTGGAAGACGCTGGGCAAGGCCGCCCAGACCGCCCAGGCCGGCGACGTCGTCTGGATCAAGGTTGGCACTTATATCGAAACGCTCCAGATCGAAAACTCCGGCACGGGCAAGGACCCGCTGCGGTTCGAGGTGTTCGGAGACGATCCGGTCTTCATCACCAGCCCCAAGACGCAGGTCAAGGGCTGGGAGAAGGTTGCCGGCACGCAGAAAGTCTATGAAGCGGACTGCCCGGTCTCGGGGCAGCGGACGTACGGCCCGCCATCGCCGGTGCTGGCGGTGGACGGCAAGTCCGTGCCCGGCCGGGGCGGACTGTGGGCCCTGGGGGTCAGCGCTTTGAAGGAGGTAACCGACGAGACGGTCAACCGGTTCGTGCTCACCGACGAGGGCAAGCTGCGCCTGAACATCGGCGGCGACGATCCGGACATGCACGAGGTGGAAGTCGTGCCGCGGAACTTCACGGCCGTGCGGCTCAAGGGCTCGTACATCATTCTGCGTGGTTTGCAGATGGTGGACGTAGGCGCCGGCGTGATCAACTCCGGGGAACACAACCTCATCGAGGATTGCGTCGTCCGGGGCGCCTGGAATGATTTCGTCTGGGACTTGCCGTTCGTCCACGACGGCGCCTACGCCGGGGTCTTTCGCCGCTGCACAGTGGTAAGAGGATTTCGCGGCGCCTTCACCGGCGGCGGTAGGGCCTGCGTGGTCGAGGAATGCCTGGCGGTGCACACGGGCGGTGCGATCCCCAATCGGCTGTCACCCGAAGACATCGCAGAGGCACCGGGTTGGGAATGGGGATGTGCTTATCACCTGGGCAGCGCCAGCCACTGCCTGCACCGCTACAACATCGCCACCGACAGCACCAGCTTCGGCTGGTGGAGTGACATTCACTGCTACCAGGCGATGACCTACGGCAACGCGTATGCGCGCAGCGGCACGGGGATCTACAACGAGGCCCTCTGCCACGACGCCACGCACATGTACAACGTCTGCATCGACAACATCAACGGTTTCATCTGGCGCTTCTGCGATCGGCTGCTGGGCCAATACAACTACATTGCCGACAACGAGACGGGCGTCGGCGTGTGGGGGCGGTTCACGAGCCCGGGCCCGACGGACAACATCTTCCGCTGCAATCTGGTGCAGCGCAACGTTCGTGCGGTGAGCATCCAACGGGCGACCCACGTCGAGGGGCTCGATGGCCGCGACGTCAGCGCGGTCCAGAACGAGATTACCGGGCGGCAGGAGACAGCCTACACTGACCGGAACCTGCACGAGTGGGACGTGCTCGAGGACAACATCTACACGGTGAATCCCGAGGGCGTCTTCCTGCGCCTGCGCGAGGCGGGCGTGCCCTACTGGCCCGAGCCGGCCATCAGCGTCGAGTACAAGACGCTGGCCGAGTACCAGCGCGACACCGGGCGCGAGCGTGGCTCAGAGCAGCGCGACGCCTCGATGGAGGAGTTCGGGCTGAGCCTCTATACCGTGCGGGTCCCATGGTCGAAGTATCCCGACCGGCCCGTGCCGATCGTGGGCAACCCTGCCCGAACCGCGATTCACGCCAACCCGCTGCCCGCCGTCGGTGACGAGGACCCCTATTTCTGGAAGCCGTCCAATCAGCCGTTTGAAGTTCAGCCGAGCGACGCGTTTGGTTTCACGTCCACCGGGGGTGTGTCGCTTCGCTGGGGCCGCCGGCCGTACTTTCCCAAGGGCGAGGGCCCGCGCCTGAAGCTGGATGCGCCGGCGATCGTGTGGCTGACGGCCGAGGGCAAGGGCGCCGATCAGTTCGAGCATCCCGCCGGCTGGTGGAGCCCCAGTCTGCCGACCGTGCCGGGGGCCAAGATCCACTTCAGCTTCCTCTACGATGCCCGGGACCTGGAAGCACCGACAGAGGACGGGATCGTCGCCTGGGTGCGATTCTCCAGCGCGACCAATCAGCACGTGACGCGCCAGTTCGTCCTGGGCAAGAACGATGCAGGTGAGTTCATCGGCCAGGGCCCGACGAAGGGGACCTTCTCGTGGCGCCGCGTTGAGGCGACGTTGACGGCACCTGAGCGGGCGGAGCGGTTTGCGGTGTTCTTCGGCATTCGCCCCTCCAAGGGCGTCGCGCGATTTGCCGATATTGACCTCCAGACCGAGCCGGGCGAGCATCCTGACCAGGCACAGGCCGAGGAGGAAACCGGGTTCAAGGCGCCCGACCTTGAGCAGGAGGTGCTCAAGTTCATCCGTGAGCAGGCGGATCGGGAGCAGTGACGAATAGCTTGAAAGGCTACGGAAATGTTAAGGGATCCGAGACGTACTGCAAGACTGACGTTGGTGGTCATAGTCCTAGCCACCTTTTGTGGAGCGGCCAGCCTTCACGCCGCGACGTACTATGTGGCCCAGGAGGCGGCCAATAGCTCTGATGAGAATGCCGGCAGCGAGGATCAGCCCTGGAAGACGCTCGCTCACGCCTGCGCGCAGGCCAAGAAGGGCGACACGGTGTTGGTGAAAGCTGGCGTGTACCACGAGACGCTAGAGCCGACCAGCGACGGTGTGACGTTCCGGGTTTCCGGCGACGATGCGGTGGTTATTGCTCGGCCCAAGGGGACAGTGATCGATTCAGCCTCCTGGAGCCTGGTGCCGGGGCGAAAATCCGTTTACCAGTGCAAGGCCGAGACGAAGGGAACGATGGTACGTGTTGATGGGTTGGCCCTTCAGTTTGAGAAGGTCCAGGGGGTGAAGATCTCGGCCGATCCCGGCTCCGGCCAGACGTTCGCGGAACCCGTGGACCGGCAATTGGAGGACACGGACGAGCGGCGATGGACGACCCTGGGCGACGGGATGCTCCTGATTAACCTGGGGGGTGCAAACCCGGCCGAGCATCGTGTGGAGCTGGTGCAGGACCCCTTCACCGGGATTAATCTGACCACCGAGGGCGCACGGGTTCAAGGCTTTGATGTGATTGATGCGACGACGGGTATTGCCCTTGGGGGCCAGCGCAACGTGGTGGAAGACTGCGTTGTGCGGGGTGCGGATGGCGGCGCTGGGCTCAGGGGTTTCGCCAATATCCTGCGTCGCTGTTCGCTGCTTCAGTGTTGGCAGGGGATCAATTGCGGCGACAACCCTGGGGCCCAGGTGATGGAAGAGAACTTTATCATCGGGACGGGCCATCCAATGCTACAGAATCGTCCGCCCGAAACTGATCTGAACAGCCCCTGGGGTCCCCGATGCAGCATCCGTTTCGGGAACGTCAACTTCTGCGTGTTGCGCTACAATGTCGTGGCCGACGGCGTCTGGGCCGGGTGGTGGCCCGACGTGAATTGCTACAGCACCTATTGCTATGGCAACGTGATGTGGCGAATCTCGGACCGGGGCATCTACAACGAGTACCCGTCCAACGACTCGCGCATCCTTTACAACGCGATCACCCACTGCTGGGACGGCATCACCTTCCGCTTCTGCTGGCGGACGATGACCATGTACAACTATCTGGCGGACAACACCAACACAAACATTGGCATCTGGGCTCCCCACGTGGACAATCCTTACATATTCGACAACGTCATCGCCAAGAACTTCATGACCGGTGCCCAGAGGTACCTATCATTTGATGATAACGGGGGCGCACGAGAAAACCTTCCAGCCGACTGGCCCGGCGAGGGCAAGATATCCCCCTCAGGCCGATACCGCCTGGAGTCCAACATAGTCTGCAACAACCTTTACCGTGGGCAGCCGGGAGAGTGCTTTCACAAGTTCAATGGGGTCAAGTTCCCCACCCTGGAGGCATATCAGAAGGCTACGGGCTTGGACCGAGGCAGCCGCGTGGACGACAACGCCCGCCTGGAAGACCTGTCTTTGGGACTCTACACGGTCCGGGTGCCCGAATCGGCTCATCCCTACGAAGCCGTTGCTGTGGTGGGCAATCCGGTGCTTCAGGGCATACACAATGACCCGCTGCCCGTGGCAGGCGAGGACGCGCCATATTTCTGGACCCAGGGGGACGCCGACAGACCCCGTGGGGGCGAGTGGTGGGGCGGTGTCTTTGCCTACACCTACGAATGGCCGCACTTCCAAAAGCCGGTCCGGCGCCTTATTCGTGCCAAAGACGGGGCCGACCCGAGTGAACGGTTGAAACCCGGTGACGATCCGCAAGTGTGGCTGGCCTGCGAGGGGCATCCGGACGACAATATCCGCAAGCGGACCCCAAAGGAGGGTTCCGGCTTTTGGAGCCCGAGTTTACCGACGGTTCCGGGGGCCAGGATCACGGTCAAGTTTCGCCTGCAGGGTGAAAAGATCGAGCCGGAAGCCCCCGACGGCGGGCCAGTGGTCTTGATTCGGTTCCAGTCGCTCACTGGTCAGCACGTCGTCAACAAAACCCTGCTTGGGCGAACGGCCGAAGGCGAAGCCATCGGTGGCGGGCCGCTGGTGGGCGATTTCCCCTGGCGTTCGGTTGAGACCACGGCTGAAGCCCCTGAGACGGCCAAGCGGTTCTCGGTTTTCCTGGGTCTGAAGCCGGCCAAAGGTACGGTCTGCTACGGCGGTATCTATATCGCGACCGACCCCGCTGCCGCCCCCGAGGCTAAGGAACCGCCGCAGGAGACAACCTACGAACCTGTCAAGCTCGATGCCTTCGCCAACCGCGACCTGGACAAGGACACCGGTGCGCCGGCTGGCGCTCCACCAGGCGACGATTTCGCCCGGGATTACTGCGGTCTACCGATCATCGACCTTTCGTCGGTGAAGGCTGGTCAGTATAAGGCCGGGGAGATTCCTTTTGAGGTGGGCCGTGCTATCTCCCTGCGTTGCTTCCGGCGGCCCCCGGCAAGCCTTTCGCTGTCCGTCGACAACATTCCTATTGGAGCCAAGGTTAAGTCACTTTGTTTCCTCCATGCTGGCCCCTTTCAGATGGGCCGACAGGAGTATTGGCGTTACATAGTGCACTATGCCGATGGTCAGCGTGTCGAGGTGGTGCCAGTCGAAAGCATAGGCGACCTGGACTCTCGGCAACCTTATTTCCTACCAGATATAGAGAGCATGGGGGCTGCGGTGAGGATTCCCGATGAGGTCGACGGCGTCGGTTACGTGATGCGATGGATCAATCCGAGGCCGGATGTGGAAGTGAAGGCCGTGGACTTCCGTTCGATGGATGCGGGCCAGGCGGTCCTGCTGGGTATCACCGCAGGACGATAGACTCATGGCCGCGGATGGTTGCCTGCCAGATGCCGTTCTGCCGTGGGCAGCAGCAACTTCCCCGCCTCGAGCATCGCCGCGAGTCTCGTCCGCTCCTCTGGTGACAGTTCTCGCAGCATGGCCGCAAGCCCTTCAACGGGGTCAGAATGCACGTTTTCCGCTCCGCCGGTGCAAGCGTTGGTGCAAGCGCCCGCACCCTCAGAGGTAGCCAGAGCGGTTCCGGCACATCCGTGTCGGCGGCTAGCGAGTCAGCGTGCAGCGAGCTGCACGCTGAGGTCCTGAAGATGCGAAACTACATAGCAAAAGGAGGGAAGTGTTCGGACATCGGCCCCGCAGTGGGCGTGACATGCCCGGAGCCGTTTGACAAGCAAGAGGGCGGGATCTACCATCCCAGCCCGAGGGTCCATGTTGTGGGACGGAGAAGGAGGCTTCGTTAGAGCACAGGAGGCAGGGATGAGAGTTGCAATACGAGCGCTTTTGGGATCCGTCTTGCTCGTTTGGGGGGCGGCGATGTCTGCCGGGGCCGCCACTTACTACGTGGCCCTGGGGGCGCCGAACGCCTCGGATCAGAATCCCGGCACGGAGCAGGAGCCCTGGAAGTCCTTGACCCACGCCGCAGAGACGGTGGCGAAAGGCGACACTGTCTACGTGAAGGCCGGCACCTACCGCGAGAGGCTGGAATTAAGGGGCGAGGGGGTGACGATTCTAGCCTTCGGGGACGACGGTGTCGTGGTGGAGCCGGCTCACCAGGTCACAGTGATCGACCCGGGCACCTGGCGGAAGGTGCCCGGTCGGGATTGCGTTTACACCCGCGACCAGAAGGTGGAGCAGGGCGTGGGAGCCTGGCTGCTGCGGGTTGACGGATTGGCCGTCGCCTTTGAGGTCACGCAGGGCGTCAGGCGCGAGTTCACCAGCCCCATAGGCGAGACCCGCGTGGTGACGGTGGACCGAACCCTCGAAGACGACGACGGAAGGCGCTGGACATTCGACCGCGAAGGAAACCTGTACGTGAACCTGGGCGGCGAAGATCCCGCCCGCCACCGTGTGGAGCTGATCCAGGCTGGTCCAGGGGGGGTGACAGCCCGCGGCAAGGACTGCCGCGTCAAGGGACTGGAACTCCGCTTTTGCGGCATCTCCGTGGGAGGGCAAGGCAATATCGTCGAGGACTGTGTAGTTCTGAAAGCAACGAGCGGTGGTTGGAGCGGCGGCGGTTGGGGAGACGGGGGCTGCGGCGTGTCCGGGCCGAACGTCGTGCGGCGCTGCACGTTCTACCGCTGCGAAACAATCGGTATCGGGACCAATTCGGTCTTCGAAGAGAACCTGGTCCTGGGGGGACAGAGGTGGGTGCCTGAGCAGGAGCCGCCCCAGGCCCCTCGTCAGCTCTTCAGCCCCATTTGGGGCACGGCTCTCCGGACTGGGAACGGGCACTATGTTCTCATCCGCTACAACGTGGTCGCCGACTCGGCCATCTGGGGCTACTGGAACGACTGCATGTGTTACGGCATGTATATGTACGGCAATACCTTCTGGCGGAACTGGTCGGGGGCGATCTACAATGAGGCCAACTGCCACGACTCGCGGTTTCTCTACAACGCCCTCGTGGAGAACGGCACGCACGAGCACCCCTGGAGCGGATACGGAATCATGCTCAGCGCGGCGCACCGCTGCCTGGTGGCCTACAATCTGTGCCTGAACAACGTCCACTTCGGGATCGGCTCTTCCCTCATGCGGCTGTGGCCCAACCCGCTGGACAACGTGGTGCAGCATAACCTGGTCAAGGGCAGTCCGTACGCGTTGTACGTCGACGGGACGGCGCCCCTCCAGGGCAACGAGTTGCACCAACTGATGACGATGACTTTCGAGCACAATCTCTATAGCCTGCCCCCGGAGGGGACCTTCTGCAAGCCCGAGATCGCCACGCTGGCCGATTTCCAGGAGCTGACACACATGGACCAGAACAGCCGCATGGATGACGCGGCGACGATGGAGGACTTCGGCCTGGGCACGGTGACCTTTCGAGTGCCCGACAGTGACCACCCCGAAGAACCGGTCCCCATGGTAGTGAACCGAATATCCCGGGGTCTGCACCAGGAACCGGTGGCGACCCTGGACATGCAAATGCCCTTGTTCTGGGCTGTCGCGGAAGGAGGGGCGCCGCCGAGTGAGACCTATGGACGCATCTACGGAGCCTGGTGGGGGGAGATGTTCGACGGGGCGGTGAGGCGCTACGGCAGGTGGTCGCCGGAGGCTGTCCCCGGGGCTCCGCTGCCATCCACTGGCGAGCAGCCCTTCTGGCTGGAAGCTGTCGCGGCATCGCCGGAACCCGTTCCGCAAGAGGGGTCGGGGTGGTGGACTCGGAGCCTGCCGACCGTGCCTGGGGCTCGTATCCGCCTGTCCCTGCGGGTCAGTGGGGAGGATCTCGAACCCTCGGAGGGAGGAGGAGTGGCAGCGTACGTGCGCTTCTGCTCGGCCACGGACCAGCACGCCAGCCGTCAGTACCTCATCGGCGGCGCAGACGAGGAGGTTCTGAAGGGGACGTTCCCATGGCGGACGTTCTCCAAGGAGGTGGCGGCGCCGCCGGAGGCGAAGCGGTTTGCGTTCTTTGTGGGGCTGCGGCCCTGCAAAGGGACAGCCCGTTTCGCGGAGGTGCGGATCGAGACGCAACCGGGCGAGCGTGTGCCCGAGCGCCCCATGCCGGTGGACGTGACCTACGAGCCCGTGGACCTATCGGCCTACTTCAACCACGACCTGGACAAGAACGTGACGGCCCGAATCGGCGAAGGGCTCCAGGGCACGCCGGGGCCGACGGACTTGAGCGAACTGCCTCGCGGCAGGCAACTGCACCGGGGGGTGCCGTTCGAGATAGACCGGGCCATTGCCCTGCGCGGGTCCACGTTGCCGCAGGAGAAGAGCCTGCCCCAGGAGGTCCGTGGGATCCGCATTGGCCGGCAAGTGGCCGGGCTGTGCTTCCTGCACCGGTTCGCGTATCCGGCGCGGGATCGGGAGCAGTTCCGCTACGTCCTGCACTTCGCGGACGGAGACACGGTGGAGATACCGATCGTGTCGGGCGAAGAGAACATCCTGGGCAAGTATCAACGGAACAACGTTCGTCTGTTTCCGCCCCCGTTCGACCTGGTGGGCGGCGGCGGTGTCGCGGAATGGGTGAACCCGAAGCCCGATGTCGCGGTAGAGAGCATTGACTTCGTCGGCGCCGACACGGGCGAGCCCGTCCTGTTGGGCATCACCGCTGTAGTCGGGAAGTGAGGCACGGTCGCCTGGCGCCATCCGCAAGTCGAAGAGGTCGGAGGAGACGGCCGGTTCCTGCTGTGGCCGCATGATCCGGTCCGGAAGATAGCAGTGGTTCGCGTGCGAGCCACCCAGCGCCCCTGAGAATTCGCGATGGACGTGTTCTGTCAATCTGCCGGTCGCGCCTTTCTGCGGCATTCTCGCCGCCCACTGGCAGCACCTCCCGCGGGAAGCGCCGCTGTGAAGCCGATGGTCAGGTGAGTTCACTCAAGGCGTTGCTGACGCAGTGAAGGCCCGCCTCTATCTCTTCGTGTGTGCCGCCGAACCCAAGCCTGAAGTAGCGGTTCTCCATCTCAAAGCACCGACCGGGCACGGTGAAGGTCCTGTACTTCACCGCCAGCAGACGGTAGAGCTCTTCCGGATCAACCTGGACATGTGATTTGATTCTGGGCAGGCTCACAACACCGGCCTCAGGGTAAACCCACTCGAAGTCCTCCTGGTTTTCCATCCAGTCAGACACTATCCGGCGATTCTTCTCGATATGGGCTCGGGCGCGCTGCAGGAACGCGTCTTTCTGCTGCAACACTCGCAGGGCGATCTCCTCGCCCACGGCGTTGTTCGTGATGCTGACGTGCTCCCTCACGGTCAGAACCGAGTCAAGGACGGACCTGTTCTTTGTAGCTATCCAGCCGATGCGGATGCCCGGCAGCCCGTAGCACTTGGACATGGTAGAGATGCTGATCACTTTGTCGCTCAGTGTGGCGGCAGGTGGCAACGAGTGGGCGAAGTCCATCTCGCGATAGGTTTCATCGAACAGCAGCAGTACATCACGCTCCTCCGCCAGATCGACCAACGCCTGCAGTTGTTCCTGCGAAATCATTGATCCAGTGGGATTGTTCGGATGGGTGAAGCTCATCAGCTTGGTCTTCGGCGTTATCATGTCCCGCAGTCTGCACAGGTCCGGCCTGAACGCGTTCTCAAAGCTGAGCGAGAAGAGGGTGACGTCGCAGCCCAGGCCGCGCGGCACCGTGTAGAGAGAAGGATAGTTTGGATGTTCAACGATAACGTGGTCGCCCGGCTGAACGGCGGTCGACACGATTGAGAAGATCGCTTCGCTTGCCCCGGTAGTAACGATTATGTCTTCGCCGGAGAAGCCGGGGTATTGCTCGGCAATGCATTCCCGCAAGTCGGGCCTTCCCAGGTGATAGCCATAGCGCAGTTTCACCTGTTGCAGATCAACACCAAGATCGCCCACGGTGAGGAACTTGACCGCGCTCTCGCCGATGTCGTGATCGATCTGATACTGGTGGTCGTCAAACCACTTTTCAAGTGTCATGCGTTTGAACCACATGGGCACCTCGCTGTGTTGCGGCTCGGAGGACAGAAGGGAGTGGGGGAATGCTGATCCAATCGGCCGTTCCCCGTACGTCGCCGTGCGCACCGGCCCGGCGGCCGGAGCAAGCGCAAATGTACGGCCGACGCCTGCTCCCGTCAAGGGGATTCCGACCGTTTCGCTGCCACATCAGCAGCGGACGTCAGCGGCCGGCTTCGCTGTTCACTTGGGCGACGTGGCAAGATAGTTGAGGGCCGTCAGCGTGTATATCTTGGCGCCCGCAGCGATGTCAGCCACCGCGACCCGTTCGTCAGCAGCGTGCGCGTCCGTGAGGAGGCCGGGCCCGAGGGCGGGCAGAGCGGGAATCTGCGCGCGGCACAGGAAACGAGCGTCGGTGATCGCCGGATAACCGGCCAACGGGGGTTCCTTGCCGAGGACAGCGGCGAGGGCTTCGCGCGCTGACTGCACGAGCGCGTGGTCCGGGGAGATCTCGTACGCCGGCCCCCACCCCAGCGGGGCAGGCTCCTCAAGCAGCTCGGCGTCCAAGTCCGGATCGGCGGCGCTCGCGGCTTCCAGGAACGCCGTCAGTTCCGCCCGCAGCGTGTCCCTGGACATTCCGGGCACCGTGCGGATATCGGTGCCGAACTCGGCCTCCCCGGGGGTCACCCCGTAGAACACTCCTCCGTGCGTCCAGACACCTGCGTTAACGGTGGCGCCATCGGGGAACTGCGGATGCCTGGGACAAGCAGGCTTGAATTCTCGGTGCAGCTTCAAGAGAAGTTCCGCAGCCTTCAGATTGGCGTTGACCGGCTTGAGCAGGTCGGACAGTCCACTGTGACCCTGCTGCCCGCGGACTCTGATTTTGAAATTGTACATCCCCCTTGACGCCACGTGGAGGAACTCGAAGCTGCTCCTGAAGCCGGACGGCTCCCCAACCACAGCGGCCGTGCCGGAGAGCCCCTTTGCGAGCAGGTGGCGCATCCCGAACCCGCCGCCGGCCTCTTCGTCTGCGGCAAGTACGAGGAGCAACTCGCCGGCAAATGGCCATTGGCAGGCAGAGATCGCCCACGCCGCGCCGAGCATTGCGGCCACAGAGGCCTTGGCATCGCAGGCGCCCCTGCCGTAGAGCCACTCGCCTTCCACCTTCCCGTCCATGGGGGGCCGCGTCCACTTGCTGGTCTCGCCGACAGCCTTGGTGTCAACGTGTGTGATGAAAAGGAGCTTTCGATTGCCGAGCGCACCGCGCAACCGCACGAACAGGTTCGGGCGTTTCGGGTCGAGGGCCTCCACGGATGCATCAGCGAGGCCAAAGCGTTGGGCGGCGTCCTGCAGGGCCGAGACTACGGCGCGTTCATCGCCCGGCGGGTTCTCGCTGGGGGTTCGCACCAACTCCCCGCACAGAGAGATCAGCTCTTCAGCGTGACGGTCCACGAATTCAATCGGGTCCATTTGCAGCAGCTCCCCGCCAGGGCATAGGCATGCATTTTGTTCAGGCCGTACCCCCTCCGTCCACAACAACGACCGCCCCGCTCATGAAGGATGCTTCGTCGCTGGCAAGGAAGAGCGCGACACTGGCGATCTCTTCCGACTTCCCTATCCGGCCCAGAGGGATGCCGCCGCACTCCCTGCGCAACCACTCGGGATTGCTAGTCATCGGCGCTATGAGAGGCGTGTCCACCGGCCCGGGACAGATCACATTCACGCGAATGCCGAACTGTCCCAGGTGCTTGGCCATGGCCCGGGTGAGGGCGATGATGGCGCCCTTGGCCGCGGTGTAGGCATCGGCCCCCGGCAGGCCCCGCACCCCCATTATTGAGGACGTGTGTATGATGCTCCCGCCGGATTTCTTCATCGCGGGCACGACGAAGTGTGAGACAAGGTACACGCTCTTCAAGTTGACGTCGAGGACTCTGTCCCAGTTCGCTTCCGGGATGTCGTCGACCGTCCCGATCGTGATGCCCGCCGCGTAGCCGATCCCGGCATTGTTATAGAGGACATCGACCCCGCCGAAACGTTCCAGCACCGCGTTGACGGTCCTTTCCACTTCCGCCGCCGAAGAAACGTCACATCTGAAGAAGGCTGCCTCACCGCCGAGGCCGTCGATCTCGTCTGCCGCCGCTTGTCCGCCGACCTCGTCGATGTCCAGGAGCGCAATCTTCGCGCCTTCGCGCGCAAAAAGCGTTGCCGCCGCCCGGCCGATGCCGCTGGCCGCCCCGGTTATCAGTGAGACCTTATTGCTCAAGCGTTTCATGTTCGCTCTCCCAACTAGGAAGGCAGCTTACCACGATGCGACTCATTCATCCGGCATCGGCCGACGGGTCTCGGGTGCCGAGCACCAGAGGGTGCAGCTCAGAACGCATTGGGCGGCGGCATCAGGCGCCTCAGGTTCTCAGCGGCCATGTCCAGGTGGCGCTGTCCCCGGCTCAGAACGACGGACAGGTGTCCGGGCAGGAGCACGTCGATCCCGAGGCCCGTCAGTCTGCCTACATTCGCTCGGTAGTCTTCCAGCGAAGAGCCGACGCAATTCAGCAGCCCAATCTCCCCATTGAGAAAGACCGTGTCGCCCGAGAACAGATGCTTCGTTCCGCCAACGGAGACGGCATAGCATACGGCACCCTTGCTGTGGCCGGGGAAGTGGACGACGGAGATGCTCAAGTCGCCCACTGATACTTCCTGACCATCGCTCAGCACGATGTCAGGTCGGCACGGTGCCATGTGATAGTCGTCCGGATAGTAGCCATCCGCCCGCGCAATGCGAAGCCCGATCGCGTCCTCGTCCGCGCTTTCCAGCAGCGCTGCTTCGGCTTCGTGGATGGCGACGGCGGCGCCCGTCTCCTGCTTCAGAGCCGCTGCGCCCCCGGCGTGGTCCGAATGAACATGGGTGAGCAGCACCTTGCCGATGTCCAGAGGGTCGAAACCGTCGGCGCTGACGTTGGCGAGAATCCTCTCGACCTCCAGTCCCACTCCGGCATCAATCAAGGCGAGTTCCGAGCCACCGTCGATCAGGTAAACGTGGCAATCGAATTCGTTTGAGATCGAAAAGCCGAGCTTGCCGCTGCCCACCAGGAAGACTCTCTCGGTCAACTTCATTCAGAATCTCCTCATGCGCAGCTTCTGCGCGTGCGTGACACGCGCTCCCCTCAGGACGATGTGTAGCATCGACGCCCCGGGCTCCTCAAACTCGCTACCGGCTGCTTGGAATGGCGCTCTGGCGTGGACTATACCGCTCCCGATGGCGGCAGTCAAGGCACGTGCCGCTCACCAGCATCGTCCCGGCCGACGCCCGTCGGCGCGATCAGAATACCTCCGGCGGCTTGGGATACTCGTTGCAGAGAAGATGGATGGGCGGCTCGTCCTCTTCGATTTGTGAGAAGCGGCTGAGAGGCTCGGCGAAGTAGTTATCCGTACGGTCATCGTTAACGCTCGAGACCTCGCCGCAAAGGAGCGTCCCGCCTTTCCCGCTAGCCCAGAAGCTGTGAAAAAGGCGGGGTGTGACCGTGATGCTCTCGCCGGGATGAAGCTCGAAGACTTCACCAGGTTGATACGTCCGTTCGCTGCCATCGCAGAACACTTTCGGCGACGACGCCCTGTCAATTCCATTGTCTTCCAAGGCTTTGTAGAGTTGCATCATAAGGATGCCACCGCCGCGGTTGATGATGTCTTCCGTCTTGGACCAGTGGAAGTGCAGGGGCAGAACCTGGCCGGGCTTGAGGATGATGATCTTTTCGGCGTAAGGCGTGCCCCGCTCTGGATGCGCGTAATTGCCGTTTCTCAGCGTGAAGATAACGGCGCCAAATCTGTCAAACTGATTCATACCCAGGTCAGTGACATCCCATCCGAGGCCGTTCTCCATGATGCGCTCGCACTCCGGTCCCGCGGTGCTCCACCGCTCAGGCGGCCAGTATGCGAAGGGGGGGAGATGAAATTGACGCTCTTTCAGCAGTTGCTTCGCCTCGCGAATGAGCGCATTGATTCTGGAACGTTTCATGGTGCATCCCTCCTCTGGTAGATCCTTCCTTTCCCCTATGCTGCCTACAACGATAAGCGTGTACGTGAGCAGATTCAATAGCCGGGGGGCTTCCAATCCCGAGCGGCGAGCGCGGTTGCCTATTCCTTCAACAGACTTCGGAGCCAGCCCAGCCCGCCTTCCTTGAAGCGCCGAAGCGCGAAAGACGCCATTGTCAACCACCGCCGACCCGTCGAAGCAGACGGCATCCGCGTGAACCGCCACATGAAGTCTGCCCATACCCTGATTATTTGCCGCCACTGCAAGAAGCTGCTGATGGCCAGCAGGGCTCGCATCTGGCATCTCAGCCACGCGGATGACGGTAGGCGCAAAAGCCAGCGCACATCCTCATCTCGGATACTCGCTGTCCAGTGCAAGAGCCGAAGGGACAACGTGTCGTACCACAGCTGCCTCGGATTGGTCGCTTCGGAGAGCGCTTCAACTGCTGCACGAACCGCACGTTCGACGGGCTTCGACGCCTTGCTGGTAATCCTGCCTAACCCGTGAACACGATGATAGCACAAGACATCGTCGATCGCCTCGGCTCGCTGCGGGATGCACTTCAAGGCCACGCGAACGCCGTATTCCCAATCCTCCCAGCAGGGAAGATTCTCCCGCCAGGGGCCCACCGTGGCCAGGAACTCTCGGGCGTAAAGGGGCGCACTGGTCCAAAGGCTGCGTCGTATGCACCGTTGCACCAGGTCTTCAACCTTTGCGTCGCCAGGCGCCTCGCGTTCAAGCACCTCGCCTTTGTCAGTGACGTACACGTATGACGTAACTACCATGTCCCAGACGGCAGGGAGGGAATCGCTGTTCAGGATCGCCTGGAATCTGCGCTCGTCCAGATAGTCGTCCGAGTCCAGGAACTGAATGTACTGCCCGCGGGACTCCCTCGCGCCCAGGTTGCGTGCAGCGGGCGCGCCCCTGTTCTCCTGCCAGAGGTAGCGTAAGGTGAATTCGGAATCGGCGCCGTGAGCCCTCTGCCATGTTTGGACGATCTCCCGAGTGCTGTCAGTTGAGCCGTCGTCAACTACGACGAGTTCGATAGGACGATAGGCTTGGGCGAAGGCCGAGTTCATGGCGTCGACAAGCATCTCTCCTCGGTTGTACGTGGGGATCACCACGCTGACCAGGCCGGGCACGTACTCTGCGGGCAGCCAGCGGTCCTCGGCTTCAGTTTTGTCGCGATCTCGCACTCTCTCAGTGTCCTCCACGCCTTGTCCTCTGTTTCTCCGACGGCCCAGGGCGCATACATCCAGGCCGGCCCGTTTTCATGCTCCTCGATGGCAAGTCTCGATGATCGTCCGACCTCGCCCGGGTCAGTCGGAACTCGCGAGTCGCTCGAGGACCTGCCCTCTTTGCGCGTCGCCAAGATGATCCCAGAGCAGACTCCGGACCAGCCAGATTGGCAAAGACACGTCCGACGCTTCGCACAGTCTCTGGTCGATGTCTCCTATGTTCCCCCAGTAGCCTTCAGATCGCGGATCGGTGCCGCCAAGAAGGCCCAACCTTAACACTTCAAGCAGGTCAACCGGTTCCTCGCATGTTGTGACTCGTTGGGAGTGTAACCAACGATGCCGCCGCCCCGCAAATGCCTGCTGGAGGAGACCAAGAAGGATCGAGGCGAAGCGCCCTTGGCCTCGTCTCGCCCGCGCCCCTCGTGTATCAGGTAAGCGACAGCGTCAGCACGAAGCGCGCCCCTGCCCCCGTGCACCTGTCGGCTCTCAGATCACCGCCCATGGCGCGGGCCAGGCGGCGGCTGAGCGCCAGTCCCAAGCCAACTCCCGGCGCGGAGTTGGCGGCATCGCGGGCCGATTTGCGGAAGGGCAGGAAGATGGTTCGCGCATCCTTCTCGGAGATGCCGGGTCCGTGGTCGCGAACCGCTAAGACGGCGGATTTGCCGTCGCGGGACGCTTCGATGTGGATTACCGGTTCCGAGGCCGAGGCGGCGTACTTGCACGCGTTGTCCACCAGGTTGAACAGGATTTGCTCGACGGCCGACGTATCGGCGCGGACCTCGAGGGACAGCGCCTCGGGTTCGGCTTCGACAGCCAGCCGCATTCCGGCGTGCCGAGCGCGGTCTGCAAGCCTGCTCTGCACTCTCTCAAGCAATGCGCCCAGGCGGACCGCTTCCAGGTGGCGTCTCTGGCGTCCCTTTTCGAGCCGAGCGTAGGCCAGGACGTTCTCCACGAGGTGACCCAGCCGGTCGGCCTCGGCACGCAGAGTGCCCAGATAGGTGCGGCGTTTGTCTTCGTCCGGCACCATTCCCTCGGCGAGCATCTCCGCATACATGCGGAGAGTGGTGAGCGGCGTGCGCAGCTCGTGAGTCACCGCCGAGACGAAGGCCCCGCGGCGTTCGCTCAGGGTCACCACGCCTCGCAGAAGCACCGCCACCGCCGCCGCCGCCACCAACACACAAGCCCATGCCACCAACAGGGAAGCTCCTGTCAGCGAGGGGGACCGCTCCGCATCAAGGGGCAGAGAACCTGGCACCAGCCGGACGGGAAGCGCTGCCAGCATATGCTCCTGGCCGCTGTCTGATTTGGGCAGGACACGTTCCAGGCGCGCTGACGGCAGCAAATCCCTTACGGACTCGGTCAACTGCTCTCGTAGGGATGGCCAGTCCAGCCAGCAGCCCTGAACGTGCACCGCGCCTTCGGCAACGACCCGCCGCGCGAGCAGCAATGCCTCCCCAAGCCACAGTGGAGACAGTATCCCCTCCCTCACATCGCCAGTGAGCATCTGTGGATTCGCCGCGTTCACATTCCCGACTGCAACCTGTTGGTAGGTTCTTGCGCGGGCTTGCCACTCCGTGACGTTCCTTGCGTCTTGGTCCTGACGGTTCTGAGCCCACTGCTCGGCTTTTACCACCACGGCCGGGCGCGCCGGCGCCGCCTCTCGCACCGTTTCGAACGGCAGGGAAGCGAGGAGAACGTCGCGGTCGAGCAGGCCTTTCAGCTCCTCAAGTCGGGCAGCCGAGGCCACGATCCTCTCGTGTGTGGTGTAGCCGCTCTCGGCGAGGTCGCGCATGTTGCCGGTGGGCACCTGGGGTGACGAGGGGGGGCCATCGGGACCCAATTGGAAGTGCAGCAACACGTATTGTGAGTCTTCCGTGAGCAGCGGTGACGGGACGAGCACTTCACCGGGCTCCAGTTGCGCGAACATGCGCGTGTAGGCGCGCTCGGCAGGATAAAAGGCGCGATATTCGAAGCAAGGCCTTGCACCCTCCATAGCAATTAATGGCGCAAGGAAGGAATCCATTCGCCATAACGCAAGCCTCGCATTTTCCTCCAGATCGGCCCTGCGGCTGGCGTCAAACTCGGCTCGATCCGCCCGGAGGGCCACCACGCTCACCCATGCCATCGCGGCCAAAACAGCGGCCAAACAAAGCCCAAAGATGGCCCAAATATGGGTTAATCTTGGCATAACTTAGGCCCAATCTCGGCAAACATATAGCCTCTACCCCTCACGGTGGCGATAATTCGCGGATCTGAGGGGGCGTCACGCAGTTTCTGGCGCAGTCGGGCGACGTGCATGTCAATCGTCCGAGTGTAAAGTCCGGTCGGATCCATCCGCCACACGCGCAACAGGATCTCCTCCCGGCTGATGGTTCGGCCGGGGTTCGCAGCGAGGTAGCGAAGCAGCTCCGCCTCCCGGTCGGAAAGCTCGACGCGCTCGCCGTCCTCGAATCTCACCTCGCACCTTGCCAGGTCGGCAACGCCGCCGGGGACTTTCACCTTCGAGACGTCGGAGGGCCGCTCGGGCGAGCGGCGCAGCACCGCACCCACCCGCGCCAGCAGTTCCTTCACGCCGAACGGTTTCACTACGTAGTCGTCGGCGCCAAGCTCCAGTCCGCGCACGCGCTCGCTCTCCTCGCCCCGTGCGGTCAGGATGATGACGGGCAGCGCGGGCCGACTCGCGCGCACCTGACGCAGGATGTCCAACCCGTCCAGACCCGGCAGGACGAGGTCGAGCAGGATAAGGTCGCACTCCACCTTGACAGCCATCTCGAGGCCGCGCTCACCGTCGTCCGCTTCCCAGGTGCCGTAACCGTGGAAGTGGAGCGCGTCAACGACCGCCCGCCTCAGCGCCGCGTCGTCCTCGATGACCAGCACATGCTGCTGCCGCATCGTTGCCGTCCCATTGTCACCAAGAGTTCTTCATTCTGGCGCGCCGCGGTAACTCAAGCGATACCTACCGCAACGGCCGGCCCTGGTAGAACGCTTCTATCTCAGCCTGTCGCTCAGGCGAGTAGGAATCCCAGTCGGCCTGCTTGACCAGCTCCAGGCTTTGCTTCAGCTCCATCCAAAACTCGTCTTCGTGCAGGCTCTCCAGGTGGTTGTCAGCATACACCACGTTCCGCAAATCCCGGTGATGCCCGGCATCCTCGCAAATCACGATCACTCTGCGGTCTACGTCCGGAGACAGGCGCCCTACATAGTGATAGCTGCATTTGATGTTCTGACCGATAATCACAGGCTTTTTGTCCCCCCGGCAGCGGAAGAAACGCACGTCCGTTACGTATTCCGGGAACAGACCCTCAAGCCCCGCGGGCATCTCGTCGTCGTGACGCGCCTCGTACACTGCCAGGCAGTCGCTCATGAGGCTAAGGTTGCCCCCACATGCGAATTGGTTCCACCGGTCAACGGCTGTCCTTATTCCTATTGTGGCCAGTACGATACACGTGGCCACGACCGCGCCGGACAGAATGGTCCCACCCACGGCGAAGCCCCGGCCCCTCAAGCTATCTCTTCTGCGGCTGGTCTTCACCAGTGCCGCCGTGCCGAGCATCAGCCCAAGTATGCCGGTGACACCAGAGGTGAGGAGAGCGAGGATGACGAATACGAGACAAAGATCCCCCGCCTCGCTTATCCTGAACCCCATTGTGGTGGTGAGAGCGCAGGTGAACACGGCGATCATGCCGCATAGCAGAGACGCCCTCGCCAGCCCGCTTGTCTTCGGCGGCAGCGGCGGCGCGCCCTCCGAGCCTGGCACATCGGCACCGGAACCCCAGGCGTCCGCAGGCTCACGACCACCCTGTCCGCCCATTTGACTGGTCACCTGATCCTTCTCCTCTCAGCCGGATGTCGCCCACAGGCCTTCACTCACCCCGTAGCGTTGCCAGAGGCTGCTCAGTCGCCCCTACGGGGCTGCGTCGATTCTTCGTCACATTACCCCGGGCTCAGCGCCCGGGGCTACGTCCAGACGCCCCTGCGGGGCTGAAGAGGACGCGCCCTCTTCTCCCGCCCGCAACAGTACGTCGGGGCAATGCGCAGCGCACACGCTCGCTCTCCTCGCCCCGTGCAGTCAGGATGATGACGGGCAGCGCGGGCCGACTCGCGCGCACCTGACGCAGGATGTCCAACCCGTCCAGGCCCGGCAGGACGAGGTCGAGCAGGATCAGGTCGCACTCCACCTTGACTGCCATCTCGAGTCCGCGCTCACCGTCGTCCGCCTCCCAGGTGCCGTAGCCCTGGAAGCGGAGCGCGTCAACGACCGCCCGCCTCAGCGCCGCGTCGTCCTCGATGACCAGCACATGCTGCTGCCACATCGTTGCCGTCCCATTCTCACCGACAGTCCTTCATCACGGAGCTTCCCCGGGCTCCTCCGCCGCAGGCGGCCGGGGCGCATGATGAGGACGCACAATCCTGACAGTCACGGCGCTGGACTTGAGCGTGCCGGTCCAGACGTTGTCCGCGTTGTCTATGATGTCCACCGCGTTGTCGTCGTAGTACTTGCGGAGCACGAAGTTTCCCCAATCCGCTCTCGGGGCTGACGAGAAGGAGATCCGATAGGCGCCCAGCTTCGTGAAGTCGTAAGGCAACCGGATTCTGTTGGACGCCATCCGTCCGCGTAACAGGGTCATGAATTGGTCCCCCTGCGGAAGGCCCCGGTCCACATGCATTCCCAGGTATCCGGCCTTGCCACCGTCAGGCCCGACCACGTCGAAGATGTCGCCGGTAAGCTCCTTCTCCAATGGTGTGTACCACGGCAGGAACTTCACCACTTTTTCGCCCACATTGCGCAACTCGCAGGTTACATAGACGTTAATGTCCCCAGGTTTGGCCCCCTCCGCCACCTCCACTGTCTGCTCCGCCGGCAGCAGCCGGCACTGTAGGCCGTTGGAGACCGGCCCCCAGTAGGCTTCCTTCTGCACCGCGTCAATGACCGCCTTCCGGTTCTCGGGCGTGTCGGAGACGGCCTTTGTTCCCCGCCACTGGTCAGGGGCATCCTTTCGGGGCCGGCTGACGAACCAGATGACTCTCTCACCCATCGCGATAGGGCGCTCGCGTATGCGGGGCATGTTTACGCGCGCGAAGTGCAAGCGCAGCGCTTGACCGTCCAGAGGCGTCCCCGCGAGCGTTTCAACCGCCTTGAAGTCCTGAGGGCTATGAAACGTGCCAAGGTCCGACTCCGGCTCCGCCACGCCAGTTGCTGCCTCGCATGCGGCTGCAAAGGCGAAGTCAAGGTCGGCCGCCGCCTCCTCGATGCTCAGACGGCTGCCGGGCAGTGCTTGCTCAATCGTGATCTCGACAGGATTGGTGATGGCCAGGACGGTGGGTCTGAGAGTATGGAACCGGACGCGGACCGTGTGTTTGCCCAGGCCGGGATTCGGGCTCTTGCCGGTGCTTTCGGCGACCCAGGATTTCCCAAGCGGTATCTCCAGCGCTTCAGCCATCTCCTCACCCGGCTTGAGGAGCCAGACACTTGCAGTCCGCGCGTCGCGAGTTGCCGCGGTGTACCAGCGACCATCGAACTCCACCTCACAGGAGCCCTCCGGCGTCGAACTGAAGGAGCACTGCGCTTTGCCATTGTTGCGGACGTCGAGCTGGAACGTCGGCACCTTGTCGAACATCCAGACCGTCTTATCCGCCCTTAAGCGGACCTGCACGCCCTCCACCGCCTCGCCCCAGGCGGGCGCTACTTCGTCCCCCAATAGGGGGCCGGCCGCCCACAGGCAGGCGAACACAAGCGTAAGACGCGTCGGAAAACCCGTCGTCCGCTTCCCGCTCATCTCCTAGCCTCCTCCTCCGCGTGCCACGCGCACCTGGGCCCTTCCAAGCTGCCTTGGTCGATCCATCCACCATGGTCGGCTGAAGGTACGCTCAGGGTGACATACATTTTACCAGGCGTTTCCAGGGAGAGCCACACCCCCGGGCGCAGTCCCTCGCTCATGGTTGAAACGCCCTCTACGGGGGCTTGCGTTCCTATTAGACGATGCAAAGGCGTGCCGGGTTCCCGCTTTCGCCGGCGGGCGCGATCAGAAGGCCCTTTCAGCGAATGTAGTAGGCATACTCGCAAGAGAGCTCTTTCGTCTCGCCGGGCTTGAGCGTGAGCTGCCACTCCACAGTGCTGTGGCCGGTGAGGGCCGGGTGGCCGCGGAAATCGCCGGGCCAATCCGCCTGCCGGAAGTCCGTCACCGTGATAGCCCCGTTGTCCGTCGCGCTCGTGGCGTTCCCGCCGAGCTGGCACGTGACTATCAGATCAATCGGCTCGTTCTTGTAGTTCGTGACGGTCAGAGTGCCCTTCTTCGAGATGAGGGAGTAGTCGTTGTTGTCGAAGTGCGTCGCCTTTGGCTCCCTGCCGGTTTCCTTTTCGCTGAAGGTGCCGCGCACGTCCACGGCCACGGTGAGGGGCATCTGGCACTTGCCGCCGACAGAGGTGTAGGTGAGCAGCTCCTGGGCAACTGGGAGGTAGCCGTCCATCGCAAGCGCCGCGCCCGTAGTCCAGGGCACACTTGTCTGGTTGCTCAGCTCGGCAAGGTGCCACACCTCGTTCTTGAGGAGCTTGATGGGCGACATGTTGCCGCCCGCCTGAGCCAGCCCCTCGACACCCGAGCGACTGAGCTGCACGTCCCACACATACAGGTGGCGGAAGGAGATGTCCGCAGAGATGATTGGCACCAGCGCTCGCTGCCCGGCCTCGAGTGTCAACTCGGGAACGTGATACACGAACAGGTCCTGCGTGCCTTCAGCCGCAAGCTCAGGCGGGAGGGCAGGCACGGCTGCTCCTGCGGCACCTGCCTGGCCAGGCCCTCCGCGGGACTCGCTCATCCTAAAGTTTGAGAAACTCTGAGTCATTAGCTGTGGGGCGACCTGTTGAAGGAGGTTGCGCAGGGCGGACTCCAGGCTTATCGGGGACACCACGTCCTTAAAGCGGAAGTTCGGCACGCCCACCACCAGGTCAACCGGGACGCCTTCGAGGTCCTCCGCCTCGTTGAGTATCTCAGCCTGCATAGCAAGACCGGCCTTGCCGTCCTTGCCCAAGTCCACGCGGTAGGTGGGGACCCAGCGGATCCCGGGGCTGAAGTACTGCAACGTGAGCTTCACCTCCCGGCCCGCAGCCTTCGGGTCGAACTGAAGGAGCATGCTCTTCTGGGTCTCCTGGTTTCCCCGCTTGGTCACGATGTATTTCTGGGCGACGAGGCTGACAAGCTTGCCGTCCTCCGGCGTCACCCAGAACGAGCCGAGGACCATGGAGTCGGGAATGCCCTCGATGCGTGCCCGCGCCGAGCCGTCCAGCTTGCCGGTGGCCTGCTTGACGAACATGCAGTAGCCGTCCTTGTAGACGATCACCCTCTGCATCTTCACCTGCAGCGCCGGCGCCTCCGCGGCAGTGGCCGCAACAGACCCGATCACAACCCACAGAACTACCGCCATCAAGGCCATGTGCTTCA
>Ga0315274_10003412_pt1 | contig 23639 bp, 27 predicted proteins | sample YL17G02_20_MG_FD_203700 | JGI IMG/M metagenome (GOLD analysis project Ga0315274, IMG submission 203700) | Sediment microbial communities from Yellowstone Lake, YNP, Wyoming, USA - YL17G02_20 | ecosystem: Environmental > Aquatic > Freshwater > Lake > Sediment | place: USA: Wyoming | collected...
GTCGATGCTCCTGGCCATCTCCCGGAAGGCCTCATCAAACGCCGCCCGCACATCCTCCGGCTTGAGAATTTCCATGCACCTCTGCAGAATTTCCTCCGGCCTGCCCTGGAAACGGTCTATCCCCTCGAAAAAGCCCTTGGCCTTCTTGTGCCAGCAATCCAGGTTGGCCAGCTCCTTCTTGAGATCATCCACCCCGAAGATCCCCTCCAGGTCTTCCTTCTCGAAGATGACCAGGGCCTCGGCCAGCTCCCGGCCCACCCCCACATAGTCCACCACCAGGCCGAAGTTCTTCCTCGGGTAGGTCCGATTGGTCCGGGCGATGGCCTGAAGCAGGGTGTGCTCCTTCATGCGTTGGTCCAGATACATCACCTGCTCGATGGGCGCATCGAAGCCCGTCAGGAGCTTGTCGCAGACGACCAGGAACTGGAGGGAATTCTGCGGATCGTTGAAGGCCTCTTTGGTGAGATTCTCCTCCTCACGCGTCCGGCGATACCTCTCCTTCCACTCCCGCGGGTCATCATTGTTCACGGTGATGACCACCTCGGATCGCTCGGGTCCCACGAGACGATCCAGCTCTTCTTTATACCGGATGGCCATGGCCCGGTCCGCGGCCACGATCTGCGCTTTGAACCCATTGGGCCGGATCCTATTGTTGAAATGCTCCACCATGTCCCGGGCGACCCGTTCGATCCTCCGATCGGCCCGGAAGAGGGTCTCCACCGTGGCATACTTCCTCTTGAGCAGGGACTTTTCCTCCTCGGTCCGGTCTCCGAAGAGGTCTTCGAATAGGCCATCCAAGGTATTGCCCACCACCTGCAGCCGCGCCAACCGACTTTCATACTGAACCGGCACGATTTCCCCGTCCTCCTCGGCATTGCGAATCGTATAGGCATCCAGGTATCTCTCCCCCGGAGGGCTGAAATGACGGTAAGTATTGCGGTCACGTTTGCTGAGAGGGGTTCCAGTAAAGGCGAAGAAGGCGGCGTTGGGCAGGGCTTTTCGCAGATTGAGGGCGAAGAACCCATACTGGGTTCGGTGGGCCTCATCGGTCAGGACGATGATGTTGTCGGCCTCGGAGAGGGGCTTCTCCGGAGGGGTCCGGAAAAGATGGACCGTGGCCAGGATCGTCTGGCCCACCCCCTGGCTCAAAAGCTCATAGAGCTTTTGATGGGTGCCGCCCGTCTCCCGGATCTGGATCGGGTTGGGGAAACTGCAGTTGCGGAAGGTCCCGCTGATCTGGTCGTCCAGGTCGATGCGGTCCGTCACCACTAAGATGATGGGGTTCCTGAGCCGCTTCTCCTCCCGGCGCAGCTTGACCGCAGCGAAGAGCATGGTCAGGGACTTGCCGGAGCCCTGCCAGTGCCAGATGATCCCACGCTTTGCATCCTCGGACGTCACCCGCTTCAGGATCTTGTTGACGGCGGTGAATTGCTGATAGCGACAGACCTTCTTGACGACTCGACGGCGCTTCGCTTCGTGCTCATAGACGATGAAGTTCTGGATGATGTCCAGGAGATTCTTCCGGTTGAGGAGACCCGCGATCAGGACCTCCTGCAGGGTGGGCTGGTCGGTCAAGTCCTCCTGCTTGATCAACCCCAGCTCCAGCATCTCCTTCACGGTGGGATGATCGGCCATATTGGGCCATCGCTCGTCCCCCATCTCCTTCCACTCGTGGAAGAATTCCGCATCGGAGAGGATCGTCCCATACCTGGCCCCGAAGAGGTTCAGGCCCACGAGGATCTGATTGGTGTGGAAGAGCTGGGGGATCTCGGACTGATATCGATTCAGCTGGTCGATGGCCTGGGCGAGGCCCATTTTCTTGGCCACGGGGCTCTTGCATTCCATGGCCACCAGGGGAATGCCATTGACGAAGAGGATGATATTCGGCCGGTCCGTCTCCCTGGGACCCTTCACCCAGAATTGGCTGACGGCGAGGAATTCGTTCCTCTCGGGATGCTCGAAATCGATCAAGCGGACAGTCTGCTTTTGCCTTCTCGCTCCGATATCCTGATCGATGGGAATGCCGGCAAGCAGATCCTGATGGAAGGCGCGATTGACCTCGATCAGGCCCTCCGCCTGGATGTGGGTGACCCTCCGGACCGCCTTGTTGATACCGTCTCCTCAGTAAGATGGGGGTTGATCTCGGCCAGCTTCCGCTTCAGCCGGGAGATCAGGACCACCTCCCCCCGGGAGGCCCGTTCGCACTCCTCCTTCAGCTCTGGGTCCAGCTCATCCCCGGGGAGGTAGTCGTATCCCAGGCGCTTGAGCTGCTCGAGGGCGGGGCCTTCGGAAAGGGTGTCTTCGTTGAAGACGGGCTTCATGGTCCGACCTTTGCTGCCTCCCTACGAAGAAACCGGAACGCGGACCTTGCCGGTCAAGAGGACCTGCATGAGGCCTTGCTTCAAGGATTCTAATTGCCGTTTGTGGTCGGTCTCTTTTTCAACTTTTTGGTCAATGGAGCTTAAGGTTTCGACAATCCTTCTTTGTTCTCCGATTGGAGGTTTGGGCAAGACCATATTCGAATATTCCGTGGCGTTGATATTCGGTTGCGCACCTGCCCTAAGCATTCCTTTAACCCAGTTGTAGTAGGAAGGCGAATGTGTGTACTGAAACAAGAATTCTGGCAAGAGCTGAGTTGGATTTGGTCTGAGGCGTATCATGTACCCTGCAAATGCGCATTCGCCGTCCTTTTCTCTATAGAGGTAGGTTTTGCCAACGGTCGCCCCGCTTCTCGCGAATAAGAAGTCGCCTTTCCGCAAAATGTATGGCTGGGCGGCCTCTCTTGGAATGCTCTGCCAGGTGAATTTTAACAGCTCTCCATCATCAGTAATGTCCGTAATCCGAACATATCTCGGCAGACCATTATTCTTATCAATAGCCGGAGAAGCAGCTCCATATCCTGGCTGGCCAAGGCTCAAATCTCCTAACCTGTCAACCTCCCACTCCTCCGGGATTTCCCCAATCTGCGTCTTCTTGAATCTCTGATGACCGATGCCGCGGGTGAGGAGCTGTTGCATCAGGCCCTTTTTTATGTCCCTGGTCTTTTCGATGACCTGGGCCGTCTTCTCGATCGCCTCGTCTACGGTTGCTAAGACTTCGGAAATCTGCTTTTGTTCAAGGAGAGGAGGAAGACCCAGTTGGATTGCTTTGAGTTCTGGTGCTCTGATGGTTTTAATGGCGGTGGCTGAAGATCGTGCATTCAGGCGGTCTTGAAACAATTGACTGAGCAAGAACTGCTTAAGCCATAAGGGATCGACCTTGCTACGATTTGGTGAAAGTCGCATGAGGTTTGCCGTCATATTCCCGTTTTCCAAGTAACTTGGGACATGGCCTATTTTTCCTAATGTGCCTCGTACGGAAAGGACGAAATCCCCTTCAAGTAACCGAGTTCTGGGAAACTTAGAGGAGGCCTCCTCTGGTATATAGCGGTACTGTGACAGGTCCCTCGAAATCTGCCCGTTATCTTGGATTAATTCTCCTCTTACTTCAGGCACTCCGTGCGCTTGGTCAACGTACTGCATGTTGTAATACGTTGGATATCTATAGATTTCATTACAGAGATCGTCTAATCTCAGAACCTCCCAATCCACCGGTATCTTCCCGATCGGGGTGTCCTTCCATTTGACGCCTGTTCTCAAGCTGCTGACCTGTTCTGCCATTTAACTCGCTCCAAACACATGGATAATAAAGGCCTCAAAGGCCTTTTCGTAGTCTTCGGGCCGCACGTCTCTTCCCGGGATCGGAGGAATATCGAGCCCGCTCTTCGAGAACTCACTGCCCACAGCCTCCAGGGAATCACGAAGCCTGGAGCTCCTCATATAGTCGCTGATCCCCTCCCGGCTCATCCCGTCCAGTGTGGCCCATATCTGCGAAAGCCCATTATAGAGGGCGATCCAATCGATCCAGATGGGCCTCCTGATCTCCCCCATGCGGCCCCGGGACAAGAACTCCCACCATCGCTCCTGGGAGAGCCAATATTCGATCTTCCTCTTTCCCTTGATGCGAGTCAGGACCAGGCCCGAGCGGGCAAGGTCAATCAGGGCATCCTGGGTCCCCCGGACCGAGAGGCCGATGGCTTTGGCTATCTCTGCCGGATGACCTCCCTCGTGGGTGAGAAGGTAAACCAGACACTCGGCCCGGGAGCCGAGGCCGAAGAGGGCCCGCATCAAGAAGCGAATGGTGCTATGCGAGGTGATGGGAACCTCCCTCGTCAAGCGGCGGACAGTCAACTTGGGGCGATTGAATCCGCAGGAGAGAAAGGTGGGGTCCGGTTTGTCGGAAAGGGGATAGGGTCGCCCGTCTTTCTGGTAAAAGAGGGATTCCATAGAGGTGGCACCTTCCCTCACCTCGGTTTTACAGGCCAGGTTCTGCCACCTTCTTTCCTTGCGTTCCCTCATCAGGAAAGTGGCGGCGGCCCCCAGCAGATTCCGCGTTGCGTCCTCCTTTCCCTGCAAGATGCCCCGCAGCCGCTGTAGGTCGAGCCACTTCCCGTTGACAACTAACCAATCCATCACCTCGTCAAAAAGCCTCGGCTCATAGCGCCCCATCTCGAGGCTGAAGAGGAGCATCGCCTCCGGATCGATGGTCCAGGGGTCTTCGGTCCTCGCCTCGCCCAGGAGGCCCAGGGCCGACCACTGCCTCCAGAGGAAGTTGAGGGCATTCTCCAGAAATAGGGATCTAAAGCCGTTGGGCGACATCCCCGAATCCTATGTACTCCAGGAGGTCCCTGAGGCTTTGCCTGTATCCCTCCGAGCTATCGTGGGACATGCTCCAGCGCGCGGCCTGCTCGATCTCATCTGCGGTTGGTTTGAGCAGGAGGAGATCGTCGAGGTGCTTGCCGGGACCTTGATCGGTCGCAGCGTAAACTTTGAAGCAAATCTGGTCATAGCGTCCCAGGAAATGAACGATCAGCTTTGTGCCGAATTGGCGGGTAACAACCCGTCCCAGCAGTCCCTCAGGAAGGCCGAAATCAAGGGCTGAGGCGGGGCCGGCGTTGAGCCAATTGTCCGGCAGGTTGAAATCCCGGGCCACCTTTCTGGCGGCCAGCAGCAATTCGGGATTCAGAGGATCCGCTTTCATGAAAGTGGGATCCCCTCTCTCATCCCGCCTCACATAGGCAACGATATCCACATCCTTGGTGGCCCGCTGAATCAGACCGAGGACCTGGAGTGCCGAGCCTCCGCATGCCAGGAGCTCGAAGGGCTCTCTGGCGATTCCTTCCAGCTGCTCTCCCAGGGCACTCAAGGCCGTCTCCACCTGTTTTTGATCCCGAAACATGGCTAAGTCCGATATCCGAGTTGCTTCAGGCAGCCGTTCATCTTTTCCTCGACGGCGGCCCGCTCCTCTCTCAGCACCCTCAGCTCATCCAGGGCCTTCTGCACATCGATCGGCTCTTCCTCTTCGCTGACATCGATATAGCGCGTGATGTTCAAGTTGTGGTCATTGGATCGGATCTCATCGAGGGGTGCAGGCCGGCAATACTTCTCGAGGGACCGGTATCCCCGGTAGGCATCGACCATCTTCCCGATGTCTTCCCTCCGCAGCTGGTTCTGATTCTTTCCCTTCAGGAAGTCGTTGGCCCCGTAGAGGAAGAAGACCTTGCCCTTGTGCTCCTGGGCCTTGTCCTTGTTCAAAATGAAGAGGCAGGCAGGGATGCTCGCACCAAAGAAGAGGTTGGGCGGCAGCCCGATGACGGCCTCCAACAGATCCTCTTCCAAGATCCCTTTTCGGATCTTCCCCTCTGCTCCTCCCCGGAAGAGGATGCCATGAGGAAGCACCACACCCGCCCGGCCTCGATGGTTCAAGGTGGCGATCATGTGCTGCACGAAGGCGTAGTCCCCGTAGCCCTTGGGGGGGATGCCGAATCGAAAACGGCGATAGGGGTCGTGCTGGGCCTCTTCATACCCCCAGTTCTTGAGGGAGAAGGGAGGATTGGCAATGACGATGTCGAACTCCATGAGCTTCCCATCCTCCCTGAGCAGCCTGGGTCCCCTCAGGGTGTCTCCCTTCTCCAGTCTGGCGCTGGACAATCCGTGGAGCAGCATGTTCATCTTGCAGATGGCCCAGGTGCCGATGTTCCTTTCCTGGCCGAAGAGGGAGATGTTCTTGGGGTTTTGTCCCTTCCCCATCAGATGATAGGCGGACTGAACCAGCATCCCGCCCGACCCACAGGTGGGATCACAGATGCGCATCCTCTCCTGGGGGTCTAAGATCTCTACCAGGAGGGTCACCACCTCTTTAGGAGTATAGAATTCCCCCCCTTTCTTCCCGGCGTCATCAGCGAACTGACCGATTAGGTATTCGTAGGCACGGCCCAGGATATCCGGATCGGTTAGGTCCTCGTTCCGCAGGCGGATGGCCGAGAAGTGAGCGATCAACTTGGAAAGGGTCACATCCGGCAATCGGTCCTTGTCATTGAAATCCGTGGCGGTAAGCACCCCTTCCAGGGTGGAGGTATTCCATTCTTCCAGGGCTTCGTTCGCCTTGTTGAGAAGCTCCCCCAGGTTCTGGGTATGAGCCTTGATGAAGTTCCATCGGGCCGATTCCGGGACGAAGAACTCATGCTCATCCGGGTCCTTCCAGGCCACCTCCTGATTGCCTGTCTCCCTTTCGATCCGCTCCGCCTCTTCTTCGAAGACATCGGAGAGTCGCTTCAGGAAGAGCAGGCCAAAGATGTAATTCTTGTAGTCCGCAGCATCGATGCTGCCCCTGAGGATGTTGGCCGACTCCCAGAGATGGGCCTTCAACCTCTCTAAACTGATCTTCTCCATAGGATTTCCCTCTTAATCCAAGAATGAGAAAAATAGATCGCAATTCTTCTTACCAGACTAATTATGTGATGTCAAGAATAAATCATAATTATAGTTTATCCTCATTAATAATGAGGTTAAACTAACTTATAACTTATGCTATTTCAGTGAAACGTACCCACTCGAACCAATGATTAGATGGTCCAACGGCGTCAAATCTACGGAGAGGCAGGCTTTGACTAACTTCTGGTTCAAGGAGAGGTCGTGTTGGCTTGGTTTCAAGTCACCGGAGGGATGATTGTGAACAAAAATGAGGCCTGAGGCATTCAGTTCCAAGGCTCTCTTGATGATCTCTCTCGGGTAGACGGCTGATTGATCCACGGTGCCCCTGGAGAGATCTTCAATCGCCAGGATCATATTGGCGCTATTGAGAAATATGACCTTGAAGACCTCCTCTTTCAAGTTCGCCATGGACAGAGAGAGGTATTCGATGACGTCTTCCGGCCCATTGATCACGGCCCCCCGCAAGATTCGCTCCTTGAACTGTCTTTTGGCAATCTCAGTGGCCGCAAGGAGCTGGGAGATCTTTGCTGGCCCTAAGCCTCGAACCCTCTTTAGGTCTTCTCTATTCGCACTGAGTACTCCTCCCAGGCTGCCGAAGTGCGCGAGCAGTTCGCGACCCAATGTGACCGCATCCTTGCCCCGCACCCCGCTACGCAGAAGGATGGCCAACAGGCCCGCATCAGAAACGAATTCAGGCCCCTTCTCGAATATTAGCTCCCGGGGCCGCTCCGATTTGGGCCAGCCTTTTATTCCTTTATTTTCTTTATCCTTGCCCGTTCGGTTCACTTTCCCAGGATCTCCTCCCGGAAGTTGAGGAGGGAGACCAGGGCGGAGGAGCCATGGTAATCGATGATGCTGAGGCCCCCGAAATCCTGTCCCAGCCGCCAAAAATGGGTCAGAGGAATCCCCAGGGCGCGGCAGAGGATGAGGCGGCTGGGGCCTGCATGGCCCACGATGGCCAGGACCGTATCTTCCGAATTCTCCGCGATCAGCCTGCGGTGGGCGGGCAGCACCCGGGCCTTCAGGTCATTTAGGCTCTCCCCTTTCGGAAAGCGGAAGTCGAGCGATCCCTTTGCCCACTCCTCAGACTGCTTGGGGTACAACTCGTTGATCTCCTCATAGCTCATGCCCTCCCAGCGTCCCATGTCGATCTCCCGCAGCTCCGGCCAGACGATGGAGGAGAGGCCCCACTTGCGGCCCAGCACCTGGGCGCTCTCTCGGGATCGGGCCAGATCGCTGCAATAGATGCGGGAGGGAGGCACCCCTCCAAGCCTCTTCGCCAAGAAGGCCATCTGTCCCCTCCCCTGCTCAGAGAGTGCCAGGTCGGTCTGCCCATAATACCTGCCATCGTAGGCCGAGAGATTCTCCCCGTGCCGAATGAGATAAAGCTTGAGGGCCATCTATCCCCTCCCCTTTCCGATCAAGCGATCCGCCCAACGTCCCTATTGGGCCCCTAAGGGATGCATCCGAAGATCCAGACCAGGGCCGTCATCAACTCATTGGTGGCGCCCAGGGTATCCCCGGTAATCCCCCCCAGTCGGCGGCGGAAGTAGCTCCCTACGAGCAGGGTGGCGCCTCCAATCAGGCAGAGCAGGACAATCCCCTTCCCCCGCAACAGCACCAGACAGGCGATCAGGGCGATCCCCCCGGCCAGGGCCAGCTCTTGCAGGCTGACTTCCTCCACGAAGGACCTTCCCAGGCCCTCCTCCCGGCGGGCATAGGTCTGGGTCAGGGCCAGGAGCACCATGGAGAAGCGGGAGAGGAGTGGCGCCAGAAGGAGATAGCTGCCCCGACGATCCCCCAGATGATGCAGGGCGGCGAAATCCGCGAGGACCAGAAAGATGAGGCCCAGGGCACCAAAGGTCCCCAGCCGACTATCTTTCATGATCGCCAGTCGCTCCTCCCGCTTCCGGCTCCCGCCCAGGCCGTCCATGGTATCGGCGAAGCCATCCAGATGCAGGCCCCCGGTGAGGATCGTCAGGGTCGCCAGGAGGAGGATATTGATTAGGTCCGGGGGCAGGTATCTAAAGAGCAGCCGGTCGAGCAGATAGAGCAACAGTCCGAGGAGCGCCCCCACCAGCGGAAAATGACCCATTGACCTGCCCAGATCGCCCGCCTGAGGAGAGAGGGTCTTGGGATAGGGGAAGATGGTCAGGAACTGGAGCGCAACGAGAAAGGTTCTAAGGACTGATTTCACGACGCCTCCTGGGAGACGCCCGCCTCTTCGAAGGTGGCCATCTCGGTGAGGATCCGCACCCCGGCCTCCACCAGGGCCATGGCCAGGGCCGCGCCTGTCCCCTCCCCCAGGCGCAGATCCAGATCGAGGAGGGGCCGTTGGTTCATCAATCTCAGCAATTCTCGGTGGCCGGGCTCCTGGGAGAGGTGCGAGGCAAAGAGGTATTCGCCCACCAAGGGCTGAAGGCGGGTGGCGACGAGCCCTCCGGCCCCGGAGATGAAACCATCGAGAATCACCGGGACTCGATGGAAGGCCCCGCCCAGGGCGGCCCCGGCGATGCCCGCGATCTCCAAACCTCCCACCTTGGAGAGGACATCGAGGGGGTCGTTCGGATCCGGAGAATTGACTCGCAAGGCCTGTTCGATCACCTTGACCTTTCGCTCCCAGATTCCATCCGGAATTCCGGTGCCCCTGCCGGTCACCTCGGCCACCGGAAGGCCGGAGAAGGCCGCCAGGATGGCGCTGCTCGCCGTGGTATTGCCGATCCCCATGTCGCCCGTCGCCAAAAGGTCCGCCCCCTGTGCGATGGCGGCCTCTGCCGCCTCGATCCCGGCCTCCAGGGCAGAGACGGCCAAATCGCGAGACATGGCGGGCCCCTTCGCCATGTTGCTCGTGCCATGGGCCAGCTTGGCCTGCTTCAGGCCGGGCAGTTCCGGGAATTCAAAGGCCACACCCAGGTCGAACACTTCCACCTCCGCCCCGGCCTGGCGGGCAAGGACATTGATCGCCGCCCCACCCTTCAGGAAATTGAAGACCATCTGGGCGGTCACCTCCTGGGGATAGAGGGTGACACCCTCCTCCACCACCCCATGATCCGCGGCGAAGAGCAATATCTGCTTCTTCTCGATCTTCGGCCTCAGATTCCCGGTGATGGCCACGACGCGGCGGGCCAGCTCCTCCAGCCGGCCCAGGGATCCCTTGGGCTTGGTGAGATGGTCCAGCCGCTCCTGGGCCTGCAAGGCCAGGGCCTGGTCAATCGGCTGAATCCCCTGCAACACCTCTTCTAACTTCCTCATGATGACTCCTCTTATGAATTAATGAACTAAGACGAACCGATGATCAGGGATAGAGCAAGCCCGACCAGCAGAAAGAGAAAGGAGGCCAGCTTCACGATCCGATTCGCCCGCAGGATATCCTCTCGCTCCAGGGGCCTTGCCGGATCGCCCAGCAAGGGCTTCTGGCTCAGCCTTCCCCGATAGTGGCTCTCCCCTCCCAATTGCACCTCTAAGGCCCCTGCCATAGCGGCCTCCGGTATCCCGCTGTTCGGGCTGGGGTGCAGGTGGCCGTCCCGCCAGCGGATCTTCCAGGAGGCTTTACCCTTCATTCCACAGAGGGCGGCGGAAAGGGGGATGAACAGGCCGGCCAGGCGGGCCGGGATCCAATTGGCCAGATCATCCAATCGGGCCGAGGCCCACCCGAAATCAAGATAGCGCTCGTTCTTATAGCCCACCATGGAGTCCAGGGTATTGACCGCCTTGTAGGCCAGGGCCAGCGGCGCCCCTCCCAGGAGGGCGAAGAGGAGGGGGGAGAGGATGCCGTCCACGCTATTCTCCGCCACCGTCTCCACCGCCCCCCGGACCACCTCCCCCTCCGGGAGGTCCTGAGTGTCCCTTCCCACGATCTGGGCGAGCTCGGCCCGGGCCCGGCCTAAGTCGTTGACAGCCAGGGCCTCATAGACATCCCGCGCCTCTTTGATCAGGCCACGCAAGGAGATACAGGTAAAGATCAGGTAGGTGCCGAGAAGGGGCTTTAGAAGCGGGTGGAGCCGGCCAGCCCCTTCCAAGATTCCCCAGCTCAGCAGAAAGACCCCCGTGGGAAGGGTCACGGCCAGCAGTCCGCCCGCCAGCCTCTGGTTGGAGATCCTGCGGCGGAGCCAGACCTCCCCCCTGGAGATTGCCTTCCCCATGCCCACCACCGGGTGAGGCAGCAGAAGGGGATCCCCGAACAGGAGATCGAGCAGGAAGGCAACTGCGATCTCTGCCTCCCGAGCTATCACGGCTCAATCCTGCCCCAGGGCCTGGCGCAGGGCCTGAATCAGCCGCTCATTCTCCGGATGGGCCCGGACGGCCACGCGAAAGAACCTGGGTCCCAGGAACCGAAAGCCCTCCCGGTTGCGGATCAGTATCCCCTTCCTGCCCAAGAGCTCCTGCAGCTCCTTCACCTCTGGCCCTCTCTCCACCTTCAGCAAAAGAAAATTGGCGGCCGAGGGAAAGAGCTTGAGTCCCGGAAGCTTGCCCAGGGCTTGGAATAGGGAGTCACTCTCCTTGGCGATGACCTCCCGGCTCCTCTGCTGGTAGGTCTCATCCAGTACGCAGGAGATGCCCGCCCGCTGAGCCAAAAGGTTCACCGACCAGGGGTCCTTGGCTGCCTGCAGACGGGCCAGGAGCCGGGGAGGTCCGATCGCGTAGCCCAGCCGCAGCCCTGGGACAGCAAAGAACTTGGTCAAAGAGCGAAGCACCAGGAGGTTGGACAGGCCCGGGGCGGCGGAGGCCAGGGATTGGCCTCTTCCCCGAAAGTCGGAAAATGCCTCATCCAGGATCAGGAGGATCCGCCTCTTCTGAAGCGATTGTGCCAGATCCTTCAGTTCCTCCTGGGGGACCTGAACCCCCGTGGGGTTGTTGGGGTTGCAGAGAAAGACCGCCTGCACCCCCTTTGCGCGGTGAAGGATCTGGGCGGTCGAGGGCCGAAATCCTTTCTCCTCTTTCAAGATCAAGAACCGAGGGCGCCCCCCGGCCGCTCGAAGGCCCACCTCATATTCAGAGAAGGTGGGGCTGGGGATGAGGGCCGATTCGATGGGCAAGGCCCGAGGGATCAGAAAGATCAGCTCGGCAACTCCGTTAGCTGGAAGGACTTCTTCCGGGGCCACCCCTTCGTAGCTGGCCAGGGCCTGCCGGAGGTGCCAGCACTCTGAATCCGGGTAATGACGTACCTGCGACAGGCACCTTTTGATCTCCGCCAGGGCGCCGGGAGGAGGCCCGAGCGGATTGATATTGGCGGAGAAGTCAAGTATCTCCTGCTCTGGCACCCCATACCGTTCCGCTGCTTCCCGCAGATTCCCACCATGAGTCCTCAAAGAATCCCTCCGTCTTCTTCACTCATTTACAATAGGCTCCCCAGAAAAAACAGGACGGCCACCGAGGCCTTCACCAAGGGACAGATCCTGATGGCCAGGATGGCGGTCCTGGCGCCGGTCAAGGCCGTCAATCCTGCCATCAGGAGGAGCATAAGAGCACACAATCGATATACAAGAATGGAGATCGGATTCTGGCGTCCTGCCCAAATGCTGACGCATAACACCAGGGCGCCGATGAAGCAAAGGGTCAGGCCCTCCGCAATCCACTCCATGGTGATGATCCGCCCGTTATCCTCTGAGATCGGCCCAAAGCCCTTCACCACCGGTCTGGTCGGGACGATATGGGCTATGCCCCAAAGGATGACGACAATCGAGCCAGCGTAGAGCAGAAGGTCTTTAACCATTTCATCTATGGGCTATTTGCCTATCCACCTCTGCCGGACCTTGATCCACTCCTGGGGCGAGACCAGGCCGATGCCCTTGTTCAGGATGATCAACTGGAGATAGAGGCCTTCTTTCCGCCGATCGCCGCGGCTGCGCCAGGCGCTCATCGCTGAAAGCGGACCCCCCATTTGCTCAAGAATCCATCCTGGTCGAAGAGCAATATCAAGTCGTCATAAGCTTCATTTTTGCGAACTCTCGGCAGGATATCGGCGCGCCCACCCCTCCCGTAGGAGATGAAGTACTCCCATACCTCCGACCCGTCAGTTTGCCCTTTCTTGGTGGGAAGACCGAGATTCAAGACAAAGTCCTCCTTGTTCGCCTGCCCCACCAGATGGTCGAGAGACCATTTTTCAACGCGCTCCGTACGGGGCTTTACATGGAAGAAAAGGAATTCGGATCGGATCACCGGGTAACGAAATTCCTTTTGCCCGAAGCTGATGGCCTCGCTCCCTATAACCTCCCCCACAGTTGTGAGATAGCGGGCTTCTCGGTAAGAAGCCTCGTCCAAGGGCCCCGCATGACGGAGCAGGAAACGATCCCTCAACCCGTCTACCTGAATAGGTCCGTACCACTTCTCAATTGGAATACCGCTGCGCTCCAACTCCTTCGCCGCCACCTCGAACTGAATTCCGTCTCCAGGCTTGTTCACCTTAATAACTTTCCCTCCCCACAGGACCTTTCGGCCCAAATAGGCATCTGGGTTTTTGAGCAAGTCCTCCAAGGTGATGGATTCATCAACCCTTTTTCGCACCTCGGAGGGGACCACTGAGGCACATGCCTGGCACAGGACTAACAAGGCGACGAGGCCAACAGGGATTACTCTCTTCAAATCTATCCTTCGCATAGACCCTCCTCTTAGTGCGGTGCCACGAGGGTGGAGCACCGAGCGACTCGAACTGCCCCGTCTTACATGGATCAGGCTTCAAAGGTTTCGATGCCTAATCACTAAGTTGTGTCAAGAACCTTTGGAAATCGAAGAAACCCTTGTAGGAATTATTCCTAACAAGTCCACTTGCTTTTTCGGACATGTAATATGAGAAAACACAATGCGAATCCCCCTTGCCTGATCTCTCCCAATTCGTGGATTAGGTTGTCAATGCTTCTTTCGTCGTCAAGGTAGGAGAGTGGAAGGGCCGGGGTGCCCTTTTGCACCTCACTAAGTGCATCCTCATAAGTAAGATACGTCTCTATTTCCGTATCAGAATTACTCATCTTGCACTCTGCCTTCCTTGATCCGATCCAGCAGGATCTCTGCGATTCGGGGGTCGGGGAGCAGGGGGCGGGCAAAGAGGATCTCTACGCCGGGATGCCGCTGCCTCGCCTGCTCGATCTCCTCCGGGATGTCTTTTCGGACATGCACCCCGGCTACCAGAAAGAAGGGAACCACCACGATCCGCTTCATCCCCTCAGCCACGGCCTGGTCGATGGCCTCTGACAAGTTCGGGTGATTGAATTGGAGGAAGGCCAGGATCACCTCTCCCCCTCCCAGGCCCTCCTTCACCTGGGCGGCGATCTCTTCCAGCTCTTCCTCTGCCTCTGTGTTCTTGCTCCCGTGGGCCAACAGGATCACACCCTCCCCCCTCTCCATCGCTCAGCCTTTCAGTTTCATGGGTAATCCGGCCACACAGAAATAGACGGCATCCGCGGCCTGGACCAGGGTCTGATGAGCCCTGCCGGTCCAATCCCGAAAGGCCCGGGCCAGGGTATTCTCCGGCACAATCCCCATCCCCACCTCATTGCTCACCAAGAAGAGCTGCAGGCCATCCCGCCTTCCTGCCTCGCAGATGAGCTCCAATTCCTCCTTCAGGGACTCCTCGTCCAGATCTACCCCGGCCGCCATCAGGCGATTGGAGATCCAGAGGGTGAGGCAATCCACCAAGATGACCTCGAATTGGGGGCCGATGCGCCCCAGGAGCCCTCCGAGATCCAATGACTCCTCGAAGAGCTCCCAGCCCACTCCCCGCTTCTTCTGGTGGCGTTCGATGCGCTCGGCCATCTCGGCATCGCCGGCCTGGGCCGTGGCCACAAAGGCCTTGCGGCCCGCGACCTCCTGGGCTAACCGCAGGGCCAGATCGCTCTTGCCGCTCCGCGCCCCCCCGAGGATCAAGGTGATCATGAAATCCCCCTAAACGAAAAACCCTCTGCCCGCTTCAGGCTGAGGGTTGATCTTTCTGGCCATGCCGTTACCTCTCCCCCCCCTCGTCGAAGGAGACTCAGCGGAATATCCCCAGGCAGGTCTTCTGGCTTTCGGATCGCTACAGCCCAGCGCCTTCCCCGATGCTTTACGAGTGGCATGTTGCCGGCCATTCCCCGATTACAGTGGCGCGCCCGCGATGGAATCGTCCCCCGCTAACCATCTCGCGGGGGCCTGCACCATCTTCCCTATTCTATCCCGCCCGATGGGCGAGATCACCTGGGGACCAAAATCAGATGTGAACGACATTCCTCATATAATACAAATCCCCTTCCCTTGTCAAGGTTGCGGCGACCTCTTTTCCCTCATTGACAAGCACCCGATAAGATTATATTTTGCCCCAAACGGACCGTTAGTACGGGGATATATTCATCTCCAAATCCTCCTCAGAAAAAGCATCCAGGTAAGGGAACTCGACCCCGGTACCCCAGAGGGCAGATCTGCCCTGGAGGCCTTTCTAAAGACAAAAAGAGGCATTGGAGATGTTGTCTGGTTCGGGATCCGCAGGGCTCAACAACGGCGCAGCTCAACAGGAGACGACTATGCCAATTGGACGGGACCTCTTCGATTTGACGGGACGAATTGCGATCGTAACGGGCGCAGCCTCTGGGCTGGGAGAAGCCATATCGTATGGTCTGGCTGTGTTTGGAGCCGACATTGTGGCGGTCGATGTCGAGGCGGCTGGCCTGGGGCGCGTTTGCGAGAAGGTGAAGGGGATGGGCCGAGCTGCGTTGCCCGTCATTTGCGATGTACGCTCTGCTGAAGAAATACAATCGATGGTGGCGCAATGCGTGGATAGGTTCGGCAGAATCGATGTCCTGGTGAACAATGCCGGCATTAGTCGAAGGGCCCTCGCGGAAGAGATGACGCATGATCAATGGGATGATGTCCTCGCGGTGGACCTGACCGGCCCGTTTCTCTGCTGCCAGGAAGTTGGACGAACCATGATACGGCAGGGCGGTGGGAGGATCATCAACATCGCCTCGGTTGCGGGGCTGGTCGGCCTGAGGACAGGCAACGCGAACTACTGCGCCGCGAAGGGCGGACTCATTTCGATGACCAGAGCCCTGGCGCTCGAATGGGCCAAACACAATGTGCTCGTCAATGCCGTTGCCCCCACCCATATCCGCACACCGCTCATCGAAGCAGTTCTTGAAGATGCTGAGAAGAAGGCCTACTTCCTCGGCAACATCCCCCTCGGTCGACTGGGCGAAGCAAGCGAGGTCGTCGGGCCGGTCATATTCCTGGCGTCCGATGCTGCCACGCTGATCACCGGGACGGTGTTGTGCGTGGACGGTGGGCACACCGCCCAATAGGCTTGAGGTCACCGTGGGAAAGAAGATCCTCCTGATAGGAAACCCTGTTGCCGGAGGCGGAAGGGCGAAGCGGCTGACGGCAGACCTCCTGCAGAAGCTGCGACAGAGAAGCTATCTGGTCGAGACATTCCTGACCGGTTCTGCCGGAGATGCGACCCGCCGGGCTCGGGACATTGAAGCTGACGTGGATGTGCTCGTGGTGGTGGGGGGAGATGGTACCCTCAACGAGATCCTCAATGGCCTTCCCGACCCATCCCAGACTCCCATAGCGTACCTCCCCACGGGGACTGCCAACGTCCTCGGCCGCGAGCTCGGACTGCCGAAAAGAGCAGAGGATCTTATTCAGATTCTTGAGAGCGGCCATCTCCGCCGACTGGACATGGGGCTGTTGGGGGAAGGCCGGTTCTTGATGATGGCCAGTGCCGGACTCGATGCCATGGTGACGGAGGAGGTGCGAAGGCGGAGAGGTGGAACCCTCGGGTACCTCGGCTACCTGATGCCCATCCTGAGGGCTCTCCAGCGCTACCAACCGCCTGAGCTCAAGGTGACCGTCGATGGAGGAGAGCAGATCCCCGGCGCTTTTTCCGTGGTGAGCAATACGAGAAACTATGGCGGGATCTTCTCCTTCGCCGATCGGGCTCGATGCGACTCCGGACACCTCGACGTCTGCGTCTTTCCCAGGGGGACCCTGCCGGCTCTCCTCTGGTACTACCTTGCCGCCCTCCGCGGCCGGGTCTCGAGGCGGACCGATGTTCGCTATCTGACGGGGAGCCGCATCAGGATTGAGTCCAGAGAGCCGGTGGCGGTCCAGGCGGACGGCGATCCCGCTGGGGTTACCCCCGTGGATATCCGGGTTCTGCCGGCCACTGTGCCGGTCCTTGTCCCGCCTGGTAGGTAAACATGGGCTACCCAACGCTCACTTCTTAATCCTTTTAATCCTTGCCTTGGAGGATACGATGCGGGAGAGGGAAATCAAAGAGACGATGGAGCGGGTCACCCGGGAGATCATCTCCCGCTGCATCAAGTACTCCCGGCGGTGCCACCGGGAGATCTTTATCTCCAAGACCTCCTCCGGAAAGGGCATCAACGTGAGAGAGCTCGACCCCAAGACCCCGGAAGGGAGGACGGCCCTGAAGGTCTTCTTGAAGGTGCCCAAGCGCCATTATACGATCTATGGGCTGGGGAGCCCGTCGGAGAAGAACCCCGTGAACTGGCGCAAGGTCAACCTGGGCTTTCTGCGGCGCACAGCAAATACGCTGGTGATCTTTCTCACCATGGCCCTCAAGGGCACACCTTTCAAGATCAGGCTCTACCGGCTGTTAGGGGTTCACATCGGACAGGATACGGAGATCATGATGGGGGCTTGGTTGGATCATTTCCGGCCCGAGCTCATCTTCATCGGCGACCGCACCCTGATCGGGGCCTTCACCCGGATTACCGTCCACGCCTATGAGGGCCTGGGCAAGTTCCGGTACGGGGTGGTCTCCATCGGCTCGGATTGCACGATCGCCAGTGGAACCGGCATGGGGGTGATTCAGATCGGGGATCGAGTGAGGACCCTGCCCAACACGGTGCTCTCCCCTTACTATATCAAGGTCCCGGATGGCGCAGTGGTGGGGTATCAGAAGCCGGCCTGCGCGGCCGGGGGCGCCGGGGCGGAGCCGGAATCCCAGGATTGACGCCTCGAAAGGCGGATTTGTTTCATCTCATGAAAGGAGGAACCATGACGAAACGGGTCTTTCACAAAGAGGAGGGGGAGAAGCTGACCCTCAAGGGGCCGGATCGGACCGTCTATCTGATCGTGGAGCCGGCGACCTCGGATACCAAGGAGTTCTTGATGGGGATCGTGGAGGTCCCGCCTGGAAGCAGCATCCCCAATCACGCCCACACCGGGGAAGAGGAGATCATGTTCGTCTACGAGGGCCAGGGATTGGCAACCGTAGATGGAGCGGAATATGAGGTGAGCAAGGGGAGCATCGTCCTGACGCCGATCGGATGCGAGCACGGATTCACCAACAACGGGAAGGAAAAATTATCTATCGCCTTTTTCTACTCACCGCCCGGGATTGAAAAGCTCCTTCGGCAGAGGGCAGCGGCCCAGAAGTAATCTCGCAGGGGACACGAGATAGGGATTTTCGGTAGGGGCGCGACAAAGGGGTCCGAAAGCGGCCAATCAGGTCAGACCCCGGGGGGGGAGCAGGGAAAGCGGAGGATTACTCGCCGCCTATTTCTTCCCCTCCCCCCTTTCCCTTTCGTGGGGGTGGTCATGGGTAAAGAAGTGGCCATGCCCATGATGGTGCGCGATCTCCCCATGCCGATGGACATGTTCGTGGATGAGGTTGACCTCCAAGAGCAGGTCGAAGTTGTTTAAGATGGAGGAGGCGGACCCCTCGGCCACTACACTATGGCCTTCATCCATGACCAGGGCCCGATCCGCGATTTCCTCCACGATGGAGAGGTCATGGGTGGCGGTGATCAGGGTCTTCCCTGCCAGATGCAGTTCGGCCAGCAGCTCGATGAGCCACTGCTGGGTGCGGGGATCCAGGCCATTGGTCGGCTCATCGAGAATCAGCACCTGGGGATTGATGGAGAGGATGGAGCCGAGGGCCACCTTCTTCTTCTCCCCCCCGCTCAGGGCATAGGGAGGCCGATCCCGCAGCTCCCTGATCCCTAACATCTCCAGCACATCCTCCACCCGCCGCAGGATCTCCTCCCGGGGCAGGTCTAACTGCAACGGCCCAAAGGCCACCTCTTCCCACACCACCGGGCAGAAGAGCTGCACATCCGGATTTTGAAAGAGAAACCCCACCCGCTCCCGAAAGAAGCGATTGAACTCGGGGTCCTCCAGCCGCCTCTCGGTGAGCTCCTGGCCGAAGGCCAGCAGCTTGCCCGAGGAGGGGGGAAACAATCCATCCAGAAGGTGCATCAGGGTCGATTTTCCGGACCCGTTGGCCCCGAGGATGGCAATCCGCTCGCCCGGTTCCACCTCGAAGCTGACCTCGCGCACGGCCGGGATCTTGTTGAGATAATAATAGCTGACATCCTGCAACTGAAAGACCGGATTGGACATCTCTTTCTCCGGGCAGTCCTCAGGGGTGGACTCGACTACAGGCAGCGATCCCACCAGAGGAGGAGGCCGCTCAAAAGCAGTGCGGTGAAGGCCCAGAGATAATCCCTGACCCTCACCTGGAAGGTCTCCAGGACCCTGGCCTCTCCATCGAATCCCCGAGAGCGCATGGCCCCGTGCACCTGCTGGCTGAGCTGAAAGGACTTGGCGAACAGGCTCCCCATGCGGGAGGCGATCCATCCCTGTTCCGCCTTGATCCGGGAAAAGGCCAGGGTGCGGCTCCTTTTGGCCCAATACATCTCCTGCACCAGCTTGACCAGGAGCAGGATGTAGCGATAGGTCATCCCCAAGGTGAGGACGAAGACCTGCGGGACCCTCACCACGCGAAGGGCCTTGAGCAAGGAGGCCCAGCGGGTGCTCAGGGTGACCAACACCACCAAAGAGACCGAGGCCGCCACTCGGGACACGAAGACCAGGGCCCCCAGAGCCCCCTCGCGGCTGATGCCCACCACCGCCGGAATGTGGTAGGGGCCCCAGGAATAGGCGCGGGGCAGGTGGAGGAGGGGAATCCAGGCCTCTCCCGGGGTGATCACATTGAAGAGGGCCGGCAGGGCCATGACCCCGGCAAAGAGGGGGATGAAGAGCCAGACCCGCTTGATGAAGAAGGGCAAGCCGATGTGGGAGAGATTGGCCAGGAGCAGGGTGAAGAGGTAGATCCCCACCAGGACCGGGATGGAATGGACCAGGCTGGTCACGATCAGGAACAGGAGCAGGGTGGCAAACTTGACCCGGGGATCCAAGCCCTGCAAGAGCCCGGGCGCAGAGGCATAGGTCTCGGAAAAGACCGATTCTTGCAGCATGGAGGCAATGCCCCACAGGGTCTTCTCCAGGAACGACCTATGCCTCTTGCCCTTGCCCGTGAGGAGAGGCAGAACAAGCTGAGGCTGATCCTTAACAATCATCCACTTGGGGGTCACAGCACCGCTTCTCCCTTGGAGCGGGAATTTATCCTATTCTCCCCATAAGACTTTGGATGCACGATCTGTCATTTAGAAGAAGGCGGAGAGGGAGATGATTCCCCGGAAGGCCTCCAGGCCTTCAGCCCCCTGCTGCTCATCCTTCCGATTCAGATCATTCCAGATGGGAAACTTCAACAAAAACCCCAGGCTCATGGGCGGGAAGTTGAACCTCAGCCCGGGAGAGAGATAGAGGATCGTCCCCCCGGAATTGGGCACCTTCCCCCCAGCCGGCTCATCCACATCTTTGGCCACATTCAAGAGGTTGACCTCCAGAATCCCCTCCAGGGCCGAGACCCCGGGCTTGACATAGAGGTCATAGACCCCTGCCAGGTCCGCCCGGAATTCATTTCCGAACTTGAAATCGTCCTTCTTGGTGAAGATATCATACATGGCATCCACCACGATGGTGAACCCGTGAGTTACCTGTTTGGTGGCGGAGGCCCCGAAACTCACGGTAGGGCTCCGGAAACCGGGCTGCATCCCCCGCTCGAACTCCTCCCCATATTGGTCGTGATTGTGGCTCTCTCCGGTGGGAGCGGAGGCGCCCAGAAAGAAGGCGAAATAGGTCTTGGGAGAGGACTCCAGGGAGATCGCGGTATCCTCTGAGGTGTTGAGTCCCAGGCCCTGATTCGGGTCATAATGAAACCCGAGGTTGAACAGGAACTTCAGGTCTCCTCCCCCATAGGAGGTGCCCAGTCGATCCTGAGTCTTCACCGTATAGGGGATGAAGAGATTGCCAGTCAGGTAAGGCTTGATGCCGTAACCCAGGCCGAGGGAATAGAAGGTGAAAGCATCCTTATTCTCCGGCTCGGCCCAGTGATACTTCTTGAATTCCACCTGCTCCACTCTCGTCACCAGGGAGACCCCTCCTTCGGGAAGGGTCAATGAGGAGTTCGTCTCCACCGGGCTCCCCGGCCCATATCCCAGGCTCACTCCGCCATGATGGGCCAAGACTTCGGCGGGCAAGATCGCCACGAAGGCCGCCATGATGACAGCCAGGGTAAGGCTCGCGATCATCTTCTTCATTGACTCACTCCGATACATTGAGGTTCGTGCCAGATAGACTGCCTCGATTAAGGAATCCACGGGACGACAATTCGTTTCGCTGGCTCGCTCAATCCCCCTTTCTTTCTCAATTTGTAGGCTCCGCGTGTTCAACTCGCCTTCTTTCCCCTCCAGTTCCTCCAGAGGGTAATGATCCCGAACAGGCCAAAGATGAGGCTGACCCCGACGAAGAGCTTGAGATGGGTCGCCACCAGAGGTTTCTTGAACCCCTTGAGCATCAGCCCCTCCCCCACCTCCACCGAGACATCGGTGCCGTGAAAGCCGTGCTCGGACTCCCCCCACACCTTGACCTTCCAGGTCCCCTTCCGGTCGGGTAGAAAGCTGACACAGCCGTTTTTGTCAGTCCTCCCCTTCTGGTGGGGGATCTCGTCGCCCGGGCCATAAACCTCGTATTCACAATAGGAGGCGGGGTCATCCTGGGCATAAAAGACCCGCACCGTCAGCCCCTTATTCTCCACCTGATAATTGACCGTGTGCGCCTCGGCCCAGCCGGGGACGAACAGGGCCAGGACGACGGCAATCAAGAGCAGGTAAGGCATCACCCTTTTCATCTATTTTCCCTCCCCTTTGCCCCCGAAGGTCAGGGTGGAGATCAGCTTCAGGGTATCGGCGTCCGGGTTTCCCTTCAGGGGCATCCGGTGCCGAGCGGTGATCATCTTCAATCCCTCCCCTGAGAGCGGGACTTCAGCGATTCCCTTTCCGTCCGTCTTCGCCGTCCTGGTGTGCTCGATCGACTCCACCTCCACCTCCGGCAGGGGCTCCCCATCCAGCAGGACCCTCACCCGCAGCCTCTGGCCCCCCTTCAACTCGAAGGGATTGGCGAGGGGGATGATCTCCAACTTGAGGCCCAGGGGGTTGCCTGCAGCCTCGCTCCAGGAGAGGATCGCCTTCGAATAATTGAGGGATTGGTAGGATTCGATCACCCGCTTCATCCCTCTTTTGGAGCCCTTCTTCAGTCCCATGATCGTCTTCACCCAGAACCCATCGTCCACCGTCATGGTAAGTGCAGAGACGGTCCCCTCAGGAACCAGGGTCACGGCCTCCTTCTTCTTCTCTACCCGGATCTGCACCTGACCCCCCTTGGGATCAAAGCCCCGGATCTCCTTGATGGTGGAAGGGTCATAGGAGAGCCTCTGGGCGCCATGGCCGTAAATGACCTTGAGCGTCCCCCCTGCCTTTTCTACCCAGAAGTCGTGGGCAAAGCAGGGAACGGAAAGAAGCAAGAGAAAAGGTAATGCCAAGATGAAAAACCACCGGTGCCTATTGGACATGACTTCCCTTCTGATGTGTGATGGTTGCCCCTTTTTGCCCTCCACTGTGGTCCAGACCCCTCTTCATCAAATCGGGGTGGGCCCGCTGAAAGTAGATCATGGCCAAAACGGTGACCACGACCTCGATAAAGCTGAAGATCGCCAGATGCTGGATCATGATTCCAGGGATGGTGATTTGCAGAGGAAATGGACTGTACAGGGGCCGTCCGTCCGCCCCCACATGCAAAAGGGGCTGCAGGCCCACCTCGACCGCAGTCAACAAGGCCCCCAGGTTGACTGCAAGGTAGGAGGAGAGGCCCGCTGCGATCAGCCTCCGCTTGGAGGTCTCTTGCGAATTCCAGGACAGCATCCGGTAGAAGTAGTATCCCACCAGGGATCCCACCACGGACATGTTGAAGCAATTGGCCCCTAAAGACAGGATGCCGCCGTCGCCGAAGAGCAGGGCCTGGATGGCCAGGGCGATGGAGGAAGTGATAATCGCGGCCCAGGGCCCCAGCACCATGGCCACCAGGGGCACCCCGGTGGCATGGCCGGTGGTTCCCCCCGGGATCGGGACATTGAGCATCATGATGACGAAGTTGAAGGCGGCTCCCAGGGCCAGGAAGGGAACCTGGACCGACTTCAGGCGCTTCTTCACCTGGGCCGAGGCTGCGATCCAGAAAGGGACGCAGGCGGCGTAAAGGCTGAGGTAGGTCGGTGGTCCGAGATATCCGTCCGGGATGTGCATGTTCCCTCTCCTTCAGAGCCCCAGGGAGAGTCAAGGGGATCGGGTGTCATGAAGAGGCCTGCCCTGCCTCCTCGCAAAAACGAAAAGCCACGAAGTCCTCCCAGATCTTCGATCCGGTATGAGCCTTCGTGGCTCTATCTCCATTCACCCCAAAATTCGATCAACCCACATCGGCCTTCGGGCCGATGGCCCTTTAGTATTTCAAAAAAAACCCCCTGTCAACCCTTTTTTCAGCCTTTTCATTTTTCATTTAGGCGTCGGTCCCAGGGAAGTAAATCAAAGGTTGACTTCAGTAGTGTCCCAACGTTCACCTTTCGGCATCGTATAACCCATTGACAGCAATGCATTTAATGGCTGAAGCAGCTTTTTCGATTTGAAATCCTGGTCCTCATCAGGCCATACTCTTCGATTATCA
>Ga0315274_10003413_pt1 | contig 23639 bp, 16 predicted proteins | sample YL17G02_20_MG_FD_203700 | JGI IMG/M metagenome (GOLD analysis project Ga0315274, IMG submission 203700) | Sediment microbial communities from Yellowstone Lake, YNP, Wyoming, USA - YL17G02_20 | ecosystem: Environmental > Aquatic > Freshwater > Lake > Sediment | place: USA: Wyoming | collected...
TCCCCGCCGTAAGTGATCGACATCAGCCAGCCGGTCATGCGCCGGATGAGCGCCAGGAGCTTGGCGGCGTAAGCCGGGTCCGCTTTCTTGAAGATGTCTTCGTGGGCGTGAATCAGGGGCTCCAGGATGTAGCAGTTCTGGAGAGGCTGGCGCGTGTTCGAATCGGCCGGGTCCCCGGCATAGACGAAGCCCTGCTGGCCGGCCGCGGCCTCCAGGTCGAAGACCGACTTGAGGATATCCTTGACGGCTTGCGGGACCGTTTTCGAGCCGTGGCTGGTCGTCTTCAGGACGCCCTTGGGATCGATCCGGTAGAGCGCGATCAGGTTTTCGACCAGCCAGCCCTGGATGCGGAGCTCGTTGGTGTTGATATATCCGTTCTCGTTGAAGGATTCATAGACATAACGGCGGACGCCGTCGAGGATCTCCTCGAAGCCGTCGAGGCCGCGCCGGTCGCCGGTCAGCAGCCAGTCCAGGGCGTAGCCGTGGCTCCAGGTGTGGCTGGGCCGGCCGCCCCCGAATTCGTTGGCGGGGTTGTTGTGCGACGGCCGCGACTCCCAGTTTTTCTGCAGGTTGAAGGCCTCTCCGTCGGCCGTCGTGTGGTAGATGTCCATGTCGATCTCGTGCCGGGCGAAGACCCGGGCGGCGTCGGCGAATTCGAGCCGGCCCGTCCGCAGAAACTGAAGAAACATCCCGTAGCTCCAGTCGTAGTGGTTGCCCGAGAGTTCTCCGAAGTCGCCGCCCCAGCGGAGGTCACCGTAGTCGTGCCAATTCCGGAGGTCCTGGGCGAGGTGTTTCCAGAGCGTAATACCGCGCGTGTTGGGCGGGTTCTCGAGGTCGGCCTTGATGACCTTCGCCCGCTGGATTTTCTCGAACCGGGCGTAGTCGGCTTGTTCCGAGGCCGGAAAGCCCGAAAGGGGAAGCATGATCGGGCCCCAGGCGCGGGTTTTCGCGGCGTAGGCGGGAGTGACCGCGGCGAGGGGAGGGGCGGCCTTGTAGCCCGGCGCGACCGTCCCGTTCTCCGTGTAGCGGCTTTCGACGATCTCGGGCGAACCGGAGAAGGGGCGGACGAGCTCCCAAGTTTTTTCGACGCCGCCTCCGAACGTATAGCTTCCGCCGGAAGACAACAGCTTGGCGCCGAAGGCGGCCCCGCTCAGGACAAGGTCGGACTGCCGCCCTGTTTCCCAACCATAGGAGTTGTTGTTGCGGAACGTCAGGAAGACGCGGACGTCGCTCCGGTCGAGGTAAAAAACGAGGCGGGCCCGGAAGCCGACGAGCGTGTTGAGGAGTGTCGGCGTCCAGCCGCCGTCGACGCACAGGACGGCTTTCATCGGGCCCTTCTCCTCGACGGTCCAGCCGCCCGAGGCGGGAACGGCCCGGTAGGTCTTGCCCTTTGCGGTGACTTCGAAGCGCAATCCGCCGACGGCGAATTCCGATTTCTTGAAAGTAAATTTCGTCGCCCTCGTGTTGACGACGATCTCGCCGGACTGGTCGGAAACGGTGATCCCTTGGACGGACTGGGGGGCTTTTCCGGTCTGGAGCGTCAGCGAGGCCGTTCCCGAGGCGGCGAGGTCGACCTGGAAATCGGCCAGAAGCCAGCGGACGCTGCCGTCGGGCCAGAGGGCCGTGCGCAGGAACTGGGCCGGAATCTCGGCGCCGCCCTTGAGGAGGCGGACCTTCGAGACGCTGGCCAGGGCGCCCTGGGCGAAGGGGATTCCCGAGGTCACCGGCTGCTGCTTGCGCGCGGAAGCCTCGCGATTTTTGACCGTGATCTGGACGTCGAGCCCCAGGGCGGGGGCGGACACCATACCGATGCACAGAATCGCAACGACGGCTGAAACGATCCTCCGGATTGGCATTTTTATCACCTTGAGTAATTAATATCAGCTATTAATTTCGAATTCAAGCTTATCGTCACACCCGCTTGAATTCCAGCCCGAGAAACGAAGCCAGCTTCTCGAGCTTCGAGGCGATGTGGCCGACCCCGATCGCGCAGTGGTGGGCCGGGCCCTCCCGGCTCCAGGCCTCGATAAATCCCTTGACCCCGAGCGGAAATTTGTAGCGGCTGTTCGTGTTCCCTATTTCGAGGATGGGGCCGGGGACGGCCTCGCCCTCGGCCGCCAGGAGCTTGAGCCGGCCTTCCCGCGTTTGGACTACGGCCAAGAGCGTCACCGGCCCGGTCTTGACCTTCATCTCGACCGACAACCCTTTTCCGGGCTTTCCGTGGAATACGCCCAAGGGTTTGAGGATGGGCTTGCCCTCGGCGATGGCGATGTGGCCGGGTCCGTCGTGGCCCATCAGGATGACGCTTTCGTCGAAGTCCATGGCGTAGAATTCGCTGAAGGAGCCGCCCGCGCCGAAGGCGTCCATGATCTTCATGGCCATCGCGTTCTTGATTTCGCACTCGCCGGCGACGGGGACGTGGCGGGCGGTCAGGAGCGAGGTGCCGGCGATGACCGAGGTCACGATGTCCTCCTCGTCTCCGCCCGGCGTGCCTTCATAATAATAGGCCAGAGCGCCCATGCGCTTGTCGGCGACGAGTTTGTCGAGAGCGCAGGCGGTCCGGGCCGCCCGCTCGATTTCGGCCGGGGCGCATTCCGGGAGAACGTCGAAGGCTTCCCTGATCTCGCAGACCTTCGCCGCGATCTCCGCTTTGGTCGCCTTGTCCCGCCGGACCTTCAGGTCGCCGATCTCGAGGTGCTCGACGACCGTTCCAAACGAGGCCGAGACCAGGGTCGGATCGGTGTAGACGTCGAGCATTCCGTTGTAGTAGTGGCCGAGGACGCCGAGCCGGCTTCCGGCCAGGACTTCGGCCGTGCGGGCGGCCTCGACCCAGGCGCCGATCTCGGCCCAGGCTTCGGAATCGTCCAAGGTGCCGGTGATCTGCCGGAAGGGGATGGCGGCCCGGTTGAAGACGCTCGCGATCTCCGGGATCGAACAAGCCTGGCAGAAGGCCAGCCATTCTCCCGTCATTTTTCCCCTGTCGCCCAGGGCGTTGAACCGGGCATAATCGATGGCTCGGGCGGGCTGGAGGTTGAGGACGATGACCGGGAGGCCGGTCTCCCGGACGACGGGAAGGACCGTCGAGGACAGGGCATAGGTTGAAACATACAGGAACAGGAGGCGGACGTCGCGGGCTCTGAAGAGGGCGGCGGCTTCACGCGCCTTATCGACGGAGTCGACCAAGCCGGCCGAAACGACTTCGGCCCCGGCCGCGGCGAGCTTTTCTTGAATGAGTCTCCGGTATCCCTCCAGCCGGTCCTTCAGGCCCGGGAACTGCCCCCAGTAGGTGTCGAGCCCGATGCCGAACAAGCCGACCTTGACGGCTTGGGGCCGCGGCGCCGTTTGATCCGCAAAAATCGCCGCCGGTCCCGACGCGGCGCTGAGGACAATGAAGGCCGCGACGGCTCCGGAGAGAATCCTATAGAAGGATGGCTTCGTCCTCTTCATGGTCCCTCCTCGAAAAGACATTATCCGGCTCCAATATATTTTGTCGGGAGAGAGGATGTCAAAAGAAATTCCTTTCAAGGTTGCCTATGAGGAACCGGAACAGAGGCTGGATTCACGGCCGAAATGAGAGTTATAATCGGACGGGGATAATGAGTTGGCCTTCCACAAAATAAAATGGGAGTGAACATGAGCAAGAAAGCCCTGGCATTTTTTCTGACGGCGGTCGCTTGGGCTTCCATTCCGGTTTCCTCTCTCGGCGCGGCGGATTCGTCGCCGTCCATGCCCATCCGCGGGGTTTGGATGCATCCGGGCTTCTTCGGCCCGGAAAAAACGGCCGCTCTCGAAAAGATCCGGACGACGCTCGACGAGTACGCGAAGGCCGGGATCAATACGCTCGTCATGCTCGTCAAGGACACCTCCGGGCATGTCTATTACGCAGGCGAGATCGGCGTTCCCGACCGGGCCTGGAATTGGGATTTCTTCGAGGTTTTCCTGGCCGAAGCGAGAAAGAGGAAGATGGAGGTCCACCCCTGGTTCTGCGTATTCCCCGAGTCGTCCATCCTGGGGCGGGTCCGGGAGCATCCCGAATGGCTGATCGCGGGTCCCCAAAGGGAAATGGTCGGCGCGGTCAACCCCGCCCTCCCGGCCGTCCGCGAGTACGAAATCAGCCTGATGCTCGAGGTCGCTCGAAAGTACAACGTCGACTGGATCCACCTCGATTACATCCGCTATCCCTGCGAACCGGCGGAGCCCTATTTCAGCTTCGACCCGGAGACGCTCCGGCTGTTCAAGCAAGATTTGGGGATCGACATGGCCGCGGTCAAGGCCCGCGATTCGGGCAACATGGCCTGGAACGAGTGGCTCAATTGGAACAGGGACAGAGTGACCGTATTCGTCCGGGAGCTCAAGAGCGCTCTCGCGACGACGGGGCGCGGCGTCAGAATCAGCGCCGCGGTCTTTCCGGACGCTACGAACGCTAGGGTCCTTATCGGGCAGGATTGGCCGGCCTGGGCCCGCGAGCGGCTCGTGGACATGCTCTGTCCCATGCTCTACTCCAACAACGCCGGCTTATTCGAGAAACTCGCCCGCGAGGCGGTGGCCTATGGGAAAGGATTCTGCCGGGTCTGCCCCGGGATTGGCATCGGCACTTCTCACAATCAGAATACGCCCGAGGGCATGCTCGAACAGATGAGGATCAGCGGGACTCTCGGCGCCGACGGCGTCGTCTTTTTCTCATCGAGCCGCTTGAACGCGCCGTTCCTGGAAAAACTGAAAACCGCGAAATAGGCTCTGGTCAGCGGTCCAACCATTCAACGTCCGAGTCGGAAGAATTCTGACAAAAGCGGACCGCTTTCGTCAACCGAAGTCCGTGCTTTCTGATCTTCGCGTACAACGTCGTGTACTTCATTCCCAAGAGGAAGGCCGCCCCGCGGATGTTGGCATGGGTCATGATCAAGGCTTGGGAAATCACATCCCGCTCCAGCTCTTCCATGATCTGCATGACCGGGGCCGGCTTGCCCTCGCTGATCAATTCGACGCAGGCGCCGATGTTATTGAGGGAAACGGCCATCATGTCTTTTTTCATGAGCGTTCTCTTCAGTTTCGGGGTCGGCGGCGTCCGAACCTCGTTCGCCGGCCGGACTCCTCGTCAACGACAATATAAAGATAGGGGAGAATTCAGCCCGGGGGAACCGTTTTTCTCCGAAGCGGCCAAATGGGGATGCGGACGGGCCCGGACGGGTCCCGAACGGTCCCGGTTCAAGAACTCGGGAGAGTCCGGGTTTTTGTAACGCCCTAGAACCGGCCGTCGAGAATCTTGCGGAAATTCTCGCGGTAACTCCGGCTGACGTTGATGCGCCGGTTGTTGTTGAGGATGATGACGGATTCGCCGTGGAAATAGGGCTGGACTTCCTGGATGGATTCCAGGTTGACGATGAAAGACCTGTGCGTGCGGATGAACATGCGGGGGTTCAGCTTTTTCTCGAGATCGCTCAAGGTCTCGTGGAGAAGGTGTTCCCCCGTTTCGGTATGGAGGGCGGCGTAGCTCCCGGACGCCTCGATCCAAAGGACGTCCTCCGCTTTGAGGAAGCGGATTCCCCGTTTGGATTGGACGAGAAATTTTCTGAGGTAAGGGCTTTCCGCCCGGACGTCCTCGATCAGGCTTTTAATCCTGGCCCTAAAATCCTCCTGGTTCTTTTCCATCCCGATCATGCGCCGGGCGCGCTTCAGCGATTCCCGGAAGCGGTCCTGATCGAACGGTTTGAGCAGGTAATCCAGGGCGTTGATCTCGAAGGCGCGGAGCGCGTAGTGATTGTAGGCCGTGGCGAATACAATGTGAGGTAAAGGCTCCTGATCCAAGGCCTCGACCACGCCGAAGCCGTCCGGCTCCGGTATCTGGACGTCCAGGAAAACGAGGTCGGGCTTTTCCGCCCGGATGATTTTAATCGCGTCCGACCCGTTGCCGGCCTCTCCTACGATATCGACATCTTTCTCGGAGCGAAGAAATTCCCGGATTTTCTGGCGGGCATATAGTTCGTCGTCGACGATGACCGCCCGGATCGCCATGTCCTAGGCCCTTTCTTCGATCATGCGATCAAGCGACCTCGTTTTCAAAGGGAATGTCGAAGACGATCTGGGCTCCGCCTTCGGTCCTGTTTTGAAAAGAGAAGACGCCGTCCGATCCGTAAAGGCTCCGGAGGCGGCTCTGGATATTTTTCAGCCCGACCCCTTTATCCAAGAGCGTCCGGGGCTCGTCTTTGAAGCCCAATCCGTCGTCGGAGACCCGGACGACGAGCCTTCCGTTGTTCCGGCTGGCCGAGATCAGGACCGTCCCCCCCTCGTTGCGGGGCATGAGGCCGTGCTTGATGGCGTTTTCCACGAGCGGTTGCAAGCTGAAGCTCGGGATGAGGGCCGAGAGCGTTTCCGGTGCGACGTCGTACTCGACGGCGAGCCTGTCGCCGAAACGCACTTTCATGATGTCGAGGTAAAGGGCCAATAAGTCGAGCTCGTTCCGGAGGGAGATTTTCTGGGTGTCCGGCTCCTGGAGGGTGGCGCGAAGAAGGTCGCTCAGGCGGCCGATCATCCGATCCGCCAAGCGGGGATCCTGATAGACGACCGCCGATATCATGTGCAGCGTATTGAACAGGAAATGGGGATGGACTTGGGATCTCAAGACCTGAAGATTGGCCTGGGCCAATTCGGCCTCGAGCCGGCTGGCGGCCAGTTCCCTCTCGCGGTACATGCGGAGATAGTCGAGGCCCCAGACGGACCCCAGGATGATGAGGTAGGTCACGATGTTGTTGTGGAGATAATTCAGGCTCGTCAGCAGGGGGTCTTTGAGAGAGGGCCCTTCCGAGGCGGGAAGGTTGACGATCGGCTCGATCAGAAGGCGGTAGAGCCCGAAGGAGAGGAGCGATTCAAGGGCCGAGAGGACAAAGCCCGCCGCGATGAGGACGGCGAGGGAGACGGGCCAACGGCGTCTCCGGAGGGGGAACCTGCGCGCGAGCCAAATCGCGGCCTGAGCGAAGACGATCCAGGGCAGCCACCGGACCGCGTAGAGGAGGAAATCCTGTCCCAGAGAGAGCCGGTATTGTCCGGGGGCCAGGCGATAATAGAAAAAATTGGAGGTCGTGAAGAACAGGGTGACGAGAAAAAACAGCCCGGTCAGGATCAGAAATGTCCGCGCCCGCGATCGCAACGCGGATGTCATCGCCGGCTCTTTCTCCCGGCATCCTCGTAAGTGGCCACGGACTCATAGTATGGCATCGCCGGGGGAATTTCAAGCCGCGGTCTTTCCGGTCGTCGCTCATGCCGGCGCTCGGAAATTTTCCAACCGATTGGATTTTCAAAAAATTGAATAAACGGCAATGGTCCATACATGCTGTAAATGATCATTCGCCGATGCCCTCCACCGCCGGCCGGCTTGCGGGCCCTGCTCCAGAGATGGAAGACTCCTGTTTTCCCGATACCGACCCGCTGGCATATTTGTTGCATAGATAGATGCCGTGAGGCATTGATGTCCGGCAAAACGCGAAGAGAGATCAGGGCCTCGCGCCCGGCAAGGATCATCCAAGCCGGGCTCGGCACGGAACTTGTTTTTATTGGTTCGCGCCTAAAGCTGTTGGAAGGAGGTGAAACGGCTGGGCCATTAGTGACGCGACATTCATCCATGACAAGTTGGCGTGCGAATTCAATCCAATAGGAGTAGGAGAATTTATCATGAGCAAACGAATTCTAATTCTGTTGCTGGGCCTGGCTCTGGCCGGCTCCCTGACATTCGGCCAGGTGACCAACGCCCGCATCGTCGGCACCATTACCGACAACGAGGGCAACCCCCTGCCGGGCGTGGCCGTTGAGGCCACCAGCCCCAAGCTCGTCGGCAGGGCCACCACCATCTCCGACGAGAACGGCGTCTTCCGCCTTCTCAACCTGGTGCCCGGCGTCTACAGGATCCAGTACGTCCTGAATGGTTTCCAGACCTTGGTCCGGGACATCATCAGCGTGTCCCTGGAGCAGACGCTCACCCTGGATGTGACCATGGAGCTCGGGGCGATCAACGAGTCGATCGTGGTGACGGGCCAGGCCCCGCTGATCGACATCAAGAACACGTCCAAGGACATGACCATGACCAAGGCCATGTTCCAGGTTCTGCCCAAGGGCCGCGATTTCGCCTCGCTGGTGACCCTCCTTCCCGGCGTCGGCACCGAGAGCTTTGCCGGGGGCGTTGACAGGGCCGGAGCCGCGACGCGGGCCGGCGGTCTTTCCGTGGACGGCGCCACCGCATCGGAAAACGTCTTTTTCGTCGACGGCGTGAATACCACGAACCTGGAAGACGGCACCATGTCCCAGAAAGTCAACTTCGACTTCATCGACGAAGTCCAGGTCAAGGCCAGCGGCTACCAGGCCGAATTCGGCGGCTCCATGGGCGGGGTCATCAACGTCGTGACACGCTCCGGCGGCAACCAGATGCACGGAGACCTGATGGGCTATTACAGCGGCAGCGGGCTGAGCGGGACGCAGCGTCCAGTTCTCCGCGTCAATCCCCTCGACAACCATGTCGCCGAGTATGTCAACTATCAGTATCAGAACGGCAAAGAGAGGGAAGTGATTCTGGAGGGCGGCCTCAACCTGGGCGGCTATATTTTAAAGGACAGGCTGTGGTTCTTCGGCACTCTCATGCCGGCGCAGCGCGCCCGCACCCGTCCCGTGACCTTCCTCATCGATGATTCCAGGGGCAATTTCGACCGCAAAGATTTGGAATTGAATTACTCCGGGAAGCTCACCGCCCAACCCCTCAGAAACCTGCGCCTCTCGGCCAGTTTTATCAACAATTTCTGGAAATACCGGGGGGGACTCCCGACCGACGACGGGGCGGGCAGCCCGACGGTCGAATGGTCCAGGAACGGCTATGACTATCCGAACTGGAGCACCAGCGCGTCCCTGGATTATACCGTGGGCAACAACCTGATGATCAGCGCCCGCGGCGGCTTCTTCTTTTCCGACAACAACAACCAGCAGCTCACGCCGTCCGAGCCCCTGTGGATGTTCCGCCAGACCAACGCCCAGTACGCCGAGATTCCGGCGAACCTGGTCCGGCCCCGCGGCTGGATGAACTACGCGGCGACGGCGGACGGCTATGTCACCAAGAAGAACATCAGCGACCGGACGTCGTTCAACCTGGACGTCAATTATTTCCCCAATTTCGCCGGCGAGCACTCCCTGAAGGCCGGGGCCCAATGGGTCCGCCTGCATGAGGACATCGACAATTCCTTTTCCCACCCGTACGTCCGGTTGAACTGGGGCCAGACGTACACCGATCCGAACGACCCCACCAAGCAATCCCGGGGCCAATACGGCTACTATGAAGTCCGCGGCGGCGTTTCCTCGCCGTACGGAACGTTCGCCGAGGCCCACAGCACAAGCCTGGCCCTCTACCTGCAGGACTCCTGGACGATCGCCAACCGGCTGACCCTCAACTTCGGGCTGCGCGTCGAAAGCGAATACGTACCCAGCTTCAGCGACCTGCCGGAGTACAAGAATATGAAGGCCATTGAATTCAAGTTCGGCGACAAGCTGGCGCCGCGCCTGGGCTTCGTCTATAACGTATTCGGCGATTCCAGCCTGAAGGTGTTCGGCTCGTACGGCGTCTTCTATGACGTGTTCAAGCTCGGCATGGCCGTCGGGTCCTACGGCGGCTTCAAGTGGATCTCCGACTACTATACCCTCGACACGTACGACTGGAAGAGCATCGGCGTCAACGGCAACTACCCCGGAACCTACATCCGCGCCAAGAACGAACGGCTGCCCTCGTTCGACTCCACCGATCCCGACTTGAAGCCGGTGGCCCAGAGCGAATTCTCGTTCGGAGTCGAACAGAAGCTCAGGGAAAATCTCTCCGCGTCCGTCCGCTTCGTCTACAAGCACCTGATCCGCGCCCTTGAGGACATCGGGTTCGAGGAACCGCAGGGCACCGAATACTACACCGGCAACCCCGGCTTCGGCTGGACGCGCTATCAGAAGGACGGCGGCCGATGGCCCAACGAACTGTGGGCCTGCCCGAAGGCCAAGCGCGAGTATTACGCCGTCAACGCCTCCGTGGATAAGCGCTTCAGCGACCGTTGGATGGCCGGGCTCTCCTTCACCTGGAGCAGCCTGCGCGGCAACTACTCCGGCTTGGCCAGCTCCGATGAAGTCGACGTCAACGGCTACGGCCGCACCGATCCCAACGTGGCCCGCTTCTGGGATGGATGGTTCCTCCCTTACACGCAGGACGGCAAACCCATCGACGGTCCCCTGGCGACCGACCGGCCCCTCTATTTCAAGGCCTATGGGTCCTACAACTTCCCCTTCGGCTTAACCATCGGCACGGTGGCCAACGCCTACTCCGGGGTGCCCACTTCGATCGAAGTGACCATGGGCGGCATGCAGGGATTCTATCCGCTCGGCCGCGGCACCGAGGAGCGCTCCCCGTTCGTTTACTACGTCAACCTCTTCGCCGAATACCCGATCCGGATGGGCCGGTTCCATGTGACCCTGAGCCTCAATATCGACAACCTGACCAACAACGACGTCGCCCAGCGAATCTATCCGCTCTACAACCAGGACGATCCGGCGCTGACCCAAGCTGAGATCTTGAGCACGTTCGATTACCGCGCCATCGTCCAGGATCTCGATCCGCGCTTTCTCAAGGAATACCTGTTCATGAAGCCCATCAGCGCCCGCGTCGGCGTCAAGATCGGATTCTGATTAGTGTTAGCGCGACACCCCGGGCCCTCGGGCCCGGGGTGCGCCTTTAAGCGACGCGCCTCCTCGGGGAGTTTGGCAAGCTCCCTGAGGAGGCGCCCGGCCGAATGAGGCCGGCTTTAATCTTTCTTGAGCAGGATCTCCTCGAACAGCTTGATGGCTTCGTCCGAACCCGTCTGTCCCAGCCAGAACAGGGCTTTCTTGCGGACGGAGGGGCTTTTGTTGTCCTTGGCGATGCCGATGAGCATGGGAACGGCCTTCCGCTTGGGCAGTTGGGAGATGGCGAACACGGCCGATTCCTTGACATCCTCGTCGGGGCCCTCCACGATCTCCTTCAGGCCGCGGACGGCTTCCTCAGAGGCCTTCTGACCGAGCCAGAAGATCGCCTTCTCGCGGATCTCGTGGTCCTGCCCGCCCTTGGCGATGCGGAGAAGCTCCTCGAGGGCCTCCCGGTTTCCGTTGAGGCTGAGGGCGAATACGACCCGCTCCCTGACCTCGTCGTCTCCGGACTTGGCCATGATGGACTTGAGGTCAGCGACCGTCCGCGGATCATGGGAATTCCCGATCCAGAATACGGCGTTCTTGCGGACATCTCTCCGGTAGGGGCCGAGCGCGACCGCCTTTAAGAAATCGTAGGCTTTGGGCGAGTCGTGGACGCTGATGGCGAACAATCCCGATTCCTGGACCTCTGCGACGCCGGACTCGAATTCCTTTTCGAGGAGGCCGAGGCTGTCATCGACCGTGATGCTGCCCAGCCAATACACGGGAAGCGTTTTGAATTCGTAAACCTCCTCGGGATCGATAAGCCGAATATCTTCGGCGCGCGGACGGCTCTTGGCCGCCGAAAGAAGCGCCAGCAGCCCGGCCGGGGCATTGCCGTCCTTGGTCTCCCAACTCTCGCCCCGGCTCCCGTGATCGAATTCGATCTCGCCGCCGTGGTTCACGACTTCGAAGGGGCCGTCCGGCCCGTTGCAGCCGCGATGCCGGACCTTGTGGCGGCTGGGGAACACATAGGCGATGAAAAAGAAATCGCCCTGCTTCTTGGACTTGAAATCCGCGGCCGCGGACTCGACCTTGGCCTGAAGCGGCCGGCCCGGCTGGTCCCAGGCCGCGACCTTGCCGGACAGGAAGGATGGCGCGGCCGTGGCCTGGGAGGCCGCTCCGGCCGCTGTAAATACCAAGAGAAGAAGGGCCGACCCGATCAGGGCCGGCCCGAGCTTAGCGTTGGCTGAGGTTGTCATCGTCTCCCCTCCGCCCGTCATTTCTCGATGATCTCTTGGAGGAAGCGGATGGCCTCCTCGCTCTTGCTCTGGCCGAGCCAGAAGATGAACTGCTTCTTGAGCTCGATGTTCTTCTCGGCCCGGGCGAGCTCGATCATCTTCAGGACGGTCTTGCCGGAGTTGAGCTGGCTCAGGGAGAAGATGACGTTCTTCTTGGCTTCGATGTTCTCGGTCTTCTGGTAGAGCTCGACCAGGAGGTCGATCGTCCCCGCGTCCTTCATCTGGCCGAGCCAGAAGATGGCCTTGCTCTGGGAATCGGCGTCGCTGCCGTCCCTGGCGATAGCGATGAGCTTCTGGCGGGCCCGCGCGCCTTTCTGCTGGGAGAGGGCGAAGATGAGCTTGTCCCGGATCTCCTTATCGGACGTCTTGTCGTAGATCTCGATCAGGGCGTCCAGGGCGCGCGGGTCGTTCTTCTGGCCGAGCCAAAAGACGGCCTTTTCCTGGGCGTTGGGGTCCTTGCCGTTCTTGGCGATCTCGAAGAGCTTGTCGGCCGCCTTGGGGCTCGGGCTCTGGCTGAAGGCGAAGATGAGCTTTTCGCGCAGGTCGGGGTCGTTGACCGTATCGTAGAGCTTGAGGAGCGCCTCGAAGCTTGCCGCGTCCCGGCGCTGTCCCAGCCAGAAGATGGCCTGCTCGCGGACATGGGACTCCGGGTCCTTGGCGGCGATATCGGCCAGAAGGGCCGTCGCTTTTTCCGAAGACTGCTGGCTGAGGACGAACAGGGCCTGCTCGCGGAGCTTGGGGCTCTTGCCCTCCCGGACGACCTTTTCCAGGGTCGGGAAGGCCTTCTCCGAGTCCATATTGAGCATGGCGTTGAGGGCGACGAGCTTCATCTCCATCTCGGGGTCGACGTCTTCTTGCTCGTCGCCGGCCGACTCCCGGATGTACTTCTTGAACTCGGGAAGCCCGCTCTTGACGAGCTCCTCGGCGATGTCGATCCGGAGGGCCTCGGCGTCGTCAACCCAGGAGCTCGACGGATAGCCTTTGAGAAGAGCGTTGACCTGGCTGACGGCGTCCTGCATGACCCGGACCTGGTCATTGACCTTGGACTGGTTCTGGCTGACCTTGTACAGACTGTAGGCCAGCCAGTAATGGGCCTCGTCGGTGGTCTTGTTGCCGTAGGCGCCCAGGAGATCCTTGTAGGCCTTGACGGCCTGCTCCCACTGCTTCTCATAGACGAGCTTCTTGGCCTTCTCATAAATGGCGGCCGCCTTGGCCTCTTCATCCTGGGCGGCCAGGAAGGACGCCGGGATGAGGATGAGGGCGGCGGCGATCGCGACTGTCTTGATCCAATGTCTCATAGCTGTACCTCCATTGATGCGTTGTGTCATATCTTGTCCCAGCGGCGGATCCGCGACAGGACCTGCCGCCGATTGATAACGTTCTTGAGGGCGGAGGGCGTCTCCGCGTTTTGGTTTCTAATGTTTGCGATCTCGGTCAGGATGAAGCTCAGGTCGTCCAGGAGATCGGCCAGCTTGGGATCCTTGCGGGCCAGGGCGCGCTTGAGGAGCAGGTTCTGGACGAGGAGCGCCTGGGCCGCCTCGCGGTCGTTCATGAAGTGGGCTTCGCTTTTGTCCGCGGACCCGTTGTTGGAATAGGCGGCCAGCATCGGCTCGACGTCGTCGAAGTGCCGTCCCAGGGCGCCTTGGACGGCCGCGGGCGACAGGATATCGGCGACGGCCGCGCGGCCGTTCGGGGAAGGACCGGACGGGAGCCAATAGCGGCCCACAGCGATCCCCAGGATAAAAAGAACGGCGAGCCCGGCCGCCGCGTAGGCCCAGCGGGGGACGAAGACTTTCCCGCCCGGAACGCGCCGGGCGGGTTCGAGTCCCGCATCGATCGCGCGCCAGGACCGTTCCCAATCGGGCTCAGGGACGGGCCCGGACGGCGCCCGGTCCAGGCGGCCAAGGGCCTCCCGGGTCGATTCCAGCTCTTCCCGGCAGGAGACGCAGCGGTCGAGGTGGGAATGGAGCTTCCGGCGGTCCTTGGCCGAGAGCTCGTCATACAATTCCAGGATAAGGTGTCGTTTGAATCGTCGGCAGGTCATGATCTGTCCTCCACGGTCGTCGGCCGGAGCTGGACGCGGAGCGCGGCCACGGCCCGGAAGAGATGCGTTTTGACGCTTCCCTCCGTGCAGCGGAGCTCATGGGCGATCTCGCGGATACTGAACTGGTTCTCGTGCCGGAGCAGAAAAACCATCCGTTGCTTGGCCGAGAGGGAATCCAAGGAGGTCCGGATCCGCTCCCGCCATTCGTTGAGGCGCCGCGTCTCCTCGGGGTCGACGTCGGAGCCCTGGGCCGGCACGGTGCTCAGGGCCTCCTCTCCGGCCTCGGCCCGGCGAGCCTTATGGCGCCGCAGGTAATCGATGCTGGCGTTGACTCCGATCCGGAACAGCCAGGCGCCGAAGCCGCCCTCCCTCTCGATCCGGTAGGACGCCAGGCTCCGGAAGGCCTTGATGAAGGTCTCCTGGAGGATGTCTTCGGCGTCCTCGGCGTTCTTCGTGTACTGGTAGGCCAGGCCGAAGATTCGCCGTCTGTTCTGCTCGAAGAGCTCCCTGAGGGCCGCTTTGTTGCCCGCCTGGGCCGCCTGGATCAGGATCGTTTCGTCCATGAAGTCGCTCTAACCATTGTAACGCAAACCGGGGGAGGTCGGTTGACAGGAGAGGGGGTCAGACTCTATCAGATTATAAGATGTCCCTAAAGGCTTAATGCCGAAACATGAGATTGGGGCTTCCCTCTTACTGACGATAACGTCGATTTTCAATCCCGAGTCGGGATGGATGATGTTGAGCGGATGACGTGCCGGAGGAGTTCATGCTGTTCCACGAGACAGTCTCCTGGCGACCTCTTCCCGGATTTTAGCGTCTTCCCAGTCGGGATGCAAAGAGCGTAGAAGACCGGAGAGCATGATTCTCGTGGAGGACCACAGGCCGAAAGCGATGCGCAGGCGTTCGAGCGGGGTCTTGTCCCTGTAAACGGCGGCCATGGCATCTTCCAGACTTTCCAAGTTTCTGCCTTCCGGCCGCATCGAGTTTCCTTATTAATTTTATATCATGGGGGATATCTCCAGTCAATTTGGCCAGTTTGGGAGCAACCCCGGGCCCTCGAGCCCCCTTCCGCCATATGGGACATGAATTGACATCCCCGCTTCACGCGTTTATCATCCCTACCAGCGGGGAAAGGCGCAATTGTCGCATAAATTCTCATTCAGCTATCAGGTCAGAGTAGAGGTTTCTAATATCTCTATTGTCAGGCGGAGGAATCGATGAGAAGACCGGTTTGGGTTTTAGGGTTTATTTTCAGCGTGGCGCTGGTTTTTTCTTTCTCGGGAGAAACGACGAATAGCGGCGGTCAGCTTAGCCTGAAAAATTTTAAAAATGAACGGCAGCCGGCGGCCGTCTTGAGGAAAGAGCCTGATTTTGGGCATGTCCCCCTGTATTTCATTCCCAACCGGGGGCAAGTTCATCATGAAGCGCTCTTTTATGCCAGGACCTCCGCTTATACCCTATGGCTGACAAAAGAGGGATTGGCGTTCGACACGGCCAGATTGGTGTTCTTAAACGCCGACAAGAATCCCAAACTCCTGCCGCTTGAGCCGTCGGAGCACCGGGTGAATTATTTAATCGGGGACAGCCCGTCCCAATGGCGGACGGATATTCCGACGTCGGCCGCCGTGATGTATGGAAACGTCTATAAAAACATCGACCTCAAAATCTATGGGATTGAGAAACAGGTCGAATATGACTGGATTGTTAAGCCGGGAGGAAAGCCTGAAGATATACGGTTCGCCTATCAAGATGTGAAAGGGACTAGGATCGACACAGAAGGCGATTTGGTTATAGAGAGCCAAAGGGGCGAGCTCAAGCATCGCAAGCCAAGAAGCTATCAGGTGATTGGAGACAGACGAATCGATGTCGAGGTCGGCTTTGAATTCATCGAAAAAGATCGATACGGTTTCGACGTCAAGGCCTATAATCCCGATTACGACTTGATCATCGACCCCCTGGTCCTGGCCTATTCCAGCTACCTGGGAGGATCCGGATGGGACGGGGCCAATGCCGTCGCTTTGGACAGGAGCGGAGCCGTCTATGTGACCGGCGGCACCTTCAGCGCCGATTTTCCCGTGAAGAACGCTTATAAGAAAAAATGGGGCGGCTATATGGATGTCTTTGTCGCGAAGTTTTCGCCGAGCGGAAATAGCCTTGTCTATTCCACCTATTGGGGCGGGCCTTATAATAACGATGCCGGCACGGGCCTCGCCGTGGACGGCAGCGGAGCCGTCTATGTCACGGGGGCTTCGGCTATTGCCGGAGAGACTTATCCTATCCATGCCTTTGTATTCAAGCTGTCTCCGGCCGGAAATAGTCTTGTCTATTCAACCACCTTGAGCGGCGAGTACGACGTCGAGGCCTCGGGGATAGCCTTGGACAGCAACAAAGCCGCCTATGTTACGGGATATACCAACAGCTCCGATTTTCCCGTCAAGAATGCCCTGCAAAAAAAATATGGCGGCGGCTATGATGCATTCGTGACGATGATATCGCCGACCGGAAAAAGTCTTGTCTATTCCACCTTCCTGGGCGGGAATAATTCGGACTTCGGCTCCGGCATCGTCGTCGATGGCGGCGGCGCCGCGTACATCGTCGGCTATACGTTCAGCGCCGATTTTTCCACCCTGAATGCCTATCAAAAAGCCTATCGAGGCGGCGCTGATGCCTTCGTGACCAAGATCGCACCGAACGGAACGAGTCTTGTCTATTCAACTTATCTGGGCGGGTCAAAGCGGGATGAGGGAAAAAGCATAGCCCTGTATGGAAAGGGAGCGGCTTATGTGATCGGCGATACAAGCAGCTCAAACTTCCCCCTAATGAATGCCTACCAGAAAATTCTCCGTGGCCCGCAAGATACATTTGTCGCCAAGTTATCGCCGGACGGGAAGCGTCTTGTCTATTCCACGTACCTGGGCGGGTCCGCCGCTGATTTCAGCCTCGGCATAGCCGTCGACGGAAACGGAGCGGCCACCACAACCGGATTCACGGGGAGTGCCAATTTCCCGTTAAAGAATCCCGTTCAGCCGGCCTACGGAGGCAAAGACGATGCCTTCGTGACGAAGCTTTCTCCCGACGGCAGGAATCTTGTTTATTCCACATACCTTGGAGGCGCCGACGCGGATCTTGCGACCGGCATCGCCATGAACGGCCAAGGAGCTGTTTTTATCACGGGGTATACCTACAGCGCCGATTTTCCTACGATGAATGCCTTTCAAAAAACTTTTGGCGGCGGTGGGAGTGATGCATTTTTGGCAAAGCTCTCATTTGTCTTGTCCTCCGCCGTGGGGCGCCGGCTTCCCCGAAAGGCTCTTTATCCGCGCTAGAGGGCGAAATGCCAAACCGTGTTCGATCCGGACGGCTCATGGGATCGATCGTCCTGGCCGTCGCGGTTCTCGGGGCGGCCGGAGCCGCGCTCCGGGCCGGCTTTTCCTCCGCGGGGCCGGAATGGGCCCCGGGGCGCAGCATCCCGACGTCGTCAAGGCTAGATCTCTGCTCGGCGCGGGCGATTTTCTGGGGAGCCTGCTGGCCTCCCGCGCCGCCCTGAGGACGACGGGCCGGGCATTGAAATAAGCGACGTCGAAAGGGGATCAAGCCTATCCGTTTTACAAAACGCTTCTTCAGGTATAAAATCTAAAACTTGAGAGAAAAACACTCTCTATTAAACAAAGAGGACGTTTTTCTTGATGAGGCCGGATTGGAAAAAGTGACAAAGTGCAGGTTTGACCCCGCCGAGCGCAGGGTTTACGAAGTCCTCGACGCCCTGAACATCCGGTATATCCGCTTCGAACACCCGCCCGTCTTCACCGTCGAGGAGGCGCGGGAGCACTGGAAGGACGTCCCGGGCGTCCACTGCAAGAACCTGTTCCTTCGCAACTACAAAGGGAATCGGCATTTCCTGGTCGTCCTCGAGGCGTCCAAGCGGGCCGACCTCAAAGCCCTGAGCCTCAAGCTCGGCACGGACAGGGTCAGCTTCGGATCCGACGAGCGCCTGCGCCGCTGTCTAGGCTTAACGCCGGGGTCCGTCTCTCCGTTCGGGCTCATCAACGATGCGAAAAAAGAAGTCGAGGTCGTCCTGGACGAAGACCTCAAGCAGGCGGATTCGGTCTGCTTCCACCCCAACGTCAACACGGCGACCTTAAACTTAAATTATGCCGATTTCGAGCGCTTTCTCGGCTGGACCGGCCACAGCGTCCGGTTTCTGAGTATATAAAAAAGGTGACGCTAATGTGTTTCCCCAATTTAATGGAGTTCATGAAAAAAGGGACATGGTTAAGCGTCACCATTTAGGAGGCAGGCAATGAAGAAGAGCGGACGGGCACTCGGGGCGGCGTTTCTTCTCATTCTGGCCGCGGCGGCTTTTTCCCAGTCGCTGCCGACCGGGAAACCCGAGGAGGTCGGGATGTCCTCGGCCCGGCTGGACCGGGTCCACGAGATCATCAGGGCGGCCGTCGCCAATAAAGAGTTTCCGGGCGCCGTGCTGCTGGTGGCCCGCAAGGGGAAGGTCGTGCTCAGAGAAGCCTACGGCCTGAGCCGGCTTGTCCCCGAGGAAAAGCCCATGACGCCTGACCTCATTTTCGACCTCGCCTCGGTCAGCAAGCCCGTGGCCACGGCGACCTCGATCATGATCTTGGTCGAGCAGGGCCGGATCCGGCTCTGGGACAGGGTCAATCTCTATGTTCCGGAGTTCACGGCCTACATCCGGGAGGGCGGGATTCCGGACGAGGACGCCCGGCTCTGGCACCTCCTGACCCACACCTCGGGCCTGCCTCCCTATACGGACGCAGCCGAAGCCGAAAAACTCTACGGAAAGCCCTGCCCGACCGAGACGCTCGTCAAGCACATCGCCCAGCTCCGCAAGCCGGACCCGCCCGGCAAGACCTTCACCTACAGCTGCCTGGGCTACATTACGCTAGCCCATATCTTGAACAAGGTCACGGGGCAGACGCTGGCCGAGTTCGCCGCGGAGAACATTTTCGGCCCTTTGAAGATGGAGCATACATTCTATAATCCGCCCGATAAATACCGGGACCTCTGCGTCCCGACTCAGGTGGTGGAAGGATCCGTCCTCCAAGGAGTCGTCCACGATCCCCTGGCCCGTCTCCAGGGAGGGATTTCCGGCAACGCGGGCCTGTTTTCGACGGCCGACGACCTGGCCGTTTTCGGGCAGATGATGCTCGAGGGCGGCGAATACAGGGGCGTCAGGATCCTCAGCCCGCTGGCCGTCGAACGGATGACCGAAATATTTCCCAAAGTCAGCCTGTCGGGGCGGGGGCTGGGCTGGGACCTGGATTCGGACTACGCGACGAACGGGGGCGACCTGTTCGGGCCGCTGTCCTACGGCCACTCCGGGTACACCGGGACGTCCCTGTGGATCGATCCCGAGACGGGGACGACGGTCGTCTTTCTGACCAACCGGGTCCATCCCGACGACAAGGGCGACGTCCTCGCCCTCCGCAGCAAGGTCGCCAACGTCGTGGCCGCCTCCATCATCCGCAAATAAGCCCTCGTTAGATAGGCCCCGCTCTTTCTTTCCCGTCAGGTTTGACTCCATCCGGATGAATTGATATTCTTAACAAACGTAGGAACGGAACGGGCATGAACATCCGATGCGTTAAATGCGAGTACGATAATCCTCCCGAAACCCGTTTCTGCGGCGGCTGCGGAACGAAACTTGCTCGGCCATCCCCAGCCTCGTCCCCGTCCGAGCCGGCGGCGGCCCCGGCCCTGACCCAAACCCTCCAAATGGGCCTTCAGGAGCTCCAGCTCGGGAGTATCTTCGCCGGACGCTACCTCATTCTCGAATCCCTGGGCCGGGGCGGCATGGGCCGGGTCTATCGCGCCCTTGACAAGAAGCTCGACGTCGAGGTCGCCGTGAAGTTTCTGCGGCCGGAGATCGCCGCCGACGAGGGGATCATCCAGCGCTTCAAGAACGAGCTCAAGCTGGCCCGGATGGTCTCCCATCCCCACGTCTGCCGGATGTACGACCTGAGCGAGGACCAGGGGACGTATTTCATCACCATGGAGTACGTCCCGGGCGAGGACCTCAAGACGACGGTCCGCCGGGTCGGACCGCTGGGCCTGGGCAAGGCCCTCTCCATCGCCAGGCAGGTCTGCGAGGGGCTCGCGGCCGCCCATCGTCTGGACATCGTCCATCGGGACCTCAAACCCCAGAACATCATGCTCGACGGGAACGGCCAGGTCCGGATCATGGATTTCGGAATCTCGCGCTCCCTGCGGGCCAAGGGCATCACCGCGGACGGGATGATGATCGGGACGCCCGAATACATCTCTCCCGAGCAGGCCGAAGGGAAGAAAATCGACGCCCGGACCGACATCTACGCTTTCGGCGCCATCCTGTTCGAAATGGTGACGGGCAAGGTTCCCTTCGATGGAGACACGACGCTCAGCATCATCCTCAAGCACAAGTTCGAACCGCCGCCGGATCCCAAGAAACTCAACCCCCGCTTGCCCAAAGAGGTCGGACAGATCATCCTGAAATGCCTGGAGAAAGACCGGGAACGGCGTTACCCTTCGGCCGACGCGCTCTACGCGGACCTGGTCCGGGCCGAAGCACAACTCGAAGGGAAAGCGCCCGCCAAGAAGGATACGGCGCGCCCGAGCGGGAAGCGGCTCCCGGTTCCTGCGCTCCTCTTGGCCGCCGCGGCCGTCGTTATCGCGGGCGTTTTTCTGATCAAGCCTTTCGGTTCCAAAAAGGCCGCGGTCCAAACCCCCGGCACCCAGATTCAGTCCGACGTCTCGGGCCAGCCCGCCGCTCCCGCCGTCCCGGATACGGCGATGGTCCAGAAGCCTGAACCCGAGCCCGCTCTAAAAACGGCGCCGGCGGCCGGCATCCTCGAGATCACAACGGTTCCGGCGGGCGTCGGCGTCTTCTTGAATGGAAAGCTCGAAGGGCAATCCCCGCTCAAGCGGAGCCTGGCGCCGGCCATCTATGAAGTCCGGATCAAAAAGCCATCCGAATACAGGGAGATCGTCGATAAAGTGACCCTCCGGGCCGGCCAATCCCTCCCTAAGCATTACATCCTTTCTCCCGTCTACATCCTCGAAGTCCGCACCGTGCCGCCCGGCGCCGACCTCCATGTCGACGGCGTCCCGATGGGCAAGACGCCGGTCGAAGTCGATGTGCCCAGGAGCAGCATTCAATTCGAGCTCAAGCTCGGAGACGAATGGGCGCCGCTCAGCGAAGCCATCAAGCTGCGGCCCGGCCGGAACCTCGTCGAGCGCGTCCTGCGGCGGGTCCCGCAAACCGCGGCGGTCCCGGCGCCGGTCAAGCCCGTCAAGACCTCTTTGGCAAAGGTCCGCTTCAACGTCCAACCTTACGCCGAAGTCTTCATCGACGGCAAATCAATCGGCGAGATCCCGCCCGTCAAGACTCTCGAACTCGCCGAGGGAACGTACGCCCTCAAGTTCGATTCGCCGCGACTCAAAAAAAGCCTGACCATGAACCTGACCGTCAAACCGGACGATCGGGTCGAGGTCCGGGCCAACATCATTTCGGAAGATATGAAGGTCCTTCCCTGGAAAGAAGGGTCCAAGCCCTAATCGCTGGTTTCAGGAGGGGATGGCATGATCGGTCGTATCCGGAGAACGGAATTCACGGCCTGCGTCGCGCTGGGGCTCGTGGTCTTCTGGTGCGTCGCCGACGCCTTCCCCCGGGGCGGGCCGTCCGGTCCGCAGGAGTCGTTGCTGTGGATCCAGGAGGGAAAGAGGCTCTACGATAGCGGGGAATATGAAGAAGCCGTACGTAAACTCCTCGAAGGATTAAAGAAGGCCAAGGTTAAGACGGAGGCGGCCGACGCCCGTTTCTACCTGTCATTGTCCTATTACGCGCTGGGGCGAACCGACGAATGCCGGGACCAGCTCAATCAGCTTTTCGAGATCCAACCCCAGAGAGCGATCGATGAGCGGTTCTACGCCTCCGGCTATGTCGAGTTCTATCATAAGACAAGGGCCGAGAAGTTGCGCGGACAGCCGGCCTCCCCTTCCGCGCCCCGGGTCGCCGCCAAGGAGGCGCCCGACAAGCCCGGCCGGGGGAAAAAGTTTCCCTGGCTGATCGTCGCGGGCGGCGCCGCGGCGGTCGGGATCGCAGCCTTTTTCCTGCTCGGGAAGAAAGAATCCACTCCGGCTCTACCTCAGACGGGATCGATCGCCATCGTCTCCAATCCGAAGAACGCCAAGGTCTTTCTGGATAACTCCGACACCGGGCAAAGGTCGGACTGCACGCTGGCCAACGTCAGCCCCGGCAATCACGTCGTGAGACTCGATTTAGAGGACTATGGGCGGTGGGAGGGGAGCGTCAACGTCGTAGCCGGCCAGACGGCCCAAATCAACGCCGTGCTGGGCCCGTTCGCCTATGAGTTCGTTACGGGCTGGGGAGGGTCGGGCGCGAACAACGGCCAGTTCCAGGCGCCGATCGGGATCTGTGTCCAATCCGGCGGAGAGGTTCTTGTCTCCGATACCGAAAACAATCGCGTCCAGAGATTCGCGGCCGACGGTTCCTTCCAGGCCAAATGGGGAAGCCAGGGCACGGCCAACGGCAAGCTCAATTTCCCGCGGGGAGTCGCGGTCGACTCGTCCGGGTCTATCTACGTCGTCGATTCCGAGAACAGCCGCGTCCAGAAGTTCAACGCAAACGGCGGTTTCGTCGCGAAGTGGGGGGACCAGGGAACCGGCTACGGCCAGTTCCAGTATCCGGTCGGCATCGCGATCGACAACTCGGGAAGGGTCTATGTCGCCGATAGCCTCAATAACCGCGTCCAGGTCTTCCGGACCGACGGGTCCTTCGTTGCTTCCTGGGGGAGCCAAGGGAGCGGGGACGGCCAGTTCTACCATCCCAAGGGTGTCGCGGTCGATAAGGACGGATTCATCTTTGTCACCGACGCTTACAACAACCGCGTCCAGAAGTTCAACTCAAGCGGGACATTCATTCTCAAGTTCGGCGTCTCGGGCGGAGGAGACGGCCAGCTCAATAGTCCCTGGGGCGTCGCAACCGACAGCTATGGATACGTTTTCGTCGCTGACACCGACAACCACCGCATCCAGAAGTTCAGCTCGACCGGCGCCTTCGTCATCAAGTGGGGAGTGCCAGGGGCCGAATTCCGCACCTTCAACCAGCCCAAGGCGATCGCCGTGGACGGCTCGAACAATGTCTATGTCCTCGACACGGGGAACAACCGCGTCCAGAAATTCAAGATTTCGGTCCAGGTGTTGGGGGGATCGGCCTCCATTCAGAGCTCCGGGCCGCCGGTATCGCCGTTTGCTCTGCGGCCGGGCGCCCCGGGCAGGCTGCTTTCCGGACCGCCCCGGGCCGTTCCACGGCTTCCGTCGGAGAAACGGGATAAGACCCGAGGGTAAATTGCGATTTGGGGACACGTTACCGATTTAAGAAAATCGGCACATGTCCCCAAATTGGCCCGCTTCAGACCGCTTTCAAGGCCCTTTTATCGCTATCCCATGGTTGGAGATTTTTATCGACTCTTACTGATTTTCGACAGTTGATTTTTTGAAGTTATTGTAAATGAATAAAATACGGGGTCTCAAAAAAAGTTTGGCACTACGCTCGTTCATCCCAGGAATGTCACCGAAGACGGCGGCCGAACCCCCGC
>Ga0315274_10003414_pt1 | contig 23635 bp, 20 predicted proteins | sample YL17G02_20_MG_FD_203700 | JGI IMG/M metagenome (GOLD analysis project Ga0315274, IMG submission 203700) | Sediment microbial communities from Yellowstone Lake, YNP, Wyoming, USA - YL17G02_20 | ecosystem: Environmental > Aquatic > Freshwater > Lake > Sediment | place: USA: Wyoming | collected...
AAGTTGAGCTATTGACTGTTGGCCCAAGATGGACCGGGGTGCCCCAGTCATCCTCTGTCGTTTCCCGCGTTGCTACCCATAGGTCATAACTACCGAATCCACCGGGGCGGTTTGAGCAGAAGTAGAGTGTCAAGCCATCGGCCGAAATACACCCGTGGCCTTCAAAACTCGGGGTGTTCACGGTCGGCCCAAGATTGACCGCCGGTCCCCAATCGTCATCCGTGCTTTCCCTCGTTGCTACATATAGGTCGAGACTTCCGTACCCACCGGGCCGGTCGGAACTGAAGTAGAGCGACAGGCCATCAGCCGTGATGTTCAGCGTCTGGTCGTTAGCCGAGCTGTTGACGACCGGCCCGAGGTTCTGCGGCTTGCCGAACGTGAAATTGGCGTTCGCAACCTCGGTTGCCAAGCCCAATGCCAAAGCCAAGGCCAAAATTAGTGACATTTTTGCCCTTTTCATTTTCTCACCCTTTCAAAAGTATTTGCTGGATCATTCTGTCTGCGCGCAGACATACTTTGTGCCAAAGCATATCGAAACAACACACAGAGTTGCATTTCTCAGTTGTCACCATCACCTCCTGGAAAATCGCACGGACTAAACTTCAGCTTACCCCTCTTATCCCCGCCCTGTCTATTGTGGAAACTACGTATTTTTGTGCAAAATCCGAAAGACCGGCTTTATTGCCCCCAAAAACCGCGTATCAAGGCTCACTTTTCTTGCCTTTTCTTCATTTTTCCCCAGGATTTCTCTTGCATTTGCCGTGGCGCCTGACCCTGTTTCCAGAAGACTCCGATGCATCTCATAAGACCTCAGCCTGCCGGTCTTATGTCAGGAACAGCGGCTGACGAACCCATTTCGTCACAGTGCCACAGGCTGTGCTGTTGCTGACTTCGCCTCGCCTCTACCTGCCTTAACCCTACTTTTTATGTTTTCTATTGCATTACCGATTTGTCTGGGCAAAGTATGGGTGTTCAGCAGGAAAAGCGGCGCAAGGAGCGGCTGATGAATCCATTTCGATTTGTCTATCCCGAGTCGCCAATGATATAATCTACAGAAAGAAGAATCCATAGGAGATGTGCTTATGAACCGTGCATCGGCGATAGTGACAGGTCTGCTGATTGCTTTTTTGGCCCGGCAGCTTGACGCCCAGAACGGGGGCGGTTTCTTCCGTATCGGCATGATAGGTCTGGATACCTCGCACGTTACCGCCTTTGCGAAACTCATCAACGACTCCAGTAAAGAGCATGGCTGCAAGGTTGTCGCCGGTTATCCCGGAGGGTCGCCGGACCTGCCTGCCTCGGCTGATCGTGTGGGGAAGTTCACCGATCAGTTACGCAGCCAATTTGGCGTAGAGATCGTTGACACTATTGAGGAGCTTTGCCGCAAAGTTGATGGAGTGCTATTGGAGAGTGTGGACGGCAGGTGTCATCTGGCGCAGGCCAGGCCTGTGATTAAAGCCGGCAAACCGCTGTTTATTGACAAGCCCATGGCGGCGAATCTGGCAGACGTCATTGAGATATTCACGCTCGCCAAAGAAAGCAACGTGCCTTGCTGGTCAAGCTCTTCCCTGCGATTTTGCCCCGGCATTGCCGGCATGAAAGACAGTGCCGAGATCGGCGAGGTGCTCGGCTGTGATGCGTTTAGCCCTTGCAGCCTTGAAGAGCACCACCCTGACCTATACTGGTACGGTGTGCACGGCGTCGAGATTCTTTTTACCATCATGGGGCCGGGCTGTGAATCCGTCAGGCGCGTCTCGACCAAAGATTACGACTTTGTAGTGGGCCTGTGGAAGGCAGGGCGATTAGGAACATATAAGGGTCTGCGCACGGGTAAAACGGATTACGGAGCTTTGGTCTATGGCACGAAGAAAATTGCTCTTAGTGGCCAATACGCCGGCTACGATGATTTGGTAAGACAAATTGTCAGTTTCTTCAAAACAGGCAAAGTACCCGTGCAGGCGGCAGAGACGATTGAGATTTTCGCCTTCATGTCCGCTGCGGACGAATCCAAAGCCCGCGGTGGGGCCGAGGTGTCTGTGGCGTCGGTAATCGAAAAGGCGAAGGCAGAGAACGAACGCCGTCGCGCAGGCGCGGGCTCTTCAGCAAAGTAACATGATCCACGTGCCGCCGGGGGTCTAAGCCATCATATCTGTTCAGGTATTACCCAAGGATGCCTGTATGATCGTTTCAGGTATTTATTGGCCTGTTCGCAATCGACAAATGACTCAGTTTGCGGATTGAGCTTGAGCTTCTGATTGCCAACCAGATAGGATATGTTTGCCAGGTGGCACAGCAGCGTAGAATAATGACCCTGCGCGACATCGGCGTTGGGCGCACTGCGAGTGCGGATGCAATCGATGAAATTATCATGGTGCTCCTTATCTGCCTGACGGCCGGGCTCCGAGTGAGCCAACCGACCATCAGAATCATACACCTGCCACCCGTCGCCATGCCTGCCGAGATACATGAAGCCCTTTGTGCCCAGTATTTCAATTCTTGTGGCGTTGAAGGGCCAGTTTGGAATGTCATCCGAATCCCGCACCTCCATAGGCGTTTTCTTCATATAAGGCGTCCAGAGGGCGGCTTCAAGTACTAATGTAAGCTTGCCATATTCGTATGTTACAAACTGAGTATCCGGGATTTCTCTTCCATCCAACAGGGCACTAACCCCGCCCGTATGGCAGATTGTGTCCGGGTAAGGCCTGTCATTGATCACGTATCTTGTCAGGTCCAATTGATGAACGGCATCGCCGGCTATCGGGCCGCAACTATACTGCCACTGGTTCAGCCACTGGCGACTCGGATTATACGGCAGCTTAGGAGCAGGGCCGCACCAGAGGTCATAGTCGAATCCGTCCGGGACGGGTCGCTCGGAGCCTTCGCTCATCATCGGGTGCTGCATCATATTGAAGACACGAATCATAGGCACCTGCCCTAATTTGCCGCTGCGGACGTATTCGACGGCGTTCTTCACGTATGGCGCACTACGCGACTGCAGGCCCACCTGGACGACCCGCTTGTATTTCCTGGCCGCCTCGACCATCTTCCTGCCTTCCCAGATGTTATGCGACAGAGGTTTCTCCACATAGACGTCCTTTCCAGCCTGGCAGGCCATGATAGTACCCAGGGCGTGCCAGTGGTCGGGCGTCGCATTGACAATCGCGTCCACATTGGCATCGTCAAGGATTCTGCGAAAGTCCTGAACCAGCTTCGTCGGCTTGTCGTGAACCTCAGCTACCGCCTTTGCCGCTGCCGCAAATCGCCTGGTGTCCACATCACAAAGGTAGGCAACCTCGGCATCGTGCCTTTTCGCAAAGCACTGCGCCAGAAAAGTTCCTCGACCACCAAGTCCCATCACTCCGATAACGACTCTGTTGTTCGCGCCGCCGACCTTGCCGCCAGCGGATACTGCCAATGTTGCAGCAGCACCAACTGAGCCTTTCAAAAAAATTCGCCGACTTACGGTTTTCATATTCGTCTCCTTATTCCGTGTTCCCGGCTTTGTGCCGATGTGCCAATGCTCGTGCCATGTAATCGTCCAGCAACTCTATCGTGAACTCCTTAACCATCTGTTCAACCGTAACACTATCATGCTCGCTTGATATCAGGACGGAGCCGAGATAGCCCGGATCTGTGATTTTGACTTTTGGACCATATTTCGCTTTCAGCGCCATTAGACGCGGCTGGTTATAATCCAGGTGAGCAAGGCAGCAGTCGAGATTGACGTCGGCGATTGCATAATCGCGATAGTTGGTGCTCGATGCTACTGCCTGACCCAGAGGATTGCGAATCTCGCATGGCAGACCGGCGATGGCGCCCACAAAATGACAGCGGCAAGAATATGCCCAGTATGCCTGCATCAGACCTCCGTGATACATGGAAGAAAATATCACCAGATCGGTCCTGGCTTTTGCGTACTTCAGCCTAAGCTCGTCGAAATTCAGGTCAAAACAGATGGCAAATGCCACGCGTCCAAAATCACACTCCACAATGGGCGCGTCCTTGCCGCAGAGGATTCCAGATTCCGTTGTCTCTTCTATAACAACATGGTTCTTGTTATAAATTCCTACCACATTACCTTTGCGGTCGAGCATTATGCTTGAATTGCGGCGGCTGCCGTCGGGCATTTCCCTTATGGCCGAATAGATGATGTAGCAGTTATTTTCTCTGGCCACTTGCGCGAAGAAGTCGCGTACCTGATTTCCCCTGACACGGTAGTATTCAAGCTGTTTGTTCAAAGGCAAGCCGGCTGGGCGGTCGCACGCCTCTGGGACAACGACAAGGTCCGGCCGATCCGGCAACACCTGGGCAAATTCGCTGCGCCAGTGAGCAATCATCCTTTCCACTATCTTCTGGGAATCCGTCTCGCCCGCCACGGTCAGCGGTGGAGGCCCAATTGTCGCAATTCTCACGCAGCCCTTCTTTTTGATCGTCTTTTCGGCCTCTGTATTTCCGATACCGGAGCGACCGGAGGTGGCGGGTAAGGCTCCCTGCGATGACAGCTTGTCCAGGCTCTCTGCCTCCACGGATTTCGGGCCGGTCACCGGAACGAAACATACAACCGACCATAAGAAAGTGATTGAGAAAAGTGTCGCAGCCGGTAACTTCAAATTTTGCACCCGGTGTATCATTTCCACGCTCCTACTCTCAAGGCGCAAGCCACTTATGCAGATGTTCTCCAACAAACTCATCATCGGTGAGATGTGGATAATCACGTATGACCCTATCTATCATCGAGGTCTGCCCAGCCGACAGCCGGTCTCGTGGATTCAAGGTTACTGTGTTGTCCAATAGACCCTGCTTTTTCAGTACGTAGGATATGCCTGCAATACAGCCGGCGAAGCTATTGTCGGCATCGAATATCGCCTTATTCGCCAGAGTCAACTGGCCGGACAAAGTCAACATCTTCTGTGGAATGTCTGCCTTTGTTTCACGAATCCTCGTTATCTCGGCCAAGCATTCGACCGCCTTTCTTGTCCAACAAGCCCACTGCCCCAGCAAACCTCCGACAATGCGAACCGAGACCTTCGTACCTTCAACATTGAATTCATGTTGTGTGAGCAGATCAGGGATTATGTTGTCATCGTTACCTGTATATAAGGCAATTTCAGAAGCCCTACCGGAATGAGCAACGGCCTCAAGAACATCCAGGGTCTGATACCGGTTGAAGGGTGCGATCTTTATGGCAAGGACGTTAGGTATTTCGACAAGCTTTGTCCAGAACTCAGCGGGCAGCGCCATTTTACTTATGGTCTGCTGCAGATAGAATCCCATAATAGGTATTACCTCGGACACATGTCCGGCGTGCTCGATAAGCTCGTCAACGGATTTCTGTCTGAGGGCTGTGAGAGAAACTAATCCTATGTGGTAACCAAGCTCACTCGCCAACTGAGCCTCTCTGACAGATTGCCGGGTATCACCGACTATTCCCGCAATCATTATAGGGTGGGTGAGGTTCTCAGCGATACTGAAGTCTCTTGCCGTCACCGCCGCCAGCTCCAAGACCGGGCGATACAAACCCGGTTGCGGATCATGTATCGCAAACTGAGTTGTGTGTACACCAACGGCCAAACCCCCCACACCCGCAGCCAAATAATAACGGCTCAAAGCTCTCTGGCGAGACTCATCTATATCGTGATTAGGCTTTAACGCCAGAGGATGGGCAGGAATGACACAACCCGATCGCAACCTGTTCACAATCGCCGTATCAACCATTGCAGACCTTCCTTAGAATCTGCCGTCTCTCACGCCGTACTTCGTCGGTTTGTCCAGTGTTCTCTTGCCGGATTTCACCCACTGGACGATAAAGCCGATCATCTCATCAAGTGTCGTCTGGGGGTAGCCAAACAGGCTGAAGCACAATGAAGCATCCGATAGCAAAGCGGTCTGTGCCTCCTGGGAGACAAACTCCGGCAATTTGCCCAGCGCCTTTCCTATCCGCTCTGCAAGCTCGCGCACAGACACTGCCCCAGGGCCTGTAACGTTCAGGATAGCCGGCGGCGATTGAGATATACTTGCAGACCTTATGATATAGTCGTTGGCATCTCTTTGCCAGATGAGGTTCACGGCGCCCATGGTCAAATCAATGGGTTCATCCCTTAGTATTTTCATAGTCAAGTCAACAACGATCCCATACCGAGGCTCGTTGGCATAGTTCAGCCTTATGAGACTTACCGGCATCCCATAAACCATAGAGAAGTGTTCAAACATGCGTTCTCTGCCGAGACATGATTGCGCATACTCTCCTATCGGACTGGGTTGTGTCTTCTCTGACGCACCACTGCTGTTGATACCAACTAAAGGATAGACGTTCCCTGTGGACAAAGCCACGATGCGTGATTTCCTATAGCGACGTGCCACCAGAGTCGGCACAAAACAGTTCAATGCCCACGTCAATGGCTGGTTTGTCGTCGAGCCAAACTTCATCCCAACCAGATAGAACACGTTCTCAGCATCGGGCAGTTCGGGATAGACAGATTCCTCCAGTAAATCCGCTGCAATCACATCGACCCCTGCATCTTCCATCTTGGCCTTGACGCCATTGTCGCTGAACCGGGATACGGCGTAGACCCTTCTATCCTTTGACGCCTTCTTAAGCATCATGGCCAGGGTCGGCCCCATCTTACCACCCGCACCCAGCACAGCAATATCACCCATCAAGCCCGACAGCACCTCCTTCGTAGCATTGGTGGGCTCGCTGAGAGCATCGTCCAGGCTGCGCTCGTCTGTGCCAAACATAGGGTTCATCGCAGATTCCTCCCCGAAAGCAGTGTCATCCCTTTTCTGGACCCGAACTGGCCCATAGGGCCTCCAGACGATGTCCGGCTCGGTCGCCTCGATACATCCTCGTGAAATATCGTTGGACTCTCAGTCCATTCGTTTCGGCCACTCTCACCGCATGAGCATTGTCGCATGGAATATCTATGAAGACTAACTGGCCGGCATAGCGGCCCAAGGCATCACTGAGTAGCGCAGTGCCTGTATGTGGTGTCGCGATACACGGACCTATTTGGATTGCATTGGCGCCACGGCGTGAGGTGATGAACCCCTCAAGTTGGCCCTCTTGGTAGAGGACATGCATGGCCTGTGGGGATTCCTTAAATAGTCGAGTCAGCAGCTTCCCGCGGTGTGTGCCTGTCATTCGATGGTCGAATGCGACGATTTCAGTAAACAGGCTCGTTGTTGCGGGGGTTACGTGTGGCTGCGGGCCGGTCTGCGGAGCTATCCCTTCATATCGAGCTAACTGGTATTCCGGCGTAAACCCAAGCTTCTCATAGACAGGCTGGCCGGCCGCGGTTGCATCGAGACGAATGGTCTTTACCTCTTGCCCCGACTTGTCGGGGTCGAGGGCATGATTCAGTAGTGCAGTAGCGACGCCCTTGCGGCGTGCATTCACATCCACCAGGACCATAGCCACCCAAGCAACGGCGCCAAAGACGCAGGTCGTGGTTGTCCCGACCGACGCCCCATCTAACTCGGCAACAAAACACCCTTGCGGCTGTAGGTCCATGAACCGCAGCCAGTCCGACTCGGTCTGGTTCCACCCTGCTTGCCGAGTCAGTCTCAGGCCGAGTTGGAGGTCGGCGAGTCTCATTGGTCGAACCTCTATCATGGCCGCTCGAACACAAGCCGTCCGTTCAGATACGTCTTAAGGACTTGAGCATCCCTGATGGCATCGACAGGGCATGTAAGTAAGTCGGTATCCAGGATGATGAAATCTGCCAATTTGCCTTGCTCAAGCGAACCTACGTTTTTTTCTTGGAACAGAGCCAAAGCACAATTAATCGTATAGAAACGGATGGCTTGCTCACGGGTGAGGGCTTCCTCAGGATGAAGCTGCCCATCGTACCATCTCGCCCGCCGCGTGATGGCTGTCCACATACCCAGGAACGGATTGTATGGATTTATCGAACGCAGGGACCCGATCTTTTGCATGTGGTCGGAACCACCTGCGGCAATTCCTCCGGACTCAAGAATGCTGCGCAGCGGTTGAAAGCAGCGGAGCCGCTCATAGCCGAACTGCTTCACAAGTGTTCCTGTGTCCAGATATAGCCATGCCGGCTGAACCAGCAGTGTTACTCTCAATCTGGCGATCTTTTCCACATCTTCGGGACTCACAAAGTTGCAATGAGTAATACAAGGCCGCACTTTTCGAATCGGCGTGGTCTTGTTTAGCTCCTCATAGACCTCAAGCAGCGTATGTACAGCTCCATCTCCCACAGAGTGGGCGGTGAACTGGAGTCCGCACTCAGTCGCCGTCCGCACAATCGGTAAGAGCCGTTCCTTGGGAATAAACAAGACGCCCCGATAATTGGGGTCGTTGATCGCATAAATCTTACTCACGCCCCACGGCTCTCGCATATACGCGCTGCCGGTCAACATGCCGCCGTCAAGAAACGTCTTGACGCCGATGATACGGAGCATGGGACCACCCTGGCAGAGCGGGTCTTGTGCAACCTTGCGAATGCGCTTTTCCACCTCTTCAAGGGAACCGATGGTATCAATGTGTTGCTGAGCCGATATGCGAACAGTCAAGTCCCTGTTTTCAAGCATCCTCTGATACAGTTTGAGATTTGACTCGGTTGTGGAACCATCGCAAATACCGGTAATGCCAGTGGAGTTGTAGTCTCTGAACAGTTTGACCAATTGCCAATAGCGGTCCTGCTCAGTCGGTTCCTTGCCTGAGATCCGGCTTCTTATATATCGGGTGCAACTGCGAAGAATGCCTGTAGGTTCGCCGGTCTTCGGATCCTTTTCAATGTGGCCTGGGCCGCCGTCAGTTATCCGAAAGTCTCTGTCAATATTGCTAAGTTTCAATGCCAGACTATTGAGCGAGGCATCAGGTCCGGTACGAAAAACGGTAGGATTCTTTGGGGTAGCGCGATCGAGCTCCTCTTTCGTGGGATACCTCTGTTCGCCAAGCCGTGTAATGAAAACCTGTTCGACGATAATCCACTCGCCCTCTTTGAGTACGCCGGCACGTTTCTTGATGTAGTCCAGCACGTCCTGAATCGAATCCATTTGCGGGATTGGATGGTCAAACTCTGTCATGCACGCTTCGCACGGATGTACGTGAGAATCGATAAGACCCGGCAGGACCATCCTGCCGCCAAGATCCAACATTTCGGTGCGGTTACCCTTTGATTGTAAGATTTCGTCGTTATTGCCGACTCGCAGAACGTGACCATCTTTGATAGCCATCGCTTGTCCGATAGAAAAGCCTGAATCCACCGTAACAATTTTGCCGTTGTACACAATCAAATCAGCGCCGGCTGCAGAAGCTGCGAACGCCAAACCGAACACTAAAACCAGCATTGTCGCTTCGGTTCTCAGAAAAACAGAATCAGCTCTTTCCATGATTCAACTCCAGCCAAGGATGGTGTTGACTTGACAATTCCTGCTTTCACAAGAATATAATCACTAAATGAATTTTAGCATTATTGCACGGAATATCAAGCGAAGTGTCAATCCATATATGGCTTGGTCACTTATTACTCTCTTTCAATATCTGAGCAGCCTGCAATTTCGATATGATCCTGTACTGTTTCACCACGGTGTTTTGTCAGGCACCCTCACCGGCAGACGTGGCTGTGGCGGTTTTCTCTCTTAACATCGTCCCGCCCAAGTCTCGCAAAGGTAAAGAAACTCATAGACAGAAAAGGAAATCGCAGAACCTCTTTAATATTTTCTCTCTTGATTACTTGTTTATCTGGGCGAAGTCTGGGCGTTCAGCAGGAAAAGTGACGTGAGGAACGGCTGGCGAACCCTTTTCTATGAGGTGACTCTTGCAGCTTTCAGGGCTGAGCGAAATCACGATGCACACTAAAGTATTTCTCTAAGGCTGAAAAAAGGGCTGCAAGCAGATACTCACAGCCTCTCTATCAATTATGACCTTCGGTTAATGGCCTACGGCATCACGGCTCGGTCATAGATACGAACATCATCAATCAGGCCGGATCAGAAACTGCCCGGCTCGAGGCCTTTTCGGGCACCGATGTATAGATCGCCTGGGCTATCGGACTCCTGCCCTGGCACGAAAAGATGCTTGCATTGCCGTCGAGATCGCGGCATGATTATCTACAAACCAGTGTCCAAAAAAACCAGGGCAAGACGGTTGTGAATTGCGCGATATCCGATATGGCTCAGCGACTCCGTGTCATGTGGTTGGTAGTGCTGATTGCTGCCACGAGCTTTCGTGCCTGCTTCGGCCAAGCTTTGTATCATGTCAAGGCGACTCATCCGCGGCTATTTATAGAGGACGTACGAGAGCTGGCTCAGTGGTGCGATGGCCCGCTCGCCGAAGATTATCAGGTGGTCAAGCAGCGTGCGGACGACGCCGTGCAAAGGGGCGGCATCCAGTTCATCTCCAACCAATGGTCTATTCCCGAGGATCTTATGAATTGCGGCATCGCGTACCTGGTCGAACGCCAGAGGGGCCGTGACACCCGACCATACGCCGACGTCATCATCAAACAGTGGGGCGACGGCCATATCATCTCCAACCTCCAAGGCAGTCACTTCGGCTACCACGCAATCGCGTATGATTGGATTTACGATGCGCTAACGCCGCAGCAGCGAGTCCAATTCGGCGAGGCCATTGGCGCGTGGCTGCGGTTCTTCACAGACAAGCCTCAAATCCTGCTTAAATGGGGCCACTGGGAATACAACCAGACCTGGGGACCCATTCATCTGAACGTTATGAACAGCCGAGATTCGTTGACACAGAAACTTCTTATCGCATTGGCTGTTTACGGGGAAGGCACGAAGTACGAGGCGGATGCAAAGAGCTTTCTCGACTCCTGGAATCAACGGGTGCCGTCGGAATGTGTGCCGGCTTTCAACAGGATGGGCGGCGTCTGGTCGGAATCATACGGCCACGGTGCGTATGGTCCGGTTACGGTTATCCCGTATGCCTTCCACGCGTGGCGCACAGCGACGGGCATAGACTTGTTCAAACTAGTGAAACCCTGGGGATATCCGGTGGAAGAGCCGCGATGGGTGGCCTATACGATGATGCCCCACAACGGACGAACGGCCTGGATCGACGACGGTGATGGCTCCCGACCGGCCGCGTTCGCCCGTGCCGCGCCGATGCTTCGCGATGGGCTTTCGCAATGGTTCTCTGATCGCGGGCGGCAGTGGCTTCGAGAACGCTGGCAACGTGTGGCATGCTACGATCCTTCGATCCCGGCAACACCGCCGGACGGGCTCCCGCTGGGCTATCTGTTTCCCGGCGCAGGTCATGTGTACATGCGCAGCGACTGGAACGATCCAAACGCGACCTGGGCGTTTTTCGGCTGCGGCCCGCAATTCGCCAGCCATGCGCGGGATGACGAGGGGCATTTTCTGATCTGCAAGCGAGGCGCACTGGTCTCACGCCAAGGTGGACAAGGCCACAACGATACGGACTACTACGCAGGAGGCTCGGTGGTCTTCAACATTGTTGCGATCTTCGATCCCAATGAAAAGTTTCGGCGTGACAAGGGCAACGAGAACGATGGCGGCCTTCTGCGACACGTCTATGAAAGCAACGGCCTGCCGCGTGAGTGCGGTCACATCGTAGCCTTTGAACACAACCCGAACTATACGTATGCTGCCGCGGATATCACCAAGGGCTATAGCGACCGAAAGGCCCGTGAGGTGACCCGGCAGTTCCTTTACCTGCGTGGTGAACGGGAATTCTTCGTCGTGTTTGACCGCGTGGAGGCGACCCATCCCGAATTCCGCCGCCACTTCTTCCTGCACGTTCCCACCGAACCGCAGCGTCAGGAGAATCTTCTAACCTGGCTCAGTCTGCCCGAAGCCGATGGTGACAAGGAAGTGCTTTCACACAGCCGGTCGCGGATGTTTCTGCACACCTTGCTGCCGGAGAGAGCGGATATCGTCATCCGAGGTGGACCGGGCAAGGAGGCCTGGGGCCATCCGCTCGAACCCACAGCGCAGTACAACCACATGACAGAGGGCCGAACGAAGCCTCCGGTCTGCCCCTGGCGGATCGAAGTCGGTGCCCCAGACAGCGGGGCGCGGACCCTGTTTATACACGTGTTTGAAGTCGCTGACGAGCAGGTTCGGCAGCCGACCAGCGTCGAGTTCGTGGCCCCGGCCGGCGTCAACATCGCACAGCAATGGCAAGTGCGTTTCAATCCGAAGGGCGCGCTTGGTGGAACGGTGAACGACAAGATTCTGGCAACAACCGTCAAAACTGAAACGCAATATCAATAGACTTATTTATGACTGGAGGCTAAGTGAAATTATGAATCGCCGTCAATTCCTTCGAACTGCCGCGCTCGCAGTCTCTGCGCTGCCGCTGACGTCGGCAGCAGCGCAACCGCAATCGCACGCGCAAGGCAAGCCTAAAGTTGGGTGCTTGAGTTGGTGTTTCCATGATCTGACGCCTGAGGCCGACCCCGAGCCGGCCATCGACATCATCGGGGAGATGGGCTTTGACGGCGTCGAACTGATCCTCACTGCGCGTAATGACATTAAGACCTTTTGGACCGACGCCCGGATTGGTCGTCTGAACCGGAATCTGGAGCGAAATAGGCTGCGTGTGTCGCAGTTCGTCATTTTTCAGCCGGTGGTGGAGGACCTATCGAGCACGGAGCCGAGTGCTCGCGAGCAGGCTCTCGATTACTTTGAGTCAGGCTGCCGGATCGCCCGCAAGCTGAATGCACCCATGATCAATATCGTAGCCCCTTGGGCTCGCGAGTTAAAGGGTCCTGATTACTACCTGCCGCGCTACTACGAGATCGAGAATCCGACGCCGGGCCAGAAGTTTCACGTCGATATTGCAGAGGGATTCGATTGGGAGCGGGTGTGGAATGCGTATGTGGAAACCACCAAAGCCTGCCTATCGCGGGCAAAGACGCACGGCCTGAAATTTTCCATCGAGCAGCACACACATTGCCTAGTTCCGGACGCCGCTTCGTTTCTGAGGCTGTGGGACCAGATTCGCGACGCCGATTTAGGCTACAACCTCGATGCGGGCTGGACTCTGTTGCAGCGCGAATACCCACCGGTGGCGATCCACAAAGTCGGCAAGCACCTGATGAATCTGCACATGCGTGATATTGACGGGCTGATGCGAATGTTCCCACCCATCGGCCAGGGCGTGATGGATGTCCAGGCCATCGTTGCGACATTAAAGCAGATCGGCTTCAACGGCTTTGCCTCACTCGAACAGGACAGGCATCCCGGCGATCCCGACATGCGAGAAACCTGTCGGCGGTATCTGCGGATGATGCGGGAGCATATCGGATAACCGAGCGGTCGCTTTTAGATTCGAACACCCCGTTCCCAATATGGGCGACGCAGCAGTCTCTCTGGCTTAAATGGTCTGTAAGCCTACTTTTGAGACTCTTCGATGGCCGTACGGTAAAAGGCATCGTCGTGTTTCTGATTCCACCCGTCGATCGGCGACTGAAGCATCGGGCGGTGCTTGGCCCACATCTCATTGACGAAGGCGTCCCAGGCTTGACCTTGGCGCGCCCATTCTTTGTCGTGGTCGCGGCCGGTCGCCTCTCTGATGGTCTTAACGAAGGCGGCGTCGTCTTCGTACATCCAGCGGTCCACGTAATCGAAAAAGGCGTCGTGGTTCCAGGACTTCTCGGCGTGCATGAGCCGCAGGGCCAGGGCCTGTGCGACCCAGCCGACGCTCGTGCAGCACCGGCGATAACTTTCGCTGGTGTTCTGACCATCTTTCCACTCCGAAGGCAGCGTATGCTCGTAGGGCCCCCAGCCGCTGCCCCTCGACCGGCCCGCCCCGGTGGCCACGTCGATTCCCGAATGCCCTGCAAAGACAACCTTGGCGCCAGTCCAGCAATCGCCGTAGGCGGTCTGCTCATCCTCGCCAAAACTCACTTTGGGGAAGGACTTGTTGACATTGGCCAGTTCATCATCGCCCAAGAGGAGTCCGGCAAAGACGATGGGCAATTTGCGCCCGCTGCCATGTCCGCCCCAGGCTGTCCAGCCGGTATGGCCCGCGCGGACCATACCGCCCAGGTCGATGCCCACCTGGATGAAGTTTACCAACAGCGGCTCCTTCTGCTGCGGATCGAGGTTGGTGCACAGCACCAACGCGGAGATGCCGACCACCCGCCCGTACTCCAGGCCGTACTGCGGCATGTTCTCCACAGGCTCCTCGAAGCCAAAGAAACACGTTCCCACCCAAGGCCGCTGGGTAAAGCGGATGTACTGCTGGACCTTGGGCATGTTCTTGGTAGCAGCGGCTGTCGGCAGCAGTTCCCGTTTGAGGTTCCGGGCCAGGTACATCTTCTGCTGGCGGTCGCAGAAGCCCGGCCGGAAGGCATCCGGCGGTTGCGGCTCGCCAACGCAGGTCAGAACCGCTGCTGTGCGAATCGGGCTGCTGTCATCCACGCCCCGCTCGATCTTGTTTCGCAACTGCGCATGGAGTACCAGACCCTTGGGCATGCTGATGGTGGAGACAAGCGAATCGCCGGGATTCATCATCACAGGCGGCTTCTGGATCAGCGAAGGGTCGAACCAGTTCCGGACACCACTGTCGTAGGCGACTTTCATCCAGTCTGGGGGATTGAGCATGAAGCCGTTGCGGACGCGCTGTGCTTCCGGGCACTCCTTGTCAATACGGTCCAGTTGGCGTCTCGGGATCTCGCTGCCGTAGAGCGGGCGGGGATCAATTGTCCTGATTCTCACAGGGCCGACGACATACCAGTCGCCGTTAACGAACTGCCCGACTCGAGCCGGTCGCTCGAACGTCCAGGTGATCCCGTATTGCGAGACGCTTTCACACAGCGGCAGGTCTTCGAGCTTGGGCGTCTTGAGCGCTACGTCCCCCGTGTAGATAGCCACGGGCCGGCGGATGGACTGATCCGCCTCCAGCGTCTTGGCATCATACGGATTGGCCTCGCCAGGGGCGGGGGTAATCTTGACCGGGCCGCCCAGCGTGACGGACAGGTCATCCACCAAGACTGTCTGTTCGTTGCCCGGGCCGGCATCGCCCCAGATGGCAATGGCGATGAAGCCTTGCAAGCCGGTATTGCCGGAGTCCACCGCGGTGACCTCCTGGTCATTGTAAAGGATCTGGAGACCATCCTCCGCATCAAAGTCGAACGTCCACTTGTGCCAGCCAGCCGGTGCGCGCTTCACACCAAGCCAGAACAACTGATTGAACCAGTCTTTGCCGTCACAGGCAGTGGCAGTGTAACCTTCAGCGCCGTCCAGGTAACTGGCGTAGAGGATGCCGACAGCCAGCAGTTTCCCATCGCTCTGGACAAGACCCCAGCGCGGACCGAGACGATGAGCCTTGGGATCTTCGGGCCTGGTGCAGTCGTCATAAACCCAGAACTCGACTTTGCCGGACCCGTCCCTGTCGCGGAGCTTCAGCAGGGCCTTGCCGTTGGGACCGACCTTGAGCGAGCCGCTCCCATCCTGGCGGCCTTTTGTCATATCGATGGCCACATCGCCCGTGGTTGTCCAGCCAGCCAGTGCCCCGTTGCCGTCAAAGGTAAACGCTTTGGCTTGCTCGCCGACAGGCTGCGGGACGGCGCGCTGCTGCTCGCTCCAGACGGGGGCCGACAGAACCGCTATGGCCGCAACGCACAAACCGAATACTGACGCTCGTTTGAACATGAACCTTTCCTTTCATTGGGATAAGTCTTGCCACTCGCAGTCGTGTGTGGAAGTGAGGGTGAGAATGGTTGATTGGCCTGCTGGTTTGGGATTTGACATACTCTAAGAGCGGATGCTTCGCTTGATTTCATTTTGCTCAGCATGACCTGAGAATTCCCGTTTGAACCCATAGACCGTGTTCCTGCACGCTGTGACCCCCTCATCATACCCAAATGCCCCGCCCATTTCAATGCTTCCGGCCGTCAGCCCAGGGCAAACGCATCTTAACTGACGGTAGCAGCAGGACGTGGCCGATAGAAAGGGCTTTTACTGTTTTTCGCCCGACAAGAGTTTCTCCGCCTCGGCCAGCAAGGCCTGGACTTCCATACCCAAGAAAAGTGGTTGTCCCTCCTTACTCAATTCACGCAGTTGACCAAGAGCAGCCTTTGCTGCGTCAACACGGCCGATTCTGTGCAGGATCATGGCTGTAAACGCCACGTTCACTGGATCAATTGCTTCTCCTTCGGCGGACAGTATCCGCTCAGACTTTTCCAATGTCTTCATTGCATCTTCATAGGAACCTACACGGTACTGAGCTGCACCAAGTGTATTGAGAATAGCGGGAACATTTGGCTCCCAGACGTTTGCCTTCTCAGCCTTTTCCAGAGCTGCTCGGTATACCTCGGTGTCTTTATTGGGTGAACCAACGACGCCCCATGCTTCCCTCCGGAGCTTGTAGGCATCCTCCCACTTGCGCGAACTAGCAATTTGCAGCGACAGCCTGCGAACAGTGGAATCAATTGTCACGTTGTACTGCAGTTGGCTTATTACTTCGTGGTAGAAACCGTGTTTCCGGTACAGCTCATCCACAGTCGTCCGTGCGGCCGCACCACTCTTCCGGCGTTCATAACCGCCAGGAGGTGAGTCTGATTCCCAGAGGGCAATCGTGTGGTCAAACAGACCGCCTGCGATGGCCTTACCGTCAGGGCTGAACGCGACGTCAAGGACGCCGAATCCTGCTCGGAGGGTCAGCAATTCTGCACCCGTTGCGGCATCCCACACTCTGATTGCTCTATCACGGCATCCGGAGATGATACGCTTGCCGTCCGGACTGAACGTAGCAGATGTGACAATATCTCCATGGTCAAGTGTCATTAGCTGGGTACCCGTTTTCGCGTCCCACACCTTCACCATTTGATCCCCCTGGCAACTGGAGACTATTCTTTTACCATCGGGACTGAAGGCAACGGAGGTAATACCACCCGCATGACCGCGCAGCGTCATAAACGTGCGCCCCGTTGCCCATTCCCATACCGTGATGTTTGGGTCGGCACCACCCGCTGCAACGAACTTACCATCCGGACTGAACGCAACACACATCATCAAAGAGTCATGCCCCGTGAGCGTCATAAGTTCTTTGCCTGCGGTCGCATCCCAGAGCTTGACTGCCTTGTCCATACCTCCGGAGACAGAGGCGACAACGTTTCCATCCGGACTGAACGCTAACCCTGTGCTCGTGATGAGTGCTTTCGGACCACGGAAGCTCGTAATCTCATCTCCGGTGGCAGCGTCCCAAATCCTGAACGTCCCAGAACCATCACCTGATGCGATTCGCTTGCCGTCGGGGCTGAAGACAACAGAATGTGATCTAAATCCGCCCGCGCTGCGCCTGGATATGGTACTTAGCTCTGTGGCACTTTCGGTGTCCCATAGCTTGATTCCGTCCTCGGCTGCAGCCGACACGATGCGCTTGCCTTCTGGGCTAAATGCTACACGTTCGATTTGACTGTTATGTCCCACAAGCCTCGTGATCTCGCGTGTGACAGATATATCCCAGATCTTAATTTTCCCATCCCAACTGCCAGACGCAACACGTTTCCCGTCCGGAGTAAATAATACACTATCAATAACATTCTCGTGCCCGCGTAGGGTCATCATCGTTTCGCCGGTTGCGACATCCCAGACTTTGACAATGCTGTCGTAGCTACCCGATACAATGCTCTTGCCATCTGGGCTGAATGAAACTGTATAGACCGGGGCCTCGTGCCCACGTAATGTCATCACATTAGAACCCGTTCCGGCATCCCATATTTTTACGTCATTATCTCCACCCGAAACAATAAACTTGCCATCAGGGCTGAATGAAACCGAGTAGGCCCAGTAATCATGTCCCTTGAGCGACCACACTTTGTGGCCAGTGACGGTATCCCAGACCTTAATCTGGCCGTCCCAACCACCCGAAGATGCAATTCGCTTACCGTCCGGGCTGAACGTAAGACAAGACTCAATGCCAGTTAGCTCAGGGTGGTCTATTGCAGGATCGCTTATACTCATAAGTTCGGTCCAGTTGGCTGTATCCCACAACTTAACCTCATAAGCTCTAGACGCCATTCGCTTTCCGTCCGGGCTGAAAGCAATAGAGAAAACCGGAATTTTATGCCCTTTGAGAGTCATTAGTAGCTTGCCTGTGGCCGTATCCCAGATGTTGATCTCCCCGGAGAAATGACCAGAGGCGATTTGTCTCCCATCCGGACTGAATGCAAGACTGGGTGCGACGCTCGATAGAGTCTGCCGCAATCCGTTCACGTCCCCTACATCTAAAGCCTGGATGTGCTTGTTATTGGCGCTTGGATTGATAGTCAAAAGTTCACCACTACTGGCCACATCCCAGACCTTAATCGTCTTATCCCAACCGCCTGACACAATGCGTTTACCATCAGGACTCAGAGCCATGGAAACGACGCCATCCTGGTTTGTGGTAATACTAACATCAGACTGGTCCAGTATGTGGTTAAGATGCTCCCATTCCCAGCCACGCAGGTCGTTGGGACAAGCGTTTAATAGCTCACGCACACGTTTTATATTCCCCTCGCGGTATTTTGCGTCAGCGAGCTGGATGCTGTTCGCATAAAGGGTACGGCGCAGTTCTTCGGCCTTCTGTTTGGTAGCCTCCTCGGCCTGTTCGGCTCGAGTGCGGGCAACCGCTTCTTCTTTCGTTGCTTGCTCAGCTTGTGACCTGGCGGCGACTTCTTTCTGCCTTGCCTCTTCAGCCTGCAAGTACATGACTGTGCTGACGACAAGGCCCAGGATGATGGCGGCGGCTATGAGGGCGACCGTCGTTACCGACCCCGCGTGTCTGCGGACGAACTTCTGAACCCTATACATGGCTGTCTCGGGACCCGCTATCAACGGTGCTCCGTTCAGGTAATTGCGGACATCATCGGCCATCTCAGAGGCCGAGCGATAACGCCGGCAACGGTCCTTACGCATGGCCTTCAATGGAATCCATTCGAGTTCCCGATGCAGACGCCTGGCTAATGGGACCACTTGTGTACCTCGGCTGGCGGCAATGGTCTTGCCCTTCTCACCCAGACCCGTCAGACGAATGCTTGGAGAGGCTGGTTCTTGCTCTCGGATCGTCTGCTGGATCTCCGCAAGGCCCGCCTGTGCAAAAGACTCACTCTCAAACGGTAGAACGCCGGCCAAGAGTTCGTAGAGCACTATGCCCAGTGAGTAGATGTCTGAGCGAGTGTCGATGTCCTGAGTGGCCAGGTCCACCTGCTCAGGACTCATGTACTCCAGTGTTCCTAACAACTGGCCCTGGAGGGTGACGCAGGTCTTGTCCGTCAGAGGCTGTGCGATCGCCTTGGCAATGCCAAAGTCGATGATCTTCGGCACGGCCCTGTCGCCATGAATGGACACCAGGATGTTCGAAGGCTTGATATCCCGGTGGATGATGCCTTTCTGGTGGGCATGATGGACCCCCTCACAGACCTGTTCAAACAGCCTTAGTCTTTGCTCAATCGTGAGCTTTTTCTCATCGCAGTACCTCGTGATGGGCAGGCCCTTGACGTATTCCATCGCAAAATACGGCCGGCCTGTCTCGGTCGTACCGGCGTCAAATACCTGAGCGATGTTGGGGTGGTCTAAGAGGGCCAGGGCCTGTCTTTCGGCCTCAAAACGGGCAACTACCTGTTTGGAATCCATGCCGGGCTTAACGATCTTGAAAGCCACCCGGCGTTTGACCGGCGTCTTCTGCTCAGCCAGATAGACCAGGCCCATCCCGCCTTCGCCAATCAGCTCCAACAGCTCATACCGCCCGATCCTTGTGCCGGGACCTTCAATGGCATGGGGGCTCTCTAAGGTTACACCAGCAGCGGCCCCTGGCATCCGAAGGAAACTGCCGGCCTTCTCATGGGCTTTGAGCAATGCCTCGATCCTGGCCCGCAGTTCCTGATCTGCCTGGCAAGCTTCATCCAGATAGGCCGTTCTCTGTTTAGGATCTGTAATTTCGAGGGCCCCGTTGAAGATCTCTTCCCGGTTCTCGTCTGATGTCGCCATGGCTCTTCACTCCTGAGCTTGACCCAAAAGGCCGCTACCCATGCCCTTGGTCTGCTCAAACCAGTACCTATTCCAAAACCTACTCGCCCTTCTCTCCCTCCAAGAAGTAATGCGCCCTATCGAGCTCGAAGGGGCCAATACCCTTGAAAAAAAGGTGGATGTTCTCCACCAATGAGCCTACGGACACTTTGACGCCGAGGTAATCTGATCATAGAGCCAGGCTCGGGCATAGGCCCAGTGCCGCTTTGCCGTTCTGTACGAGATCCCGAGCAGTTCCGCCGCCTGCTCGAGGGTAAGACCAGCAAAATAGCACAGCTTCACCAGGTCGGCCTTCATTTTGTCAGTAGCCTCCAGTTTGTTCAGGGCCTCATTCAAAGCCAACAGGTCTTCCGAGGGCTCCTCAATCGTAAACTCCGCCTGGTCCAGATCCAGGCGGTGTTTCCCTTCACCCCGTTTGAGGCGGTGTTTGCGGCGTGCGTTTTCGATGAGGATTCGCCGCATGGCCTCTGCCGCCGCCACAAAGAAGTGAGTTCTGCTCTTCCAGTCTTGGGCTTCGGCACCGACAAGACGCAGGTAGGCTTCGTGGACAAGGGCCGTGGCCTGAAGTGTCTGGCCGGGCTTTTCCCGAGAGAGCTTCTGGGCTGCTAACTGACGTAGTTCTTGATAGACGGCTGGTAGCAGTTGGTCGATAGCCCGTCCGTCCCCCTGCTCAATGGCTGTTAAAATGCGGGTGACCTCGTGCATCTTTCCCCTCGAGACCAGAGTCATGTATCTTTAGATAGAGGCATAATTGGCCCTTGGCATCTATGCTTATGATAGCTCGGCTCATCCAATAAGGCCAGTATGGTTGGCTTTCCAACATTATAATAGAAGAAGGGTGAAAGAGGTGCAATCTTTTGGTGACTCGGATGCATGGGGGCCGTCAGTAGGTCATGTCTTGCCCGGTTGACTGAAATAAAATCATGCTTGAAAAATGCTGAGCCTGCCTTATGTGAGACCTAATTCTCCTGCTCCGCCTCGATGCATGATTATCGGAGATGTTTACCCCTTGACCAGGTGTATTCAAACACCACCAGCAACCACAGTGCGGTAAGCACGATTGAGACCCCACAAATAATAGCAACAGGCAGAAAGTCTCCTAAGTTCGGATAAGATAGCTTCAGCCCTAGCCCTGCGGGATTCATCGATTCGGAAATGACTTTCAACCATTCGTTCATAGTTCTACTCCTTAATTCATCTCTACTATTAAACAATGCGCTATTCTGAGCAATCATGGGCCAAAATTTCTTGGGGAAGGACCAAGATTTTCTGCGGGAGGATGAGACTTTGGGATTACGGAAGGCCGTTGGTGCTATGAACGCTCCTTAAGTTCTTCTCGCGAAAAAGGTTACCCAAGACTTAAGTGCCGCGACACGTACCGAAGCAACTCATATCCTTCCCCTGTTGGGAAAAGGGGTGAAACGAAAGTAATGACTTGTCGAATGTCCTGGCCGTAGTGACAATCTTCGCCCAGAATTGCTCTATTCGTGAATTTCAATGCTGTAAGGAACAGGTTAAGCGTATCAGGCCACAACATTCTCACTCACTGCCTGACCCTGCAGGCTATATCTCGGCTGAACGGTGGAATAGAAATGCGCCCGGAGCCTGCAGGAGAAGAAACACGCTCAGTTCTAATGACCTTGCCTTCATAGGTGTCCCACCACTCTACAGTATAGTCGCCCGGCTCGAGACCTTGTATCTCGACTGTTGCATCTTTGATTTCCTGTGGATTCTGCTTCTCAATCACCAGATTCCACCATCCTGCCTGTCGCCTTTTCAACATTCAACACTCCCTGCGACCACGCCGTCCGGCCCCCTTCGTCCGAACACTCCACGCGAACAAACGGAGCTTTGGACCAATTCCATTTCAGGACCGCCTCCGTCAGCGTCTCTCCCGATCGGGCCGTCACTCGCACCACCTTGCCCACCGTCGACAGGGCCCTAATCACCGATACCGGTGAGCACCGCACGTGCACATTGCTCTCCGTATCAAGATATACCTCCTCCAGTATTGGCCCGCTGCTGAAATAGAACTGCCCGTTCCGCATTGCCTTCACAATATCCTCGGCCGTAAGGGCCTTGGCCTTGACCATCACCCAGCCCCCACCCGAATCCTCGCCGGGCCGGTGGGAATCGTCCGTCGCCACCCCCAACACCACACGCGATTTCATGAGCAGCCGGTCCCAATACATTTGCGAGTTACCGCGAACGCCCTCCTCTCTCGCTGTGGCGTAATTGAACACCTCAATCGCCGGTAGATACGCCATCTCCTCCAGGGTTGGCGTGCCATCCAGACTCCAATGCGGGTGAGCCATAAAAGCAAAGGCACCCTTGTCCCACCATTTCTTCATTGCGTTGGATAGATCCTCTTTCTCCTCTAAAGGCAGGTCATATCCCGTCCCCACCACCACGAAATGAATGACCTCCCCGTCACGATTCGTATTGTATTCAATCCCCGGTAAGACCAGGAAACCAGGCTTGTTCATCTGCTCTATGGGATACACGAGCGGCCTATAGACCTTCTTCTCCTTATCCCAGAACCCGCCGATGTGGTCGGTCAATGCCGTAAAATCATACCTCGCCCGTCGATACACCTCCACAGTAGCCTGTGGCTCCAGACTCCCGTCCGAAATCGTGGAATGCAGGTGGAGATTGCCTTTATACCAGTTCCCCGGCTCCTGAAATCCCCCGAAGCTGTACCGCAAATCCACTTGGGGTTTATTCGCCTCCGTAGCCCGACTATTGTCTTCCGCCACCGTGCACGCCGACACTCCGCAGCCAAGACATACCATTGCCATCAACACCCAACGATGAATCGCTTGCATAACCTGATCCTCGCAAGAGTGGAATCACTCAGACTTGGGATATACTCGTCTATTATGCGAGTCCTGGACGACTCCACGGTCACCCAGCTTGCAACCGCATTGTCTCTGAAATCTCACATACGCAACTCTATGACACTGCTACCGCTGCCGACTTCATTAGACTACCCTAATCCACCACAGAATTGCAATCATTTTCTGTTTCCGCATGTTGTCTCCCAGAGAAACTCGGTCCTGCTTGTCATAGCAGAACACGGGTGAGCTTTCTGCGCCTAACCGAGTGTCTCATCTCATCCGCCTGAATGCATTGGAGAACTCTGCCACAGTCCTTTACAGCATCCTCTGTTGTGCCCACGAAACCTGGTGTGTTTTGTGGTAATTTTGTGGCAATTTTAGTTCGAAAACAGTTCGGAGAACCAGTTTCACTTCAGTTAGAAAACAGTGGCTAAGCCCTTACGCTGCTTGTAGTAAGCTCTTTATCGATAAAGTGTTAGAAGAGGCCAGTTTCAGCTTCCCAAGCTGGACGTCGTGGGTTCGAATCCCATCGCCCGCTTTTTCCCTAAAATTCCCGCCAAAAGCGGCAAATTCAAGTACAGCCTCGCACGAACCATATCCGCCGCAATACTCTTAGCTTACCACCAACCCTGCGAGTCAGAATATCGCCCACGAATAATTCCTGCAATCCATTTGTCCATTCGCAACCGTCACAAAGATTGTCTTACAATATCTGGGATGGTTACAATTCCGTGTAATCGTCCCAAAGTCTGTGGTCTGACTGGCAATAAATAAGCCTCCTTGCCGATGTTTAGTAGAAACATCCGACAGGGAGGCCAACATGATTCGCT
>Ga0315274_10003416_pt1 | contig 23629 bp, 17 predicted proteins | sample YL17G02_20_MG_FD_203700 | JGI IMG/M metagenome (GOLD analysis project Ga0315274, IMG submission 203700) | Sediment microbial communities from Yellowstone Lake, YNP, Wyoming, USA - YL17G02_20 | ecosystem: Environmental > Aquatic > Freshwater > Lake > Sediment | place: USA: Wyoming | collected...
ATGGAGGATGGGAAATCTGTTTGCCGCAAGGGTGGGAAATATCCGTACCGCGCTCCTGGGAAATATCTTTACCGTAGGGGTAGGAAAAGTACTTGACATTTACATCTTGCCAGAGTAGAGGCGATCTCGACCTCGGGAGCCTGGGCGACCTTCTTTCCAGCCGGCGTCCCGCGGACTTGACGAAGCTTCCAGATCCGGTCGAGCTTGCGCCGGATGACGGCAGCCAGCTCGAAGGGGTTCAGTCGGGCTCTCAAGACCAGGAGGTTTTCGACCTTCGCCCGATCGGCGCCCGGCATGGCGGCCAGCCGGTCGAGGGGCGTCTTGGGGGAATCGTACCGCCGAGTTTTTCGCGAGCCACGCCGTTCGAGCCGGATCAGTTTGACCGACGGCTGGAAGAGGTTCATGTAGAGCCGTAGCTCGTTGGCGTAGAGGTCATTCATGGTTCGGACGGCTTCCGGTGTATCATAGCGGTCCCAACCGATGAGCTTACGGACATGGGTCCAGTTCTTCTGTTCGATGTGGGCATTGTCGTCCTTCTTATAGGGCCGGCTTCGAGTAAAGCCGATCTTCTCCTTATCACAATAGCGCCAGAGATGATGGTTGATGAACTCGCCTCCGTTATCAGCGTCGATGGCTTTGACCGGGAAGGGCAGGACCGAGCTCATCTGGCGGAAAGCCTCAAGTATCCCCTCCTCGCCCTTTCCCAACACGCTCCGCGTCTCCACCCAAGTCGAACCGATATCGGTGAGGTTCAAGGAAAAGGCGAACGTCCCACTCGCGTTCTCCCCGCTGTGTGAGACCGTGTCCAACTCCAGGAACCCAGGCGTCTTCACCTCCCAGTGCTCGCATTTGATGGGGATCCGATGCCGCAACAGGGTCCCCGGCTTGGTGCGGCCATAGAGGCGTCGTCTCATCCCTCGCTTCTTGCCTCGAAGCGCTCGGTCCATCGTCCGCGGGCTGATGCGTTGGAGTTGAGCCGCCTGGACCGGGCTCAACACATACCTCCTCCGAATCCATGGCCACCAGAGAGCGATGATGGCTTTCAAGCGGACCGACCACGGGTACCCTGCTTCTTCCCATATCTTCTCAACCACTCTCAGAACCTCCGCCCCGTAGTGAGGCTTCCTTCGACGACGAATAGAAGGTTTCGCCTTTTGGCATTCTTCCATCTGGTTGATCCTCCCGATGGCATACTTACGATGAAAACCCGTCGTTTCACAGAGCTCATCCAGTATCCGCGTCTTGGCCGCCTTGGAGGCTTGGCGGTACCGCTTCCAGGTAGCATCCATTAGGGCCCTCCGACTATGAAGATCCATACCCGAACCTCCTCTGTAAAAGAGGCGAGGGTATAAAAACGTCCTTGTCCCTGTCTACCCATGGTAAGATTTTTATTTGGCAAGATAATAGGCCCCTCGGTAAGATTATAGCTGGCGCGATTGGTAATGGGTCAATTTGAAAAAGGAGAAGGAAATTGAGTTTTGATCCTTTGATTGATAAAATATCTACAGGGGAAACTAAAGAAAACAAGGGGGCACCAATGACTATAGCAATAGGGTTATTATGTGATGGTGGTAAAACAGCGATAATGATTTCAGATAGAGAAATAAGCCAACCTGCTGTGCCAAACCTCGGTTATTTTTACAGAAACCAAGCAACAAAATATAGAAAAATTAATAAAACTTCTATGGCTGTATTTTCTGGGCCTATAGATAGTGAAGTTTTAAATCATCATGTGATTTTAGATGGAATTTCTGCCAGTGAAGTTGCCGTCAATTTATCTAAGTCTTATATAGAAATAAGAAAGTCTAAGATAGAAAACTTTATTTTAATACCATTGGGGATAGAATCACTATCAAAATATCTTCAAGAAAAAACTATGCAACCAACCATTTCCATCGAAATATTAAAACAGGTACAAAATTATCAATTGAGTTGTGAGTTTTTAATATGTAGCTATGATGAAAGTGGGACTCATTTGTTTCATGTGGCTAATCCAGGCAGTTATTTTTGTTATGATGAATCTGGATATCGGTCTATTGGAATTGGTGCATTTATAGCAGATTCTGCATTTGCTTATCATAAATATACAAGAGACATAAAGTATGATGATGCAATCAAAATCGGCATAGAAGCAAAAAAACGATCGGAGATTTTATTGGGCGTTGGTATAGATACTGATATTTGGAAAATAGATAAATCTGGAATATCAGAAATAATCCCTCCCGATACAACTAAATAAGTGAGAGTAATTCGCTTACATCCCAAACATGATCTGTTACCTTGGCTTCCATGGCCGGAGTTACTCTTAATGTTTGATGGATTCTACAGAAGTTATAATTCATGAAATGTAATGCAATCGCATATTCCAAATTCTCAACCTTTTTTGAAAAGGCGTTTGTTAGCCTTGTGAATCGCCTCATGTTCATTCTCATTGTCAGATTTTGCCGCTCGACAAAACTTGTAGAAACATATTTTTTATCGGGACTTCCGATCACCCGTGTTTTTATTTCGCCGACATAAGGAGCGGGACTATATTTTACTATTCCTTCAACGCCACCATTCCCATATAGTTTTACTAACTGAGCGAAGTCAATGTCTGCTCCAAAAGCCTTTTCTACGGCCTCTAAATAAACCCTATGCCCGTCAGTCGTTAATTGAATCCTATTTTTCAGCCTAGCAGCGATATCCTCCATAAAATATTTGGCCGAGATAGCGTCACGTCGCCCGACGAACCAACTAAAGGCAAGCTTTGAATCAGCACAGATAGCAACCCAGGTATAAATATCTCCATAGCCAAATTGTCCTTTTTTATCTTTAGGGACATTCTTTTCCTTGGCATAACAGAAAGACCAAATCTCATCACACTGAACCCATTTACAGGCGAGATTTCGCAGCGTCTTATTTTGATATTCTGCACAAGCCTTCCCTACATCTGTCAGCAGCCTTAAAATCGTTCCCTTGGCAACTCCGGTAATCCGGCAAGTTGCCCTAATTGAGTTTCCTTCAACCAGGGCTGAGATTACCTGGGCTTGTTTCTCTGTGCTTAATTTATTCATATCCACAATATACATGAGCGCTCAAGCATTGTCAAGTACTATTTTTGCACTCTTGACATATGGTGAAACATATAATACAATTCTATGTGTGAGTTATAAAGGAGGTTATTATGAGCACATGGGAAAGATTCACTCATCGTAAGTTTAAGTCATTTTCAACGCCAAAGGCAACCATTACGGCTGATGGGCAATTAAGCTTAAATTATGCCACTATGACTGAATATGTTAAAAAAAATAATTTTGCCGTTTTGTTTTATAACAAAGAAGAAGCACTTATTGGAATTAGGTTTCAGGATATTGATGCCACCGATGCTTACAAAATTAGGCGATATAGAAAAGATAAACTTGGCTATATCTCTATTACTGCTTTTCTAAAATATTACAAGATTCCCTTAAAATCCACAGAATCATTCGCACCCAAGTGGGAAGAAAAAGAAAAATTAATGATCCTTGATATAAAACTTCGTGTAGGAAAAAGAGGCAAGAGTCAACAAATAGCGGGACAGGATGTTTTATAAGAACATAAAAATGGTGGGCGCAACGCGGGCATTTATTCTGCCCCTTGAAGGCAGAAAATGTCCTGGCTCATCCGTTGCGCCCATCTCATCAGAATACAATTTGGGTCGGGGGTGTAGTTTAATTGGCAAAACGCCCCGTTTAGTCCTGGGAATCGCCAGTTCAAACCTGGTCACCTCCACCCGTTTAAACAATAATTAAGTCGGTAAAAAAAGTCAACTATTTTGCTCTTGCCTTTTCCCATCGTGTTTTGGCCGCTTTTTTGGCTATTTCTTTCCGTTTCTGAGGCGATAGTTTTGCAGCTCTTGCGTTCCCGCCCTTTAAACCACCTAGCCGCCCTAGCTCTACAGCAGCCTGATTCTTTTGTCTGATCTCCGCCCCAACTGCCTTCTCCACTATGGATACGGCTAGCTCGTTTAGGTCGTCCTTTTCCTTGCTTGTGCGCTTTAGCATAGTTCAAGTATAGTATTCCCCCTTCGATTTGTCCAGCCCTAAAAAATTCAAATTGGCCCATTACCGCGCGATTCGGGAAGTTGACGAAAAAGCATCAGCCGGTGTACAATACATCCACTAAAATGGGAACTGAAAGAGGACCAGCATGAAATTTTCCAGGATCTTGGTCGCAATCGTTCTGGCCTGCTTCGCTGCGGCGGCGCCTCTCGCCTCGCGGGCGGCAGGGGGACAGCAGACAGAACCGCCGTCCCTACCCGCTTTCGGCTACGATATCTTCCGGCCCCTGCCCGAACCGATTGTCGAAGGGCCGGTGGATGACGAATATCTCATCAGTCCCGGCGACGAACTTGTCATCAGCATCTGGGGCCAGTTAAATCTGAAACACGCCCTGACGGTGAGCGAGGACGGTTACATCGAACTCCCCGAAGGGGGAGGGCGGGTCTATACCAACGGCGTGAGCATCAAGGAGCTCAAAGGGGTTGTGACGGAGGCCTTCTCCCGCATCTACTCGAGCTACATCAATGCCGGGAACCCAGCCCAGAGCACGGCTTTCGTCGATGTCCGGCTGGGCAAGGTGAGGAAACTTCTCATTTACGTCATGGGCGAAGCCAAACAGCAGGGAGCTTACACGATCAGCTCGGCGGTGGCGACCCTGCTCAACCTGCTGACCAATGCCGGGGGCGTGACGGAAGCCGGTTCCCTGCGCCAGATCATGATCCGCAGGGCGGACGGCAAGGTGGAAACGGTGGACCTCTACGACTTCCTGGTCACCGGCAAGCTCGACCCGCGCAAGTCGCGACTCCGTTACGGCGACTACGTCATCGTGCCCCTCAAGGCCAAGTCCGTGACCGTGAAGGGCGAGATCCGCCGGCCCGGCGTCTACGAGATGATCCACAACGAGGGCCTCGGCGACCTGGTGCGGTTCGCCGGGGGGCTCGCACCGAACGCCTCCCTCAAACGGGCCCAGGTGCGGCGGTTCGAGATCAACGCGGGCGAGAAGTTCATCGACATCGACCTGGAGCCGATCCTGGCCGGAACGGGCGGAAAGGACTTCGTCCTGAAAGACGGTGACGAAGTGACCATCCTGCCCAACGTGCTCGTGCGCCGGCGAATGGTCGAGGTCTCGGGCGAGGGCATCAAGCGGCCGGGAATCTACGAATTCAAGCCGGGGATGACGGTTCGCGACCTCATCGAGGCGGCCGAGGGGCTGAAGGAATACGTCCACCTGGAGCGGGCCGACCTCATCCGGACCGACGAAGACTTCACCAAGAGGCTGTCCACGTTCTCCCTTACGGACTTGTACCGGGAAACGGCACCGGGAAAGTTCGTCTTCGTCGGGACGCCGGAGAAAAACTCCCCACTCCGGGAAATGGACCGCCTGGTCGTGTACTCGACATTCGCCATGCGCGGCGGGGACAAGCGCGTCACCCTCGAGGGCCACGTCAAGGAACCCGGGACGTTCGTCCTGGCCGGAAACATGAAACTCTACGACATCATGTTCAGCCGGGGCGGGTTCACGGACGAGGATTTCCGGAAACGGGCCTACCTTGAGCTGGGACATATCTTCCGGAGAACGCCGGGGCAGTTGGAGGAACGTATTTTGACCTTCAACCTCGGCAAGCTCCTGGACGGCGCGGAGGAAGAAAACCTGGTGCTGGAGAACGGCGATCGGGTGAAGGTCTATGCCTATGAGACCCTGGAAGCAAAACCTTACGTCGAAATCGAGGGCCTGGTCAAGCGGCCGAGCCGCTACGACATGGCCGAAGGCCTGACGCTCGAGGACCTCATCCTGGTGGCCGGGGGGTTGAGGATCGATGCCTACCGGGTGGAAGCCGTTATCGCCAGACAGTCCCGGTCTGACTCGGAAGTAAGCCCAGCCGCACCGGGAGACGACCGGGACAAAACCGGGATCGCCCCGGAAAGACGCATCGCCACCTGGACCGTTCCGATAGACAAGGATTTCGCCGTTTTGCCCGGGGAAAGGAAAACGAAACTGGAGCCCTTTGACAAGGTTGTCGTCCGGAATCGCGCCGGATGGGAGCCTCTACCCGTGGTCAACATTGACGGCGAGGTTGTTCACCCCGGCAATTACTCACTCGAATCGATAGAGGAACGCCTGTCCTCCCTTGTTCAGCGGGCGGGAGGCCTTAGGGAGGGCGGATACATCGACGGAGCCTTTCTTTTGCGCCGGGCGGATATCCTGGCCATGTCCCGCGAACGGAGCCGCGGCTACCAAAGAATCTCTATAAGCCTGAGGCAGGCCTTGGAGAATCCCGGAAGCTCAGTGGACCTGATTCTCAAGGACGGGGACCAGATCTTTGTTCCTCTGAACCCCGGTACGGTTGAGGTCCGGGGAGCCGTCCGCAACCCGGGCTTGTTTCAGTACAAGAAGGGACGCACTCTCAGTAGCTACATTGAATTGGGCGGCGGGTTTCTGTCCGACGCCGACCGGAAGAGCGTGACCGTCTTCCAGCCCGACGGTTCGGCCGTGAGGAAGAGGGGCCTGTTCGGAGACCAGATCAAAATTCTGGCCGGGAGCGTCATCGATGTTCCCTATGAGCGCGAGGCGAAAACCGAGGCCTTCGTAAGCGTCCAGGGCGCCGTGGCCAAACCCGCGCTCATCCAGTGGCTCAGCGGCAAAAGGCTCTTCTACTACATCGAACTCTGCGGAGGACTGGCCGAAAACGCAGATCGGAACAAGATCAGCGTCGTGACCCCGAACGGCGCATTGTCTGAAGCCGGCGGCGACCCGCTCTTCAACCCCTTCATCCCCGAGGGGGCCGTGATCCGGGTTCCGGTCAAAGAAACGGACAAAGACGCCGCCTCATCCTCGTCTGGGCGAGGATGAGGGCGGGCGCGCTTAAGATTCCCTGAGCGCGGCTTCCCTGGCCCGCGCGATGCGGCAGAAAACGTCGACCGGCGAATCCAGCTCTCCCGTCTCAAGATACGAATGGGCCGGGCACCACAAGCAGAGGTTGATGATGGGACAGCGGCGGCAGCGCTCCAGGAAATCGGGACGTTTCGACCGCATGTTCCGCACCCGGGGAACGATCTCCTCCCAAGCCTGCCGCAGGCTGATGCGGCGCAGATCGCCCATCGTCCCGGGCGCCCACAGGGAAGAACACAACCGGAACTTGCCGTCGTAGCTGACGGAGAAACTGCCGTTCCCCGCCCCGCAGTGGAAGAGATGGTCGCATCCGGTATGGGCAAACTCCTCGACAATCAATTTGTCGCATCCCCGCTGCAGCGCCTGGAAGCGCTCCGTGTCGGCTCGTTCCAAGGCGACGATTTCCTCGGGCGACAGGCGCTCGGCCCTGATCTCGGCGTTCCGCTTCTCGTCCCGGTCGAACCGCAGATGGAGCTGGGGGTCGAAACGAAAATAATCCTTGGTCTGGGCGCGGCAGAAGGCGGCGATTTCCGGCAGTTCGTGAACATTGGAACGCATGGCCATGGACTTAAGGCGGATCTTGACGCCGCTTTCGAACAACCGGTCCAGCCCGGCTCGAAAGGCGGCGAAAGAACGGGGCCGCCGGGTGAGACGGTCATAAGTCTCCGGGGAAACGCCGTAGACGGTCACTTCGATGTCCCGGGGAGGGTATTTCTTGAACAGCCGGACGTGCTCCTCCCGGACGAGCGCGGCGTTGGTGAAAACCGAAACGAGGAGGCCCTTGCGCTTGAGGGCCAGGTAAATTTCCGGGAAGTCGTCGCGGAGCAGAGGTTCGCCGCCGGTGATGAGCACCCACATCGCCCCCAGCGATACGGCCTGGCCGGCGATGGAATCGATTTCGTCCAAGGTCAACTCGGCGGCCTGGGCGCTTTCGCACCCGGCGGGGAGGTTGATGTAGCAATGGCGACAGTCGTTGTTGCACCGGGCGGTGATCTCCAGGTCGAAGGACATCACGGCGAGCCGCTTCTTGAGCTTGTCCCACAGGGGAAAATCCTGGATCTCGATGTTTTGCGTCAGACGATTATCCATGAAAAAGCTCCCCTCCTCTTTTTTTAACCCATGGCCGCACGAGAAGCCACACGGGAAAGAGCCATCGCAGAAGTGTGTGAAAAATACCCCGCCGGGTCAGGACGGCGATGAGGAACCGCTCCGGGCCGAGCCCCAGCCGGACGCGTTTTCCCCGCCGTTCGACGCGGATCACGCGGCCCAAGACCTGGACGGCCGGAACATAGCCGTCCGTCTCTTCCGTGCTGTCGCCCCGCATCAGGAACGCTCCTCCCCGCCGTCCGATGACCCGGTGGACGACGAGTTTTCCGGTGTCGGGCCGCAGGAAAGCGGCCACGTCGCCGAAGGCGGGGGAGCGACCCGCCGGGGGCGCGACCGTGACCACGTCGCCGTCGCGCACGAACGGCGTCATGCTGTATCCCTTGGCCCGGAACCGAAAGGAGGCGCCCTTGTCCAGCACGGCCTGGAGCAAATCGCGGAGAACGGCCCCCGACAGGGTTCCCTCCTCGATCCGCGCGATAAAACGACTCGGTTCGGCCGCGTCCATCACGGATGTTTCCGCAGCACCGCGCCGCCTCTTGTGCCCCTCTCCGCCGACGGAAGCTCCAGGTGCGTGATGTCGAACCCTCCCTCGGCAAATTCAGAGCGGAGTTCGGCCTCGGAGAGAAAGCCGTGGATGAACTCCACGCCTCCCCAGAGCATGTCGCCCGGTTCGTAGGACAGGTTGCCCAGCGTGAGGCCGGCGAACGCCCGGCGGGCAAGTTCCAGCCGGCGGGATCTCCGGTCCCCCGCGCTCCAGTGAAACTGAAAGACGAAAAAGCCGCCCCGCCGCAGGGCCCGGCGGATGCGCCGCAGCATGGCGACGCGCCTGCGGCGCGTGGGCAGGCAGGAATACATGGCGGCCGAAAGCCAAGCGACATCGGCGGCGGCCTCCGGCACGTCGAGCCTTGAGATTTCCTGCACCAGGCCTTCGACGGCAATGCCGTGCCGGCCGGCGTTCTCCACGGCTTTGGCCACCATCTCGGGTATGAAATCGACCCCGGTAATGGCAAAGCCCATCCGGCCGAGCGGAATGGCTTCGCGCCCGCCGCCCACACCCAGAAGCAACAGCCGGCCTTCCTTCACCGGGAGATGCCGCAGGAGCGCTTTTTCTTGGTCGTATAGGCCCGGTTCCACGAGCTCACTGCGGCTCCAACCGGCCACGGTCCGGGGACGGAGGTAGCTTTGACGGCTGAATTCGACGAGGTCATCAGGACGCATGGCCATGACGGCCAGCGACTCGATCAGCCGCCCGAGCCGGATCATCGACCGGCCGAGCACGACACGCGGTCTCATGGAATCCGGGTTAAACGACGACGATCATCTTGCGGCGCGTCAGTTCCGTCGCCAGGCCGAGCACGTCGGCGGCGATCTCCTCCTCGGAGCCCGAAAACCGGCCGACCAGCTCCCCGGCGATTTCCCGGAGGGATTTCTTCCCGTCCAGGAGCGCCCAGATCGCCCGACCCGTCTCGTTAAGGCTGTAAATCTCGTCGTCCGTGTCGCCGATGCCGGCGACAATCGGGACGATGATCAGCTCGCCCTCGATGTCGCGGGCCACGATGTCCTCGGACGGGGCGCAAACCGTATCCAGGGTGAGTTCCTTCATGTGTGTTCTTTCTCCTCCATGTTCATGTTCGTACGTTTCGCGAAAGACGCGACGCGCGCGCGGGCATCTTCCACTTCCCAGGCGCTTTCGCCCTCCCCCAGGAGGCCCAGGAAGCGGGCCTGGGCGTGGGCCACGGCGCACAGGTATTCGACCGGCGTGTCCAGCGTGCCGTGCTCCTGCCAGGATTTGGCGGGGCACTGCTCGCAGAGCCCCTTGAGAAAACAACGGGCGCAGCGACGGAGATATTCGGGATTTGTCGCCCGGATCTTGCGGAGGCGGGGGAAGAATTCCGTCAGGGCGTATCGTAGGGGTGAATTTCCGCCGCCGTCCTCCGTGGGCCTCCGCAGGTCGAAGACCGCGTCCGGATGGCGCAGCCCCATGCACATCTGCGCCCGGCCGTAAGCATCGAGGCAGGCGCCGTGCCCCGCGCCACAGGAGAAGATCTCCTCGCCGGGCGGTCTCATGAACTTGCCGCAGAACTCGCGCATGCCGTCGACATACCGCGGATTGGCCGCCAGGACGGCCGTCGTTTCTTCAGGCGAGAGCCGAAGTTTTTCGATGAGGCGGTTTTTGGCGGGGTTATCGCGGCGGCCGCGCAAATCGTAGTTCATCGCATAGCTCGGGCTCTTGTCCATCCAGGGAATCGTCGCGGCGAAGGCTTCGAACGCGGCGCGTTCGTGCCGGTTGGGCGGCAGGATGGCCTGCTTGACGATGAAGGGGATGGAGTGTTCTCGAAGGAGAGCGATGCCGCGGCGGAATTCCTCGAACGCGCCGGGCGAGGCGGCGGCGGCATCATAGGACGCGGCGCTCATGCCGTAGACCGTGACTTCAACGAGGCGGCCGGGCGGGATGCGGGCCAGGAGGCGCGCCAGGGCGGGCGTTATGAGGCGCGCGTTGGTGAAAAGAATGACGCGCAGGCCCGATCGCCTCGCAAAGAGATAAAGGTCCTCGAAGTCGCCGCGCAGGAGCGGTTCGCCGCCGGTGAAACGGACGGTGAGACATCCCAGGCCGGCCGCCTGCGCCAGGATATCCTTGAAGAAGGCCGTGTCCATCTCGCGGGAGCGGGCCTTCTCGTCGTTCTCTGGAAGGTTGATGCAGCAGTGGAGGCAGTTGTTGTTGCACCGCTCGGTCAGCTCGATGTCGAGTTGGCCGAGGAGGAGACGTTTGCCGTGCCAGGGGTCGAATTCGTGCGGCTTGAGCTTCTGAACGTATGCTCGGGTTTGCATGGCCTCAGCGCCGTCTTGTGTCCTGGCGGCGTTCCTCTTCTTTCCCGGGCTTCAGCCCGGCCAACTCGTCCAGGATCGCCCCGCTCTTATCAAACCGCATCGCGTAGCAAGGCACCTCCCGCACCATTTTCTCGACCAGTTCGAGGGTCTTGTTCCACCAGTCGGCGGTGACGAGGGGCTTGATGATGCAGGCCAGGAGGCGACGCGTGACCTCCCGGCTGTCGGTCAGCGGCAGGATGCTGTTTTCCGCCGCCTTTTCAAGGAAAAGCAAAGCCCCCAGGGGCGCGGAGGCGGCCGAGATATCAGGAATCTCCCCGTGGCTCCATGTACCGAACACCCGCCAGCCCCCCTCCCGGAGGCGGACGATGTTGCGGTCGTCGCAGAGGATTTCGATTTCATGACGGCCCTCGTCCCGGGCCGCAAGAAGCTGCCTGGTGATCGTTGATTTTCCCGCCTCGGAGTGTCCGACGAAGAGCATGCCGACGCTGTTCAGGATGGCCCCCGCCGAGTGAATATAGCATCCCTGCCGGTCGGCCAGAAGCCGGGCGATGAGGATCTGGTCGGAGGGAAACATCGTCAGGGAATGAATATTGCCTTTGCGCCAAATTTCCTCCCTGTCGTTGTAAATGCGGGCCTTGGTGTGGTCCCTGTTGAAGGCCGCCACGCGGTGAAGGGAGGGGTCGTCGGCCCGGGGCGAGATGCCGAGATAGACAAAGGAGCCGTTTTTTTGGTAAATGGCCCAGGGCGGTTTGCGGTAGAGTTCGCGGCCCAAGTCCTTGTCCTTCAGGTCGGGAAGGGCAAAATGATGGCGGATGGTCACCGTGTCCGGTCCGGGGCCTTGGACGCGGAAGGCCTCAAACTTCGGATGGAACGTCCCGTCGTTGATGGGAAGGTCGCTGTCCACCTGGAGAGTGATCCCCGCGATCTCGAAGTGCCGGCGGTGTCGGGCCCGCCATTCTTCCTTGTATCTCCTGCTCTCCTCGGCCACCCGGCAGAGGTATTCCACGGGAGCGGAATACCGGCCGTGCTCCAGCCAGCCGTAGACGGGGCACCAGCGGCAGTCGGCGCGCCGCTCGCAGGAGGCGCAATGCCGGTCGTATTCCGCGTCACCCCGCGCCTTGTCCGCCAGGGAAGGGATGAAGGTCTCCCAGGCTTCCCGGAACGACCCCCGCCGCAGGTCATAGCGCAGGGCGGGATCCCTGATGAAGGAGCAGAACGTCATCCCCCCGTAGGGGTCGATGTGGAAATCGTGCCTCCCGGCGATGCAGTCTGCAAACAGGCCCTTCCCGGCCGGAGCGGCTCCACAGGAGTGGCTTTCCGCCTTTTCCGAGGAGAGATCGGGCGGATCGAGCTCAACGACGTCCCTGGGATCAAGGCGCTGGCGGGCGATTTCGGCGTTTCGGTCCGGGTCGCGGCAGGCCGAAAGATACAGCCAGGCGGCCCCGACACGCCAGTTATGGCTCAGGGATTTGGCCAGTTCGATCATTTTTTGCCATTCGTGCCAGTTTTCACGCATGGGGATCAACTGGACGATGAACGCTGCTCCCGCTTCTTTGAGGTAGCGAAAACCCCGCATGACCTTTTCGAACCCACCGGGCCGGCGCGTCACCCGGTCATAGGTCTCGGGCGTCGCCCCGTAGAAGGCGACCAACTTGGTCCCCTTGCGCTTCAGCAGGCGGGCAATTTGCGGGGTGATGAGGGTCCCGTTGGTGTTGAGGGTGTAGGAAACGGCTCTGGCGGTCAGGGTGTCGAAGATTTCTGGAAAATCCGGCCTCAGCAGGGGCTCCCCGCCCGAGATCGACCAGCGGCGGGTTCCCAGGGCGCGGGCCTGGTCGACGATGTCCTTGATCTCGTCGAGCGAGAGTTCCCGGCCCCGGGCCGGGTCGTCAGCGGGGAGTCTCAACCAGCAATGGCAGCAATCATTGTTGCAGCGGTAGGTCAGGTCGAAGTGGCCTTCCAGGGGAAGGCGAAGATCTCGAAGCGACTGTGGCGTTTTCAATCTCATTCCCTGTCCAGAATTTTTTATAAAGAATACCCTGAGCCTGTCTCTGTGTCAACCGACAGGCGACCGGGATCGGCCTCGCCTCCCCAGGTCTCCTGATGCATCGCCATCCGGGCCGGACTGGGAGACTTTTGACTTGCCGGGGAGATTCGAGAGAGAATACCGCCGAGCATCATGAATCGAACTCGAGCGCGTCTTCTCGCCTTGTTGAGCTATGCCCGACCTGGATCGGCGGGCGATTTTCCGGAGAGGCCCTCCGATTCTGCGGATTGGGGGGAACACGGCTGGGAGGCCGTCCGGAAGGAGGCCGGACGTCACGGGCTCACGCCGCTTCTTTATCATAAGCTCTCCGCGCCTATGAACGTCCTGGCCGTCCCGAGCCGGACGATCGAGTTGATGAAGAACGATTTTTACCGCAGCGCCGCTCTGAACATCCGCCGCCTTGACCTTCTGGCCCGCGTGTTGAAGGCTCTGAACGCGGCCGGAGCGCCGGCCATCGTTCTCAAGGGTGCCTACCTGGCCGAAGCCGTCTACGGCAACATCGCCCTGAGGACGATGGCCGACCTGGATCTCCTCGTCCGCCGCTCGGACCTGGAAAAAGCGGACACAGCCCTGTCCTCGGCGGGATGCAAGCGGCGGGAATATCATCTTCTGCCGCCCGAAAACGACAACGAGTTTCATTACCGGCATGCATCCGTGAGGACAATGATCGAGATCCACTGGGAAATCGTCAAGCCGACGTATCCCTTCGCCCTGGCCGCGGCCGATGTCTGGGAGGCGGCCGTCCCGGTCCGGATCGCCGGGGTCGATACTCTCGCCCTCTCGCCCGAGGACCTTCTCCTCCATCTCGGGCTCCATGCCTCGATCCATTGCTACGATTACGGGCTGAGGCCGATCTGCGATATCGCCGAGACCCTGGCCCGGTTTCCGGTGAACCCGGGGGTCTTTCTGAGGAGAATGCGCCGGTATGGCCTGTCCTTCGCCTCAGGATTCCCCCTCCTGCTGGCCCACCGGCTTCTCGGAGCGCCGATTCCGAAGCAGATCGTAGACCATCTTGGCCCGCTCTCTCCTCCGGACAACATCCGGGCGGCCGCCCTGCAGGCGGTCTTCCTCGAACGGCCTGGCCGCGCGGACGACCGGGCGGCGCATCCGAACATGGTCCTTTTTATGGGCCGGAAGAACTGGCTCGATAAATTAGCCCTTGCCGCGCAAAAAGTCTTCCCTCCCCGAAAGATGATCGCGGCGCGATACGGCCTGCCGCCGGCTTCACCGCGGGTTTTCTTCTATTACCCGAGCCATCTGCGGGCGCTGTTCAAAAGCAACGCCCCGGCCATCCGCTCTTATGTCGGCGGACTCTTACGGCGACGCCCCGCCGAAGCGGACACCGCCGCCTTGATGGATTGGCTGATGCGGAAGCGTTGACCGGCGGGGCTAGGCTTTTGCTTTCGGCCGTCCGGGCCGTCTCTTCACGACGCCTAGGATCCGGCCGGCCTTGACGAAGTCGCCCTTGACCTCTTGAAGGCTTTCGAGAAATTCGCGCGTGCTCTTGTCATTCGGATCCATCTTCTTTAAACGTTCGCGTCCAAGGGCCAGACCGCAGAAGAGGACGAAGCCCAACAAGAAGGCCAGGATCGCGTTGCGCCGGAAGCTCGGACTGGTCCGGGACCGTGGCGGGACGGCCCGCTGGATGACCTCGATCACGGCCTTGTTCTCCTGCTCCTCGATCTTGGCCAGCTCGAGCTGTTTCGTCAGCGTGAAAAAGACGTCTTCCCGGAGGCGAACATCCCGTTTCAGACGGCTTAAGACGGTCTGGGGTTCAGGCGTGACAAGCAGCTTGTTCTCCATTTCGAACTGGGCAAGGTCGGTCTCGGCTTTTTTCAGCAACTCCTCGGCGTCCTTGAGCTGGTTCTCGATGAAGATCCGGTTCTGGGTGGTCGTGGAACTCTGGGCGCTCTTGTTGTAAGCGATGAGTTCATCGACCACGGCATTGGCAGTGATGGCCGCCAGGACGGGATGAGAAGCGGAATAGGACACGAAGATCACCGAGGCCGATCGGCCGGCCGCCGCGCGGGGCGTGATGACCCTCAGGTTCTCCCTGATGATATCCGCCGTTTTTATCAGGCGTTCCTCTTCGGTCCTCCCTTTCTGCTGGTAGAATTCGACGAGAGTAGTCGGTTTCCCCGTCTTGGGGTGGGGAACGGGTTTTCGAGCCACTTCTTCGAGAAAAAAGGAGCTGGACAGGATCTGGGAGAAGTACTCGACCAGGCGGGATTCTTGGAGGTAGCTGTCGGAGTATACGCTGCGGACGCCGAACTGGGCGTCCATCCGCGAGGTGACATTCTGGGCGCGGGAAGGCAGGAAGCTGGCCGTGCCCTTGTAGACCGAGGTCAGACGCAAGGTATAGACGATGGCCAGGAGAGCGCAGGCGAACGTCCCGACGATGATCAGCCACCGGTTCCGGATAAGGATATTGACGTATTTCAGGAGGTCGAGACGTGCCTCTTCGAATTGAAGCTCGTTCATGTCCGAGACGTCATCGGAGCGGCGGACAATCTGTGGTCCGTTCCGATCGATGGAAGGCAATGGCATAACCGCGCTCCCCGGGGGGTCACCCGATTCTTGTCGTTCGAATCTTATATCAGGGGAATATTCCTGTCAACCTGGGCGCGGCTTATCTGCCCTTTCTTGACAAAACCCGGCCGATGCTATTCAATAACCCCGGATTTTCCTATGCCATCCGTTTTTTCCGTTCGCATCCTGCGTCTCAAGCGCGCCATCGGCATCTGCTGGCGCGGCTCGCGGGGTTGGACCGTCGCCGGATTCGGGCTGATCTTCGTCCAGGGCATCCTGCCGCTGGCCTCGATTTATCTTATGAAGCTCATCGTCGACGAGGTGACGGCCGGCTTGGCCGCTGCGGACAAGACGTCCGTCTTCGGCCGCGTGGCCGTCCTGGTCGGCCTCCTCGCCGGGGCGGCCCTCCTGACGGTGATCTTCAACCACGTCGCCGGACTCGTCCGCGATGCGCAGACCCAGGCCGTCACCGATTACGTTCACGGCCTCATCCACGCCCAGTCTATCCGGGTCGACTTCTCGTACTATGAAGATGCGCGGTATCACGACACCCTCCACCGGGTCCAACTGGAGGCGCCCTACCGGCCGGGATCGATTGTCGCCAATCTTTTCAAGATCGGCCAGAGCGTCATTTCTCTGGCCTCGGTGGGGGCTCTCATCGTCTCTTTTCGTTGGGCCGTGGCCGTCGCCCTGCTCATCGCCGCCGTCCCCGGCATCCTGGTCAAAATCCGCTTTTCGCACCGCTTCTACGACTGGCAAAAACAGCGGACGGCGAGAGAGAGGTTGGCCATCTATTTCCACCGCCTCCTGACCGGACACGAATATGCCGCCGAGGTCCGCATCTTCGACCTCGGACGCGCCTTCATCTCCCGGTATCGCGACCAGCGCCGGGGGCTGCGCCAGGAGCGTCTGACGTTCAACCTCCGCCGTTCGCTGGCCGAGCTGGGCGCCCAGTCGATTTCGATCCTGGCCGTCCTCGGATCCCTGGCCTATACCGCGCGCCAGGCGGTCCTGGGCGCCATCACCCTGGGGGGGATGGTCATGTACGCCCAGGCCTTCCAGCGGGGCCAGGGATTTCTCCAGGATTTCATGGGCGGCATGGCCGGGCTTTACGACGACAGCCTGTTCCTGGGCTACCTGGACGACTTCTTCGGCTTAAAACCGAACATCATCGACCCGGTCGATCCCCGGCCGGTTCCCCGGCTCATGCAAAAGGGCATCGTTTTGGAGAACGTCGTCTTCAGATACCCGGGAAGCTCCCAGGCCTCGCTCGACGGTGTGTCTCTCGTCCTCGAAGCCGGAAAGGTCACGGCCCTTGTCGGCCACAACGGGTCCGGTAAAACGACCCTGGCGAAGCTTCTCTGCCGTCTCTACGACCCCTCTTCGGGACGGATTCTCCTCGACGGCACGGATTACCGGGAGTTCCGGCCCGATGACCTACGGCGCGAATTCGGGATCGCCCTCCAGAACGGCGCCAGGTTCTATCTCTCCCTGAGGGAAAACATCGCCCTGTCCGATCTGTCCCGGGCAGCCGACGAAGGCCGGCTCGAGGCGGCGGCCAAGTCTTCCGGCGCCGACGGCCTCATCGGGCGTCTGCCGGCCGGATACGCCACCTTTCTGGGGAAGATCTTCGAGAAGGGAGAGGAGCTGAGCGCCGGGGAGTGGCAGAAGATCGCGCTGGCCCGGGCCTTCTTCCGGGACGCGTCGATCATCATCCTCGACGAGCCGACCAACGCCCTCGACGCCGAGGCGGAGGCCGAGGTGTTTCAACGGTTCCGGGACCTGGCCGCGGGACGGACGGCCCTGATCATCAGCCATCGTTTTTCGACGGTCCGGTCAGCCGATATCATCCACGTCCTCGAGGCCGGCCGGGTCGTCGAGAGCGGAACTCACGACAGGCTGATGGCCGAAGGGGGGACGTATGCCCGGCTCTTCAACCTGCAGGCGCGGAATTATTCTTGACCCTTCATGGCTCACCGGCGCGAATCATGAACACGTCGCCGAGAGAAAGGCTCCGGATCTCGCCCTGGGAGGGCTGGCTGAAGCCGTTGGTGAACTCGACGCTGAGAACGTGATTTCCCGGCTCTAGAGCGGGATAGAGGACGACAGCCGTCCAGCCCTCGCGGCGGACGACCGTCCGGCCGATGACCGAGCCGTCCAGACAGATGACGGCGTAGGGTCCGACGCCCGCGGCCGGTTTCCCGCGCAGGTGGAGAACGACGGCCACCGGCTTTGCTTCCCCGCTTTCGATTCGGATCTTCATGCTCGCCGTCCCGTTTCCGGCCAGGACGTTCCCCCAGGGCCCTTCCCATAAATTGGATGGGAACGTCTCCCGCTGCGTCTCCCGGTGCTCCGGAACCTCGGTCGGGTGGCGGTACCAGGGATCGCCCATGGCGAAGCCGAGTTCCCTCGGGTCGGGAACACCCAGTTCGCGCCGTGGGCTCCAGGTGCGATCCGGCTCGAGGACGAGGTAGACCATCCGTCGCTCGGCGCCGGGGAGCAAGATCTCCATCTCGCTCCACTCCTTGTCCCGCTGCACATGTTCCAGGAGAAGCGATGTCCTGCGGAAGCGGCGGTCGGCCAGGTAGATCCGGATCGTGACCGGACGGTCCGCGATGTCGGGATGCATGGCCGTCACCGGGATGATGAGCGGTGCGCCGAGATTCCGGAGGGCGAGACCGGCCCGCGCGCCCGACCAGCGGAAGTCAAATCCGCGATCGTTCCTTTCCCGGCTGTAAAACCCGAAGTCCTGGGTCCAGCCGAACCTCTCGGTCCTCTCCTCGATAGACAGGGGGCCGAGCGAATTCCGGAGATGGACGGCTCCGAAAACAAGAACACCCAATCCCGCCGCGATCGCCGCCCGGCGCCGGCCCTTCCAACTGCCCCCTCCCCCGGGCGTCCCCCGCGCATCTCCGTCTGCTCCCCGGCCGGGATCTCTCCCGGCGCCGGGAGCATCCTCCGGTTCATCCGTCAAGCGGAAGAGCAGGGCGGCCAGGAGCCAGAAGAAGAGGATGACTTCGAAACTCCCGATATACGAGTGGAAAAGGAAACTGACCAGGAAGGTCGCCAGCCCGGCGGCCAGGCCCAAGGCTTGGAAATCCGCCCGGCCTTGCCTCAGCGGCCGCCGGATTGTCCGGGCCATTCGCCTCGCCAGCCTTCCGAAGATCCACAAAACAAGGATGAGTCCCGGGAGTCCCAGCTCGGCCCCGACTTGGAGGAAGTAGTTTAGCGCCGAGTCCGTGTTCGAGTGCAAAATACCCTTGCCGGCAAGGATGTTTGGGAGTTCGATGATATAGGCCCCTATGCCGACTCCGGTCAGGGGGTAGGTCGTCATCATCCGGAGCGCCGAGGACCAGAGGGTGAGGCGGTAGTTGAAGAAATCCCTCAGGGGCAGTTTGCCGGTCAGGGCCTCGGCGCTCCAAGACAACCTCTTGTGTAGATTGGAGCCGAAGAAGCCCAGGGCGGCCACAGCCAGGATTAGGACGACGGCCACGGCCCGCCTCCGGTATCGGGAAGACCGCCCTTTTTCACCGGTCCCGAAAACGGCTGCAGCGATGAAGAGAGCCAGGCCCGCGGCCATGGCCACCAGGCTGCTCCGCGATCCCGCTTCCGGGAAAAGAGCAAGGGCCAGAGCGGCCACGACGAAGTAAAGGATCCTGTTCCGCCCACGGGCGGACAGAGCCAAGCCGAGGGCGATCGGGACGAAGGCGGCGAGAAAACCGCCGAGGGAGTTGGGATCCTTAAAGGTGCCGTTGATCTGGCCGAGTTTCACCCAGAAAGGAGTGTTGCCCAGCCCCGGCGCATACACCTTCTGGACGGCGGCGAACACCAGGCACAAGAAGACTGCGACCGCCAGGATCTTGAGCAGTTTCTCGGCGAAGGCGCGGCTATCGGCCGCCCGATACACGGCGGCGAAGAAGAGAAAACCTGCGAGATAACTCAAACTGTTGAAGGCCGTGCTCATGATCGCCCCGCCGGCCCTGACATCGTTGGCGTTGACGACGAGTTCGAGAACGCCGTCTGACCGGAAAGGAAAGAATCCGGCATGCCGAAACAGGGTGACGATCGCTGAAAGAATAACCAGGACGGAAAGCCAGGCGATGGGTTGCCAAAGCGGGATGGACCGTCCGGGTATGACCGGAAGGCCGGAGAACAGCGCCTTCCGGGCGGCGAGGCCGAGGCCGAAGGCCAGGATAAGAAGCAGAGCCGTTGGAGCGTGGGGGATGTGTTCGTTTATCCCGAAAAAATAAGGCAGGTTGTTGACCAGGGGGAGTGTAAAAACGAGGGCTACGACGCCGTGTTTTGTCGCGGAAAGGGTGGCCAGGAAAACCGCGGTCAGGACGGGAGCCAGGATCACCTGGAAAGCGGGGACCAAGGGAACGTATTTGTAATAAAAGAAGGCGAAAGCCGTTGCCACAACGAGGGGCGCGAGCACAGCACTGGCCCGGCGTCCCTCGAACGCCAATTCAGAAAGCTCCTTCCCGACGGGCCAGGGCCCTGAGGGTCTGGAGAAGGATGATGATGTCGAGCCAGAGGGACCAATTCCGGATATAGAACTCGTCGAAGGCCAGGCGTTCTTCGAAGGAAAGTATGCTCCGCCCCCGGACCTGCCACAAGCCGGTCAAGCCGGGCTTGACCTGGAAAATGATGCCGGCTTTCGGGCCGAACTTATATATCTCCCTGGGAAGGTAAGGGCGCGGACCGGTCAGGCTCATATCTCCTTTGAGGACGTTGACCAGCTGGGGCAATTCGTCCAGGCTCCATGTCCGCAAAAATTTTCCGACTCGAGTCACCCGGGGGTCGTATTCCCGAAGCTTCTGGTATTTTTCCCATTCTTTCCTAGCCTCGGGACGGGGACGGAAGAATTCCTCCAAGCGCGCCTCGCGGTCCAGGTGCATGGACCGAAACTTGAAAATCCTGAACTCTTTCCTCCCCCGGCCCAGGCGCTTCTGGGAAAAGATGATCGGGCCCCGGGAGTCGATCTTCAGGGCGACGACGATTAATAGGAAAAGAGGCGCGAGAAGAAGCAGCAGCAACAGCGAAAAGATGAACTCGAATCCCCGTTTTATGAAAACGTTCCACGGCTTGACCAGGTTACGGGGAACTGAGAGGGCCAAGACATCCCCAAGCTCATTGATCCTTACACCGGAAGCAAAGACACTTCCGATCGAGGGAACGATCTTGATGGTCTCCACGAAGTGCTCACAGGAGGTGACGACCCGAATCATCTCGTGCTGACGGTTGTTCGACAGGGCGACGACGACGTCGCGCACATCGCGCTCGGCGACGATGCGTTCTATATCCTGGATGGTGCCCAGGACGGGGATGTTCTCGACGAGTTTCTGCCCGATGTTCCCGCCTTCTTCGGAAAGGAAGCCCTCGATGATGTAGCCCAGGGTGTCGTTCCGCAGGATCTCCAGGGCGACGTGTTGCGCCGTCCGCCCCGTTCCCAAGATAAGAATTCTTTTCCGCCACAGGCCGCTCCGGGCCAATATTTTCTTGACGAGCAAACGTACAATCGGGAAGACGAAAAGGCTGATGATCCAGGCGAGAACGATGACTGTGCGGGAGGTCTGAGTGTAGGTTTTGAAGAGAAAAACCATGGTCATGATCAGGATGAAGGAAAGGGTGATTCCCTTGATTAGAATCTTGGTCTCCTCCCAGAAGGACAATCTGTGAATGTAGAGCTTTTCATAGGAGATAATCAGGAGCAGGATGATGGCGCCCTTTAGGAATCCCGTGCTGAGTTGGATGTCCAGCGGGACGACGGGCATATGAAAAGCGGGAATGCCGCTTAGAACCTGTTCTCGCAGGAAGAAGGCGATCATGAAAGAAATGAAAAACGCAAAGATGTCGCCCAAGACCAGCGCGCCGAGGCATAATAATTTTTTTGCGGTATTCATCGTATCAATTTCGATCAACCCTAATATTACACGGCTTCTGCGGGAATTTCGATTTCATCGACTATGGCTAAGGAAAGCATCTGGATGATAAGCTATGACTTGCAGGAAGTCAAATCGCATCGGTCTTAGGCAAAGGATCCCCATGATATAATTAAAACTTAGTATTTTAAGGGAGGAGGATGCTCTTGTCGAGACGGCCCGCCTCTTATCAGGACTTCAAATCAATTGCGCTCGCCCTCGCGCTCACCCTCTCTCTCCTCCCCGCCTGCTCCCGCCGCCCTGCGCCCAAACAGGCCATCGTCATCATGCTCGACGCCGCTCGCCCGGATCATTTCTCCTGCTACGGCTATCCGAAACCGACGACGCCCGAGATCGACCGCCTCGCCGCGCGCGGCGCCGTCTTTCTCAAGGCCTACACCCAGGGCACCGAAACCCGGACCTCCATCCCCCGCATCCTCTACTCGCGATACTTCGCCCCCGAGATATTCCCCAACCACCACACGATTCCCTTCACCAACCCCCGCGCCCTCTTCCGCAAAATCGACGACCAGGCAATCTCCCTGCCCCGCGCCCTCCAGGCGCGCGGCGTCGTGACCGCGGCGGTTTCCGCCCACGAATGGATCACTGCCCAGTCGCAGTTCGCCCGCGAGTTCGCCATCCTCTTCGACCTCCAGTCGACCATCCCCTTCGACCACAAGTACGCCTATCCCCGCGCCGAGAAGGTCATCGATCAAGCCCTCCGCTGGATCGGCGAAAACCGTGGCCGCGACTTTCTCCTCTATCTCCACGTCATGGACACCCACTTCCCGCACTTTTTCGAAAGTGACGCCCAATCGTTCTACGGCCCCGGCCGCTACGAAGGCGGCGCCTTCGGGCCGGAGGGCCTGACCCTCGACCCCAACCGCGATTTCACCGCCGAGGACAAAAGATATCTCGACGCCCTCTACGACGGCGGCCTCCGTTACGCCGACCGTGAAATCGGCCGCCTCCTAAAGGCCCTCAAAAAATGGGGCGTGCTCGACAAGACCATGATCGTCATCACTGCCGACCATGGCGAATATCTCCTCGACCGCAAAGGCCACATGACCCACGGCGGGCCGTGGTACGAAGCGCTGGCCCGGGTCCCCCTGATCGTCCACTATCCGCCGAAAGTCGCACCCGGCCCGCGAGACGGCCTGGCCGAATCGGTCGACCTCGCCCCGACGCTTCTGGGGCTTTTCGGAATCCCGCTCCCCAACGGAAAATCGTTCGACGGCGAGGATTTATTCGGCGGCGGGAGAACGGCGAAATCATCGGCGATGTCCGACGGCGGAATCCGCGCCGGTCATTTCAAGCTGATCCTTAAATCGTCAGGGACGTCCGTCCTCGGTCCGGCCGTGCCGGAACCCAAGACCGCGGGCGTCGAGCTTTACGACCTCGCCGTTGACCCGGCCGAAACCCGCGACCTCGCCTCGGAGACGCCGCAAGCCGTTGAACAACTTCTTTCGATTTATCGGGCTAAACTCAAACCGCTCTATGATCGTTATCGCACCGCGACGACCCGCGACCAGCCCGCCTACTCGTTCGCCGTCTCGGCGTCGTCCTTCGGAGTGAACGTGACGATCCCGCTTCCTCCCGCCAACGAAAATCCGGCGAGCCTCCTCCAAACGCCCGCGCCCGCGGGCTGGCTGGGCCGGGCCTCCTGGGACAACTCCTGGCTTTTCGCCCAGCCCGGGGCCAAGCCCCTTAGTGTCTCGATCCCGATGCCCAAGGGAAAATACTTTGTTGTCGCCGACATCTGGGGATCGTGCTTGTTTGAAGTGGAGGGACGGCGCGTCGTCCTCCAATCGGACGCTCCGATGGCCGACCTGCGTCGCGACCCGAAACCGGTCGAAGTCGGCGAAGTCGAGTTGATGGGCGAAACGTTCTCCGCCGTCATTTATCCCCAGCGGACGCATCCCTGGTTCGCCGTCCGCTACCTGGGGTTCGATCCCATCATCGACGGCAAGCGCGGCGGAACCTACAACGAGGAGCGGGAGAAGCGCCTCCGCTCGCTCGGGTATATTAAGTAGGGATCTCTTCCGATTCGTGTTGGGCCTGGTTGCTTTGATCCAATTCCTGGGCTATGATGATGAACAATGATCAAGATATTTCAAGAGCAATAAGGAGGTCTATCCATGAGCCGTCCCTCCCTCTTCTTTCGATACAGCATCCCGGCCTTTGTTTTGGCCGGACTGGTCCTGGCCATAGCCTGTCAGCCCACCCCCACCGACAAGGAATTGAAGGCCATGCTGCAGGTCGCGGACAAGGGAACCAAGTGGGTCTC
>Ga0315274_10003418_pt1 | contig 23625 bp, 20 predicted proteins | sample YL17G02_20_MG_FD_203700 | JGI IMG/M metagenome (GOLD analysis project Ga0315274, IMG submission 203700) | Sediment microbial communities from Yellowstone Lake, YNP, Wyoming, USA - YL17G02_20 | ecosystem: Environmental > Aquatic > Freshwater > Lake > Sediment | place: USA: Wyoming | collected...
GCCGGCATGTAGTGAAGACTTTGGCTCTCAAAGCCCGTTTTCGACCCCGCTACGCAGGTTCCAACCCCCGAATCCGCGAAGTCGGGTTAGGAATTGCTGGCTCCCGGTTGCGACGGGGAAGGCCAGGGTTAGCCCGTTAGGTTAAGCTTCAGCGCATATCTTGTCTGTCAGGGGAACAGGCCGGGATCGCTTGTTTCGGGGGCGAAAACGGGCGGGGCGGGGTCAGCCCTTGCTTAGGTTTTATTGGGGACAGTCGTCTATTACCGGGCTTCCAGAAGAGATTTTGGACGCGTGGGTTGAAGAATCCACGCTACGGACTGACTACGTTTCCCATGGCTTTGGAGACATGCCTGAGAGGTCCCGGTAGCCGTGATCATCGAGACCGGGTTCGGTCCATAGAATCTTCATTTGCCCAGAAGCCTTCGTTTGACCTCTTCGTGCGGGATGAGCTTGCCTGCCTCGGCGGCTTTCAGACCCATATCGATCTTCTTCTGAACGTAGATCTCGTACATCAGGTCATCCCAAGACGCTTCATCCGGGAGCCTCTCAAGGAGCTTCTTTGCTTCTTCTTTGACCGTTGCCATTTGTGCCGATTCCTAACCGCTGCTGTTGTTCCGGGGCCCATGAATGATTGACCAGCAAGGCGTCATTCATGCTGCCCGGCTATTCAAGCATCATACAAGACCCGAACGAATCCGTAAAGCGCGATTTATGGTTCGCCTCGTTCGTGGGAGTCTTAACTCATGTGCCATAAAGGCGTTACGGCGTACGTACAGGAATTTGATGATTTTTGAACTATTGTATGGACAAATGGACATAGCTCGTTCAGGATGGAATGAACCTGGCTCGGCGTGACGCCGGGGAAAGGTTTAACCACGGAGGTCACGGAGCACACGGAGAAGGAAGGCAAACTCGCAGATTCAAGGGTTTATATCTCCGTGCCCTCGGGCTCTCCGTGGTTCAAAAGTCGGAAAGAGAAGGGAGAAACCATGGCTGAGCAATCGACTTGTCACACGTGCGTTTATGCGCATTGGGACGCGGGGTTGTGGATGCGGACGTTGTGGTCGGGGTTTGCGGCGGGGCCGACGTGCGGGAACCAGCCGGACTCGTATGGGCGGTTGAAAGAGTGTCCTCGCGGCGGGGCCCGCCGGAACTACCGGGTCAGGCCGCCTGTGCCGCAGGGCGATGCCGTCAAGACGATCCCGCTGGGCGATGGCGTGTACGCCTATGTGGACGCCGCAGATTACGAGTGGCTCAATCAATGGCAGTGGCGAGTGCACGGCGGGTACCCCGCGCGACATGAGAAGCACAGGGTGGTCGACCTGTTCGGGGAGTTCGCCCGGCTGAACTTTCCCGAGAAGTGGCCGGCCGAGAGGCGACGGGAGGTCCACGCCAGGTGGCTGCGGGAACAGGTTGAGCAAGAGGCCAAGGCTGGGAGAAGGGGCCCTTCCATTGATTATGGATGATTGATAATTGATGATTGAGGCGGAGCAGCGGAGGCCGGGCGGTTGCCGGTAAGGCTTCACCACCGAGGCACGGAAAGCACAGAGTAATAGCAGAACGACCTCCGTGTCCTCTGTGTCTCCGTGGTGGATAATCGGTTTTTGAGAATCCGCGCTCATCCGCCGGTTGCATTACCGCTGCGTCTCGGCGGCTGGCGAGAGGTCCAGGAGGGCCACGCGAGATGCAAAGGGGGTGACAAAGCGATCTTCACGGAGGACCCCCTCACGTGTCCTGCGATAGCGGATCGAGAGTCGGGGGGGTGTGCCTGTAAGGGTATGAAGGAAACGCCTTGCGGCGTCACTACGAGCGCTGCCGGCCGTCGCAACCACGAGCTCACGATGTGGACATTGTATCAGTCCCGGCGTTTTTGATGCAACAATCAGTTGTGAAATGCGTCAACAGAGGCGCGTGGCTGAGTCTTGTGTCCGAAGTCGTTCTTGCTCGCCAGACCGATCTGGAAAGTGAGCAGTTCTCGGACCATGAGCGGTCCGTTGGCACGCGAGTTGAGGATGCGTACCTCCCGCTCGCAGGAGTGGTTTGGGTCGTGTATGCTCTGGGGCCGATAATAGAAGCTTCCGGACCACAGAGCTGCCACGAAATCCTGTCAAAGACCCACTTCAAGGCCGAGAAAAAACTTGCATAAACTGCGTCCTTGCGGTAAAATACGTATCTTAGGGAATATGTCCTGGGATATGAACGCGGTGCACCCGCGGTTCGGTTAGGAGAAGGCAGATTATGGCTGGCATGTTCTACTCACTGAAAGAAACGGCCGACAGACTCGGCAAAACCGAGGACGACGTGCGGCAACTGGCCAAGAGCGGAAAACTCCGCGAGTTTCGCGACGGTTCCCACGTCATGTTCAAGCTGGAAGAGGTCAATGCCCTGCTGGCGGAGGGGATCGAAATCGACCTGGAGGCGGAGCCTGCCATCCCCAAGGAGCCTGTTGACGTCGCCGAATCCCCGGCTACGTCGGAGACCGCTGCCGAGGAGGATGTGCTCAGCCTGGAGGAGGAAACCCCGGCCGCCGAGCCGGCGGCAGAGGCAAGCTCGGAACTGGATCTGGCCGCGGAATCTGCGGGTGAGGCGAGTTCCGAGATGGATCTGGCCCTGGAGCCTGATGGCGAGGCCAGTTCGGAGATGGACCTGGCTGCCGAGCCGGAGGGCGAGGCGAGCTCGGAAATGGACCTGGCCGCCGAGTCCGGAACCGAAGCGACGAGCGGAGACGATGAGTTGTTCTTTCTTGAAGAGGACGAACAAGCCCCCGCGGAATCGGGTGGGGAGAAGGCCGCCGAGACGGATGAAGAGATCGCCCTGGCGCCGGAGACCGGCGCGCCGGCCTCGGAAAGCGATATCACGGACATGGACACGGCCCTGACCGGTGAGGGCGTCAACGTGCTCAGCGAGACGGATACCGACTACGACGTGACGGAAGACTCGATGGCCGAGACGGCCAGTCCCGCGGCCACAGGCGGCTCGACCGGGACGGGCGCCGAGGCTTCGCTCGAAGAAATCGAAGATGATGTGAACCTCGACAGTTTCGGCAGCGGCTCGGGCCTGCTGGATCTGTCGCTCCAGGCGGACGACACGTCCCTCGGCGGCATTCTCGACGAGATCTATACGGCCGAGGGCGGCGAAGAGGGTCCGGCGGCCGCTGGGCCGGGCAGCGTTGAGGATATCACGGCCGAGGTCGAGCATGCGGCCCCGGATGATGAATTGGCCGCCCCCGAAGCGGCTGCCGCGGCGCCGGTTGTGGCGGCCGCCTATTCGACCTACGCAGAGGTTGCGCCTGACACCCAGAGCAATATCCTCGGTATGCTGCTGATCCTGCCTCTGGTGGCGCTATTGTATACCGCTATTGTCGCCGTTGCCGCGCAGAGGCACGTCATGCCGTCCATCCTTTCATCGATTCAAGGCATGATCTGGTACATCGTCGGCGGTCTGGTCGTGGTCGCGCTGTTGATCTCCGGCGTCTCCTTCGCTATGAGCGGCGAGAGGGCCCCGAAGGCCGCCAAGCCCAAGAAGGAAAAAGCCGACCTCAAGGCCAAGAAGGAGAAGCCCAGGAAAGAGAAGGCCCCCAAGGCCGAGAAGGAAGCGGAAGAAAAGCCCGCCAAAGGAAAGAAGGGCTTCAGTCTCTTCGGCAAGAAGAAAGAGAAGAAGTAGGCGGGCGGGGCAGAAACGCGGAATAGACAGTCGTCGGCACTGCATTACCGGCTCGCGAGCTCCTGACTCTCGGCTGTGATTGCGCACCGGTCGAGCCCCGCGCTCGCCGGTCAGTGATTGTCCACTTGGCTCTCCATCTCTCGGAGAAGACCAGAGTGCCACGAAACGCGCTCTGGCTCTGACATAACCTCTCAATAGCCATCCTCTCTGTTGCGGTTCCACTACGGTCGGATAGCAGAGAAAAAGTGACTATCCATGTTGCAAAACGTCCGGCCGACACCTCTATATCAGTGAGAGACGGGCACTCTCAATGAGGTGTGGCTGAGAAACGGCATGGAGTCAGACGCTGAACTGGTGCGGGTCGTCCTGAACGGAGATCGGCAGGCGTACGGACGCCTGTTTGAGCGGCACGAGCGGTCTGTCCTGGCAGTCGTCCTGGCGGTGCTTGGCGACTATCACGCCGCGCAGGATGTGTCTCAGGATGCGTTCGTCAAAGCCTACAGGAACCTCGGCGGGCTTCGAAAAGGGGCCTCTTTCGGCCCTTGGGTCCGGGAGATTGCACGGCATGAGGCGATCGATGTCCGGCGTCGCGCCAGCCAAAGGAAGAGAGTGGAGTTGCCTGACAACGGAACGGATGAGCCGCCAAACGATGGCCATATCGATGAGCAGAATCGCCTGCTGCTTGACGCCGTGACGCGGTTGCCCAAACACGAGCAGGAGGTGATTATGCTCCACTACTTCGAGGACCATCCGGTGAAGACGGTCAGCGAGATGACAGGACGGCCTGTCGGCACGGTGACCATGCAGCTTTCCCGTGCTCGGTCGCACCTGCAGAAATCGTTGAAGGAGAGTTGAGCATGGAGAAAGAAAGCGAGCGACTCGATCAACGTCTGGAGAGCTTGGGCGGGCTGCTGCGGTCCCAGCCGTCGGTGACGCGAAGAGCGATGCGGGCCATCGAGCAGATGCCGCCGGTGAAGAGGCACCGGCCTGTCATCTTCATGCCGAGCGTGGCTCGATCCGGCATTGGTCTGGCAGCGTGTTTTCTCATCGGTGTGTTCCTGTGGCTTGGGCTTGGTGGGCCGGCGAATATCACTTTGGCGGATGTCCAGAAGTCCATCGACTCGAAACCGTGGGTACTGATTCGCTACGACGACGGTTCCCAGGAGTGGGCGAACCTCCGCGAGCGACGAAGCTTTTTCACTCGTGCGGACCCGGACGGCCGCAACTTCTATGCCGGTATGCGGGACCATGTCCAGGGCATCTGGCGCTCCTACCACAGCAACTGGGGCCGGCAGATTCACGAGCAGCCCTTCACGCCGCGGCCATATCCTCAGACGCCGTGGGAATACGCCGTCGGCGATTGGGACGACCGTGGGATTGAGCGATTCTCCCGCACCGTTGTGGAGAAACTCAGCGACAACATCAAGGGCCGCGATGTCGTCCGCTTCGACACCTATGACGTGGGCCCGTTGGGGTTCCGCGTGCTGGCGCAGCAGGTCTGGGCCGACCCCGAGACTCGTCTGCCGATACGGATTCGCAAGTATTCGGGACCGGACCGGGGTGACAGATCCACGACGGGCGATTTCTCGTTCCCCGAGACGGGGCCGTCCAGTATCCATGATCTTGGCGCGCCGCAAGACCTGCCGATCGTCGTGAACTGGGGCGTCATCGAGCCGGCGGCCCAGGCTGTTGTGGAGGCGGCGAAACAAGCCCTGCGACGGCTTCCTCAGAGCACGCGCATCATCCAGAAGAGCAAGTACGGGTTGTCGATCAGCTATCGCTCCGGCAACAGATTCCGTCAGGAGTCGTATGGGAAGACGGACGCCGGACACAGTACCCCGCTCGCCCTCGAATTCCCGGACGACCCTGAGCAGATATACCAGTGGGCCCCGGGACACTTGACTCTCTTTCAGGTCTGCATCTACGACGTCCAGTACGAGTACACCTACGATACCGGCGAAGGCCTGTGGGATTCGTCCACTGCACCTGGCGCGACGCTACGTGTGCGTCGGCACGGCGAGGACTGGATGGATGCGCTCTTGCCGATTCGAGACCAGTGGCCATTCATAACCAACGTGGGCCCGATGAAGGTGCTGGAGAATGAGCCGGGGACGCCGCCGAGCCTTATCTGGTTGCGCTACGAAGGTCTGAACCTGCGGCGGGACTGGCGCCTTGATCCCTCGCGTGACTACATCTGTGTGAGGCAGTTCGAATTCTCGAAGAAAGCCGGGCAATGGGTGGAGGACGAGAGCCGGCAGACCGAACGAACCGATCTAACCCGCCTGGCATCGGGGCAATGGTATGCCCGGACCGTCCGTAACCCCGGCATCATTGCGGCCCCGAGGCAATTCGATGTGAAAGTGCTCACGGAAGCCGAGATGGAGGAAGTGGCGGGCACAGAGGGCTTCACGGCTTTCTTCAGCGGCGAAAAACTCCTGAAAGGGGCGACGGACAACGGCGCGACCGTGACGTTCTGGGCCCGGTAAGCCGCCGGAATCCGAGTGTCCATCTCCACGCCTCCGTAGCTGGAACCTCCCATCGCCCCATCGTAGTCGGGCGTAAAAGCTTCCTGGTTGTCCTCTCTTGCATGGCCCCATTCTGGACGGAAAGGTAAGGCGGCTCTGGGGATATTGCATGGGTGGGGCGGATGTGGTACTATGAACGGACATGGGCCGAGAGGCCGCCTTTCTTGAAGGAGGAATGTCATGCACAAGAGAGCGATCTGCTGGGCGATTGTGGCGGTCATCGGTCTGGCGGTTCCCGTCTCGGCCGAGTTGATCGGCTATTGGAAGCTGAATGAAGGCTCAGACGCCAAGTTCCTGGATGAGACAGACTACTGGCACGATGGGACCATCAGTCCGTGGGATGAGGCCACCGTGAGATGGACGACCGACGGGTATGACAGTAATGCATTGGATTTTCTATCTGCCACTTCGCTCTCCACCCTTGTGGAAGCTCCGCTGCCGACTGGCATCCTGGATATCAGCGAGGCGACCTGCTCGTTCTGGATGAACATGCCTGCCGCTTACCAGGCGTGGGGCGTTATCTTTGACCTTCTTGGCACGACGGCGGACAACAGCATAGAGCCTGACGCGGCGGCTGGCCTGGGCATTGGAAACGCCGGCGGGAGCGGTCCCTGGTACTGGTTCCAGACTACCGGTGTGCGGCTCAACGACAATCAATGGCATCACGTGGTCGTGACCTATAGCCGCACCGCGAATAGATGTGTCGCATACGTGGATGGCAAGGAAAACGCGAGCATACCGTTCAGCTATAGCGAGCCCATCACGAAGGTGCGCATCGGTGGCCCTCGCTATTACTCCGGCGTGTGGAGACGTTACCTGGGCCGGCTGGACGAGGTGGCTGTGTACAACCACGCCCTGAGTGCTGCTGATGTCCAAAAGCTGTCCTGGTACGGTCCGCAGTGGGCGGGATTTGCCTCCGGCCCGGAGCCGGCGAACGGTGCGGCCCTCGGGACAGCGAATGTTACACTTCGCTGGACGCCGGGCGATGCGGCCGATCAGCATCACGTCTATGTTGGCCGGAACGCCGACGATGTGAAGAACGGAGCCCCGGACACCGATCAGGGGACCACGACAAAAGCCAGCTTCTCGAATTACGCGTGGGAGGTCGGCAAGACCTATTATTGGCGGATCGATGAGATCGAGGCGGATGGCGTCACCGTGCATCCCGGCGTGGTCTGGAGCTTCACAATCTCCGCGAAATTCGCCTCCAGCCCCGTGCCGGCTAACGGCGCCATATTGGTGGACCCGAACGCTGTGCTGAGCTGGACGGCGGGCTCGGGGGCCCTCTTCCATAGTGTCTACCTGGGCACCGATCCCACGAAGCTGGCTCGCGTGGTGCAGGGGCAGGCCGCGACCACCTATGACCCGGCGCAGTTCGCGTTTGGCAAAACCTATTACTGGCGGGTCGATGAGTTCGCCGGCGCTAGCTTCATCACGGGAGATGTGTGGAGTTTCAAGACGACCCCCGATATCCGGATAACCGATCCGAACCTCGTCGGGTTCTGGAACTTCGATCAGGACGAGAAGGGCGTCGCCATCGACTGGTCCGGCCGTGGCCGTCACGGCAAGATTCTGGGTGAGCCCAATGTGGTCGCGGGCTATAACCTCAACGCCTGGACATTCGACGGCGTGAACGACTGCATCGAGGTTCCGCAGGTCGTCCGTGCAGACCTGACCCTGATGGCCTGGATCAAGGCCGGCGTGCCCGGCGCCATGGGCACGACGGCGCGGGCTGGCAGCGGGCTGTTGTGGTCCGACGCGGCGGGGGGCGGGGACCACTTCACGATGGCCGTGCTGGGCATGAAGCTGGCGTTCGAAACCGGACCTGGCACTCGGAATACGATCTCGATCCGTGATGTCGTCACGGGCGAATGGACACACGTGGCAGTGACCAGATCTGAGAGCACTCGCCAGGTTCAGCTTTACGTGAATGGGGCGACCGACGCGACGGGCGACCACACAGGGGACAGGAACGTGGGCGATAGCGCGGAGATCCTGATTGGGGCCAATACGCTCGATTCACGGTACTTCCGGGGCGCCATCGATGAGGTCCGGGCGTACAACCGCGTACTGAGTCAGTCGGACGTCGCGTCCCTGATGCGTGGCAATCTGTTGTTGGCCTGGAACCCCAGTCCTGCCATGGGGGAGATCGTCGATGTTCGATACCCCGGGCCGCTGAGTTGGTCCGGCGGGGACACGGCGGCGGAGCATGACGTATACCTGGGAACGGACAGAGCGGCCGTGGAAGTCGCGACACCTCAGACGCCCGGCCTCTACAAGGGACGCCAGGTGGACACTGTCTACAGCTTTACAGAGCCGCTCCAGTGGAGACAAACATACTATTGGCGCGTGGATGAGATCAATGCGGATGCCACGGCGGCCAAGGGCAGGGTGTGGAGCTTCGCCGTGGCCGATTATCTTATTGTGGACACCTTCGAGAGTTACACAAACGACTCGCCGAACCGGGTCTTCCAGGCCTGGGTCGATGGCGTCGGCTTCTCTGCCGATGATTTCTTCCCCAATGACAACCCCGGCAACGGCACGGGTGCCGCGGTGGGGCATGATATCTGGAGCGAGGATGCCACGCACACGACGATCACGGAGACGAGCATTGCCCATGGCGGCAGGCAGTCCATGCCCTTGTACTATGACAACAGCAAGGCGGACACGAAGTACAAGTCTGAGGCCGAGCGCACGTGGGCTGCGGCCAGGGATTGGACCGTCGGGGGCATCGACACGCTCCAGTTGTACCTCCGGGGCAACCCGGTGGACTTTTCGGAGAGTGCATCCGGCGGCATTGTGATGAGCGGCGCCGGCGCGGACATCTGGGGTGTCGCTGACGAGTTCCGCTACGTGTTCAAAACGCTCACCGGCAACGGGTCGATTGTGGCGAAGGTCGATCAGCTTGTGGACCGGGACCCGTGGACGAAGGCGGGCGTGATGATCCGGCAGTCGCTGGAACCGGATGCAGCATTCGCCGCGGTCTACGTGACCGGTGACAACGGAGTACACTATCAGGCCCGGCTTCGAGCCATGGTGGATGCTGTGAGTGACACCGACGTGGCCACCGCCGAACAGACCGCCCTGCGGGAGCCCGTCTGGATCAGGATTGACCGCACAGGCGACCAGTGCAACGGCTACTACTCCACGGACGGCGTGAAATGGACCGCGATGTCGTGGAACCCGCAGACGCTCATCATGTCCGGCCCCGTCTACATCGGCTTGGCGATAACCAGTCACGTCGCAGGCAACCCCGCCGTGGCCGAGTTCTCCGGGATCAAGACGACGGGAAACGTCACTGGCTCCTGGAAGGCCCAGGCGGTCGGTGGGGTGCATCCGGCCAACAGCCGTGCGGATCTGTACGTCGCATTGCAGGACGGCAGCAACCGGACGGCCGTGGTCAAGTATCCCGACGGGGCCATCGCCACCGATTGGACGCAGTGGGATATTCCCCTGAGCAGCTTCGCCGGCGTGAACACGGCGGCGATCAAGAAGATGGTCATTGGTGTTGGTGATCGGGACAATCCGCAGCCGGACGGTACCGGCCTCGTGTACATCGACGACATCCGCGTGATCAAGACTGCAGCCCAGTAGCCAAAGGAGAGTCGTGCTACTGGTACTGGAAGGCGCGGTAGGAGTGCGGCTTGAGTTGCATGGTGAAGGTGGTTCTGGGAGCGGCCCCGGCGCTGCGTCGGCCGAACATTGGCATACGGGGGCCCTGGTTGGCGGCGGGGGAGAGTGATTCGCCGGAGAGCAGGTCGTGCAGGGCGGCGATCTGGCCGGTGACAGTGACACTGACATCCACGGACTGGTCGAGGAACGACTCGACGATGAATGTGCCGTTGTCGTACAGGAAGAGGCTGACCATGGCGGGCCCGTCCACCCGCACGGGCAACTCGCGCGTCACGGTGTCCCTGATCCTGGACAGGATCGTCGGGGGGAGGTTGTACAGGTCGGTGAAGCTCTCCGGGATGGTGAGTGCGTACAGTGTCCCTTTGGCGTAGCCGGCGGAAATCAGCATCGGCCAGCCGTTCGTCTCGTCCATCGCCGAGAGCTCCTCCCAGGCATCGTTGGTCAGGTATTGAATCTGCGGGATCACCATTTCCGCCTTGGCCTGCGTCCGGCCACCCCAGGTGCTGAACTCCTTCACGATGGCCTTACGGTTGGTGTACCGCAGCTCCGCGATGTCCTCGATCCCTTTGCCCTGTAGGGCCCGCAGCAGGCCGGAGGTGATCGTGACGGACTTTCCGGCCACCAACTGGCTTTTGATCTTTTCCACGATGGCCGGGTCGAACTTGGCGCACTCCGTCAGCAGGATCATCTTCTCCCCGACCGGGAACTCGGGCACGAGGTCCATCGGAATGCCGCACATGCCCAAGTAATTGTGCAGGAAGTCCTCGCCGGTGGAGTGATAAGGCTTGTAACTCTCGACGCCGACGGGCTTGCCAAGCCTGCCGAGGAATTTGTCCACCTTCTCGAACGTGTACCCCGCGGCGCGGGCGATCGTCGTCGGCTGCACCGTCGTTCCGCCCACCAGCGTGATGGGCTTCGTCATCTCGTCGAAGTGCCTGGCCGTGTATTCGATGATCTCGCGGACCTTCCGGCGGTGCTCCGGATTCGTGTAGCAGAAGGTCTCGAACCGATTTCGCTCGTTGACGGTCAGGGTGATTCCGCCGGCGGTCTGGACGCCCCGGTCGGCGAAGAATTTCTTGGCCGCATTGAGCGTGGCCTCGTTCACCACGATCAGGTCGCGGTGCGTCTCCAAGTAGACCTTGTCCACGTGCACCTGCCTGGTTAGCTCCGTCCATCGCGGCTCGATCCAGCTCACGTCGTTCATCTCCCGCGTCTCGTACGCCCGCGAATAGACGGAAACCTTGAAATTCTCGTACCCACGGTTGGTGCTGTTGAGAAGGGACAGGAGGATGAGACTGAGGATCGCCAGATTCCTTGCCGTGTGTTTCGTCATTGTGCCCTCCATTCAGCTCAGGACCATCGTGCGCCCGATGGCTAGATCGTACGCCACGGACAGCCCATAATCAACCACGGCAGCATGGGCAAGACCCTGCGGGGGCTGGGGATCGGACTCTCCGCCGATGATCAAAGAAGGTGGTTGGCGGTTGCGAAAATGGCGGGGCCTGCTGTGTTGGCTAAAGTGTCCCCCTCGCTGGCACCGATAAGACATGATGGATGTGTTGTCCGCCCGAGGCGGACTCTTTTTGAAAGGGTGCAGAATGTGCAATAGGTGTGGATGCAGCGGTGCGAAGAAGGCGAAGTCTGCGGCCAAGCCGAAATCAGCCGGCAAGAGCAAGGCGAAGCCCAAAAAGAAGTGACGTACCTGTCTGCCGACAGGCCCGTGGACACCTGACTCCCATGGCGTGGAGCCTTTCTCTGTCGCCCCAGAGCCAGGCATCTGCGGGCCTGTTCCATTTCCACCAATCCCCCATTTCCAGGCCACCGGCCCGTGTTGTCACCATCCGCGCCGGCAGGGATTGTGACCGACGGACCTGAGACGACCATCGTCTGTCCCGCGTGGAGAATTGAAATGGCAATTCACTTGGGTTATTGGTATTTTTGCAGCGTTCAGGCACCCGCGTTGAGCGGGAATCGACTTCGGATGGCAGATATCCCGCGAAGGCCGGGCGGCCGTACTGGAGATGTGCATGACACGGATGAGTCTTGGGGACAGATTGAAGAAGCGGGCCGGCTTCGTGGTTCTGGTGGAGCTGACGGGCGGGCCGGGCTTTGGCTTCGAGCCCATCGAGAGGTTCCTCGACGCATACCGGCAGGCCGCCTCGGGCGGCAAGGGCGCGATCCCGGCGGGTTTCGATCTCGTCGGCATCACTCTGCCCCAGAGTCCCGGCGGCGTGGCCAACGTCGAGCCGGGCAGTGTCATCAGCGTTCTGCAGGCGAAAGGCCTTCTGGATGGGCTTGACGTTGTGCCGCACGTCACTTGCAAGGACATGAACGCCGACGCCATCGTCAGCTCGCTCGTGAGCCTGCGGAAGATGGGCGTTCGCAACGTGCTGGCATTGACGGGTGACAAGCCGGTCAAGGCACAGGGGGTCTTCGAGCTGGAGTCGCTCGGCCTGCTGCGGCTGATCCAGCGGATCAACCAGGACGCGTACCTCCAGGCCAAGCCGCAATCCCTGGCCGACGTGCACCAGTTCTTCACCGGGGCGGCCGTCTCCCCGTTCAAGTACTCCGAAGCGTCGCAAATGCAGCAGTACTACAAGATGGAGAAGAAGATCGCCTGCGGCGCCGGGTTCCTCGTCACGCAGGTCGGTTGGGATTGGCGAAAGTCGCTCGAACTGTTCATGTACCTGCGTGAGAATGGCCTGGCCGTGCCGGTGCTCGGCAACGTGTACCTGCTCAGCACCCTGACGCCGGCCCCGCGACTCATGCACGATATCAAGCTGCCCGGCTGCTTCGTCAGCGACGAGCTGCTCGCCAAGGTCAACTCCGAGCGCGTTGACGACCACTTGGAGCGGGCGGCCCAGCAGGTGGCGATGTACAAGGCGATGGGGGCCGCCGGCGTCGATATCGGCGGCGTGCCCAACTTCGAGATGTTCACCCGAATCCTCCAGCGGGCTGCCGAGATCGGACCCGACTGGGAGCAGTTCAAGGACAATCTTCACTGGCCTGCGAAGGGAGCGTTCTACCTGTACGACGAGTCCGGCGAGAGGGTCAGGCTCTCGACGCCACGACCGACGTTCGGGAAACGCTTTTTCGATTTCTCGCATCGGGCGATTTTGGACCCGAAACATTCCGGATTCCGTGCGTTCAGAAAGACGATGGCGGTCCTGGGCGCCAACAAGGGCACGGGAGCGATCTACAAGCTGTTCAACAGCAGCGAGAAGGCGTTCAAGTACCTGCTCTTCGAGTGCGAAGAGTGCGGCGACTGCTTCCTGCCGGAGAATTTCGGCCTGTGCACGATGGGCGGCTGTGAGAAGGGCATGGACAACGCCCCATGCGGCGACGCCACCGTGGACGGCCGCTGCGGCAACAACCTCGACCGCGTCTGCATCGGCGAGCGAATCTATCAGGCCGCCGCCTCGGAGGATGGAGGGCAGAAGACAGAGGACAGGGGACGGCAGCGCCTCCGGGCGATTGTCAACAAGCCGCGAAATCCCGCGCTGGAGCATACGTCATCCATCATCAACTACCTGTTCGCAAAGGACCACACGATGAAGGCCCCGCTTATTTCCATTGGCGAGGCGATCCACGCCTCGATCCCCAAGACCGGAAAGATCATGAAGCAGTTGCACGATCTCGGCCCCGGCGCCTACACGATGCCGAGCGAGCCGCTCGAATACATCAAGGCCCTGATCGAGACGCAGGCCGACGAGGGGGCGGACTACATCGCCGTCAATCTCGACGCGTTCGGCGAGGACAACCCGCAGCAGGCGGTGGATATGATGGTCGAGTACGTCCGGCTCGTTCGGCAATTCGGGCACGGCGTGCCCATCTGCCTCGACAGCAGCAACGATAACGTCCTGATCGCCGGCTTGAAGGAGTGGTACGGCGGAAAATCTCAAATCTCAAATTTGAAATCTGAAAGCAGGCCGCCTCTCATCAACTCCATCAAAGTCTACACGATGGACAAGATGCTGCCGCTGAAGAAGGACTATGACTTCTCGTTCATCGGCCTTCTCGTCAGCGAGGACAGGCCGACGGGCCCGGGCGGCTCGCACTCGGTCGATGAACTCTACGGCTTGGCCAAGCGAATCTTCGAGCGAGCCGTTGGCCAGTACGGCTTCCGGCCGGAGCAGATCTTCTTCGACTCCACCGTGTTCCCGCTGGCCATCGATATGCCGATGGAGCCGGGCGTCCCAGGGTACACCTACCGGACATTCGAGACCATCAAGAAGATCAGGAGCGACCCCGCCATGAAGAGCGTGCACTGCTCGCTGGGCATCAGCAACAGCGTGCGGGACCTGCCCGCCCGCAAGATCGGCGTCTGCCGGGCGTACGTGGCAAAGGCGATGGAATACGGCCTGGACGCAGGCATCGTCAACACCTCGCATCAGTATGGCTCCGTCGAGCCCCCGCCTGAGCTGCTGGGGCTGGTCGATGCCTACGCCCAACTGGATGGCTCCATGGGAAGAATGAGCAAAGCCATGGAACTGATGGGCCAGTTCTGCCGTGAAAACAGAAAGTCAGGCTGACCAGAGCGTAGTTTGTGCTGTGCACACCTTCTCCCTGTGGGCTGCTATGAGTCGGTCTTGTCGGGGGCGGGCTCGCGGGTAAACACGCCGTGTGAGTAGGCGAATTGGTCCTCCTTGTTCGTGGTTTGGGCCTGGTAGAGCCATGCCGTTCATACAGCGTCGAGCTCTTCGTCCGTCAGGGACTGCAGGTCCAGGTCCTCCTCGCTGAGGAATTCGTCGCGCAACTCGATCATGGCCATCCTCCCGGCACCGCGAAGGGAAGCAGAGCTTCAGCCCGGCGAACCATCAATTGATGGGCCTTGGGCAGGACAAGTCCGTCCATTTGCCGAGCTAGCGCCGGCCAAGCCGCCGCCCAGGGCCTTGCCGCTTCCATGTACAGAGCCAGTCGCTCCTCGTTGGCTCGAATCAACCGGCGACGCTCTGCATCCAGGGCGGCTTCCAGAGCCTCCCGTCCCTGCTCGATTGCCATGAGAGCCGGTCGCTTCTCGACCAGGCATCGCACCCGATCCGGGTGCTGCTCCGCCAGAGCGATAAGGTCCCGGGTGCTTCGCGAGTAGAGAATCTGGTCATCCACGTCCGGCATCCTGCGAGCGAGTTCGCCGATTACAGCGTAGTCTTTCTCGCGGTTGGTTTTCTTCATGGCCGCCCGCGAGGATCGCACGCACCCGGTCGCTGTTGGACTTTCGAGTCAATTCCAGATAGATGTTCATGGCCATTCCTGCACTTGGCAATGTGCATTATGTTGTGGGCCCGGCGGGTCTGTCAACGATGGATGAATCCGGCCAGCCAGAGTTTTGACAAACACCTGATAACAGTTGCCCCGCTCGGCCGTCTCTACTGTGACAGGTCCATAGAAGTTGTTCGTGCGAGGAGTGAAACTTTGATCCACTTGCCTATGCTAACGCCGAAAAGCAGATTCGTATGCGCGTCGATTGCCTTGGTTCTCCTGATGCCCTTCGCGTCTACCTTGGGACAGGATGCTCGGTTCGCGAACCCTGATTTTGAAATCGGCGAGCCGAGGGAAATGCCAAGCGGCTGGATGGTCCCGAAAATGCTGGCCGATCAGGGGTTCACGGCGGTCCTGGCGGCGGAACTTCAGGCGGCCTTCCAGCCCGTCGCACCAACTGTCCGCGAACCGGGTTTTCCTCACGGATGGCTCGGCGATCAGCGCGGCAGAGACTGTGATGGGGATCGTCGAGGCGTATAAGCTGGGTGAGATCGTCGGCGGACCCACGGCCGGCACCAACGGCAACATCAATCTGACCGACCTGCCCCTCGGCTACGGCATCTGGTGGACCGGCATGAAGGTGCTCAAGCACGACGGCAGCCAGCATCACGGCGTAGGCATTCTGCCGACCGTCCCCGTCACCAGGACCATCCAGGGCATTCGCGAAGGCCGCGACGAGCAACTGGAGCGAGCCCTGAGCACGCTCAAGTGAGCGAAACGACGGGCCCCCGCGTGGCTGGCCCCATGGGTTTCAACCCATACGGCCCTCTTTGCGACCCAGGCGCATCTCCTCCGGCGCCCGCCCTAACCAAGCTCTGGCGTTGGACTGCTCTGACCCAGGCTCCCTCTTGTGCGGATGCCCGCCCAGAGAGCGGAGCAGGACGTGACGCACTCGTTGCGTAGCGAAAGTCAGTGCACGCCGACCTGTGCCTTCTCCCCCGATCTGTGAAACCCAATCTTATGCGTCCTCTTCTTCCGTTTTTGCTGATGCCTGCGCTGCCGTCCAGCCGATAGAAGACGAAGCAGCGAATCCTTGCATCTTTGATGAGACCACCAGCGCATTGACAGTCGACCATTGATGATTCGCGGACACGTACGGGCTGTCGGTCTCGGCAAAGGCCGAGTGGGAGCCGGGAAAGGCAGCCTGAGAGACAAAGGGTCAAGCAAAGCGACCCTATATCTGACCTGGTTACAGGCGTGATCGGCGCGTTCGTGCTCACGGGCGAATGTGGGAGCTTCGGCTACAGATACATGGTAATTGGCGGCGGATGCAGGTAGGACATCCCTGGAATTCCAATGGGGGTTGCCCTCGAACAGTAGGAGATGGAATCATGCGAACGAATCGGCAGATCCTATTGACGGCGTGCTTGGGGGCCAGTCTCACAGGTTTGTTGGCCGGATGTTCAACGCTACGGGACAAGATGGCCAGGAGTACGACCCAATACAACCTGGTTGTTGAAAAGGCCCAAAACGAGATGCTCCTTCTCAACATCGTGCGTGCGCGGGAGCGTCACCCGATGTACTTCACCTCTTTCGGGGCGTTGAGGGGAAAAATGACATACAATGTTCAGACCGGGAGCATGAGCGTCCCGTTTGGAAAGATTGGAGGGGGTGCGGATACCTCGTATTCCATCGCTCCCTCCGCAGGCTATACAACCAGTCCGGAATTTGATCTTGCTGTCCTGGACACCAAGAAATTCACTAACGGGATCATGATGCCCGTGCCCATGAGGACGATTGAATACTATTGGCAGCAGGGATGGCCTAAAGAGATGTTGCTGCATCTCTTCATCAGGCGTATAGAGATGAACGATACGGCAGTGGAAAACTACCCCGAGAACTGGGATGAGTTCAAAAAGTTCCAGCGTATGGTCCGGAAATCGGAGTGGAGCATAGTGCCCGATGACCAGAGTAATCTCATCGGAGAAGTGGACGCGAGCGAGGCATCGAAAGTGCAGAACCTCGTCGAAGTCCAGAAGGCCGGGCTAAGACTCACGTTAAACAAGGAAAAGAACAAGATGGAGTTGCGTTCCGGTCAGATCGATTATGTCTTTAAGCTTGTGGATAGGAAGAGCAAGCGTGAATCACAGCCCAAGGTATATCTCCGATCTCCGGAAGCAATACTGTATTACCTGGGTGAAATACTGCGTGTAGAAGACAGGACAGCGGGCAGTAACACACCTATGATCAAAGTCTCTGGCGAACCATCTGCTCCGCCTCTTGCCCGGTTGTTTTTTGCTCGTAGGGCTACGGACAAAGATAAGACCCCTTATGTATCTGTCGATTACGAAGGGACCCAATACGTTATCCCCGAAGACCCGAACTCTGGCGACAGATATCGTGCAGACCGTTCGATGCACGTCCTGTCGCTTGTTTCGCAACTTATTGGCTTGCAGAAAGAGATCGAGCAGACACCTGTCACCGGCGTTGTCAGTGTCATAGGTCAGTAGTGCACGAGACTCGCGCGTATCCTGATGACGCCCCGCAAACAACGGTTGCGCTGGGGCGCAAGAACCGAGGAGATCGGCACACGAGAAGAACAGTCCGCGCTACAGCCACAGGGCGGCGAGGGTGAAGTAGAACAGCAGGGTGAAGATGTCCGTCAGGGCGAAGGTCACGGGTCCGGCGGCGATCTTGGGGTCGAGGCGCAGGGCGTGGAGCAGGGTCGGCACGGTCAGGCCGGTGACGCACGCGGAACATAGTGACAGCACGATGCTGGCTCCGATGACCATCGCGGGGGTCGCTTCCCATCGCCACAGGCCGGCGATGAGGGCCACCAGGGTGCCGCAGGTGATTCCGAGCAGGAGGGCTGTTTTCAACTCCCTCCGAAGCGTCCTGAGGTACCAGCGCAGAGTCGGCCGGGCGGTTCGCAATGCCTGGATCGTCACGGCCATCGACTGGCTGCTCACGCTCTCGCCGAGGCCCAGGATCAGCGTGATGAAAAACGTCAGCACGAGGCTCTGCGCCAATGTCGCCTCGAACACGCCGGCCAGCAGCGCGCACAGGATGCCGCTGCTGATCGTCGCCAGCAGCCAGGGGAAGCGGTACCGGAACACGCGTGCCGGCGAGGCGTCGCGGACCTGGGCCACGCGAAAGCCGAGGATCTCAAATACCTCGTCCGTCTTCTGCCGCTCGGCGATATCGAAGACTTCGTCGGTGAACATGCTCACGTCCACGATGCCGACGATATGCTGCTGCTCATCGACGACCGGGAAGGCGAGGAACCTGTAGAGGACGAAGAACTCACAAGCATCGAGAATCGTGGCCGTGTGCGAGATGGTGATGATGTGCTGAACCATGATGTCCGAGATGCGATGTTCGATCGCCGCCGTGAGCAGGCGGCGGGTGGGCACGACGCCCACGAGGCGATCCTGCTCGTCCACGATGTAGAAGTAGACGATCCTCTCCCCGAGGTCGCGCAGGCGAATCGCATCGAGGGCCTGCTGCACCGTAAGGTCCTGTCGCAGGACGACGAAGTCCTTGCGTGCAACGGCCGTCACCGGCTGATCGGAATGTGCCAGGTTCTGCATCATGTCAAACGGTCCCCATCCTTACATGGAAAGGGCCCTTGTGTCAAACCCGGAAATCCACGTGCGTCACAGGCATATGCCCACTGTACGATTGTCGATGGGGGCGGTGCGGCCCGATGGGAGAGTCCCGCGGCGAGATAACTTCACTTGACGGCCAACACATGTATGTGTATGACAATGAAGCAACTATTGCGCTATGACCACAAAGGACTCGTGAATGGTAAGATGGTGAATCTCGGAGGCATTGTCGCGTACAATCGCGGCGTAGTTATCAGGATATGGGAGTTTTCGACAGAGTCGTTGAATTCTTTGAAGGAAGTGGCCCGATGCGGAGTCTATGGTAGAGAATGCCGGGAATCAGGGCTGGGCAGTGGTCAGTTGTCCGCCATCGGTTGCCGGGATCGCACGGCACTGAGGACGGACAACTGACAACTGGGAACCCGGACAAGACGTTTTGGTTTTTGGCATTCTGAGGTGTTTCGGTCGTGGGCAGCGTATGCGAGGAAAATGCAGTGGCCTTGTGGGACTCGGGGCAGAGTCCGCGAGAGGCCTTTGAAGCCATTGTCAAGAGGCACATGAAAGATGCCTATTTCATCGCATTGGGCCTTGTCGGCAACCGGGAGGACGCCTTGGAGCTTTCGCAGGAGGCGTTTTATCGGGCCTACAAGCACTTCGACCAACTCAATTCCAAGGGCAAGTTCTTCCCCTGGTTCTACCAGATCCTGCGGAACCTGTGCTTCAGCCATCTTCGTAAGCGGCGAGTCCGGCGGGACTACCAATTGCGGAATGCACCGATTGGAGATTGCAGATCTGAGATTGGAGATTCGATTCCCGGGGCTGATTCCCAATCTGTGATCTCCGATCCCCTACCGGGTGATGGCTTCGATCCGGAGATGGTTGCAGAGCGGAATGAATCCAAGGACCGCGTCTGGCGGGCGATTGGCCAGCTCGATGAGAAGCACCGGGAGGTGATTGTGCTGCGGCATTTCCGGGACATGTCGTATGACGAGATGGCGAAGGTGCTTTTCTGCAACCGGGGGACGGTGACCAGCCGCCTGTTCTATGCCCGCCAACGGCTCAAAGAAATACTGGACCATGAGAAAGGAGGTCAGGAACAATGACCTGCCAGGACCACAAAGACCTCATGATGGCCTATTTGGATGACGAACTGGACGACGAGCAGAAGCGAGCCTTCGAGGCCCACTTGGCCTCGTGCGGCGATTGTGCGAAGGACATGGAGGAATTCAAAAAGCTCAAGCGGATGACGGATGGCATGGCGCTTGCGGAGCCGGAGGACCGGGTCTGGGACGAGTACTGGAATCATACTTACAACCGGATCGAGCGCGGCACGGGATGGATCCTGTTCTCCGTGGCCGCGATTGCCCTTCTCCTCTATGGCGGTTTTGAGCTTATCGAGACGATCATCGAGGACCGGACCGTCGGGGGCCTGGCCAAGGTCGGCCTGCTCGCCCTGATTGGCGGGCTGGCCATCCTGTTTGTCTCCGTGCTGCGAGAGAGGATTTACTTCTGGGGCAGAGACCGCTATAAAGATGTCAGGAGATGACACTATGCTGCTGTCAACGACAGAAACGATACCGGGAAAGAAGGTCGTCAAGCACCTCGGCTTAGTGCGGGGCAACACGATCCGCGCGCGGCACGTCGGCAGGGACATCATCGCGGGACTGCGCAACCTCGTCGGCGGCGAGATCGTCGAGTACACGAAGCTGCTGGCCGAGTCGCGAGAGCAGGCCCTCGACCGGATGATCGCAGAGGCGAACACGCTTGGCGCCAATGCGGTCGTCGGGCTGCGATTCTCGACCGCGGAGATCGAGAGCCACGCCGCCGAGATTCTCGCCTACGGCACCGCCGTGGTCGTCGAATAGCGTTCCTGCCTTGTTCTCTACGGAAAGGAGCAGTGAATTCGATGCGGAGAATCATCGTGGTGATTGTGCTGTCGTGCACCATGCCGGCGATATTGGTGGGTGCATCCTCGGACAACACGAAGGCGGCGTCGCTTGCGGGCCCATGGCTCGGGACCTTGAAGGCGCCGCCATCCACGGAGCTGCGGGTCGTGTTCAACCTCACCGCCAACCGGGACGGCTCGCTGTCCGGCACGCTGGACAGTCCCGACCAGGGGGCAACCGGTATCCCCATCACCCGGGTCAGATTCGAGGACGGACGGCTCCACGTTGGGGTGGAGAGTGTTCGCGGTAGCTACGACGGGGCGCTGAATGCCGACGGCTCCGAGATGCACGGGCAATGGACGCAGAGCGGCATCTCGCTGGCATTGGTGATGAAGCGAGTGAATGAGGCGCCGAAGGTGGAGCGGCCGCAAGAGCCGAAGAAGCCATACCCCTATATCGGTGAGGAAGTGACGTATCAGAATACGGGGGATGCTTTCACGCTGGCTGGGACGCTAACCATGCCGCGCACCGGCGGTCCGTTTCCGGCCGTCATCCTCATCAGCGGCTCGGGCCCGCATGACCGCGATGGGGGCATGTTTGGGCACCGGCCGTTCCTTGTCCTGGCGGATTACCTGACCCGTCAGGGACTCGCCGTGCTTCGCGTGGACGACCGTGGCGTGGGCGGCTCCAAGGGCGATGTCTCCCAGGCGACCAGCGACGACTTCGCACGGGACGTTCTGGCGGGCGTCGAATACCTCAAGACTCGCAAGGAGATCGATCCAATGCGGATCGGCCTGATCGGTCACAGCGAGGGGGGCACCATCGCTCCCATCGCGGCGGCCCAATCGAGCGACGTGGCCTTCATCGTCCTGATGGCCGGCACCGGCGTGACCGGCGATGTGATCGTCGAAGGACAGATCGCAAATCTGCTGAAGACTGCCGACACCGACCGGGCCCAGATCGATGACGCGATTGCGAGCCAGCGACGCGTCTGGGAGATCGTCAAGAACGAAACGGATCCCAACCAGGCCAAGGTGAAGATTCGTGCGATCCTGACGGAAGTCATGGCCAAGCTCAGCGAGCCGCAGAAAGAGGCCCTGGCAGACTCGTATGGCCTGATCGATGCGCAGGTGCAGACGGTGACCTCCAAGTGGTTCCGCTTCTTTATCACTCATGACCCCAAAGAAGCGCTCCGAAAGGTCAAATGCCCGGTCCTGGCGATCAACGGCGACCTCGACATGCAGGTCCCGGCCAAGCTGAACCTGTCGGCCATCGAGCAGGCCCTGCGAGAGGGGAAGAACCCCGACTTCACCGCCAAGGAGTTGCCTGGGTTGAACCACCTGTTCCAGACGGCTAAGACCGGAGGAATCGATGAGTACGCCCGGATCGAGGAGACGATATCGCCGGTGGCTCTGGAAACCATCGCCAAGTGGATCGAGAGTCACACGCGGTAGACAGCGGATTCAGAGCATCAGCAGGCTGAGAGCCATGACGAGCATGCCGAGCACGATGCCGCTGATGACCAAGTGGCCGTGGCCGTAGCGGTGAGCCATGGGCAGCAGCTCGTCGAGGGAGATGTAGATCATGATGCCCGCCACGAAGGCCAGAATGCCGGCCAGCAGGCCGGGTGTCAGGAACGGCATCAGCACCAGATAGCCGAGCAGTGCCCCGACGGGCTCCGCCACGCCGGAGAGGAAAGAGTACGAGAACGCCTTGTTCTTGCTTCTCGTCGCGAAGAAGATCGGCACCGATACGGCGATTCCCTCGGGGATGTTGTGGATCGCGATGGCGATCGCGATGAAGGTCCCCAGACGCGCGTCGCTCAGCGCGGAGGCGAACGTGGCCAGGCCCTCGGGCAGGTTGTGAATCCCGATGGCCACCGCCGTCATCACCCCCATCCGCATCAGTTGGCGGTCGTCATGCTGGGTTGCCCCAGGCTCGTCCAGCCCCTCGAGATTATGCGGGTTCTCCGGCTCCGGCACGAGCAGGTCAACGATCCCGATGAATGCGATGCCGAGGAAGAAGGCCAGCACGCCCCCGGCTTGGCCGATCATCGCGGAGGCCTTCGGCAGAAGCTCCATGAACGAGACGTAGATCATGACGCCGGCCGACAGGCCCAGGGAGAAGGAAAGATAAACGATCTTCGGCCGCCGGATAAAATAGGCGATGGCACTGCCGATCCCGGTGGACAGCCCCGCCAGTATCGTCAGTCCCAGCGCCACACCCACATTCTGCGATCCGTCCATGTCGCGTCCTACGTAAACCACCACACGGGGTGCGTTGCGAATCCAGTGGTTCGCCTTCTGCCCGAAGTCCTACACGCACCATGTTGATCCTTTCATCACGGGCGGTCATCGTTTAGGATAGTCTCACGTCGTCACTTGAACAAGAGTGTGTTGCCGACAAGTCACGGAGTGAGCCAATGACAGGTATGTTTCGGATCGTCGGTGTTGCTCTGATTGTGGCGGGCCTGTCCGCCGGATTGCCGGCTGGGACGAGTGAATCCGCGGATCGTGCTACGTTCTTCGTGGCGCCTGATGGCAGCGACACATGGTCCGGGCGGCTGGCTCAGGCCAACGGCGACCGCACAGATGGGCCGTTGGCGACGCTGGAGGCGGCGTGTCGGGCCGCGCGCAAGATGGGGACGAAGCAGACGCGGACCATCGTTGTCCAAGAGGGGCGGTACTTTCTCAATGAGCCGCTGGTGCTTACGGAGGAGGACAACGGTCTGCGGATCGTCGGCAAGACGGGTGGGAAGACTTGCCTGTATGGCGGCAGGAAGGTAGGGGGATGGGAGAAGGACGGCGACAGGTCTTATTCGGCCGAGCTGCCGGGTGTTGCGGACGGCAAGTGGGACTTCCGTGCCCTCAGTGTCAATGGGCGGTTCTGCCCTCGGGCACGCGTCCCGAAACAAGGCTATTTCGAGCACCTGAGCCAGTTCGATGTCCCGTGGATGAGCACGACCGGCGGCGGCTGGAAACGCAGTACCCGTTCACGGGAAGCTGCGAAAAAATCTTTTTGAAGCGGTGATTTTGGAGTAGCGCGAATCTGGGTAAGACGGTATATCCTCGTCTATGGTAGACAAGGATGTCACGATATCCCAGTTAGTTT
>Ga0315274_10003419_pt1 | contig 23623 bp, 17 predicted proteins | sample YL17G02_20_MG_FD_203700 | JGI IMG/M metagenome (GOLD analysis project Ga0315274, IMG submission 203700) | Sediment microbial communities from Yellowstone Lake, YNP, Wyoming, USA - YL17G02_20 | ecosystem: Environmental > Aquatic > Freshwater > Lake > Sediment | place: USA: Wyoming | collected...
CTTGGTTGGTTTGGTTGGTGCTGAAGGCCGACTCACCGGGAGCTTCGCGGAGCGAAGTGAACGGTCATTTATTCGACTTCGGCTTGATTCTCGATGTATTGCTTTAATACAGATAAGGGAGCACCACCGACGGTGAGTAAGCAGTAGGTGCGGCTCCAAAAAATAGGTTTCCAGAAGTATTTCCCGACGTGCGTAGCAAACTCCTTTCGTACGACTAGCCTGAGCGAAAGCGAAGGATCGCGACGATTACACATCGGACGGCCGACCGGGAATCTCATCGGATAGGTCGCGGAGTTCGGGATGGACTGCGTAGACAAGCGCGTCCTTTTTAGCACGATTCAGACCTTTCAGCCTGCGCTCTCGCTCCCGGGCAGCTCCCATATCCGGTAGTTCTTCAAAATAGATAAGCCTGTGGACATTGTACTTGGCCTCGCTCGTACCGATGCTCGAAGAGCATGCAAATTTATTCGGCAGCGGCGCACTGAAATCTGCGGGCGCGGACAAGGGTTATTGGACGGCCAACAATCTGCGTGCATTCACCAAGCGAGGCATTCAGGAGTGCGGCTTGCAGTGCCCTGGCAATGTCAAACGCCGAAAGGGTCTGCCGTCCAAAAGTTCAAGAGCGCCTCCGCCATCGCCGGGCCGGAATCGAGGCGTTGATTGGTCACACGAAACTGGGAGGTCACTTCGGCAAAAGTCGAATGAAGAGCGATGCGGCGACTTTAGCCGCCGGGTACGCGTCTGTGCTCGGCTTCAATTTGCGGCAAATTCCTCGGTATCAGAAGCAAAGGCTGAGCGGGGCAAAGGCGAAGGTGGCTTAAGGGTGAGCAACATTACAGGATACGCGACACTACGGTGTCACTATGCCAGAAGTACGCTATGGGCCGTGCATCGCGATCCTTCGCTATCGCTCAGGATAGTCGCTGGCGCTTTTCGCGCCAGCGACTAATTATTACGATCAAGCCAAGGATCTGACCCATCTTCAGGCTTCGGAAATCAGGCCACGGGAATCAGTAATCCCACGAAAATTTAACCCCTAAGAAGCAATCCCTTACTGCCGCTGCGCTCGGTGACTCCGCGATGCAAGTTGAGACTAGTTCCTGCACTGACGCCTGCGTCAAACGAGCTCTTGTCGCCGCGTAGGCCGCCACTGCGGCGGTTACTTAAGCGTGGATAGCGTTGTCCAACGAATTCGGCAAGCTCCTGATCCCCTTGGCGTATAAGCGCACGTTCGGCACTTGCACTCAGTTTGGTTTCGCCACTTTCCGTTGGCTGTTGTGCTGCAGCTGCCGTCAATTTATCGCTAAACCCCGACAAGACACCCAGCATATAAGAGCGCCGAGCATTTGCTGGCTTACGAGTGCGGCGTTGATAATCCGTCCAAAGCGAACGCAGTTGATTGCGGAGAAAGTGGTAAACGTATTCCGCCATCAACACATTTTCGTGTGTGCCGAGCAGTTCTACAGCTTTATAGCTGCAAGCGTCTTGCGCATCGAATTGATCGAGATAAATCGCGCGAACGAAGAAATGCCGCGTCAAGACGCTGAAGATCATCGATTCTTCTGAGCTGATGCGCTTAAGTTTTTGGTTGATGATGCAGTACACATAAGTTGCCTGACGTTTGTCGCGTAGACTTTCGAGATTATACTGTGCGTAGAGCTGCCGCACCCGTTGCATAGCGAGGGCTGCTTCATGCTCGTTATTTGATCCCGCTAGAGCGAGTAATTTTTCCACACGCTTGAGTAATTTTTCTTCCTCAATACTTAGGCTGCGATCTCGCCAATTGGGAATACTTTCAGGTAATGCCCCGCTGGCACTCCGCGCCCACTCAGCCACTCGCAGCATGTCACAGGCTCGCTGAAATGCTGCTCCGTGTGGAAGGCCTCCCCCTCCTCCAAGCAGCTCATCGGCTATTTGATGCGCCATTTCGTGCTTGAGGATCTCGATGACGATATCCCAAGAGTGCTGCTCAATCAGGCGTCGACTTATCGTTAGCTTGCGGGTGGTGGCCTGCCACTGCCCCCAAGAGCTAGTCAGCTCCTCGATGCAGATAACAGGCGTACCCATACGTACACCAAAGTAGAGGCGTACGTTTTCGTGTTCTTTATAAAGTTGTTCTGTCCAGGCGCGCAGAAGGTCGCGCCGGACATCGTCATGATTCATCATAATAGTCGCTGTAAAATGCTAGTACTGCTTGATTCGCTCTTCCACGTGTTCGTGGCTGCCCATGATGCTGTAACCGCAGTCTACATGCAAGATCTCGCCAGTGGTGCCGGACGACATGTCGCTGAGTAGGAAGCCGCAGGTCTTGCCCACGTCTTCTTGCGTGATATTTCGCAGCAATGGGGCGCCTTTAGCATGGGAGTTAAGCATGCGTGAGAAATCGCCCACAGCCGAGGCGGCCAGCGTCTTCATCGGGCCAGCACTGAGTGCGTTAACGCGAATATTACGTGGACCAAGATCGAACGCCAAGTAGCGAGTCGCCATTTCAAGCGCGGCCTTGCAGACGCCCATCATGTTGTAGCCATCGATCACTCGCTCGCCACCAAAGTACGACATAGTGACCATGGCGCCGCCATTATTCATAACTTTTGCGGCGGCGCGGGCGACAGCGATGAAGCTGTAGACGCTAATGTCCATGCCTAGTTTAAATCCTTCGCGTGACGATTCGAGCGTCGGGCAACGGAGGTCTTCTAGGGGAGCGAAGGCAATCGAATGGAGGACAAAATCGATCTTGCCGAAGGATTCGCCGACCTCTCCGTAGAAGCGAGTGATGTCATCATCGATGGATACATCACAGGGCTTGATGAAGGTAATGCCCAGAGGTTCTGCGACGCGCTGAATCCGCTTGGCCATGCGGTCGCGTCCGTCTTTGTCGGGAAGATGGCTGAAGCCAATCTGTGCACCCTCAGAGATCAGGTATTTGGCAACACCCGTGGCTAACGAATATTCGTTCACCACGCCCATGATGATGCCTTTTTTGCCTGTGAAGAGACCCATAGTTCATCCCCTAGACTGCTCGGAATGTTTGGAGTTACGAACGTCGTAAGATACAGTAGTCGGCCTGAGTGTCTCCAGTAAAAAGGTGAGAGGTAGGTATCCCATGGAGTGGACAATTTGGGTAGCAATCGGGGCAATATCCGCAGCTTTATCAGTGGCTTGTGGGGCATTTGGGGCGCATGCACTGCGCGCTAATTTAACCCCAGAGAACCTCGCGGTATTTGAGACCGCAGCCCGTTATCAGATGTATCATGCCCTCGCTCTGATTGCCGTCGGACTGTTGAGCGTGAAAGTGGACAGTGTAGCCGTGCGGATCGCTGGGATTGCATTCACCAGCGGCAGTGTCCTTTTTTCGGGTAGCCTCTATGCGCTAGTACTCAGCAACATACGCGCTTTAGGAATGATTACGCCAATCGGCGGTCTAGGCTTTATTGTTGGCTGGTGTGCACTCGCAGTCGCTGCTTTAAAGCATTAAAGTGCAATCCGTTCACCTTGGCGAGAAGTCGGGTGATAAGCTGCAGTAGGCCCGAATCGAGAAAAAGACGCATAAAGGCCAGCGGCGCAGCCGCGGTGAGCGCAAGTGCGGCTAAAGTCATTGCCATCACTGTCCATTGCCCCTTCAGATACTCATCAAAATGAGCGGCCAGTATGTTGCCAAATGATGCCGTAGGCTCTTGGATGCCAAATCCTAGGTAGCTGAGTGAGGCTTCGATGGCCACAGCGACGCGTAGATTGAGTCCGAGCGCTAACAGTAGCTCGGGAGTCCAGGCAGAGCTGATACCGTAGCGCCAAACACGGTCGCCGGTTCGTCCCCCCAGCGCCTCATGGGCGGACCAAAATGCTAGATTTGTGCTCTGTCGCGCTAGATCCTTAATGTGTAAAAAAGCGCGCGCAGTAAAAATCACGCTGAGTGCCAAGATCACCGAAAAAAGGCCTGCTTCCTCGAACCATGCGGCCCAGGCAAAGGTCGTCACGGTCATCGGGACGCTGGCGGCTGCAACGGCAAGCATGCCGAAGGCATTAAATAAATATCTTGAATACCGGGAGCTAGCCGTAGCAAGAGCCACTTGCGCCATGATTAGTCCAGCCGTTGAAGCCATAATAACGCTGCACCATAGCGGTAGCACTGCCTGAGCTAAGGCCTGCGACAGCCGGACCAGCAGATCGCGGCCGAGATTGTCCGTTCCTAATGGATGTTGCCAACTAGAGGCGCTGTGCATGTGAGCGAGATCGACTTTAACACTGAAAAAATTGGCCCACGGCGGCAATGCCAGCATGAGAACAATGATGACCACAATCACATCAGTAGCGAGGTAGCGTTTACGTCTAGGCATAGGACTCTAGTCTCCGTCCAAGCCAACTATTGCCCCAGGCGGTAACTGCCACACTTAGAGCATAGAGTAGGATGAGTAGTCCAATAGTAGCGAGCAGGCCCATGTGATCACGGGCCCTCGCCATGTGCCAGGCACTGAGCCCCAATCCAGGGGCGTTAAATACAGCTTCAACTATGATTAGCTCACCGTAAAGCCAGGGGAGGCACTGAGCCCAAGCAGTGACAAAGCCCTTTAGTAGGACAATCCGTCGGACAGCTTTGTTTTTGTCGTGGCCATAGGCAACTGCAGCAAGGGCAAAGGGCTGGCGTTGCCAGTAGTCGTGCTCCAGCCTAAGTTGCCGCATCAGGGCTCCTGCCAAGCCGCTGACAATGAACAACACAGCCGCCGGCGCTAATGCAGCTGTGCAAAGCTCTGTCGCAGTGGCAAAGATCTCGATAGGAAAAAGCAGGTTAATTCCAGCGTAGCGGAATGCGATGAGCAGAGTTACCGGAGCCACCACCAAGGCTGGGATGATGACGCCGCGTCCTAAGCCATCAATCGATTCGCTAGGTGCCTGTTGTGAGCGACATAAGTAGCCAAAGACTGCTGCTGTCCAGCACAAGGCCAACAAGAGGCACCAAGCCAAGATCAGGATGGTTGTTTCACACGGTTTAAGCATGTCTCAAGTATCGCATTGGATTTCACTCCTGCCAATGCTGGCTAAGCCTCCAAGACTAAGTCGCGGGTGCGTTGCATCATTAATTACCGCGAGAAACTCAGCACCGTATGCCCGCATGCGGACGTGGCCGAAGCCGCGTATGCGCACCAGTGATTCCTCATCACTAGGGCTTTGCTCGCAAAGTGCCAATAATGCCTGGTTAGCCAGTACTTGATAGGCAGGCACGCGACCGTCCCTGGCAAGTCGCAACCTAAGTACACACAACCTTCGGTATAACTCTCTCGCTGCGTGCGGTAGAGCGGCGAGGCGATCAGCCTCCTCAAACTTAAGATCTAGTTTACGATGATAAGCAAATGCCAAGTCGTCCATTTCAGTCTCTCCCACTTATGTGACTGCGGCATCCTAGCCATTGGTCAAGCCAAAGGGAAAAGACATGCTCGGACTTGTAGCCTAAGCTGTAGCTGTACCAGCGAACACTTGCACCGCCTTGACGGCCCGTTGCCAGCCAGCAATTTGACGGGAAATAGAGGCTTTCTCAGCGGCACTCGTCGCAGGTGAGAAAATATGTTCCGTCCGACGTACGCGACGCAGTTGATCGAGATTGGCGTAAAGTCCAATACCGAGTCCGGCAAATAGCGCAGCGCCAAACGCGGTGGTCTCAAGATTTACTGGCCTATCCACACGGATGCCGGAGTAATCTGCTTGGACTTGCATCAGTAGGCTGTTAGCTGAGGCACCGCCATCTACACGCAGCACTTGCAGCGGAGAGCCAAGATCGCGGGCGATAGCTTCCGTCAGCTCGCGCACTTGAAAGGCGATGCCCTCAAGGACTGCGCGTACCATTTGCGCCTGACTAGTGCCGCGAGTGAGTCCAAAAAAAGCTCCCTGCGCCTTAGGGTCCCAGTAGGGAGCTCCCAACCCCGCTAAAGCTGGTACAAAGTACACTTCCGGCGCTGCCGTGGCTGTGCTTGCGAGCGCTTCCGTATCGCCAGCGCTACGGATGATGCGCATCTGGTCACGTAAAAACTGGACTGCGGCCCCAGCGATAAAAGCGGAGCCCTCGAAGGCATAGGTTAATTTACCAGCTAGGGACCATGCGACAGTAGTCAGCATGCCTGCTTTGGAAACCAAGGGCTGGTCTCCTAAGTTCGCCAACAAAAAAGCACCAGTTCCGTACGTGCATTTGGCTTCGCCCACGTCAAAACAAGTTTGGCCGGCAAGTGCTGCTTGCTGGTCGCCCAGAACGCCGCTGATCGGGATTCCGTCAGGGAGAAAGCTGAGTCCTTTTGTTTTCCCGAAAATACCAGCACTATCGAGTACTTCTGGTAGAATGTCGCGGTTCGGGATGGATAGGGATTCGAGTAATTCGGCGTCCCACTGCCCAGTATGAATATTGAAGGCCAGTGTCCGGGAGGCGTTGCTCGCTTCGGTGACGAACGCCTCGGAGCCCGTCAGTCGCGCCATCAGGTAAGTGTCTATCGTGCCCAGCACTGCTGTTCCTTGCCGTAATTGGGCGGCAAGGTCGGAGCGGTTTTCCATGAGCCAAGTAATTTTGGTGCCACTAAAATAAGGGTCTAGGACCAGGCCCGTTTTGGCTCTAATCGTTGCCTCGAGGCCGTCAGCTTTGAGGCGGTTGCAGATCTCGGCACTCCGCTTGCACTGCCAGACAATGGCGCGGGTTAAGGGCTTGCCGGTCTTGCGTTCAAAAACGCACAGGGTCTCGCGCTGATTGGTTAAGCCAATGGCAATAATCTGCTTTGGCTCGAAGCCTTTATGCGCAGCTGCTGCCTGTGCCACAGCTTGTGCAGCCGCTTGCGCCACGGAACTCCAGATGCCATCGAGATCGTGCTCGACCCATCCGGTCTGCGGATAGTGCTGAGTGAAGTCAATCGTCTGCTTGCCGACGATGGCGGTGGCATCCGGCGTCGTCACATCGACCACGAGTACTGTAGTTCCCGTCGTACCTTGGTCGATTGCCAAAATGAACTGAGCCATCTGGATGCACTCCCACCAGTCGTTGAAGACGCTTACTTGATTCCGGCATACACCCTGTGAACATCGCCCATGTCATCGATGTTACCGAGGAAATCTTCCACTTCCTTGCGAGCGTCTGGGGCCAACTCGACAAAGCTTTTGGCGCGGTAACTCAACTCTGATTTGGAGACGGACCAGCCGCCTTCCGTGAGAGCCTTGTTGACTAGATCGAGATCGGTTGGTTCGGTGTAGAAGCGGGCTCCCACGTGGCCGTTCTCTACCTCGGATTCTTCCAGAGCTTCGACGTCTTGGGCGCCGGCCTCAATGGCGGCTGCTTCGCTATCGATACCAGCTGTTGGGTTCGATGCTTCGATCACACCGACACGGTCAAACATCCAGGCAACTGAGCCGATGGCACCGAGTTGGCCCTCTTTGCGAAAGCAGACGCGGATTTCGGAAGCCGTGCGGTTCTTGTTATCCGTCAAGCACTCAACAATGAGCGGCACCTTGTGTGGGGCAAATCCCTCATAGGTGACTAACTCGTAATGTACGTCGTCACCGGTCAGGCCGGCGCCCTTCTTGATGGCGCGATCGATGGTATCGCGAGGCACCGAAGCTTTGCGGGCAGCCTCGATAGCTGCGCGAAGGCGAGCATTATTCTCTGGGCTAGGGTCGCCTAAGCGGGCCGCAACCGAGATTTCTTTCGCTAACTTACCAAATACGAGACCACGCCTTGCCGCAGAATCTTGTTTTCCCGCGTGTTTCCATTGCGCTCCGATGACGAACCCTCCTTAAGCACTTAGGCGCCATGGCTGAAATTGTTAAGCCACGTCCCCGACCTAGTGAGCCTAGACATTACTCATGCGGGCCTAGCGCAATCAACTAGAAATATCATGGCATGGCGGTGCCGGCAAACGGCACCGCCACGGAGGTTTTAGTGGCTTACCTTACGTAGGCTGTAGTCTTGCTTGGTTCCCTCGCCACAAACTTTCCCGACGGTTGCGGTTTCGTCGGCGCACAATGTCTCGCTTGTGCCCAAATGGAGAGTGCGGGTCCCATCGTCACGCTGTTTACTGATACGTACCTCCTCAACACTGACACTTGGACCCTTATCGCCATCCAAGTGGCGCAGCTGGGTAAATCGCAAGCCGCCGCCCGGTAACCGCGTCAGCGAGTAAGGCTGTGCACCCGGAGTGAATGGGGAGGCGTCTGGTAGGAGAAAACAGAGGCCGCCCGAACGCAGCACGCTAAGGCCGGATTCGCGCGCAAAACCACCGCCACTGATCTTCCAACTGCCGGTAAGCACTACATTGCCTTGCCCTTGAGCGAAGCTCATATTGATGCCTGTGCCGTCGCCTCCTTGCCCTTGCCAGTCACCAACTAAAGCGCCCAGATCCTCATCCAATGTTGCGGCAAAACTTTGGCCTCCAAACAACCATAGGGGAAGTCCTACCAACCACCAAAAGCTCTTGTTTAATTTCATCGTTGTTTCCTCTCACTTAACCAATGTTCAGCAAACTGCGGTTGTCCCCATGACTCCCGCCAACAGCAACCTAGCCGAGCCGCAGCGGCCGCGTCGAAGGACATGGCGCATGTCGGTGGCCGACCTGGCTGTGCTTTTGCTAGCACCCCGCTCAAGCTAGCGTTACTATTCGGACATCAGAGCTGTGTACGAGTATGGAGGCATCATGTTCCCTGACCCCCCTGCCACAAGTTCCAAAGCTATAAGCAGCTTTCTGAAGGAGGATCGCTCATTTCCGCCACCGGCCGCTTTTCAAGCTCGTGCCGCCATCAACAGCGTCAGTGAGTACGAGCGACTGTGGAATTACGCTGCAGAGCAGCCAGAGCGTTTTTGGGCGGAGCAGGCCGAGAGCCTACTTAGTTGGACGCGGCGCTGGGACCGGGTGCTTGATTGGCAGATTCCGCATGCCAAGTGGTTTGTCGGTGCCAAATTAAATGTCAGTTACAACTGCGTCGACCGTCACCTCACAACTTGGCGGAAGAATAAAGCGGCGATTATTTGGGAAGGAGAGGCCGGTGAAAATCGCGTCCTTACCTATAATGATCTGCACCGGGAAGTATGCCGCTGCGCCAATACACTCAAAGCCCTCGGCATTAAGAAATGTGACCGTGTCACGATTTATATGCCACTAGTTCCCGAGTTGGCCATTGCCATGCTCGCTTGCGCCCGGATTGGGGCCACACATAATGTGGTATTTGGCGGTTTCAGTGCGGAAGCCATTGCCGATCGCAACAACGATGCCCAGGCCCGCTTAGTGATCACTGCTGACGGCGGTTGGCGCCGTGGCGGTCTAGTGCCACTCAAGCACAATGTCGATGCAGCGTTGCTCAAGTCACCAACCGTTGAGAAGGTGCTTGTGCTTCGGCGCACTGGTCAAGAAGTCACCATGCAAGAAGGTCGTGATGTGTGGTGGCACGACACAGTCGACAAAGCTAGTTTAGATTGCCCGGCTGAGCCCCTGGACAGTGAGCACCCATTATTTCTGCTCTATACAAGCGGCAGTACCGGTAAGCCCAAGGGTATTTTGCACACGACTGCCGGCTATCTGCTACACGCGACATTAACCAGTAAACTCGTCTTTGACCTGAAAGATGACGACACCTATTGGTGCACCGCCGACGTGGGCTGGGTTACCGGACATTCGTACGTTGTGTACGGACCTCTGGCTAATGGGGCCACCACGTTGATGTACGAAGGGGCGCCGAATCATCCCGATTGGGGGCGATTCTGGCAAATCGTTGAGCGTCATCGCGTCAATATTCTTTATACGGCGCCGACGGCTATTCGTGCCATTGCCCGGCAGGGTAGTGACATACCAGCACGTTATGATCTGACATCACTGCGCCTACTTGGCACGGTCGGCGAGCCGATCAACCCCGAAACCTGGATGTGGTACCGAGATGTCATCGGGGGTGGTCGATGCCCTATAGTCGACACTTGGTGGCAGACAGAAACCGGCGGCATCATGATTGCTCCCTTACCAGGAGCCACTCCCACTATTCCTGGATCAGCGACTCGGCCCTTCTTCGGCATAGTGCCGGACATTGTCGATATGGACGGTAAGAGTGTGGAAGCCGACCAGGGCGGCTTTCTTGTCATCAAGAAACCATGGCCCGGCATGCTCCGCACCATTTGGGGCGATGACGAGCGTTTCAAGACGCAGTATTGGAGCCAAATACCTGGTGTTTACTTCACCGGTGACGGAGCCCGCCGCGATCAAAATGGTTATTACTGGATCATGGGGCGCATTGACGATGTGCTGAATGTGTCCGGTCATAGACTCAGTACGATGGAGATCGAAAGTGCCTTAGTCAGCCACCCTGCCGTAGCTGAGGCGGCCGTAGTCGGTGCGCCCCATGATTTGAAAGGGGAAAGCATCCACGCATTTGTCACGCTCGAAGCGTCCATCAGTTCGTCGTCGGAATTGAAATCTATCTTAGCCGTGCACGTTGTGGCGCAGATTGGTGCGCTTGCTCGTCCAGAATCCATCTACTTTACGGAAGCCCTGCCCAAAACCCGCTCAGGCAAAATTATGCGCCGCCTACTACGCGACATAGCGGCTGGTCGTGAAAGCTGCGGTGATACGACTACGTTAGAGGACTACAGTGTCCTTGCTAAGTTGCGAGACAGCGAGGAAACCTAATCGCCGGAAGTCTAAAAGGAGCATCCATGACTACTAGAACTTACACAAATACCGCTGATGTCGCCGTTGAAGCGTCGCATCATCCTCACTTTGAGCGTTCTGTATTGACACCTGAGGCTCGGCGCTTTCTGTACGCTCTGCATCAGGAGTTTAACGATCACCGTCTCGCCCTGCTCGAGCGTAGGCGCCAGCGTCAGCTGGCGTTGCGGCACGGCCGAGCCCTGGATTTTTTGCCTGAGACTGAGCATATTCGCAAGGCAACCTGGCAAGTCGCTCCTACACCTAAAGATCTGCTAGATCGCCGCGTTGAGATCACTGGCCCAGCCGAGGCAAAGATGATGATCAATGCGTTAAATTCGCAAGCCAAGACGTTTATGTGCGACTTCGAGGACTCATTGTCGCCTACCTGGTCGAATGTGATGCAGGGCCAAATCAATGTGCAGCAAGCCGTTCGTCACAAGCTCACCTTCACCAACGAAGTTGGGAAGGAATACAAACTCAATGACAAGATCGCTACGCTGCTGATTCGTCCGCGGGGATGGCACCTGCCGGAGAAGCATCTGACCGTGGACGGTACGCCGCTTTCGGGAAGTTTAGTCGATTTCGGTTTGGCTTTTTTCCATAATGCCAAGGAGCAATTAGCGCGAGGAACTGGCCCTTATTTTTACCTGCCAAAAATGGAGAGCCATCTTGAGGCTCGGCTGTGGAATCAGGTCTTTCTGTTCGCCCAAGATTATATCGGCATACCGAGAGGCAGCGTCAAAGTGACGGTGTTGATCGAGACTATCACAGCGGCGTTTGAGATGGATGAGATTCTCTATGAACTTAAGGACCACATCACCGGACTAAATGCCGGTCGCTGGGACTATATTTTCAGTATTATTAAAAAGTTTAGTCATGACAAGGCCCGGCAGCTGCCCGATCGGGCACAGGTCACGATGGCAGTGCCCTTTATGCGATCTTATTGTGATCTTTTAGTTAAGACCTGCCACCACAGAGGAGCGCATGCCATGGGCGGGATGGCGGCATTTATTCCGAGTCGCAAAGATCCGGAGGTCAATAAGGCCGCCTTAGCGAAGGTAAAAGAAGATAAAGACCGCGAAGCTGCGGCTGGCTTTGATGGCACTTGGATCGCCCATCCCGATTTGGCCGACGTGGCAAATACTGCTTTTAATTTAGTACTGGGCGAGCAGCCTAATCAGCGTGAGAAGCTGCGCCAGGATGTTCATGTGGCAGCCGCTGAGTTGACCACTTTGACGGTACCAGGTGGTAAGATTTCCGCCGGTGGCGTTTCCAACAACATTAACGTTGCGCTCCAATATATAGAACAATGGCTGCGAGGCAACGGCGCTGTTGCTTTGCATAATTTGATGGAGGACGCAGCCACTGCCGAAATTGCTCGTGCACAATTGTGGCAATGGGTGCACCACGGTTGTATGCTAGAGGATGGGCGGAGACTCAACACGGATCTGTTTCGTAAGTTGCGTGATACTGAATTATCAAAAGTCGGGGCCGCCGAGCACGAACGTGCTGCTGAAATCCTCGATGGCTTAGTACTCGATCCAGAATTTGCGGAATTTTTGACGCTGCCAGCGTACGCTGAGTTGACACCATAAACCTTGAGCATGAGGACTTAAGTTATGAAACCGGACAAGAAAGCTGCCGAAAAAGCGCTCGCACAGGACTGGTCTACTAACCCTCGTTGGCAGGGTGTTAAGCGCCCTTACAGCGCGGAAGAGGTGTTAAAGCTGCGCCCATCGCTCGACATCGAGTACAGTCTTGCTAAGCACGGTGCTCACCGTTTTTGGCAGCAGCTTGAGTCTAATAACTACGTCAATGCACTGGGTGCTATGACTGGCGCCCAGGCCGTGCAAATGGTCAAGGCTGGACTCAAAGCCATCTATATGAGTGGCTGGCAAGTAGCCGCGGACGCCAATCTCTCGGGTCAAACATATCCAGACCAAAGTCTGTACCCATCAAATAGCGTTCCTGCGCTAGTGCGTCGTATCAATGCAGCGTTGTCGCGCGCAGATTTAATCGAGCAAGGCGAGGGTAAATCTTCGGTAGAAGATTGGTATGCCCCAATACTTGCCGATGCCGAAGCTGGTTTCGGTGGCCCGCTCCATGCCTTCGAATTAATGAAGGGAATGATCGAGGCGGGTGCTGCCGCTGTCCACTTTGAGGATCAGCTAGCATCTGAGAAAAAGTGCGGCCACCTTGGGGGTAAGGTCTTGGTACCTACCTCACAGTTTATTCGTACTTTGACGGCAGCACGTTTAGCAGCCGACGTATGCAATGTACCTACTTGCATTGTGGCCCGGACTGATGCGCTGGGCGCGACGTTGTTAACCTCAGATATTGACTCCTACGACAAGCAATTCACAACTGGTGAACGCACCAGCGAGGGTTACTTCCGTGTTAAAGCTGGTCTGGATTCGGCGATCGCCAGATCGCTGGCCTATGCACCGTATGCAGATCTGCTTTGGTTTGAAACCTCTGTCCCCGATATCGAAGAGGCAAAGGTGTTCAGCAAGGCTATTCATGAAAAATTTCCAGGCAAATATCTCGCCTACAACTGCTCGCCATCGTTCAACTGGGAGAAGAAGTTGAGCGCCAAGCAAATTGCTAGCTTCCAGACTGACCTCGGCGAGCTGGGCTACAAGTTCCAATTCATTACGCTGGCGGGTTGGCACTCCGTGAATTATCACATGTATGATCTTGCCCAAGGTTATAAAGATAAAGGCATGACGGCCTTCGTTGATCTTCAGTCTCGTGAGTTCAAAAAAGAAGCTGAAGGTTATACCGCAACTAAGCATCAGCGCGAGGTGGGCACTGGCTACTTTGATAAGATCCTTATGACTGTCACAGGCGGTAAGGCAGCGACTGCTGCCTATGCGGGATCCACTGAGGAAGAGCAGTTCCATAAATAATCGAATCACTGGGTGCCTGGCCTAAAAAGGGCGAGGCACAATAAGTGACAAATGTCGAAAATCTAGGTCATCGTTAGAAGCCGTCTGACGATGACTTTTTTTTATGCTGCTGATTTTGTTGTTTCAGAAGTCTCACCAATTTCCATCAATGCGGCATCTTCTTTGCAAAAATAGGACAGTAGAGCTGGCAGCACTAAGGTTTGTATGATCGTTGCAACACAGGCTAGGAGCGCTGACCAAAAGCCTAGGGCTCCAATCGTTCTCAGGCCGCTAAATACCAGTGAGCCCATTGCCAGAGCACAAATTAAAGTCAGAGATATAACCTCTGGGATACTTTCGATACATGCCCGCCGTAGCTTGGTAAAGGGTGTATCGCCATGGCTGAGGCCGCTTTGCTGATAGCGAATGAAAAAGGGAATGCCTATGAGGCCGCCAATAATCACACCAAGACCAGATAAGGGAGCCATGCACACGTCTATCGGCTTGCCGACGAGCCCAATGATGCCGAACACAGCGCCCAGAGCTACTACCGTCGAAAATACACAGGTTAGGGCTACCAATAGGCTTCGTGAGACCAGTGCGAGGAGTAGTGCCAACGTAATAAATGCCACGCCAAAGCTCGACCACATACTTTCGAATACAAGTTTGTCGAGTCTTACGCAGATTGCCCCGAATCCAGCAATTGTAGCCGTTAACTGATCACCGAGGATATTCGGCAGGGTGTTTTCGACGTAAGCCGCGATGGCCGAGGGTGAGGACCAACTACCTAAATGCCTGGAGAGCAAAACCCGTGCCGACTGTTTGTCGATGGTCAGCAACTTGCCTAGTACTTTCCCATCGGATAGCTCGAGTAAGTCCGTGTAATTCGAGAAATCCGCGTCAGTTTGGGGCATTCCGTCGCCATTTTCAGCGCCAGGGGTAAACGCTCGATGTAACTCTTTATAATAATCAGCAATAGACAAGGATCCGCTAAAGTCTCTTGGGAACTCTTTCACCATCGAATTCTGGACATCTTTCAGTTTATTCACAGGATCTTTGACCGAGAAATTTGCCGCACCGTTCTTTGCTTTCACAAGGATATCGATCGTCAGTGGCCCGCCGGCGGTTTTATCGAAATAGTTAATCTCTTGTTTCAAGGGGTTGTGGAATGACAAAAAACTCGTTGGGTTAGTTTCGAAATGCAATTTAGAGATTCCAAGTGCTGAAACACAGGCTAAGGCTGCTAAAAAACCGGTCACTATATGGCGTAAATGAACGGATTGATACGCGGTCTTAGTCCAATGAAGAACTATGGTCTTTCTTATGGTCTCTACGCCTTTTGCTGGAGTAACTTTGGCGCAGATAGCTAGCAGTGCTGGCAATTGAAAGCATAAGCAGAGAGCATTTATGACCAAAGCCACCAATCCCCAAACGGCAAGACTCCGCAGCGCTGGTAATGTCGTCGCGAGCATCGAAAGGCAGGTGCCAGCAGTAGCTAAGAAGCAAAACACCAGGTTTGAACGCTTAACTAAGAAACTTGCTTGGATCGCTTCGTGAACTGATCCTAGGCCTAATAGTGAATGTTGGAATTGCGCTAGAATTGGTGTCACAGCTGCCAGGGACAGTGCCAAGGTGAGCGCCGGTATTACGGCTGTCACAACATCTAGTGTGCCGCCGAAAAAGGCAAATGCACTCATCACCAAGCTTGTAACGGTTACTGCCTGAGCAACACCCACAAGCGCAAGTGACATCGAGCCGAACGACAAGATCAGACCAACTCCCGTCAATAAAACGACGACAATTCCATATCTAATCCAATCGCTCTTAAGTAAAGATTCGATCTCAGCATCAATGTATTCGGTGCCGATTAGGTGCAGCTCTGTTGAATCGGTCCGTAGGGATATAACTTCAGCCTTCGCCTTTTCAAACGCAGAACGTCTCTCAGCTAGGTCCAGTCCGAGTTTGGTTTCGGCGACTACGATTGCTGTTTGCCCATCGTGCGATATGAAGCGGTCTACTAGTGAAGCAGTAGCTAATGATTTATCTTTGATTTCTTTGAGGACCTCTGGCGTTAAGTCGTTTGGGTCCTCATCCGGTATCAGCTTCTTAAATTCCACACCTTCGCCAACAACATTCGGTAGCGACAATGAGGTGAGGCTGGTGACACCCGTGACTCCTGAGATGGCCTCTAACTTGCTCGTTAGCTGACGTAGGCCTTCTATTCCGTCTTTAGTGAATAGTTCAGCGGGTCGAAAAGTAACGGCCAGAACTTCGCCTTCATTAAATGTTTTTTTGAACTTTTGATAGTCCGTGATGACAGGGTCGCTAGCCTCCATCAGTGCTTCCATGCGACCGATTATCATCGGCTTCGGAGCAAACCACAGCGAAGCGCCGACTAATAAAGCGAAGCCGAGACTCAGCTTTATTGAGTGGTGTGCGCTAGTCTTAATAAAAGAAATCATCGGGCTGCCCTCCGGCAAGCGTGAAATGCCTACAGGAAGTGTCGGCTGGATTCAGAATTTTTTGACTGATCGCGGGTTCGAAGGAATTGGCGATATCCTAAATAGGATAACTTATTTCATAAGAAATATGGTCATTTGTACGCCAGTAGTAAAACAGCGATCCTATCTGATTGGTCGATGGTTTGCGCCCGTCGAAGCTGCTGTAAGTCAGGCCGTGCCGCAGACTTTCTCCTGCGTATGTTAACTTTCCTATGAAGGAGCTACCATTTGCGCCGATATCGACAACATAGGAAAGCAAAGTTTCGAGTCGGTCGTCCAGAAAAGAGGTGCGAATATTGGTAAGCAGCAGGTCTGATACGAATGGCCGTGTTGTGTCTTTAGCCAATAATCGCGATCGATAGTATTCGGCGGTAAACACCGTGTCGCCGAGGGGGATACCAAAAAAATCTCTGATTGCTGAGAAATAATTGAATCCGGCTGTGATTTGATATGCGGGTGTTGAGCGTAGTCCGATCGGAAAACTCTGGTCTTCAATCTTGTTCGCATCAATTGAGGGGAGAACTTGTTTATTTAGAGTGTAGAGACTTTCCGCCTTCATCACCCATTTACCGAACGTTTGGGTATAGGAAGCGCCTAAAGACGTCTTGTCAGGCACCACCTGGTTGATATCCAGTACTAAAGGCTGATTGTTTTCGACTAAAAGTCCACTAATGATTCCTGTAACGTCATAGTCGGCACCTCTATAATATAAGATAGAAATATCACCATCCGGAATGGTTCGATCATATTTAATGGCCACACTACCTTTACTATCTACACGGTCATTTGGTTGCAAATTAGAATTGAAAGCAAAGTTGTCCGCTGTCACATACCAGTTCTGACCATAGCTTGGTGTAAGTGGTGCTCGACGCCACGGTGCGTAGACAAAGTTCAGTGTTGAACCGTCTGCCATAAGAGCAAACTTTGCCGCGGGTATGGGCGCTACCTTTGTCTCTTTTTCACCGATGAAACCTAGTCGAAGGTCCGGCGGATTAAAGACAGCCATGGGATTAATCGAGTCCGCGCTGCCCCATCCGAAAAGTTGAGATCCGACTTGTAAAAGCCATTTCTCATGTGACTCTTGAACGTATGCCTCCTGAACCATCAGTTGGTAGCCTTTACCGATAATAGAACCGTTTGGTAGGGTGGTTGGCTTTACGGTATATGGATCGTCGATGAATTCAGATTTTGTCATCAGATTGCGATTGATCTGAATGCGTACATTCCAGATCAAACTGGTAGAGTTTAGGATGACTTTAGCTTTGTCCGTTAAGCGCAGTTCCCGAGTGGGAAGAAATGATACGCGATTTGGGTCAACACCCTCGGTTGCGGTCAAACTTAGGTTAGAGCTATGTTGCCAAGTCACTGCCGAAAAAATCCCTCTATTATCCTCCGTTGCATCCTTCTCTCCGACTGAAGACGCTGTGGGACTTTGTGATGCGTCCTCCCCCCCAAGAGCGACCCCAGGTATACAGAATGCAAAAAATGTCGACAGAAGTCGCGGCCATTGATCGCTCATAAGTCTATCCCCGGGTTTGGGTGTGATTACTGCTATAATCGATAAATCTCAAATGATATCAGCATCATACCACGACAAGCGGGCGCGCTCAATCGACTGACTGGCGAGCCCACAAAAACTTTAAAGTCAGGGCATTAAAGGTGTCGGATATTTCGACCGATAACCTGAGTATCTGATGGGGGTTATTTATGTGGCGGAATCTACTGCGCGGCTCTAAGTCTCAGGTGCAAACTTCGGCTGGTTGGTGGGGCGCTCTGCTTGTGCTGCTGTTAACGAGCGCAGCATGCACGGGGGGAAAAAATAGCGATAAAGAGATAACGATTCGTGGTCGTATTACCTTACCTGCAGATGCAAACACTGGGACTTTGCTCGTTGGAGTATCTGGTAATTCCTTCGATGAGATTGCAACTGACCCTATCTCGCATACGTTAAAATTCATCGCTACTAAAGATTTTACCAATTACGAGATTAAGTTAACTGAATCTCAGCTAGCGAATATTTCTCTTTTGCAGATTTTCGCTGTATTTCATCGAGAAGTAACACTGACGAAGGTTCCTAGCATTAAGAAAGGTGATCTTCTCGGATTTTACCGTAACGACACTAAAATTGGCCTGTCTCTAAATGACCTGACTAGTAAGACTTTGTACGCTGATTTAGTAGTGAATCGTGAGTTCAAGGACCGCCAGATCCAAATTCCAGTTGAAGTATCAGGTAGCGAGGGTCGGACATCGGTCGGGATTTATTGCGGAGAGCTTCGTGGTTTCAATGCGAAGTCGCTTGATATTGACAGCCTTATTCATTTTCAGGAGATCCCCAAATCTCAAGGTCTGCAGTCGGCCTTAATGACATTTTCTTTGCTACAAGCGAATCAGAATAACCATTGCTACCTATTCGCTTATAGCGATGCTAACGCCAACCAAATTCTCGATCCAGGCGAAAAATTTGGATTTTATGCCGATAGTAAGACCAATGTTCCCGTGCAGTTCGATTTGAACCTGCCGCAAACTGTGCCTCTCAGGGTCACAATAAATCGGACCATACCCACGGCTAGTTTACAGCCAGTGATAATCAAGGGTGGGCTCTCGATATCTTCAGATCTACGAGAGAATATTAAGCGCTTTTTTGTCATAGCAGTCCGTCAAGAAGATATGAGTTTTAGTCCAGAACAAATTGCTGGCAATATTTTGGCATTTTCTCCTGTCCCCGCTGATGCAACCGATTACGAACTCGATGTGACGGCGGCTGGCGTTTTACCGGGAACTAAAGTCACGACATTTGCAATTGGCGACACCAAAGACCGCGGCTTGCCGGCTTTGACAGACGGTGATGCGCTTGGTCTTGCTATCCAAGATAACGTACTCATCAATCGACCTGTCCAGTTTGGTGTCAATCCAGGTTTTGATATCAAGATGACTAAGCGTTACTACGATGGACGAGCTGCTATAAAAGTTTCGTTAGACGGCGACTACCGCGGTCCTATGATGCTGTTTGCATATGCCGGATCGTTAAATCTGGACTCCGCGGGTCTGGATCCAGACAAAATTGCCGGTTTTTCCAGCCTAAAGAAGACTGACCAAAAACTTCAGGCCGATTTGAACATCTTTGGCCTCGGACAAAAATGGCCACTAGACACTTATGTCGTGGCACTTCTCGACGCCAATGGCAGCCAGAAGCCTGATGCTGGGGAGTCACTACTACTGCCGCTCGATGGTAACGGTGTTCCAATCAAACTGATCGTGAATAATGGCGATCAATTGCAGGCCTCCCTGAACTATGTCTACAACCTCCAAATTCCATCCAATCAGAGCATCACGGTCAGTGGGAAATTCCTTTTCACATCGCCGGTAACTTCGCGATACGTGCACATCATGGTCGCCCAGGGCGAAAGCTTAGATGAGGTAATGGCCGATCCTTTGAAGCACGTAAAGGCGTCACAGAAGGTGCCTAGTGTGGCTAACCGTTATCAAATCCCCCTAATAAATACGTCGTTGAAGGCAGGTGATAAGGTTTTTGTCTTCGGCGTGACTTCTGATGGTAATGGCGATTTCCCGAGTTTAGGTGCGGGATCCTTGATCGGTGTTCAGAGTTCTGGAAGCAGTTTGGGGTACGTGCTTAAGGCAGGGGATAATCGTGGACTTGATTTAGTGATCGACCGTTCGCAATACAAAGATAAGGTTTCGGTGCTCGGCACTCTGGTCAGTACTTACAGGGGGCCTGTTTTAGCCACTTTGTACACTGGAAGCCCACTGGACTTGGTTAATCAGACATTTACACCAGATGCATTTGTTGCAGCCACTGGAGCCGATAAAAATACCGATCGATTTAGTCTGAGTTTCAAGACCTTAGTGACGAGTCAACGGCTGCCATTGCGGGCGATTCCATTTTTAGTTGAAGATGCAAACGGCAATAGCCAGGCCGATCCTGGTGAACGAGTATGGTATTCGCTTGATCCTATGAGCAATGGTCCACTCTCTCTTACCATCGATATTGGCTCTGTATTTGCCTTCGAATATAACCAGTCGCGAGTCATTCCAGCAGTGAGTGGTGTCCCATTGTCCGTGTCCGGCAATATTAGGGTTAGTGGTGCTGGTGATAAAGGTAAAGTCTATATCTTGGTCCTTGATGGCGACATCCCTTCATTTTCGCCGGATCAGCTTGCTCGCCACATACAAGCTGTCGGTGAAATGAAGCCATCTGGTGGCACTTTCACGATCGATTTGTCTCACTCAGAGTTGCGTGTCGGTGATGATGTTTTGATTGTTGGTTTGTACGATCGTAACCCCAGCGCAACTGGATTTCCCGAGCTCTCTACAAATGATTTGATTGGCATCCACTCAGGGAAGACAGCTTTGACTCACCGTCTGGTAGCCGGAGTGAATAGCGGGTTGGATTTGGTGATCGATCGCCAGGTCTATGAGGGGCAGACGCAGGTGGCCGGGAGAATTCTTGGAAACACTCCAGATAATCTGATGGTAGCTGCCTACGCGGGTGACTTGGAAAGCGTGACATCCTTCGATTTAGACTACAGTAAAATTTTGGGCTTCAGCCAGATCGTTGGTGGTGCCAATGCACGGTACGAGTTGCCGATTAGTCCTCTTGGCCAGCCCTTCCCGATCAAGGCATATATCGTTGCCATTGCGGATACTAATGGGAACCAAAAGCTGGATCCTGGGGAGACCTTCCATTTCTATAGTTCCAGGTCAGATCGCGTGCCCGAAAAGATCACCTTAATACAGGGACAGGGGGCATCTCTCGACTTGAACCTGAGTTTCACGACTCAGATACCTAAAGGCAATCTGATGCCACTAGCGGGTGCAGTAACTTGGCCCGATGCCGAGAAGACCGGGACGGACTCAGCATATATTTTTGTCGCGCGCGGTGATTCTCTGGATGCGATTACCCAAAATCCGCTGGGTTCACTGAAATACTTCAGGCGTCTCGACGGCCGGCCAGAAAACTACTCCCTGACGCTTGAGGACACGGATCTGCAGCCAGGTGACCCCGTTCTCGTGGGCATTCTTGTTGATAAAGATAAGTCGTTCTCCATGACGCCCGGAGACCGCGTGGGCATAGGTGGGATAAGTTTGTCCGGCTTTACCCAAAAGCTGCGCCAAGCAGGTGACGGCAACCTGCCTATTAACGTCAATTTTACGATTTTCAATACTCAAAAGTCTGTCGATGTGGCCATCGCCGCAGGCGCACAGGCCAGCTATAGCGGGCGGATGCTGACGATTTTGTATGCAGGCGCATTGACTGAGCTCGGTTTGGATACAATTGATATTTCACAGGTTGTTGGATTCAAAGATTTTGTGAAGTCTAGTAACCGCTCGTCATTTGATGTGCCGTTACTTCCGACTTCTAAATTGCCTGTAAGTAGTGCGATTCTCATTACCGTATTCGATGCTAACGGTAACGGGACTCCGGATCCGGGGGAGTTGATAGGATTTAACAGTCCCAAGGCAGGGGGTATGCCCGCTTCGTTTAGTATCACAGCGGAATCGACTGCGACTCTGGTACTCAACTCTTACTTCCGGCTACCAGTACCGTCAGGTATTCCGATGTCCGCAAGAGCAAAGATCGATAGTATATTTGCTCTGAATACGGCTCAAACGCCGGTTAACGTGGCGATCCTTGCCGAGTCAGGACTTTCCGGTTTGGCTAAAGACCCTATGTCCTACGTTAAGGCATTTAAGACGGTCGGTTCAGGATCGAGCGATTTCTATGCTGACCTTAGCAAGACCGATTTAAAACCTGGAGATAGAATCACCGCCTTCGCCTTTAATCAGCCAGCGGGCAGCAGTGCTCCGGCAAATCAACTGACAGAGGGAGCACAGGTTGGCATCTTGTTTGATAGCAGTAATCAAGACACTGCGATCAGTTTGGTTCCCGGCGAAAATGCGCTCGATGCATCAGGTTATACCATGCAAATTAATCGAATATTTTACGAGCACGATGGCAGTGTCGTCGTCAAGCTTGATGGTGGCAGTGCTTTATCTATTGGGGATCCCCTGCTCGTTGCGGCCTATCATGTGGATACTTCGAGTAATAACTTACTAGCAATAGCGAGTCAGTTATCAAGTATAGATTTTAGTCAGGTGGTTGGTTTTTCCCGTATCGCCTACAAAGGCAACGCCACAATCACGATTCCAATTCTGCCAGCGCTTACGCCCGGATTGGTTGATCCCTCAACCCGAAAAATTCGCGATGTCTTAATCGCGGCATTTCGTGATTCTAATAACAATGGCAAGTTAGACAACGGAGAAGCGTCGGCTATTTATTCGGACAATAGTCTTTTTGGGCCGTCTCTAAAAGTCTTAGCGCTCGCTCAAAACTCGCTAACTGGTAGCCTTACCTTTACCGGATCCTCTACAAATCTAGGCGGTGTTTTACTGCCGACACAATTAATTCCAGGCAATTAATTTGCGGGCTCCTTTGCGCGGCGACGCATCCTAAGTCACTGATCTATTGATATAAAAATATTTTTTTTTAATATCCCTTTATATTTTTTTGAAAAAAACTAAAGAAACGCTTTTTCCGTCCGATAATCCCTCAGTCATTCACGATTGATGAAGGAGACGACGGCAATGGCTTTACCAGTGACACGCATCAACGAGAATAATGAAAAAGACGCGCTCTTAGTTACAGCCACTGCGGATTCGATCGTTGTGCTAAGCAGCCTAGTTAAAAGTTATCGCTTGGGTCAGACCATAGTTCCTGCACTCCGCGGGGTCAGTTTGGAGCTGAATCGGGGTGAGTTTACCGCAGTGATAGGTGCATCGGGCTCCGGAAAAAGCACTCTGCTCAACATGATCGGCTGTATCGACGAACCTGAGTCAGGGTCGATTGTTATCGATGGTGTGGACGTGCTCTCACTTGACGATAATGCACGCAGTCGGTTGCGAAACCAGAAAATTGGCTTCATTTTCCAGTCTTTTAACTTGGTGCCCGTATTGACTGTCGCAGAAAACGTGGAGTTGCCCCTCCTGATCAATCCGACAGTGTCTCCTTCGGAGCGTAAGGACCGAGTGGCGCAGGCTTTGGAAGATGTTGGTTGTAGCAAATTTATGCGTAATTTGCCTGACCAGCTATCTGGTGGTCAGAGGCAGAGAGTGGCGATTGCTCGCGCGCTTGCCGGTAATCCAGATCTTGTTTTAGCAGATGAACCTACCGCAAACTTAGACTCAGAAAATTCGCACAGAATCATCGACCTTATGTTGGATCTGAATGCACGTCGTAAGGTGACTTTTCTTTTCTCGACTCATGACGAGAAATTAATGGGTCGCGTTTCCCGGATGGTCCACATCCAGGATGGAGTGATCAAGTCATGAATTTTCAACTCTTCAAGATGGGTGCTCGCAACTTATCGCGAAATGTCCGGCGTAACATTGCGACTGGTTCTGCTTTAGGGTTAGGTTTTGCTGGTCTATTGGCGATACTTGGTTTTCAAAACCAAGTCGAACATAGCCTGCGCGCCTATACAGTGTACGGCAATCGGACCGGGCATCTTGTGGTGTATAAGCACGACGGTCTGGACATGTTCGAGACGAGGCCATTTGAGTTCGG
>Ga0315274_10003421_pt1 | contig 23618 bp, 13 predicted proteins | sample YL17G02_20_MG_FD_203700 | JGI IMG/M metagenome (GOLD analysis project Ga0315274, IMG submission 203700) | Sediment microbial communities from Yellowstone Lake, YNP, Wyoming, USA - YL17G02_20 | ecosystem: Environmental > Aquatic > Freshwater > Lake > Sediment | place: USA: Wyoming | collected...
CCTCTTTGAGCAGGAAGGGGTTGTTTCCCACGGCCTGGGCCATCAGCGTGGCGTAGGTGTGCCGGAACTAGCAGATTGTGAGCCACAAGCGTTTAACGGTTTCCCATCCTCTACGTGTTTGAAGAATCTCGATTTAAGGCTTTGACAGGATGACGGGATTCACGGGATTCCGTAGTCTGGAAAATCCTTTGCCCGCCATCCCGTTCATCTTCTTGCCTGTTTCCGGCTCTTCGGAAAAAAGCGTACACATCCGCCGCCGCACCAAGCCCTATATTCCTTCCTGTTGCTGACCGGTTCGCGAAAACCCGGAGAAAGCGGAACGAGTCAATGCCTTGGCGGAGTCTCCGCGCCTCTCCAACCGCCCGATCGCCGGCAAAAGCCCGGTGGGCCGGATTCACAGGATTCATCGTCTCGTTTCATCCGGTTCATCCTGTCATCCCGTCAAAAGGGTTCTCGCCACGCCAAGAACCATTAAACGCCTGTGATTGTGAGCTTGCGCCCCAGGGTGTCCAGTTTATCAATCCCGGCCCGTCGAAGCGCTGCATCGAAATCTCGCGAAGCGTTGTATAGCACCCCAAATACAAAAGAACCTTCGGTCTGCTCCATTTCCCGTTCGAGCAGAGGGGCCAGCATGTCAGGCACCCTGATGAGGCGGGTCTTGGGCGTACTTCGCGGCCGGGCCCTTGCGGAGTGAATCAGAACCGCGCAGTCATCGAGGTTAACCTCTGACTTCAGAAGCGGTTTGTGGGCGGACTTTTGCGACGGCACCAGCTCCGCCAGCCTTGCGCCGGTAGCCAGAAGTGTTGCGTAGAGCGTTCGGTAGCGATCCGTGACGACACCAAAGAGCCGGATCCGTTCATCGCGGGTGAACGCGCGATTGGGCCGCCGTGGCCTGTTCCGCCGCCACTTGTGCGGCTATGTCCGGAGATGCGAGTTATGCTTTTCGCCGTCCTTCTTTCCTCGGATCGAGAAAACCCGCCATGCAGTCGGAAAACGCGAGCATGCTAAAAACCGGCGGATTGCGGAGTCGAGCCAGAAGTTGCGTCAATTCGGTTTTGATATGCTCAGGCTAGCGGACCACCTCGATCATCATTTCGCTCCACTCGCGCAGTTGTGTTTTGCCCCAGTCAATATCCGCGGTGAGGATGTGAAGCCCTGGCGTCGCGCGGTCGGGAACGGCGGCAGTGAAGTGTACGACGCCCTCTTGTCGCGGCGGAATGTGCACGGGGATTGGCGTCATCTGCGGCGAGGTCCAGTCGGGCGGAAGATTGAGCCGCACGCGGAAAGTCTGCAAATCGGGTGAGTGATTCATGATCACGACAGCGCCTTGCAGAGTGCCGCCGGGTCGCGTCCTGACCGCATAGGGTCGAAAACCGGCCCAGCCTTCGTCGAGGGCGAAGTTCGGGTCATCCCAAGGCGTCAGGTCGCGCAGCAGCTCCACTCGCTTCTTCAACGTGGTTTCCATGCGCTCGATCTGCGCCGGGGAGAATCGAAAAGCGGGTCCGACGTGTTGATTGATCAGCAGGCAATTGGCGGGCAGCTGCTTCAGCCGGTCCAGGCAGTAGAAGTATCCCGTGCCGGCATGCAGGAAATTGCGATTCGGCAGGCAGTAGTCATCAATCCCGGACGGGGTGAAGGAATCGCCAATGAAGCAGACACTCTCCCCCGCCTCCTTCCTGACCAGGATCGCCTGATGATAGAGGGTCTGGCCGGGATAGTAATAGGCGGTCATCTCAAACTCCTTCCAGCGCCAGGTCGCTCCGTCGGCCAGTCTCGCGGAAACGGGAATGGGATGCGACGTCATCGCGGGCAGCCGGTAGGCCTCCGGGTTCTCCAGGACGGCGATCATCTCCCGGCAGGCATAGACCGTCGTCCCAAAAGACTCCATCAGATCGGGAACGCAGTCGGTGTGGTCATCGTGGTAATGGGTGATGAAAATGTGGTCCAACGATTTCAACGTTCCGGAGCTGTGCCGTTTTTTCAGTTCGTTCAGAATGCGCGGGCTGCCGCAATCAATCAGAAAGCCTGAGCCGTCCGCCGCTTGAATCAGCCGGCTGTTTGAGATGGGAACGATCCATGCCGGCAGCTTTTCCTGAACCGTTTCCGCCATTTCCATCCAATCTACCTTGGCTTGCGGTCCCAACACGCGCCGGGCTTTGGCCAGAATATGCTCGTCCTTGAAATACCAGCGCAAGGCGTCAATGGAGAGATAGTTGTCATAGAGGGCGCGAATCCGGCGCGTGAGACTCTCGATGGCCTTCGCAGGTTCGCGAATTACGGGTCCGCGCGCGGGGATCAGGAGATCTGGCTGGGCGGCGGCAAGGCGCTCCAGACTGGAGATCACGTCTGCCAGCCGGGCGGCATAGCCGTGATAACCCCCGATTTTGGCTTCCGGGATGGCGTCTTGAAGGCTGTACAAATCCCAAAGCCGGCCATCGCCGTAGATCAAGTCCCCCGTGAATGCCACCTTCTTTCCTCCGAGTTCGGCGACGTAGGTGACAGCGCCGCGCGTGTAGCCCGGCGTATCGAGAACCTGGAACGTGACATCCTCCCAGCCGAACGCCTCGCCGCCCTTTACCGTCCGGCTGACGGCGAGGGGCTTCGAAAGAACTTTCGTGGTCTGCTGCCCATAGTCGTGGAAGCGCCCGTCCTTAAACTTGGCCCAGAATTCGTTGACGCCCGTAAACAGGCCGATTTCCTTGGCCGGCACGACGGCCTTGGCGCCACGTTCGACCAGCGCGCGGCCCGCGCAGACGACATCTCGGCGATGATGCGTGAACAGAACCGTGTCCGCGTCGGACCAGGTTCCGCTCGGATCGCCATAGACCACCAGCGTCTTCCCGCCGCGGCGGAGGCATGCTCCGTTGATCGCGCCGGAGGCCATCGTAAGCCCCGGCGCAACCTCGTCGGAGGCCGCGAACAAGACCTCGGCCGCGAGCGCGGTCCATATCGCAAATCCGATCCAATGTCGAACATACTTCCGCGCCATCATCACTGCACCTCCGAATCGGGGTGGATGAATATGATGTTCTCCGAAACAAACCTCCTCCGGTGCGCGTCCACGGCGGCCTGGCGATATTTCGAGTCGCCGGTCAGACGGGTCAATCCGTCGAACACGCGAAAGAGGTTCTGCCGGCTTGCCAGATTCGAGAGCACCCAGGTTTCTCCGTCTTTAGCGGGAAGACGGTAAGTGTCCCCTCATTGTTCACGCGAGTTTCTTGGCGATTTCTTCTTCCAGAATCTCTTTCACTGTCAGGGCGATGACCACCTTGCCCGTCTTGCGAAAGAAGGCGTCAATCTCGGTCAGCGCATCCGAACTGTAGTCGAACGCAACGAAGAAGCCTTTCTTGCGGTCCTCGCGCGACATCACCGCCTCGAACGAGTCAACGTCGGGCCGCCCCACCTTGTCCTTCTGTTTGACCTGAATCGGATACCATTCGTCCATGAAGTCGAAATCGCCGGTTGCCGCGCCGCGTCGCTTCGGGGTGGCCGAAACCGGGAAAATGCGGCCGTCAATGCCCATGTCGCCGACCTGCGCCTTGTTGGGGATGCCGCCCAGCGCGATCACCGCCCAGTTCTCGAACTCGAACGGCGGAATCTTCCGCAGTTGCCCTTCACTCCACGGCAGATCGCGGACGACGAAGCCCCGCCCGATGCGCCAGAGCGCTTCGTCTTCCTTGAGACCGCACACGTCGCGCAGCCGCTTGGCCATCACCCGGCATGCCGTCGGCGAGATGTCTATGCCAATCCACTGGCGCTTCAGTTTCTCCGCGGCGACCAAAGCCGTGCCGCACCCGCAAAAGGCATCGAGAACGATGTCGTTCTCGTTGCTACTCGCTTTGACGATGCGCTCCAACAAAGCCAAAGGCTTCTGTGTCGGGTAGCCGAGACGTTCGGCAGCTTGTGCTGATATAGGAGGAATGTCAGTCCACACTGAAGAAGCGGGAGTGCCCTCTTGTTCGCGCAAATAACGCTTCAGGTAAGGCCTGCCGCTCTTGCCCCATTCGATCCTTCCGTCTTTGTCCAGTGCTTCAACCTTCTCTCTGATCATTCGCCAGCCCCATTGGGGTTTGTAACCTTTGTATTCGTAACTGAGATTCGGACGCGGCCCCATGGATGCCGTGCGAATAATCTCATGCAGGCGGTAGCGCCCGCGCGCATCCTCGAAACGATAGAATTTCTCGACGTATTCAGGATCGTGCGCAAGGTAGACCGGATTCCAAGTAAACGCCCTCCCTTTTGCGTAGAAGAAGATCGTGTCATGGATGTGCGGCCACTTCTTACTGTCGCTGTGGCTGCTTGTTCTCTGCCACACAACTTCATTTTGAAATTGGTTCTCTCCGAAAATCTGATCGAGCATGACCTTGACGTAGTGGGAGGCGTGCCAGTCGCAGTGGTAGTAAAACGAGCCGGTCTTCTTCAGGACGCGGGACAGTTCGACACAGCGCGGACGCATGAACTCAATATAGGCTTGCGTCGAGGCGTGACGGTCCTCGAAGGCGCGCTTTTCTTTCGTCTCGCCCCAGAAGACCTCATAGGTGCGGTTGCTGTTGAACGGCGGATCAATATAGATCAAATCCACGCAGCCATCCGGCAGCTTCTTCAACTGATCCAAATTGTCGCCGCAATAGATGAGCCGCGTGTCCACAACCGCCGACGCTCTTCCTACTCTCGTGGCGGCCTTTGGCGTACCAGCCGCCTTGTCCCTAGCCATATTAACTCACCTCACCACCAATTCGAGCAACCTGGCACCCGAGTCCTCTGCCAGGTCGCGGAAACGAGGGGACAGTTACCCCATTTCACCTCCTAATGGAAAATGAGGTAATTGTCCCCTCATTCGTATGGTTCATTCGTTTCCTTCACCTGCCGAATATGCTTCGCGCTGATCCAGTTCAAAAAGACGGGCCTTTTCGCAGCGTCCGAGGAAATCAAGAACACCTTCTTTCTCGCTCGTGTGAAAGCAACAAGAACATTGCAGATGTCCTGATCAGATACTCTGCTCTTGTCCCTGTCCTTGATGAAATACCGATCATCAAAGTGTGTGATAAACACATAATCGGCGGACAGCCCCTTCGAACTCTGAACGGTCGTTGCAGTGATGAGAGTCTTGCTAATTCCGCGATTGGCGTCCGGCGGCAAACCAGACCTCACTTCATTTTTCAGGAAGTCTCTTGCCATCCCGTAGGCATCAAGGCCGACTTTCTCCAAAAGTTCAGCAAGTTTGTCATCGTCCTTCTGCTTTCCGCCTTTAATCGCTCGGAGAGTCGTCAGCATTTGATTTACCACTCTCTTCTGGCGATCTTCGATTAGATCCGAGAATCCTCTTGCATCGCCATCGTCAGTCTTTTTCAGAAGAGTTGTGAACTCTGTATCATCGAGGAGTCTCCTTGCTACGATGCGCCAACCCAGATTGCACTCATTGTTTTCAAGCAGGAGCATTAGCCCATCCAACAGTGTCGGCTCCACCGTGTCCTTCGTCCCTTTGAATTGCACGTTCTTGAAGCCTTTGCCTCTCAGAGCTTCGACTATCCGGAGCGATTTTCTCCTTGATGGAGAAATGATCAGAACGGTAAATTCATCCCTCACTTCTTTGGCGATCTCCTCTATGCGCCTCTCGATAAACGCAGGAATTTGCGTTTCAAACCGCTGCATGTAAATAATCCGGGGATTGTCATCGGAATCCTTGTCCTTCTCTTCATCATCGAAGTATCGGAAGGGTTTGGGAATTCTGCTGGTGAAATTGCCAACTCGTGTTGCGCCCTCGATTATATCATTGATCGCGTCAACGATCACACGCGTGGATCTGGAACAATACGGTAACGTAAAAGCGACGTAGCCACAATTCTTCTCGCTATGCCTTTGACGGATATGCCTTGGACTCGCGCTCTTGAGCGACTCATACAAGGCTTGATCGTCGTCTCCCACAAGGAGAACAGGACTCTTCTCGGCAAGAAGATCAATGAGCGATACCTCAAGCTCGTTGAAGTCCTGAAATTCGTCCACCACCACCTGCGTGAAGGTGGGTATCTTATGTTTATTCGCTTCTAAATACTTCACCGCTCCAAACACGATGTCCGTAAACCCGTAGTGCGCATAGTAATTCTTACGCTTCTTGTAGAACTCTATGTGTTTGTTCTCGTCGTCTCGGTTGTGGAACAAGTGGTCGAAATCAATCTCCTCGTTCAACAGGATTATCGCGTCCTCCTTAATGACTTCGGCAAGTTTGCGATATATCTTGATATTGTCCGGCGCGCCCTTTGTCTCCACAGCCTTTTTCAATACGCCGCGAGCAAAACCGTGCAAAGTCTTCACGTCAGAAATACCACAGAGTTCCAGTGATAGATCATCGACAAGAGCGTTTACAAAGGTGAGCGTGAGGGTGTTCTTCTTTCCTTCCAGAATGATCTTGAAAAGATAGGTCTTGCCCGTTCCGGGTCCACCCACGACTATTTTCTTGCGTGCGGTCGAGCGTAGAATCGCATCTACGTATTTTTGTCTTTCACGTTTGGCGGTTGCGTATTTGTCTTCTTCACCGGAGTTGTCGGGAAGCGCTTCTTGCGTTTTCATGTCCATGCGTTCTTTCTCCTGGGCCGAGACGCGGGCTTTCCAGCACGTGCGTATAGCTCACGAGGCGAGGCGACAGTTACGGCGTGTCCGCCAGCAAGGGGAAGACATCGCCGATTGAAAATGAGGCCACCGTCTCAGCAATTGCCCGGTCATTCGCCATGCTTTTTCGCGTCCCATAATCTTACCTCACGTCGGCGCAAAATAGAAAGAGCCCGAGAATATGGGGACCACCCCCCAAATCCCCTCTCAAACACCTCTCCCGACTTCGGGGAGCATGTTGTTTCACCGCCTATGAAAGGTCAACGATTTTCGTATTACGCAACTGTGCATTTCAGGGATATTCTGCCGGACTTCATCTGCCGTTTTCGACACGTGTAGGCACGAGAACCATCCGATTCGGCCTGAACGTGAGACGTGTCTGTCAGGCAGGTCGCTTTCGGGTGCGCGTCTCGTATATGGCGCGTGGTTCCTTGACGTGAAACCCGATCTCGCGTCGCGGGCGGGAGGGCGGGGCCATTAGTTGCCGGATGGCGTCGAACACGGCCTTGAACTGCGCGTCGTATCTCTCCTCCATCCGGTTCTCATCGCTTCTGCGCCTCAGGCATGTCCGGGCTGTGTCCCGTGATCCACTTCACCACGTCACACTGCCGCTCCAGACGAGCCTCCACTGTGAACTCGTCCACCCTGCGCACGCCGGGCCTTGCAGCGGCAGCGTCGGCCGCCTCGCGTGTTTTCATCCGTATGGACACGGTCATGGGCAGCGTGGGCTTGAACGGCCGAGGCTTGCCGGTCCGCAACTTCTTAATCGCTTCCGCCACCTTTCGCGCAGTCAGCCGCCGGGCCGCCTCCGCGTCCAGACCCGAGGCCCGATCGGGAGTCTCCGCCCGCTTCACCGCCGCGGTCACGACCCCTGGGAACTGCTCCTCCGCCTCGCGGCAACCCGCCTCACCCGCTTGCACCAGGATCAGCGGGATGTCCCAGTGGCCGGCATAGCATGCCTCAATCCCGATCTCGCCCACGCTCTGCCCGTTGATCCGGAAATCGGCCCAGTCGAGCGACCAGGCATGGGGCAGGAAGGCGCCTTTCGTGCCCGCCTTGGCGTGATGGGCCATCAGCATCAGGCCGTCCACCGTCTCGTCAAGCCCGGGCATCCAACGGCGCTTTCCGTCCTGGAGTCCCACGCTCCTTTCCAGGTACTTGATGCGAGGGTCAGCCAGCATCCTGGCGATGACGATATTGCCGCCGCCGTGATGCGTGTCGCAGACGATGAGTTGGCCGGCCCCTGCATCCAATGCAGCGCGGGCGGCGGCGTTCACGTCCGCGATCAGCAAATCGCGCCCCTCCTGGGCAATCTGCGGCCTGACTCCCTCCTCCCAGAACCATGCGTGCTCCCGCGTAAACAGCCCGCTGGCCCCTTCCATGTCCCAGTGCATGAAGATCTTCGGAGCCTTGTCATTCCTTTGCGCCGCTGCGTCCGCGGGCGCCGGCTGAACCTCAATGGCGAACCTCTGAGTGGCGGTGCCGACCTGCTCGATGGCCGTGGAAAGCACCTTCTCGTTGCCCCAAGCGAGCGTCTTCTCGTCGAGTTTCCGGACCTCCCGGCGGATGGTGGCGGTGACCGCAACTTCCACCTTGCCAATCGCATCCGGCACCCCGGTGAGTAGTCCCGTGGTCTCGTTGATCTTCAGCCACCCCGGCCCCTGTTCGAGTGTGAAGACAGGTTTTTCGATGTCAAAGTAACCGCTGACCTGGTCGCTGCCCTTCATGCGGGCGCTGAGGTCTCCGAGGGACCGGTTGGCGCGCGCCTGGTAGCGATACTCCGCTCCGACCTTGGCCGTCAGCACGGGCTTGCTGTAGATCACCGGTCGGGGGCCGGTCGCGTAATCGGACGGCCCACTGCGCTTGCCTTGATCGTCCACGGCCACCACGCGGTAGTAGGTCTTATTGGCCTCGGGCCGGTCAACGTCCCGGCCCATGACCGCCAGTTCCGTGGCCGTAACCTCGGCGATGAAGTTGGCCGGGAACCAGGGGTTCCACGCCGCCATCTCTTCCTTCGTGACGCCCAGGCTGCTCTGGTAGCGCTTGTCGGCAATGGTAAAACCTTTCTCGTCGCTGCCATAGATCCGATACTTGCCCGGACGGCGCCCGATAGGATTGGCTTTCCATCGGAGAATACCCACGCCCTTGCCTAGCTCGTAATCAACGGCGACATTCAGGGGACAGGCTGGCCCGCGCGGTGTGAAACTCCAGGTCTTGCTCCAAGGGCCCCACACCCCGCGTTCGTTCATCGCCCGCACCCGCCAGTAGTACTGTCGGTCCGGCGTCAGCAAGCCTGGCTGGGGCAGAGTGTATTGGGCCTTGACGGTGATCTTCTCCTTGGCTCCGTCTTTGCCCTTTTCCTTGATCACATCAGCGGTTCGGGAGATGAGCTTGTAGAAATCCAGAGAGAGTGGATACCGCATGTCGGCACGGCTGGACAGCTCGAAGTGGTAATCGTCAATGCGCTCTCCGTCGAGGCCTTGGGCCGCCGTCCACTGGAAGGCGATGTCCGTGCCACTGGCTTCCCCGCCATCGGGCGGATAGATCGCGGCCTGCGGCGCCAGCGGCGGCCTCGAAGTCGAGCGCTCCACCCACTGGTGCGTGATCCGCACCTTGTGGTCGCCGACGGATTGGTCGGAGTAAGTGAAGGTGTTCTCGCCCACCACCATCTCCGGCATGGCCAGGGGAGCCATCTGCAAGTCGTTGATGATCGCTAGCCGACGGAGCCGAGCCGGCCCTTCCAGTTGGCACTTGAACTGGTACTCGTAACGCGCCGGCCCGACGATCGAGAAGTATTTATCCAGGCTGTCTTTCACCGTCTGCCATGTCTTGCCGTCCACGGAAATGGAGAACCTGGCGTCCGCGCCTTCCGCCTCGATCCGGCCTCCCACAAACACGTAAGGGCTGCGCATCGTCCAGATCACCGCGCCGGTTTTGCCCTCTTCAGCGGCCAAGCCGTCGGGACTGGAGATGATGTTCTCTGCGCTAGAGGCCCCCTTGCGCCATCCTGCCTTCGAGAAGTCCGGACGATATTCCCACAGACCGTTATAGATCAGCGAGGGATACGTGGGCATCGTTCTCAACGCGCCATGGTACTTGACCGGATCCAGCTGCCCCCAAGACCAGACGATGGCCTCCCCGGGGCGCAGCACCATGTTCATCGTGGCCCCGGTGTTGCTCCCGCGCTCGCCCGTCACGGGCCCTTCATAGAAATACATGGCGCACATGCCCGGCCCATCCCACCACGTGTCGGGCATGAGGATTCCCTTGGAGTGAGTGCGCTTGACCAGGTCATGGTCGCGCACGATGTCCTGTTCGCCGGCGACGGTCTCGTTGTCCCGCAAGAGATAGACGGAGTGCATGTCGCCATCGTAGAAATGCCAGCGGTTGTCGTAGAAGGCCTGGGAAATGCAATGCCCGAGAGCTCGGGCTGGCGCTGCCTTGAGGCCCGCCGCGCGCCACAGCGTGGCCAGGCAGATCGAGTCGTTGCCGCAGGTGTTGTACCCGTAGATGTTGAAGACCTTCACTGGGTCGCCGAGTTCATTATTATCTCCGCCGGAATGATGGCGATTCTGGATCTCCTGGAACCAGAGCGCAAAAGCCTTCTCGGCATCGGTCATGCCGGGCGTGATCGCCGCGGAAACAATTTCCCCGACGTTGCGATAGTTGTTGCGCCCATTGGAGAGCCACGGGTTGACGATGTCCGTCTGGCCCACGTTCTCCATGCGCACCGACCGATTGGACTCCCAGCTCTGGAGCAAGGCTCCCTCCCGCGCGATGCCGCATCCCATCGGCGAGCGGCAATTCCGGCCGTCCATGCTGCCGCCCTGGAAGACCGTATACCTGTGCTCAGCCTGGGTGATCAGCTCGACATGAGACCTCGCGACATCGGTGGGCTGAGTGTTCGTCGCCCAGGGCTTCAGGCCGTCGGCCGCGCCCGCGAAAAGGTGGGCCGTCGCGACGGCCACAAGGAAAACCACGACCGCGGCCCGGAAGACTCGGTGCTTCGATCTCATTTTGCATCTCCTTCTCGGCATCACCGTAGTGTCAAAAGTTCCCAGTTCTTTGGATCGTCAGGCGACTGAGAACATTGCGTTTTCTGAAGAAGTGGGTTGTCTCCCCCCATGCAATGAGGCAAGGGCTTTCTGCGAGAGAAAACGAGTCAACCCACACTTATGCGTCGAATCGAAAACCTTGCCGCCTGGATTCGCCGGAAGTTCCTCGACGGCAAATCCCCGCCGTCACACGTAGCCTTTATTGCGGCCTTCATAGTAAGGTCAAGCCTTCGCCAGTTGCGCGCTGTGCGTCTGGATTCTCCGAACCGCTTCGATGATGTGATCCATGTCGCCGCGCTCGGCCAGAAGCATGTTCTGGGACACCGCTACCGTCGTCGCGCAGGCCTGACGGTTGCCTTTCAGTTCCTGGAAGCTCTCGCGATAGGCCTTCAGCCGGTCGGCGCTAAAGAGGCGCTTGAAGCCGCGCGAGGCGATCGCCTCGTCGAACAGGCCGTCGTAGTACTCTTCGCGATAACCGCCCGAGCAGGGGACGCCTTCCGCGGTGAGCGCTCTCATGAACTTGTCGCGAGACAGCCCGTTGAACTGCGGCGCGTCGTATCGGAACGGGTAGAGATGCCAGACGGCCCGGCTGTTTTCCGGCAAGCGCACCGGCTGGATGCCGGGGATTTGCTTGAGGTTGGCGCTCAGATGGTCGGCGTTCTCGCGCCGGCGCGCGGTGTCCTGCACCAGCTTGTCGAACTGCTGCAAGAGGATGACGGCCTGCATCTGCATCATCCGGTAGTTGTTGCCGCGAGTGAACGTGCCGCTGCCCTTGAAGCCCCCGCTGGCGCGGCCGCAGTTGTGGAAGGCGCTGCACCGGTCAATGAGATCATCGCTGTTGCTGGTGATCGCGCCGCCTTCGCCAGAGGGCAGATGCTTGGAGTTCTGGAAGCTGAAACAGCCCAGGTCGCCGAGCGTGCCGCACTTGCGGCCTTTGTATTCCGCGAGCCACGCCTGGCAGGCGTCCTCGAGGACGGCGAGCTTGTGTTTGCGGGCGATCTCGTTGATCGGGTCCATGTCGCAGGGAATGCCGTAGATGTGCACCGGCAGGATGGCCCGGGTCCGGTCGGTGATCCGGCTTTCGATCGAAGCCGGGTCCAGGGTCAGCGTGGCCGGATCGGTGTCTGCGAACACCGGCAACGCTGTGCTGTCCAGGACCGCGTTAAACGTGGCGTTGAAGGTATAGGGGGAGACGATCACTTCGTCGCCGGCGTCCACGTCCAGGACGTGCAGGCCGACCTGAAGCGCGGTGGTGCCGCTGGCCGTGGCCAGACAGCGCTTGGCGCCGAGCAATTGCGCGTAGGCCAGCTCGAACTCCTTCACGTGCTCGCCGGCGCCGCGCCACCATCTGCCGCTGCGCAACACTTTGACGACCGCGGGCTCCCAGGCCTCGCGCCACGTCGGCCAACCGGGCCAGCCGCCCTTGTGCAGGGGCGCGCCTCCGAGCAAGGCCGGTTTGGCGGCCTCGGCGGCGAACACCATGGGCGCCCGGCCGGCGCTCAGGCCGGTCAGGGCAGCGGAACCCGCCGCCGCGGTCCGGATGAATCCGCGTCGTGTCAGATGGGTGTTCATTTCTTTGCCTCCTTCGTCTAGTTTGCGTAGTGTCAAAAGTTTTGGTCTCTTCTCGATGTTCTGTGTGCGATACAGCATTGGCAAATCAGGAGCTTCGTTGCGTCCTTCCAGACTTGGCCAGTCCTCCTCCTTCCCTGCCTTGTCCCGAAAGCCATAAATCCAAGTATCTCAATGCCGAAAGACTTGCTCGTGTCCCGAATCTTTCATCGAATTTTTGACACCACCGGCATCAGTGGTTTTCTCTGCCTGCAAAACCCCGGCCCCGTCAAGGGCTCTTTCGATTGGGTTGCGGTTTAAGAACAGACGCCCCCGCGGTGTCGTGGTTTCAGAATCAAGGGGGACCTGGAACGAGGGTCGGTTATCTCGTCTCTTTCCGAAGCGGGAAGCCGGTGAGTGTCCCCTCATTCCCTGTTCTTATCCCTTTTGGCAGTCAGGGGGAATGGTGGTCACTTATCTTTTGTGCTAGCGGAGCCCAGAATCTGCTTTTGAAGCTTCGTGAGACTGACCTCACCTTCTTCTTCTAAGTCCTTTATAAGATCGTTAGCGAGCTTTCGGCCTCCCCCTCGGCTGGCGTAAGGGAGAGATCCACTCTTCTGGAGGATGTCAATATCGGACAGTTGTCTCAAATAGTCCAACATATCCGTTGTTTCGTAGCGTGCCTTCCACAAACAGCGGTCTATGATCTCGACACCCAGATATGATATCGCAGACAAGCCAACGCCTTTGAATATAATGTATTCTTTCGGCCGTTTCCATGCATCAGGGAGCCAACGACGGACAGCGATCCAGAAATTCTCAATGACCTTGTACTGTGCGTCAGCATCGGGAAACTGAGATAGCTTTGCCGATCTGCTCAACATATCGCGTACTGCATTCCTCAAGTTTGCGATTGTAAGACCGGGGATCATGGCACTCCTGACAACTTTCCCTCCTTCATGGATCCGCCCGCAGAAAGGACTCGTCTTTTCCTTCTGGAGCTTTTGCACAATATAGAGAGGGGGGTCCTTGACTTTGAGAGCCTTTTCTCCCAAAAGCCTAGCAGTAATGTTCTGCAAGTGGCTGGTATTCATTCCCATTTGGTTGTCGTTTATGTCGCGGAAGAGCTCTATCTCTTCGTTCAAGTTGCAGATCATCAGGATGCAAAAAGATGCAGGCCTGGTAACAGGCGGCATTACTTTCTCACGGCCATCAACAAACCATAGCCGGTGATTCCCGTCTAATCGCGATACCACGATCGACTGCGAACTCTTCGGGTCCTTGACGAAACGCAGGACTCCAAAGGAGACATTGCCCTTGTCGGATTCGGGAGTGTACTGTACGAAAGAAGAGTCTCGAATATTGAGAATTATCTCCGGGTAGAAAGCGCTAACCTTATCCACGACATAATCATAGGCTTTTCTTGCATGCTGGGACTTAAGATTTCGTTGAGTTCCTGTTCGGTTGTCCTTTTGATCGAATATGTCGGCCCTGGAAATCGACGCAAGATCACGAAGCGGAGCCACACCCCGATAGACCGTATACCCCAGGCACTGCCCTTTGATGACCACAAATTCTGGGAGTTGCTTGCGTTTCATCTTTGCAGCCATCGCTTTGACCCTAATCATAAAGACGCTCCTCAATGTGCTTTTTCCATTCGTCTCGCGAATGGTCCTGCATGTATATTACGTGGGCCACCAATATATGCCTCGCTAGGTTGTGGAGTTCGGGAAGGCGCTGCTGCGTTTTCTGAAAATGTCGCTCCGCTTTCGGATCACCGTGCACCGCTCTTGATCTGTAACCGTACAAGCCTTTCAGAAGGTCAGCGTGTTCCTGTGCTTTCGCCCCCTTGTCATTGGTAATCTTTGCTAGGGAAAGAGCAAAACGGAAAGAGATTTCCATCTCCGCATCAAGGAGCGACTCCAGACTGATGCATAGATCGATGAGAGCATCTGCGGCATTCTGTTCCCGGCGCGACCTAACATAACGGCTGAACGTTACGTCCAAGTGCCTTTTCGCGTTCCGGTGCGCGCCCGCGCATACCCTAAGCCAATGCGCTGCCGTCAGTCCAGTGATACCAGGAAGGAATTGAAGTTCACTCGATTCTGAACCGCAAGTTGGGAGGCGACCCGCCCAGACGCACGCGCCATCGGATGAAATGGCCGCCGTTGAGAAAGTCGGCGGTCGGGTTGATATCAATAGTGAAACTGAGAATTCGGCTATGGTCACACATTGCCCGACAAAATCTCCAGCAGCGTGAGGGCAGTCAGGAAAGAGCAGAGCACTCGGCGAACCGGATATATGCCGATCCTCTCCATTTTCGAAAAGCCAATCTTCAATTGACACGATCTCTTGGCGCGAAAGGCGCCTCAACGCATACCCCGCGCTATAGCCGTGAATTCTCTCGGGGATCAAATCCTCGGTTATGACGAGGAGTTCAGCCATTTTCTCGCCCTGCGTCGGCGCCCAAAACGCGAAAGTGCGCGACGTTGCGGGTTGCGATGGGAATATGGGGACCGCCCACCAAATCCCCTCTCAAACACCTCTCCCGACTTCGGGGAGTACGTTGTTTCACCGTGTACGAAACGTCAACGATTTTCGTGTTGCGCAAAGCGAGTAACGGGCCGGGACCGCCAAACCGGCCGCAGGCACGCGCCACCCGCGCAAAAAGCCTTGCAGTCTCGAACCGTTGCGGTCAAATCCTCGCGAGATGGGCTATAGGGCGGAATTCCGAAAAGTAAGTCAACTGAGCCTCTTGCAGAATGAGGCAGAAGTCGGAGCGCCGGCGGCCTCGCCGGTCTTTTAAGCCAGGATTCAGCCGCAAAACGACGGAAAAACACCGGCGAGGCCGCCCACTTCGCCCGCACCCTCTTGGCCGGCCTCGAAGGCGACCTCCGCGTCCATCACGACACCCTCGTCGTCACTTTCTACAACGCCCCCAACGCCGACCTCCTCCGCCACCACCACGAAAACCTCCCCGAAAAACTCGCCCGCCAACACGTCAACCCCCACGTCCTCCGGCTCTACAACTTCCAACTCGACTTCCGCTTCAAATGAGCTTGTGCGTCTAATCAATTCCCCCTCCAGAATCTCTGCGTTAGCGGGGTTGTCCCTGCTCCTCGATCCGCGCCCCTGGTTTCAGGTCGGCAACGTGAAATGGAACGTCGCGCCTTCGGCGACTTCGCCCTCGGCCCACACACGCCCTCCATGTCGGTGAATGATCCGGTGGACAATGGCCAGCCCGACGCCCGTTCCCTCGAACTCCTCCGGCCCGTGAAGGCGCTGGAAGACGGTAAACAACTTGCCGGCATATTGCATGTTGAATCCGGCCCCGTTGTCGCGCACCCAGTAGTGGTTCTCCTTTCCTTCGACCGCGCCGCCGACCTCGATGATCGCCGTCTCTTTTTCACGAGTGAACTTGACGGCATTGGAGAGGAGATTGGTGACGACCTGTCGAATCATGGACCAGTCGCCGCGGGCCGGCGGAAGCGGCTGGACCTCCAATTGAACGGTCCGCTCGGCGGCGCCCATGCGCAGTTCCTCGAACACGGCGCGAATCAGTCCTTCCATGTCAATGTTGTCCACCGGACGGACGGGTTGTCGCCCGAGGCGCGAAAAGGCCAACAGGTCGTCAATGAGCTGGCCCATCTTCTCGGCGTTGCCGGCGATGATGTTCAGAAACCTCTGTCCCTCGTCGTCCAGCCTGTCGGCGTAGTCCTGCAACAGGACGTGGGAAAATCCGCCGATGACGGCCAACGGCGACCGCAGGTCGTGGGAGACCGAATAGCTGAACGCCTCCATCTCGCGATTGGCGGCCTGAAGCTCGAAAATGTGCTGCTCCAGTTTCTCATTCAGATGGCGGATTTCCGCCTCCGCCCGCTCGTGTTCGGTCACGTCGTGCCAGACGGTGACCGCCCCGAACGTGCGGTCGCCCGTTCGCAGCGGCGAGGCCGAACCGTGCACGATCATTTCGCGGTCTTTGAGGTTTGTGATGAGATACCGCTCATCCACAACGGTTTCGCCGCGCTGCGCACGGCCCGACGGCAGGTCGTGCGGTTGAATCGGACTCCCATCCGGACGGCGGAATGCCACCATGCGCACGACGGTCTCGCGGTCTTTTCCCACCGGATCGAACCCAAGCCCCTCGACCGCCGCCGGATTGGCCCGCACGGCTCGGTCGCTGGTGTCATAAACGATCACGGCATCGGTGATGGCCGCAAAGACCGCGTCCAACTCGTCGGCTCGCCGCTCAGCGTCCTGGCGTGCCTCGATGTGCTGCAAGGCCAGCGAAGCCACCGTCGCCAGCTGGATCAGAAGGATCTCCTCCTCGGCCATGAACTCGCCGCCTTCCTTGTCGGTTACCATAATCAAGCCGACCGCCTGTCCGTCGCGTCCGACCAGCCGAGCGCCCAGCAAGCCGCGCAACGGCACGTGAGCGTCGGGAAGGCCCTTCCATGCCGGATGGTCCCGCAACTGGGCATCGGTCAGGCGAAGCGAAGACCGTCGCTCGATCAGCTCCATATAAGTGCCGCCCTGTTGGACGGCGAACACCTCGCCCGGAGCACAGGGGGGCATCCCTCCGGCTCGCGAGGAGGCGCCGACCCGGAACGTCCCCTCCCGGTAGCCGTGACCGGCTGTGCTCACTTTGGCGTCGGTCAACTCGCGCGCGCCATCGGCCACTCGTTGGAGCAATCCCTCGGCGGTCCTTTCCGCCAACACATCAATGGAGCTTCGCAGCAACTTGTTGAGCCGGATCAGGTGGGCCTCGCGTTCCATTTCCGCCTCGCGGCGGTCGGTGATGTCGTCGAACACGGCGACTCCCGCGACGATCTCCTGCTGCGCGTTGCGGATCGGGGTGGAACTGACGCGGACAGTCCGCCGGCTCCCGTCGGACCGCGTGATGACGACCTCCTCGTTGGCCGCGACCTCACCGGTCCGAAGCGACCGCGCCAGCGGCCAGTCCTCCGGGCTCCAGGGTCGCCCGTCGGCACGGACTCCGTTGATCCGGCCATACTCTTCGATATGAGCAGGCGGCGTGGCGCTCTGCGACCTGCCGAGCATTTGGTCCATTTGCTGGTTGCTGAGAATAATCTTCCCCGAAGGGGCTTCGGCGATCACCACGCCGGCCGGCATTTGCCAGAGTACGGCATTGAGCTCGCCGGCGCGCCGCTGCGACTCCGCAGCCAGCGCCTCGATCCGTTGTCGCGACCGAATCATTTCCGTGACATCGAGCAACGAGAAGACCAGGCCCCGGACCTGTCCGCTGTGGTCTTTGACCGGCGTCAGAGTCCAGTCCCAATAGGTCACTCCTCGCTCCGGCTGATCGGCGAATTCAAAGGACTTGGCGTGGAACTCGACCGGCTCGCCCGTGTCGCGAACCTGTCGGAAGATCGCCTCGTTCTCGGCGTTGGGGAAAAGATCGAAGTGATGGCGGCCCAGCATCTGCTCGCGGCCGCGCTCGCAGCCTTTCTCATACGCCGCATTGAGGAGAACGAAGTTGAACTGCGGGTCGAGATAGACCAGGCACGCCGGGGTGTTCTCCATCACCGCCTCGAGAATGCGCCGGGCCTCCATCTCTTCGTCCAGCGCCTCGTCGCGCGCCAGCAACGCCGCCTGCATTTCGCGGTAGAGTCGGGCGTTATCCACCGCCGCCGCCGCCCGCCGGGCCAACTCCTGGGCGAGCGCCAAATCTCTTGGCCCATAGCGGCGGCCCGACTCCGCCGCGACAAAATGGATCGCTCCCAAAGTTTCCCCCCGCGCGATCAGCGGCACCGACATCGCCGAACGCGGCCCCAACCGCCGGAACAGTTCCAAATGCTCGGGATCGCGCGCCGCCTGGCGGTAGGTCTCCTCGGTGACGGTCGGAAGCAGCACGGCCTGGCCCGTCCGCAACACCTGGGTCAGAACAGGCGGCGATTCCCAGTCGGGTGGATAGTGCTTCCACAGCTCGCGCAGCAAATCCACCTTGGCCGGATCGGCGTGAGCGACGGCCATGCGGCGAATCTGTCCGTGCTCGATCACGTCCACCATACAGTAGTCGGCCAAGGTCGGCACAGCCAGGCGAGTCACGCTTTGGAGCGTGCTCTCATAGTCGAGCGACGAGGCCAGGACGTTGCCGGCCTCGGCCAGAAACCGCGTGGCTTCTTCGGCCCGTTTTCGTTCCGTGATGTCCGTCGAGATGCCGCCGGTCGCATAGACGGCCCCCTCGGAATCGCGCAGCGGAAACTTGATCGAAAGGTAGGTGTGCAGACCGTCGTCCTGAACGACGGTCTCCTCGAGTTCCTGCGGTCCACCCGCCTCGATCACCTTCCCGTCGTTCGCGCGGTACGCATCGGCGTCCTCTTTTGCGAACAGGTCGTAATCGCTCTTGCCCAAAATGGAATCGCGCCGGACTCCCATCAGGCTTTCGAACGCTTTGTTGACCAGTAGAAACTGTCCCTCCGCGTCCTTGAGATACGCCACCGCCGGCGCGTTGTCGAGAAACGCCTCGAGGCGCATCTGCGTCTCGCGCAACGCCAGTTCGGCGCGCTTTCGCTCGATGATCGTGCCGATCAGACGGGCCGACGCCAGGAGGCGGTTCTTGGCCAGATCAATGATGAACGGCGGGCGCGATTCGTAGGCTTCGGCCAGGCGACGCAGCTCCTCGACCTCGACGTTGTACCGCTCGGCCAGATCGCGGAGCCGTTCGGGATCGCGAGGCGGGTCTCCATAGCCGAAGTTGATGCTCCCGACAATCTCGTTGCCCGCCCGGATCGGAACCGCGTAGAGACGAATCCCTCCCGCACACTCCGTGTCCACCGGCTGCCCGGTTTCGATGCTGGCCTTCGAGGCTTTGATCCAACACGACTCATGGCAATGCCATTTTCCGGACTCGAGGGCTTGGGCGTTGTCGCAGCTGCCGCAGAGGCGACGCGAGGCGTGATCGAGGAATCGGCACCAGCCGGAGCTGAAAATCCCAAACGCGTAGTTGCCGTTCTTCTCATAGACCGCCGCCGACGTCTCGAGCAGATCGAGATAGTCGTGTACGATATCGTTAAGGACTCCTTCGCCGACCGAATCGAGAATCTCGCGCTCGGTGTTGAGCTGGACGAGGTCGCCGTACGGTTTTTCGAATCCCTTTCGTCGCTCCCCCGACTCGTCCACACCGACACTTTTGGTCAGCAGCCATTCGATCCGGCGCAGCGCCTCTTCCGCCCGCTTTCGTTCGCTGATGTCGCGGATGATCCCGGTGAAGTATTTCTCTTCCTTTGCCCTCCAGGCGGCCAGCGAGATTTCCAGGGGGAATTCGCCGCCGTCTTTTCGAAGGCCCGCCAGCTCGATCGTCTTGCCGATCAATCGGGCTTCTCCGGTCGCAACCAGCCGCTCCATGCCTTTCCCATGCGCATCACGAAACCGCTCGGGCATGATCCGCAGGAGCGACTGCCCGACCATTTCGTCGGCCGAATAGCCAAAAACCCTCTCGGCCCCTTGATTCCAGAAAACGATCTTCCCTTCGCCGTTGGCCGAGATGATGGCGTCGTTGGCCGTTTGGACGACCGAGCGGAATCGTTCCTCGCCGGTCTCGAGCGCCTCGAGGTTGCGGCTGTTGAATAGGGCGACGGCGGCCAGCTCCGCAAACGCCATGGCCAGCCGCGCATCGTTGTTCGTGAATCCTCCCGGTTTGTTGGAAAGCCCCAGCAGCCCGATCGTCTTACCACCAATGATCAACGGCGCAAACAACACGTTGAAAACCGGACTGTGGCCTTCCGGCAGAAACCGGACGTGCTCGGTCTGCGGGAAGTCGTTCTCATAGACCACCTTCCCGGTCTCGTAAGCGACCTTGCGCATTCCGCGGATGGGCATCGGCAGGTTGGGGTCCACCGTGCAGGGAAGATCGCCCGAGTCTATGAACGCGGCTTCGTTTTGGCTGGCGTCGGCGCTGAGAAGCGCGATATAGCCGCCCGACGCTCCGAGCAGCTTCTTGCAGCACGTGAAAATCGCGCGGGCCGCTTCCGGGAATTCGCGGTGCTCGAGAACCGCGCGCGCCCCCTCGAGCAACGCCGAGACTTCGGCCGCTTTCAGGCGCGAGGTGTCCAAAGCCACTCGGGTGGCCTGCTCGGCCTGTTCTTTCTCCGTGATGTCAATCCCATAGACGCGCACGCGACGGTAGCTCGGCGCATAGAAGCAGGTCTGCTGATAGGCGCGGCCCGACACCTGGACGGTCCGACCGAGCGCGCCCCTTCCCTGCTCCGAGAGCTGCTGCGCAATCGGTTCGAGTCCCTGAAGGTACGCATGGCGGAATCCCGCCTCCGCGATCCCCGGAAACAGGCTCTGGGCCGCCGGGTTGAGATAGTGAATGTGTCCCGTTTGGTCTATTTCAAGCACCGGGTTCGGATTCATCTCCGGAAACGACGCCAGATACGCGGCCCGTTCCTCGGCCCGCTTGCGCTCCGTGATGTCGCTGACCGCCGTTCGGCATTGGGTCAATGTGCCTTCGCTATCTTGCACCGCGATACTTTCGAGCTGGACAACGAGCGACGTCCCGTTCTTTCTCCGGAGTTCCAACTCGCAGGTCTGCTTGACGCCGGACTTCAGGACCTTCCGAAGATGAGAACCGAACGCGAATTGACATTCCTCCGCGACCACCGCGGAGAAGGGGCGATGGAGGAGCGACGACCTTTCGGCGCCCAAAAGCGCGGCCCCCGTCAGGTTGGCCTCGATGATTTGCCCTTTCTGATCGAAGGTGAAATAGCCGACGGGGGCAAAGTCGTAGAGGTCGGAATACTTCGCCTGCGATTCCTCAATCACCCCCTGCGCCCTTCGGAGTTCCTCGTTCTGCCTCGTCATCTCCGCGCGGCGGACGTGCCGCTCGCGAATCGTTTTCCGCAAACTCGCCGCCGCCGGCTTGCGCTGTTTCGCGCCCGCCGTGGGCCGCGTGGACTCGACCCGCTTGCGTCGGGCTTCGCCTTGCTTCGACTTGGGCTTTTGCTTTCCCATCGTACCGTGTACTCCCGCGCGTTATGGCATGGGGCAATCCGAATGCGTCGGAGATTCATGTCGGTCGGCCGGCAGGGCAGGCTCTTCGGAGGACAAATGCGCACTGTCCCTTTTGCGCCGTCTCCCTTGCTCCGTGTTTTCCGTTGCCGTTCTCTCGTGTTGCGCGCCGTTCGGGCCGGACCGGTTGGGAAGTCGGCGTGTTCGCAACGCGAAAACGGTCACGGCTATCTCCGCCACTAACCACGACTTTTGGGCGGCTTGACGCCGCCAGTCAATCCAGAACTTTCGTACGTGTTTCGCGCAGAACCACGAATCAGATTCGGACTCTCCGACCTCGATGTTCGAGCGATTTCGCGTTCGGCGTTTTTCCATTGCACCCCACTGACGCCTTCCACAACATCGCCCTGTCCAAATCGCCGCAGAATGGGCAGGAACTCCAATAGCCGTCCCACAAAGGAGATTCGAGATGACAAAGATCGAGCGTCGGAGTTTTCTCAGACGTTCCGCGACCGCTGCCGTGGGAACTTCCCTGATCGGCACTTCGCGCAGTTGGGCGGGGGCCAACGACCGAATCCGCGTGGCCATCATCGGCATGGGCGTGCGCGGCGGGCAACACGCTCAATCTGTCGGCCGGATGAAGGACATCGAAATCGCCGCCATTTGCGACCCCGACGAACGGCGGCTGGCCGACTGGGCGGCCAAGATCGAAGCCTCGACCGGCAGGAAGCCCGCCGCCGTCGCCGACCTCCGCAAGGTCATGGACGACAAAAACATTGACGCCGTGATGATCACCACCTGCAACCACTGGCATGCGCTGTCGGCGATCTATGCCTGTCAGGCCAAGAAACACGCCTACGTCGAAAAGCCCGTCACGCACAACCTCTCCGAAGGCCGCAAAATGGTCGAGGCCTCGCGCAAGTACGACCGCATTGTCCAGGGCGGCACGCAGCGGCGTGGCTTCGGCCGCATTCGCAAGGCCGTCCAACTGATTCACGACGGCCTGATCGGCGACGTCTATTGGGCGAAATGGCTCCAGATCGGCTTCCGCGATTCGATCGGCTTCAAGCAGCCGACCACCCCGCCGCCGTGGCTCCATTGGGACTTGTGGCGCGGTCCGGCGCCCGAACAGCCCTATCACGAAAACCTTGTCCACTACAACTGGCACTGGTTCTGGGACTTCGGAAACGGCGAAATGGGCAACAACGGAATTCACTATCTCGACATCGCGCGCTGGGCGCTCAACAAGGGCCTGCCCACCCGAATCCACTCCGTCGGCGGGCGGTTCGGCTACAAAGATCAGGGTCAGACGCCCAACACCCAGATCGCCACGTTCACTTACGACGACGGGACGATCATGACCGGAGAGATTCGCGGCTGGTACACCACCGACGAGTCGGGCTGGCAGTTCTACGGCACCAAGGGCCACATGCACATGACCGACAGCAAGATCGAGGTGTTCCTGGGGTCGAATAGGAAGCCTGAGCCCGACATGGGGACGCTTCCGCAGATTGCGCACGATGCCAATTTCTTTGAGGCGATTCGGAAGGGCGACCGCTCGATTCAGACCGCCGACATCGCCGAGACCTATCTCTCGACGGCGATGTGCGAGCTGGCCAACATCTCCTATCGCGTGGGCCGCGAACTGCGCTTCGATCCCAAGACCGAGAGGTTTATCGGCGACGATGAGGCGAACCAATTGCGAACGCGCAAGCCGACGCCACCGTTCGTCGTTCCCGAAACGGTCTGACCGCGCGCTCGCTTCTGCTTTTGCATGGCAGCATCGCCGCGGACGAAACTGCGGTGCCCGAGCTACACGGCGACGCGCGCAGGGGCGCCCTGATCTTGACACGCGCCGGAAGTATTCATACGATGCCGAAAAGTGCGAGGTGGAACATACCCATGGGCGCCTTTTACGTCGGATGCAGAGTTGAGAACCATGTGGATCGGACGAAATCGTTCCGCATTCCCAGTCTCCTGGTGGATACGGGCAGCGAACACACCTGGCTTCCCACGGCCAAGCTGATGCGGATCGGCGTTGCGCGGGAGAAAAAGGACATACGCTTCGTCATGGCGAACGGCGAGATCGTCACGCGCAGCGTCGGTTTTGCGATCCTCCGCGTGGACAAGAGTTTCACCATTGACGAGGTTGTATTTGCAGAACCCGGCGACCTTCTCTTACTCGGCGCGCGAACCCTCGAAGGCCTGAACCTCGTTGTGGATCCGGCGAAGAAAAGGCTTGTCGCTGCCGGACCCCTGCCGGCCGCCTGAGACCAGCAAGTGCGTGGAATGGGACGACAGGCTGTGAGTCACAAGCGTTTAACAGCGATTTTCGCAGAGTATTTTGCGCGCAAGAGGTTTGATGAAACGTCCTCGGTCTGAGGCGCGGAAACGCTGTGTTTCGGCGGTTTCGGTTCTGTTTCAATCTTATAGGAT
>Ga0315274_10003422_pt1 | contig 23614 bp, 34 predicted proteins | sample YL17G02_20_MG_FD_203700 | JGI IMG/M metagenome (GOLD analysis project Ga0315274, IMG submission 203700) | Sediment microbial communities from Yellowstone Lake, YNP, Wyoming, USA - YL17G02_20 | ecosystem: Environmental > Aquatic > Freshwater > Lake > Sediment | place: USA: Wyoming | collected...
TGGCTGGAGGACTATTAGCTGTGCTTGTCGGCGTCGTTCTGTGGCTGGCATTCACCGGAAGAAGAGAACCTACTGCCCATGCAGGCCGACGGGCAGCGGTCTGGGGCATTGTGGCGTTTGTCATAGGGGCCGTGATGTTGGCTGCTGCCATGACGCTCTATCCCGTGAAAACATCTGAGGTGACCCCTGAAGTCGTGGCGACCTTGGTTTCGACCAGTGCACCGTCCGGTCCTACAGCGCCTCCGGCCGGCACCTCGACCCCGGAACCCACGAGTACTCCGGTACCCACCAACACACCCACACCCCTGCCCACTGACACTCCCGGTCCTACCCCGACGCCAGCGCCTACGAGCACTCCAGCACCCACAAGCACACCGGCACCCACTAACACGCCCACACCTCTGCCAACTGCCACCTCGACGCCAGCACCTACGAGCACCCCGGTACCCACCAATACGCCTACACCCCTGCCAACTGCTACTAGGACGCCGGCACCGGAAACGTGGAAGGACATGGGAGTCATCCGGTCCAAGATGACGGAATTACAGTGGGATGAATGGCTGAAAACACTACCTGGTAGGCAGATACACTGGGAGGGTGTGGTAACCCAGGTCCAGACCGATGGAACAGTGGTGGTTGATCTGCCCTACGAGGCACTTCCAAGGGCATATTTGCAGGGACTGTATAGGGTGACTGCGGCCTCGCTCAGCAAGGACCAGCACATCGAGTTCATAGCCAGAATCAAGGAGGTGACTGACTTCTTTGGGATTTTCGTATACCTCGTGGATGTGACCTTGGTTCAGCGTTGATAGGTTCCACAAGGACGATTACCAGACGCTTATAAGAACGAGTGTCAACCGAGAAAGAGAGGGGGAATGGCGGATAACGTTCTGTACTACGGCGACAACCTGGACATTTTGCGACGCTACATCAAGGACGAGACGGTAGACCTCGTCTACCTCGACCCGCCATTCAACAGCAACGCCACGTACAATGTGCTTTTCGCTGAACGCAACGGTTCCGGTGCAGCAGCGGAGATCAAGGCTTTCGACGACACATGGACCTGGGGCCAGCCTGCGGCTCAGGCTTACCAGGAGGTCGTTGAGGCTGGAGGGCAGCCCGCCGAGGCCATGCAGGCCTTTCGCCTACTCCTGGGCGACAACGACATGCTGGCCTACTTGGCTATGATGGCGCCACGGCTGATAGAACTGCGTCGGGTGTTGAAGCCTACCGGCTCCATTTACCTGCATTGTGACCCAACAGCGAGTCATTACCTCAAAGTGCTGATGGATGCCATCTTCGGTCCGATGCGTTTCCGCAACGAGATAGTGTGGAAACGCACAAGTGGGCACTCGGACTCTGGCAGGTACGGAAATGTGCATGATATCGTCTTTTTCTATACTCGCGATGAGGGAGCAGTGTGGAATCAGACTTACCAGCCCTATGACAAGGAATATGTCGATCAATACTACCGTTATCAAGATCGGGACGGAAGGCGCTGGATGTCTGCCGACCTGAGCGCTTCTGGATTGTCTGGTGGAGGATATGAGTACGAATGGAAAGGGGTAAGACGTGTATGGCGGTGCCCCGTCCAGACGATGGAGCGGTTGGACAAAGAAGGCCGAGTTTTCTACACCAGAAACGGCATCCCCAGGCTAAAGAGATACCTCGATGAAGCCAAAGGGCTACCAGCTCAGGACATGTGGACGGATATAGAAGCTCTGAGGTCGTGGCATAAGGAACGTCTTGGCTACCCCACACAGAAGCCCGCAGCCCTCCTTGAGCGCATCATCCTGGCCAGCAGCCCTCCCGATGGTCTGGTACTGGACCCCTTCTGTGGCTGTGGGACTACCATCACGGTCGCCCAACGTACAGGCCGGCACTGGATCGGCATAGATATCACCCACCTCGCCATTGGCCTGATGAGGCACAGACTACGGGATACCTTTGGCGACCAAGTAGAGTTCCAGGTCATCGGCGAGCCTGTATCTCTGCCTGATGCACAGACCCTGGCAGAGCAGGACCCCTATCAGTTCCAATGGTGGGCGCTGGGCCTGGTGGGTGCTCGCCTGGTGGAGCAGAAAAAGGGCAGCGACAGGGGGATAGACGGCCGCCTCAATTTCCATGACGAAGGCAAGGGCGGCAAAACCAAGCACGTCGTACTCTCGGTGAAAGCTGGTCACACCTCCGTGGCCCATGTGCGGGATCTCAGGGGCGTGGTGGAGCGCGAGAAGGCGGAGATCGGGGTACTGCTCACGATGCAGGATCCCACTCAGCCCATGCGGGCCGAGGCTGCCAGCGCGGGGTTCCACCAGTCTCCTTGGGGCAAACACCCGAGGCTTCAGATCCTCACCATCGCCGAGCTCCTAGAGGGTAAGAAGATCGATTATCCCTCCGCCCAGGGAGCGAATGTGACGTTCAAAAGAGCGCCGAAGGCCAGGGGGGGCAAGGCCCAGGCGACACAACTGCCGCTGGAGTAGCAGGGAGGGACATCTGAAGGCCCCCGGGGGGGTCTCCGCATGGCATCGATATGGGGAATAGGCTTCCACCAAAGTTCGAGTACCTAGCAGCCCTGATAGACCAGCGGCCTCCCAGGGTGCGCGAGGCTTTCCACTTCTGCCTGGCCGTGCTCCTGGAGGAGAGCGGCAAGGCCACTCTTCTGAACACCTCTCAGGTAGACGGACGGACACATTACAGCTACCACACGGTCGCTGGCGACATCTTCACCGTGGTCAGGCCCGAGATTGACGCTCAGACGGAGAGAGCGGTCAGGGAGCTGGTGATGCAGATCCTGGAGGAAGACACGGAGTGAGCTGCTGTGATCATGGGAGGGTACCATGATGTACTACGTTTACGAGAATTGGGTAGTGAAGAGAGCCAGGGTACACCTCTCCACATGCAGGCACTGTAATGACGGACGGGGCTTCCGTCCAGGGGCAGGCAACGACAGCGGACAATGGCAGGGCCCGTTCAGCACGCTCCAACAAGCAGTTGAAGCCGCTTGGCACACTGGCCGAGAGGTACATACGTGCAAAACCTGCAAGCCGTGGTTAGCATGAGTTGGATACACATCGCGGCGTGCAGATCCGAGGAGGACGGAACTGACTCCCCGTAGCCTGGCCCTCGTCCTGCTAGCCCTTATCCTGGTGGGCTGCTCGGCGATCGCGCCCCGGATGAAACCCACGCCACCCATCGTCACCCGGCCGGTGGAGATCAAGGAGAGCGGTAGGCCGCTCATCTCCACACCCGGCAGATCATACACCGTGACACTCAAAGGACGGGTAGCCGACGCTGCCACGGGTATGACCATCCCCACAGCGACCATCCTGGTGGTCACCGCGGCGGGGAGCTACGAGTTCATGGAAGGAATCGGTGATGATGTCAGAAGAACACAAACCCGTCGGTTATCTGGAGGTGGAAGTAGGAGGGCATGTCGAACGCCTGATGCCCCTGCAGGCAGAGGTCGAGCTGGTGATCGAGGGCAATCCCAAACCCCTCATCCTGTCTCCCGAAACCATCCGTGCACTGAGAAAACGGGCGAAGATGACCCAAAAGCGCTTGGCGGAAGCCATCGGGGTTTCACGTGCGGAGGTGTCCAACTGGGAGAGAGACCAGGCCAGACCACGCAACAGGGAGATCATCCACCGCCTTGTCACCCTTCTAGCCCCAGAACACACCATACCTCCAGACAAGGCCCATCTTCAGGTCGGGGACATCGTACTTGACTTGGCCGACGGCACAGTAGAACCTATCGTTGTCACCAGGCTTAGAGACAGAACACCAGTCGTCCAGGCCTGTGTGAGATGCAGTTGGCCCACTCTTGGCACTTGACAAAAGTAGAAGCCATGATATATTCCGGAGGTGGACGCACTATATCTGGTGAACGCTGAAGGGGTGAAAATGGACAGAGGGGACCAGCGCTGGGCAGTGCTATACCAAATGGGCCGAGGACTGAACGTCAGCCAAGCCGCCAAGGCTGTGGGGATACCCCCGCTAACTGTGTTCCGGTGGCTGCGGAAGCCATCCTACCGTGCAACTGTAGAGAAGGTTTTACGAGAGAAGGGCCTGGAGTACCCCAGACGAGGAGGCAATCGCAGGAAGAAGAGGCCAAAGGCAGCCAAATCCTTCGACGATCAGCCGATGATTGGGGTGTTCACACTGGAGGCCTCCCAGGATGTCAAAGAGACGTCGAGGTACTTCCGAGAGCTTGAGCAGCAGGAAAAGGGTGTCGAAAAGGAGAACGGCAGCACCTAAGAACAACCCACCGTTCGGACGATGGATGAGAGTGGATCCACTATTGCTTATATTATAAACGCCATCGCCCCGTGATAAGCGGGGCGGGTGGCGGTGGAGAAGTGTGAACCTGGGATGGAGGTCCACAGTGCAAAGTATACTCTTCTCGACGGATTTTGTCAACACTTCGTGGCTTTTTGTGCCACAACCCCCCCTTTTCTCACTATCCCTGAGCTTATTGTTGGATGAAGCCCTCGTCCTAGAGGAGTACCACCGCGACCGCTTTTTGGCCGCAAAAAGGCTGCGCCTGAGGCTGGAAGAGGTGCTGCCGGCCCGACCCGACGGTGGTGAGGGGGGTGCGCTATGACGGCTCCTCTTATCCCGACCCGCGAGGTCCCGGCCCTGCTGGCCGGACTGACCACACACCCCCGACCGTTCACACTACCCCGACGGGGTGAGAAGGGGTGTTACAAAGAGGGCTGGCAGAACGGCTGGCCCCTGGACGCGGCCCGGCGCCACCTACAGCAAGGCGGCAACCTGGGCCTGCTGCTGGGCGCAAGCGGCCTATACGCCCTCGACTTTGACCTGGTGAGCTTTCCGGAATTTCTGGAGAGTTACCCCGGCCTGGCCTCCTGTTACCACGTCACCCACCCCAGCCGCCCGGAGCGAGGGAAGCTACTCTTCCATTGCCCGACCACCCTGTACGGCACCTCGTGCAAGAGCAAGGCCCTGCAACTGTTGGGGCTATCCAAAACCACCGAGCGCGCCACCCAGGCGATTGTCGCGGGGATACACCCGGACGGCCGCGACGCCTACGAGGTGCGCGGCTCGCGGCTCCCGACCCTCACGCCCGACCAAGTAGAAGCTATTTGGCACGTCCTCACCGGCGAGACCCTGGCTAGACTGACGCCCCCCACCCCCAAGACGCCCCGGCCCCCCGATCGCCCCGGTGACGACTTTGTGGAGCGGGTGAAAGCGGCCTGGCCTACCCTGGCGGTGTTTGAAAGATTTGGCAAGGCCGATAAGCCTAAACGTGACCGCGACGGTGAGATACGCCTGCAGGACAACGGCGGACTGCTGGTACACCCCGACGGGCGCTGGTTCTGCTTCTCTGAGCAGGTGGGCGGTGACTGTTTGGACGCCTGGGGGTGGTGTACCCACGGCCAGGCATGGGACCGCACAGACAAGGCCATGTTCCGCGAGGTGTTGCACGAGATGGCAGAGGCGGCGGGGATCGCCCGCCCTTACGCCGTAGTGGACCCGGAACTGGAGCGGACGCTAGACCACCTGGATTCCCAAGAGTTCATCGGGCGGAGCCGTCTCACCGACGCGGCTGTGTTTCGCGCCCTGGGCACGATAGCCCGCCGGACCGGATGGGTAGAGGTGGGGGCCAGCGTGTACGAACTGGCAGAGCTGGCCGGGGTGAGCCATACCACAGCGGGCACGGCCCTACAGCGGCTTACGGACGCGGGGCGGATCGCCCTAGCCTACGAGGCCCACGGGGTGCAGCCGGCGGTGTGGCGGCTGCTGATACCCGAACAACCTTGCCACAAGCCCACACCGGACGGTGATACTGAAACACCCGAAGGGGCTTGCCAATCCTTCTCCTGGAGCCCTGAGTGTCAAGCTGATTCGGGTATGCCCGATACCTTGTGGCAAGGTTATTCGGGTATTTGCCGGGTGTGGGATGGGGATGACGTTTTCGCCTATGGGGGGCGCGTCCGGCCCGACCTGCTAGAGCGGGGCGATCTCCTGGACGTGCTGGGCAAGCCGGCCCTGAGCGTGATTGCGGCCCTGTGTGGCCATCCGGGAGGCCTGTCACTGTCCGAACTGGCAGAGCTGGCCCATGTATGCACGGCCACAGCGAGCCATAAGGCCCGGCTGCTGCAAAACCTGGGGCTGGTATGGCGCGAGCGTGTGGGCCGGACCACCATCTGTACGCTCATGGCCAACTGGCGCGAGGTCCTGGAGGGCCTGAGAGGGCGCATGACCACGTTCGGCAAGGGCCTGAAGCGGCGCATGGGGCATGCAAGAGCGCGTGTGGGCATGTACACCCGTCTGGCGCGGTTCCAGTCGGCGGTGCGTGATCACCTCCGCGACCTGGCGGAGCGGGAGCGGCGGCGTCTGGGTGCCCTGGAGGCTGACTACCAAGCCCAGCGCCCCGCGCTTGGCTATTGGCATGACCTATCTCGCCAGAAGAGGCACGAGACACTACAGAGCACGCGGCCTCTCACATACCTCGAGCTGATTGAACGCGACGCCATGGCCACGGTTCCGGGGCGAGCCGAGGTGCCCCTGGTGGCGAAGGTTCCTACCCGGCCCTTACCGGCGGGGTACGAGTGGGTGAACGTGGGCGCGGGTGCCCCCATCCCCTTCTGAGGCTGACGTGGACCCTGTGACCGTGTTCTGGACTCTGGCCAAGTGGGCCATCCGCGAATGGATCATCGTGGCCAAGTAGGCATATGCCATCGCCCGGTGCGACCCGCGCAAATCTCCCTACTGGGCCCGGCATATTCTCGACCCGTGCGGGGTGCTTTCGTATAGCCAGAGTTCTACTACTGGCGAACAAAGTTCACATAAAGGTGACGTGTCGGAGGGTTTTTAGGGCTCATGTCTCCGTCGGATCATCACGAGGGGTGTAGGGCAGATCCTCTCCGCTGATGATAGTGGAGGGGGTGGGATGTAATACAATGGATACACGAAGCATGGTAATGTCTTTGCCGTGCCACGGTCATTTTAACTCGGAGGTGGAAGATGTCGGGGCGAAATCCCGATGGGACATTTGCCGGAGGGAACAAGGAGGCGGTTGGCAACAGGGGCGGCCCGGGCCGGCCGCGTAAGGTGCGCGATGCCGACTATGATCGCGTCATGCGTGAGAAGTGGGCGGCGAAGTTCGGCGACGTGTGTCAGGTGTACTTGGACAAGGCGCTGGGTGGGTCCGAGACCGCCTGCCAGTACATCATTGATCGCTTCCTGGGCAAGGCAGTGGCCCAGGTGGCTTGGGGACCACTGGCGGAGTTCCAGAAGTTCCTGGAGGAGATGAGGGCCGTTGAAGCTGACGAGAGGAACGCTGAGGGCGATGTTTGAGCGTGTGGGGTTCGCGCCCAACGAGGCACAGTGGCCGGTCTATGAGTACATGCTGGCCTGCGGGGGACACTTCCTGGGGCACACCCTGGAGCCGGGGAAGGTGTGCTACTATGCTTTGGAGGACGGGGACCGCCTGCTACAAGAACGGCTCCGGCTACTGGGCGTATCAGGCAACCTTGACGACCTGGTGTTCCTTGACGCCATCCGGCCATTGAACACACCCGAAGGCATGATTGATCTGGAGGGCACCATCACCGAGGAGCAGCCCCGGCTGGTGATCGTTGACACTCTCGCCGCGGCCAAGACCGGCCAGCTGGAGGAAAACCTGGCCGGCGACTTCGCCGACCTGGCTAACCCCCTACGGACCCTGGCCCATAACAGCGGGTGCTGCATCCTGCTGGTGCACCATCACGGGAAACTTGCCGGAGGCGACGCGGTACTGGACCTGCGGGGATCCACTGCCCTCGGGGGCGCTGGTGACGTCATTTGGGGGTTATACCGTGACAGAGGCCAGCCCCAGGCCAAGCTCTCAGCCACCGGTGGATCATTGACTTCAGCTATCTCAGTAGTTGTATCGACGCCTTACACGTTACCTTACTCCCTACGGTACCGTTAAGGTCTCAGAAGTCTTAATATTCGCGCTTTCATCGTAGCTCCACTCCGCCTTGACCACGTTCGTCACTGTTGAGATGTATTTGCCCGTTGTCTTCGTCGGCCCATATACAAAGGTCACTGTACCATCGGCACCGGTATCTCCGCTACCACTAGCTTTTGCACCACTTGGTAAGGTCCTCTCAAGATAAACCGTTGCACCCTCAACCGCTGCCTTGTCTACATCTACTATCGTGACCTTAGTGTATATCTTGTAATTCTGCCCTGCTCTCGCGTACCACATATCAATGCTCTGCACGTGCATCGTGGTGGCATCCACCTCGCTGACGGTGACCACTACTCTATCAGTGCCGCTCAGCTCACCATCGCTCACCGTTAACTCCACCTCGTAGGTCCCATCTACATCCGCCACAAACGTGGGCGTAGCCATAGTTGCGTTGCTCAGGCTAGCACTGCTATTGGCAGGCTTGGAAGCAAAGACCCAGCTATAGGTAATGGAGTCACCGTCGGCATCAGAGCTGCCTGTGCCATCCAGATACACCGTGGAGCCAGTGGTCACGCTCTGGTCTTGACCAGCGTCGGCCACCGGCGCGCGGTTTCCCGCAGGAGGTGGCGCCGCCTCATCAGCGTCCACTAGGCCGAATCCGTACTGTGGGTCACGCCCCGCAGCACCTAGATCGTCCGCGGTCTGCTGCAACCTTAGCCGTACCTCGTCGTTGATCCGGCCATCGCCGTTGGCATCGCCTATTCCAGAGGCTATGACCAAAGCCGCCGTCCCGGCTACGTGGGGCGAGGCCATAGAGGTGCCCGACCCATACTTGTAGCAACCTTCACTCTCATCGCATACGGGTTGAGGATCGTATGGGCTATCGCTATCATTCCAGGTCGAGAACACAGCTACGCCCGGGGCAGCTAGTTCCACTTGGTCGCCGGTGCTGGACCATGAAGCCCTGTTGTCGCTAGAATCGGTCGCCGCCACGGCGATCACCGAATCGTATCGGGCGGGGTATATCACGTTGTTGCCTTTGCCGGCTGGGGTGCCGCTGTTGCCGGCGGCGGCCACAATAACCACCCCTTTGGCCTCTGCGGTGTCGAAAGTGGCCTTCACCGTCCCTCCAGGGTCACGGTCGCTGCCAAGGCTCAGGTTGGCCACCTGCATCTCGTTGTCAACGCACCACTGGACGCTGGCGATGATATCGCTCCAGTAGCCGCTACCGCTGGCATTCAAAACCTTGAGGGCATAGAGGTGCGCTTCCGGCGCAACGCCGACGACGCTGACAGCGACGTCATTGTCCTCGGCAGCAACGGTGCCAGCAACATGGGTGCCATGGCCATAGTCATCCATGGGATCGTCATCGCTGTTGACAAAGTCGTAGCCACCCGTGCAGTTGGCGTCCAGGTCGGGGTGCGTGTCGTCGATGCCCGAGTCTATGATGGCCACCTTCACGCCAGTGCCCTTGTTGTTGTAGCCATGCACGGTGCCGGCACCGATTCGCTTCACCCCCCAGGCGTTGTCCAGCTCGGCGTCGACGGCATGCACCTCAAGGTCCAGGTCAACGTTGGCCACGTTGGGGTTACTTCGTAAGCCATTGATGGCCCTCTCGGGCACCGTCGCCGCTATGGCTGGCACCAGGTGATAAGTGTATTTGATGCTGCCACCTACACCACGTACTAACGCCTCTTCGGCTGGCCCCGGTTGGCGCGAGAAGGCAATCAGCACCTTCACTCTTTCCGGTTGCTGCCCCAATCCCGGACTAACCATAAAGACCGACATGGCAAGAAACAACAGAACGACTAATACTCCAAACCGTCTTATCCGTTTCATCTCACCCTCTCCTATGGGCTACCCTTGGGTCCATCCGCACTCCGCAAAGAAGTCACCTCGGATGGCGCCGGTCCACTCCGAATGGCGCCCCCCCCGGGCTGCCGAGCGGACGTGAAAACCCCTCGCCACATCCTTTCGGGCCTGGCACTTGAAGGACGTAACCGATCTAGTACATAGTCATTATACCCTACCTTCTCGTCTCTTGTCAATGCTTTTTCAAGGAGGGTGTCGAAGAAGGCCCATTACCGGAACCAGATATGAGCAAGTGTCAACCAGACGGAAAGTGTAGACAGGACGCAGAAACCCAGGAGTTGTGCGGTATCAGCCGGGTTTACGGGGTTTTTGCACGGATGCCGGGGCAGGGACGCTTGGGTGCGGTCTGGCGAAGGACCGGCCGTTTCGTGCGGACGGCCTCGGCCTTTCTAGCACTGACAGAGGCCAGGGACACCAAGAAGCCAAGGAGTTGTTGGTGGTTGTAGCAGGCCAGGGCGTTGGGAGGGCGTTCTCTTTCAGCCTTTGCACTTATCGTCTGATCCCGCACTGACACTCATCCGACATAGACGCCTTTTTCGGGGTTGCCCGTCTTGCAGCCTGATGCCTCACTGATGGCGGCGTAGATCTCTTTATACAGCATCCCGATGCCCTTCCCTACCTTCGATGCTATCTCTGGTCCGGCGCCGCCAGTTCCTGTCCAGGCGGACCAATCGGAAACTTGTTCTACCATAGCTTTGGTGATCTCAGTCGCAGCTTGTATACAGGCTTCACACACTGGTCTTTCTCCCTTCTGCCAAGGCTCTCCCACGCCTGGTGTACCTATTGTGGCGTGGTCCGTCTCTGTGTCAAGTCTCACCGTCCGAGAAGTCGGCGCCACCAGCTTCGGGGGGCCAATTCCTCCCTCAGCCTGCGGTTCTCCTGCCGCAGTGCCTCCACCTCCTGACGTCGTTCCTCGGCAATTGCCCGCCACTCGTCGGATGCCGCGGCCAGGGGCGTCATCATGGCCCGTACCTGCTCCATCGTGATCAGGGCGGTGGCTTCCCTTCAGCCAGGAGGCGGTTGTGGTGGTGCTGGTCCGGCAGCGATTCCTTGTCGGCCTGCGGGCGTGTTGAGACGGCGGCCCAGGAGATGGCGGCGGTCATTGCACCTTAACAACTGAATCATGGTCCTGCCTGGACGATAGGCAGGAAAAGCATGTGTGGGAGTAGTGGTCCCGCTACCACCGTCACGTCAGCCGTCGCCGTCATCACATCCGCCGTGGCCACCACCGCGTCCGTGTACTCACCTGCTACCGTGCCCGCAGTGAACAGACCGTCAGCCGTGATCGTACCCGCCAACGGACCCGATACGCTCCACGCCACAGGTATCGGATTGCTGTATGCGTCCGCAGCCACACCAATGAACTGCTGCGTCTCACCCACAGTAAGGGTCACTTCGGTAGGTGTGATCTCGATGGTCGCTGCGCAACAACTAGCCACGGTCAACACAGCGGTGTCGAACAGGGTGCCGTAGGTAGTGGTGATGATCCAAACTCCAGAGAGAGTTCCCACCCAGAAGGTATTCCCCTCCCACGTCCCGGCGAGGTCGGGAGCAGCGAAGCTAGAATCGGCAGTCACGTCCCAGGCGTTATCCTCCCCGTCGTAGGCCGTCACGGAGTAGACAACGGCACTGTCAATGGCTACCTCTATGGCCTCCGGCGTCAACTCAATCTTCATCGCCTTGCCGTGCCCCTTGAAAGTGACGACCATCCAATCCCCTTGATCGTAGACAGGATCATCTATGTCACAGAGGATACCGGTAGGCCCAGGAACACTCGATCTCAACGTGGCGGTGACACTACCGGAGTAGTCGGTCGTTTTGGTGATGTAGTGTTTACCATCCAGGGTCCCGGGTGAGGCGGTCAGGCTGACGTTGATATACTGGAGCCAGTTGCCAACAGAGTCACCAATGGTCACAGTCAACAGGGTGTCGGTGTTGATCAGGGGGTCGGGCTGGGCAACTGCCCAGATAAAGTAAAGTGCTCAAGGATAGACAACTATGAGTGTGACAGTGTCGGTAAGGTCTTGATAGACAGCCGTGATGGTAAAGGCTCCCCAGTGCTGAGCGGTGAACTCGTTGCCCGTCCACGATCCCCCAACCCAGGCTTCGGTGCTGAAGTTGGAATCGGGAGTCACGTCCCAGGCGTTCTCCTCCATATCGTAGGCGGTGACGGTGTACGTGATGGACTCACCGGGGATAATTGTGGCCTCTTCCGGCATCAGTTCGATCCTCACCGCCTCGCCGTGCCCCTGGGCCACCGCCCGCAGCCCGACGGAGAGACCGACGATGCAGGCTGCCGCAAACAGCAAAGGGATCGCCAATCGTATCAGCCGATGTTTCATCATCTACCTCCTTTTGGCAATACGGCGGCCCAGGAGAGGGCGTGGGTCATGTTACCCATCACAGGCACAGCCTGGGGGCTGGTTGCAGGTCTTGTCTTTGCTGATGCAAGAGTTGCCGCAAGCCTTGCCCTTCGTACACGTCTTACAGCAGACCCTCGCCGGCGCGGTCGTGGGTGGTGGGGGCGGGACAGGTGTGGCCGTGGGCGCTGCGGTGGCGGTCGGTGGGATAGGCGTTGCTGTCGGCTGTGGCAGGGCCGTCTCGGTAGCCGTGGGCTTTGGCGTTGCTGTGACGGTTGGTATCTGACTAGCCGTGGCCGTTGGCGTAGCTGTCGCAGTGGGCGTATTCGTCGGCCTTGGTGATGGCGTCACCGATGGCTGTGGCGTTGCTGTCACCGAGGGCATGATGGTGGGCGTGATGGTGACTGACGGCTTGACTGTGGGAGATGGCGGTAGCGTCACGGTCGGCTCGATGGTAGCCGATGGTGTGGCGGATGGGGCAGGTGTCACAGTGGGCCAAGGCGTGGGGGGGGCGGTGGGGGTGGTGGCACAGGCGGAAAGCAGCAGGATAGTGAAGAGTAGGGAAGCGGCGCGGGGGGTCATGCCGACCTACACATTAGAGGCAGGTATGCCTCTTCGCAGGTGATACCAGTGCGCGAAGAGCAATAGGAGGAAAAGGAATCTAGCCAGCTTTGGAAGGAGGCGTCGCCTGGCTCGCAAAGGTAGGTATAGTCGAATGAAAAGCATGTCAGCGGCAGATTCATCAGGCTTCGCGGCAGCGGCCCGCTGAGGAGGTTGAAATCCACCCAGAGACCTGTTAGATGACTCAGATTGCCTATCTCAGATGGTATGCTACCCGTGAGCTGGTTGAAGCATAGGCCAAGGTTTACCAGATTGGTGAGATCCCCCAGTTGGGAGGGGACAGAGCCTGTCAACAGATTAGAGTTCAGCCCGAGTTCTTGCAGGTTGGTCAGATTGCCCAGATCGGGCGGAATTGTACTCGTGAGTTGATTGTGATTCAGACCGAGAATGACTAAGTGATCGAGGGTGCCCAATTCGGGTGGGATAGTGCCTGTCAGTTCGTTATCGCCCAGGAGGAGCCACTCCAAGTTAGATAGGCCACCCAACTGGGTTGGAATAGTACCCCGCAGTCCGTTGGAGCATAGATCGATTCGCGTGACATGCCCGCCACTGCAATGCACACCGTAGAGGGTATAACATGGCGTATCCGTTGGCAGATTCCAGCGAAACTTCCAGTGGAGGCCGGTGGTACTATTGTAGAGTGCCACCAGCACATCGTATTCGGCCTCGGGAATCTGGCTTTGTTTCGCCTTTGCTACAGGAGGGAAGGCTATACTCAGCAACAGCAATAGGGCGAGGGCCGTTTTCACCTTATCTCCCTCCATCCATCATACGTCCACTCAAGCCAAATCCGCCGGTACTCATCATCCAGACGGGCATAGACGCTCAGGCAAGATTATAGGGGTAAGGCGTTTGATGCGCCAGGCCCAGGCCGCGGGTTGGACGCCGGGGCATGGCCCTTACGTGGTGGTGGTAGAGCACGCCGAGAGTCGAGTAGGCTGACCATGGCCGTGGGAAAACCATGCCCGTTTGAGAGAACATCATCGCCCCAGCAGCCGGGCCCACCATGGCCGGCGGCGCTGCTGCAATTCGCCCTCTGCCCGGCCCAGCTCACGTTGTAGGGCTTCGACTTTGGCCAATGCTGCGTCCCGTTCGGCTATCGCCCTGGCCAGTTCCTGACTGTGCTGTTGTACCAGGACCTGGACGGTGGACACCGGCACGAGCGCCGTGCTGGCCGGTTCGGGTTTCGGTTCCGGAGGCGGGGGCACCTCCACGCCCTCTAGCAGGGCGATCCCCCCGGCCAGACGATCCCCCACTTGTTCATACGTCAGCCCCTCAGCCAGTAACGCCCGGGCTGTGGCCAGGACCCGCACATCGTCCTCAGTGAACGCCCGCTTGTGCCCCGCCCCAGGTTTTGCCCCCGGCGATAGATGGTCCGCAAACAGCCCGGCATAGGACCGGACGCTGGTAGCCGAAATCCCCAACCGTTTGACAATCTGAGCGACCGTGGCCATGCTGTAGCCCCCCCCTGCAATGTGCCGTAGGTCCGGGAGATGATTGTAGCTAGCCACCACTACGGATTTTGACGAATGGGTAAGGCTGGTAAGTTCACGACACAGCAGTTCATAGAGGCCATTCCTGGCACGGGCGACAAGTATCCAAGATATCTGGCCAATTTGGCCTGGCTATCGCCCCCACAGCCTGGACCACCACGACCGCCGCCGCTGGGCCAGCTCCCCCTCTGCCCGGCCCAGCTCGCGTTCCAGTTCGGCGACACGGGCCTGGGCGGCGTCGCGTTCCTGGCGTAGTTGCTCCGCCTGCTCTTGGTATGGCCGGACCATAAGCTCCCATTGATCTATGAGCGCCAGGGCTGTTATCTGTGGTTCGGGCTGCCTCTCGGGCTCTGCCGGCGTGGGCGGTGTGAGTGTGCCCAGGTCCACAGACGCCAGGTCTGTGGCCACTTGGTCAAACGTGCGCCCCTCCGCCAGACCCGCCCGGGCCCTGGTCAAGACCGCAATATCCTGTTCGGTGAAACGCCGCGGGCGTCCGTTTGCGCTGGGCGAGAGAAATGCCCCGAGCGCCGCGGTGTAATTCCTGACCGTTGACGGCGTGACGCCTAGGAGATCCCCCGCCTGCTTTGTCGTGTACATGGCCCCCCTTCCCTCCCGATCCTGCCTGTTCTAGCTGCTGCTGCCTATTGTACGCAAGCGCCCCCTATCCGGCAAGGCACCCACAACTAGCCCGTTGGGGGCATAGGCTCTTGCGTGCGCACGTAAGATGCAATGGCCCCAACGGGCGAAAACTCGTGGGACCAATTTGCTGAAAACTATTGACACTCGGTAATTTTTGGTGTATAATATGTGGCGTAGGTAGGGGATAACGGGAATTGACAAGGGAGGCAAAGATGATGCAGACAATGAAGAGGGCCCCGACCGCTGACACGGCCGGAGCCCAGACGAACGAAACCTCGGGGGCCTCGTTCAAGGCGATTGTACACCACTTAGCCGAGATCGCCAAGATCAAGGGAGACAACGCAGAGCGCATAGATCGGGCCGTAGCCATCATCGAGGCCGACGCTCCCAACCGCCCGACCTGGGCCTGGGCGATGGACCGGCGGGCCATGTGGGTAAGTTCACAGAACGGGAGCGCCAGCTACAGGGTAGATGGCTCCTGCCCATGCCCCGACCACAAATACCGTGGCCTTCGGTGCAAGCACCTCATTGCCCGCGACCTGATCGCGGCCGCCGAGGCCATCGTGGGGGAGGTGGATCATGGCGCATAGCGAAGCGGCTTTCTCAGCCACAGCCCGGCTGGTGGATGAAAACGGCGTGAGTTGGCTGCTGACCTTCCGGGACGGTGTGACCCTTGAAGAAGCCCGCAAGGCGTGGGCTGTGGCCACGACTGTGACCGCCGGCCTTATCGAGCATGGCATGGCACCGGAAGGGAACGGGCATAGCAACGAGGCCGCAAACGGCAATGGGAACGGCAAGGCGGAGGTGAAGGCCGATCCGAGCTGGTGCCCAATTCACAGCGTCACGATGGGCAAGCACGAAAAGAACGGCGCAACGTGGTACAGCCACAAGGCGGGCGACGCCTGGTGCCGGGGGAAGTAGGGGTAATGACGGGGCAAGTGGGGGCGGGCCAATCACCCGCCCCCACGATGGGAGGAGAGGGGGCATGGTAGACAAAAATGAGTTAGGAGAACTGTTGACGGTGAACGACGCCGCGGCGCTGCTGGGGATTCATCCCCGGACGCTGCGCCGGCATATCGCTGAGGGGCTGGTGCCGGTGGTGTGGATGCCGGGGGGCACACGACAGCGGATCCGCAAAGCCGACCTGGCCGCGTCCTTCAAACGGGCTGAGGACCTGCCTCCCGAGCGCCGGAGGTATAACCCCGGCAGGGGAGGCCATGCCCCCGGGCTCCTACGCGAGGCATTCACAGACTGGATAGACCAAAGATGGCGGGATGAGTCCGCGACGCCAGAGGAGATGCACACGGTCACGATTGACGACGAGGAGCGGCCTATTGAGTGGCTGATCGGGAGGTTGTGGAACTGCACCGACATACTCCCGGGGACCGATTGTGATGACTTGGACATTCCCCCGGGATCCACCTACGCCGTGGCCGTCCGCAAGGTGCGCGAGGTGCTAGCGACGGAGGACGTGGATGCTGCGGGCTGACCGTCCGGCATGGGGCACCCTGGCCCTCTGCAACGTGCCTATCCTGGGCCTGCTGGCCGTGGCCTCGGCCACCGTGGGGCTCGGTGAGGCCGTGGTGTGGGGGATCGTGCTGGTGGTGTTGGACGGGATTATCATTCGGCGTTGGCTGAAACACGAGCCGCCCGGCGCGTGACCGGGCAGGGGCCAAGGGGGAGAAAAAAACCATGGGGAACCCATCATCCGCGAGAGCGATTATAGTTGTCGCGAGTGTGGCGCTGGCATGGACCCTGGCAGCCTGTGGAGCGGCACCCTCTCCAACCAATACCCCCACGCTTACGCCACCTCCGACCTGGACCTTGCAGCCGACCTACACGCCCTATCCGACCTACACGCCTCTTCCTGTCCCAACAGACAAGCCGCAGTCAACGGCTTCCTCTGCGTCTGTGTTGTCACCAGAGGAGCAAGCCTATGTCCTGAAAGTTGAACAGCTCGCCAACGCCTATTCAGAGGCGTTTGCCGAAATAGGTAGGCTTGCCACCAAGGCCTCGCGGGATCGGGCCCTCCTAGCCGACGATCACTGGCAATTCATGATGGGTGTCCCGCTTACAAGACTTACTGAGAATGGAAAGAAGGTGCGTGCCTTGACTCCTCCCCCCAAGATGGAAACAACACATGACTACTTTATGAAGGCAAGCAGACACTTTGACTCGGCTGCGCAGATAGTGACTGACGCCATAGACTACATGGATCCTGGCAGGTTCGGATGGGCTGCCTCAGAGCTTGACCTTGGAGAAGAAGACATAGTACGGGTAATAGCCGAGATAAACACACTTTCTGGACACTAGTCCATGACCCGCGCCATCTCCTGGGCCGCTGCGTCTTCCCCCCTCGGCACTCATTGTTATGGCCTGGGCGACCGTGGGGCTGGCGTGGCTGGCCGGGCTGCTGGCGGTGGATGCGATTATCATTCGACGGTGGCGGCAAGGGGGAACGCCCGGCGAGTGACCGGGCGGGGACAGAAGGAGGGTGAGATGATAGCAAAGCGGCTCGTGCTTGTGGTTTTGTGTCTTGGAATTGCATTAGTCGCTTCACCGCCTGCAGATCCAACCACCCATCGTGTCCTGGCGGCAGGCTTCTGCGATGGCGTCAGCCAGATTCCACAGGGGGAGTGCCAGGCCCTGGTGGCCCTGTACAACAGCACGAATGGCTCTGGCTGGACCAACCACAGTGGTTGGCTAGCCACGGACACACCGTGCAGTTGGTATGGCGTGACCTGCGACGCCGGGCACGTGACGTGGCTCTCCTTGAGCATCAACCAGCTCACCGGCAGCATCCCACCGGAGCTGGGCAACCTGGCCAGGCTGGATCATCTCTATCTAAACAACAACCAGCTCACCGGGAGCATCCCGCCGGAGTTGAGCAACCTGGCCAACCTGCAAGTCCTCGGTCTTTTCAGCAACCATCTCAGTGGCGGCATCCCCCCGGAACTGGGCAACCTGGCTAACCTGCGGGACCTCTGGCTGGGCAACAACCAACTCAGTGGTGGCATCCCCCCGGAGTTGGGCAACCTGGCGAACCTGCAGTACCTCTGGCTGGACAACAACCATCTCAGTGGCGGCATCCCCCCGGAACTGAGCAACCTGGCCAAGCTGCAAGTCCTCGATCTGTACAGCAACCAGCTCAGCGGCGGCATCCCCCCGGAGTTGGGCAACCTGGCCAATCTGAAGAACCTCTACCTGTCCGCCAACCAGCTCAGCGGGGCCCTGCCACATAGTCTCATCGCCCTTCACCTGGACACATTCTGGTTCAATAACACCGACCTGTGCGAGCCGGGGGATGCCGCTTTCCAGATCTGGCTGAGCACGATCCCTGATCTGCATAGGACCTCGGTCATCTGCCAGTGGACCTGGCTGCCGCTGGTTCTCAAGGCGGGCTGAGCGGACCAGCACAGGCCCCCTGTTGGCGAACGGACGGGCCAGCCACCCACAGGTATCCTAAGACCTTGTGGCCATTTTCGCCCGCTACAGCGCGTTGTAGGGGCTTACAGGCCCCCGTGGGTCGCATTGTGGGGAATGCCAGGGTAGACCCGAGCAACCGCAAGAAGCACGGCCCTGGGGCGCACTACAGGGCCGCATGGAGGTAAGGCCAATGGCTGACTACTACGAGAACATGCAGCGGTGGAGACGCTGGCGGTGCCCTGGTGTGTGCTCGCTGCACGATGATCGTTTGATCCGACTGTTCAAACGGACATGGGACCGCCTACTGCCCCACGACCGGCGGCTGCTCCGCGCTGTGGTTGGCTGGGTCCGCGAGCGCCATGAGGACGACTATCACCCCGACTCCATGATGGGCCACGCTGACCAACTCCCCGGGGAGTCGGTGGAAGGGGGCATGGCATACATCGCCGATGGTGACTACGAGATTGCCCTGGCCCCGGACCTTTGCGACGAGTACACCGAATCGGCGGTAATCGGTCTCATTGCCCACGAGCTAGCCCTTGCCGCCCTTCGCCATGTAGCCACGGAACCGTCGCGGCGGTGCATGAGAGCCGCACGTCCGGAGGAGTACAAGGTACTCACCGAGGCCGGGGAATGGGAGGCCGACCACCGGGCCTGGGTATGGGGATTCTCAGTCGAGATCCTGGCGCTACAGGAAGCAACCTATCCCCACGACAACCCCTGGATGTGGGTATACGAGGAGCAGCCGACCGCGGAGGGGGAGTAACATGGGCACAACCGAGCTGACACCGACCAATCGCGCAGACCTGGCCCCTACGGGCATCCTGGAGGCCTTCGCGGCCTTCCTGCGCCTCAACGTGGCCCAGGGGGACGCCTCGCCCGAGACGATCCGGGCCTATCACCGCCACGCCGGGCAGTACGTGGCCTGGTGTGCCGCCCAGGGGATCGCCCCGGCTGAGGCCAGTGAGCACGACCTGGAAGCATACCGCCGGGCACTGGTTGAAACGGGCCAGACCCGGGCCACCATCGCCGGGAAGCTGGCCGCGGTGCGGCGGCTGTACGCCGCGGCCACCTGGCGGGGGCTGAGACACGACAACCCGGCGGAGGGCCTGAGAGCACCGAGAGAACGCACAGCCCGGGCGGAGCGGATACGCTACCTGCCGCTCGATGGGCTGCGCCGGCTGTTGGCCGCCCCGGACATGACCAAGGCCCGGGGCAAGCGTGACGCCGCGGCCCTGGCCCTCATGGGCCTGCATGGACTGAGGGTTGCCGAGGTGTGCGCCTTGCGCCTGGAGGACCTGGACCTGGACACGGGCACAGCGCGGGTGCTGGGCAAGGGCAGGAAAGAGCGGCGGGTGTTCCTGATCGCCCACACGACCGCAGCGATCCGCGTCTGGCTGGGGGTTCGGGATAGAATCGCCCGGCCTGGCGTGGCGGCGGTGTTCCTGGCCCTGGACCACCGGACGCACGGCATGGCCATGACCACGAGGGCCATTCGCCGGGTGGTGGATGGCTACCTGGCACAGAGCGGCATGAAGGCTGAGGGGGTCTCTTGCCACAGCCTACGGCATAGCGCCGCGACCTGGGCCCTGGCCGGGGGGGCCAAGTTGGAGGCCATCGGGGACATGCTGGGGCACAGCTCACGGGATACGACGGCGCTATACGCCCGGATCGTGGATCGCATGGCCTCTAACCCGGCCCGGTATGCGGCGGAGATGCTGGGTTTGAGCGTCCGATAACCTGCATTACCAGACGCTTATAAGAACGAGTGTCAAGTGCGCGAGGGAGACCGTTTACCCGTTTTTACGGTGAGTTGGGCCACACGGAGGGGGTAGAGAGCAGCCCACTCCCTCCGCCGCCTGGGGCCGATCTCTTCCAGCAGGCGAGCGGGGATATCCGCCAGATCCAGATGTTCCTGGATCATGCCCACCTGAACACAACGCAGATCTACCTGGAGCAGCTCACGGGCGAGGAACATCGCCACTGGCAGGCCATGGCGAATAGGTTGGGCGTGTGAGGGTGGAACTGGGGTCGCCGTAGTGTAGCGGCATGGGCAGAGGTAGGAGGGATGATCATGAGAGGTCAAACGTGGGGCAAAGTAACCTTGATCACCGTGAGTTTGGCGGTGATGCTTGGCCTTACAACTTGTGGCCCGACTGAGCAGACGAAAGCGGCAACGTCGGCCGCAGTGCGGGCCTCTCTTGCCCAACTCGGCGGAATTGCTTTCTCTTCAGGTAGCAAATCTGATATCTACGTGATGGATGCCGATGGCAGCAATCTCGTCAGGCTCACCAATAACCCCGAGGCAGATTACTCTCCCGCTTGGTCGCCCGACGGGAAGAAGATCGCTTTTGTATCCGACCGGGGACCCGCCAACGGCGATGTCAACGATGAGATCTACGTGATGGATGCCGATGGCAGTAACCCCGTCAGGCTCACCAATAACCCCGCATTTGGTCTTGGCCCCGCCTGGTCACCTGATGGGAAGAAGATTGCCTTCACGTCCAAAACCTACTTGATTGCCCACTCTAACCAAGAGATCTACGTGATGAATGCCGACGGCAGTGATCCCATCAACCTCACCAAGGACCCCCAAACCGATGCGTCCCCCGACTGGTCCCCTGATGGGAAGAAGATCGCTTTCACATCCGGTCGGGCTCTGTATGGCCTCCTTGAGATCTACGTAATGGATGCTGATGGCAGTAACCCCGTCAGGCTCACTAACAACCCAGCGATAGATCAGGACCCTGCCTGGTCCCCTGATGGGAAGAAGATCGCTTTCACATCCAACCGGGATGGCAACCATGAGATCTACGTGATGGATGCCGATGGCAGCAACCCCATCAACCTCACCAAGCACCCCGCGCAGGATCTGTCCCCTGCCTGGTCGCCCGATGGGAAGAAGATCGCTTTCGATACATCCAACCGGGGCGGCAAACCGTTTGAGACTGAGATCTACGTGATGGATGCAGACGGCAGTAACCTGGTGAACCTCAGCCATAAGCCCGCGATGGATTCGGAGCCTGCCTGGTCGCCGGTGAAATAGATTCAGAAGCCGAGGGGCCAGAGGGGGCTGGGGAAAGGGTGCGAAAGACAGTCGACACAACTGGCGTTGCGAAACGCCGACGAGAGTGTATACATAGTTAGGACAGGTTCAATCTCAGCCACGGGTGGTCTCGCCGATTTGGACCATGCCGTGCTTGACAGGAGGGCCGTCGTGGGATCATTCTTGTCAAAACTAAATTGGTCAGACGTTACTGGCAAGGTGATAGCCGGCATAATTTTAGCGGTCATTGGGACGCTCGCCGCACGGCTCTCTCCACCGGGGCGTGCCTTTGCCACAAGGGCCTGGCACTGGCTGCGGACAAAGGTTATACGGTACCGGGAAATGGTGCTCCTGGCTGCTCTGCTCCTGCTGACTGTGGCCCTACGACAGTGGGCAGCGATATTGGCTGTTGCCATGCTATTTGTAGTTGATCGTCTTCTGAGTAAGAGGCAGGACGAACGGTATAGACGCATGATAGCTGAGCAATCCTCAGCCCTTTCAGCTTTCGCCAAGTACCCGTTTTGCTTGATGCAGGGTACTTGGGAGCTTACTTGGAAAAAAGAGGGGCAGTATTCCCACTCGGCGACTGTGACAATTGATGAGAAAGGCAATTGCCTCGTCGGCTCGAATCTTGAGTTTACTCTCAACAAAGCCATCTGGGATGTCAAGACAAATGAGATCAGCTTCGACAAGAACCGTCTTGATGGCAAGACCCACCAAAGGGAAATCCTACGTGTAGAGAGTCTCAACGTTGTCCCGGGACACAGAGAAGGCGATGAATCTCACCAACTGACATATACGCGCAAGCACCGCGAGCCTTTCGTCCCCATTATTGCCCGTATTGAGGTAGTCAATCTGCGCTGAAAATGGCCTGTGGAGGAGTCAACACAACTGTAATTTTGTTGACTTCAGCCCCAAAAGGGAGATAACCAGACGCTAGGGAGGTGCCAGGTGGAGTTTACACGAGTCGAATTGTACCAGCTTCTGAACACAGGCCATCGCCCTTTGTGGTTGCTCGGGACAGACCTAAGTGCCGCTGCCCTCACCAGGGCTGACTTTGAAGGAGGAGCCTATCTGTATTCCGCCAACCTCCAGAGGGCCAACCTGACGGTAGCCAACCTACAGGGGGCCGACCTGAGGGATGCCAACCTACAGGGAGCAGACCTGAGGGGTGCCAACCTCCAGGGAGCAGACCTGGAGGGTGCCAATCTGCAGGGGGCCACCCTGTGGAGAGCCAACCTCCAGGGAGCAGACCTGGAGGGAGCCAACCTCCAGGGAGCCAGGCTGTGGGGAGCCAAACTTCAGAGGGCTCAACTGGTGGGAGCCAACCTCCAGAGGGCCAACCTGAGGGAAGCCGACCTCCAGGGGGCTAGGCTGGTGATAACCAAACTTCAGAGGGCTCAACTGGTGGGAGCCAATCTCCAGGGAGCCAGGCTGGGGTGGGCTAGACTTCGGGGGGCCTTCCTGTTTCAAGCCAACCTCCAGGGGGCCTCCCTGTGGAGAGCCAACCTCCGGGAGACATGCCTGTGGAGAGCCAACCTACAAGGGGCTGACCTGCATAGCGCCACCCTCAGGAAGACGTACCTGTGGGAAGCCAATCTACAGGGGGCCAACCTGAGGTATGCCAAACTCCAGGAAGCCGACCTGTATAGGGCCGACCTCCGGGGAGTTGACCTGAGCACCGCTTGGCACTTGTCCGAAGCCAAGCTCGACGGTGCCAAGGCCAACGCCAAGACCAAGTGGCCCGAGGGCTTCCAGGTGCCGGACACGGTGGTGATGGAGAAGTAGCTAGGTTCCGGTTAGTGTCATTACCAGACGCTTATATGGGCGAATGTCAACTAGACCTGAGAATGGAACAGGCAATAGCCCTGAGCATCTTTAGGGCCAAGGCTGTAGATGAGGAGGACAAAAATGGGCATGCCAGGGTGGGTCGTGGCACTGGGACTCTTGTCGATTATCATGCTGGCTGGAGGACTATTAGCTGTGCTTGTCGGCGTCGTTCTGTGGCTGGCATTCACCGGAAGAAGAGAACCTACTGCCCATGCAGGCCGACGGGCAGCGGTCTGGGGCATTGTGGCGTTTGTCATAGGCACTGTGGGGTTGGCTGTTGTCATGGAGGACCCTTCTCCGGCGCTGGGAGTCTTGTCGATTATCATGCTGGCTGGAGGACTATTAGCTGTGCTTGTCGGCGTCGTTCTGTGGCTGGCATTCACCGGAAGAAGAGAACCTACTGCCCATG
>Ga0315274_10003423_pt1 | contig 23609 bp, 24 predicted proteins | sample YL17G02_20_MG_FD_203700 | JGI IMG/M metagenome (GOLD analysis project Ga0315274, IMG submission 203700) | Sediment microbial communities from Yellowstone Lake, YNP, Wyoming, USA - YL17G02_20 | ecosystem: Environmental > Aquatic > Freshwater > Lake > Sediment | place: USA: Wyoming | collected...
CCTTTAAAAATTTGGCTAAAAAATGATAGGAAGTGTCATAAAAAGAAGTTTTGTAAAGATAACTTAATTTAAGAATTTTTAGTAATTGAGTAGGAGTCAAAGAAGAAAATTGAATAGGGAGACGAGAAAATTTCAGAAAAATTTCTGAAGCTAATTTATTATCTGTCAATGAATATCTTAGGCCATTGCCGATTTCCATAGGCAAAAGATAAGTAGAGTAAAGTTTAGCCTTTCCGGATTTACTCTGTTTGAGTATTTCGGTGAATTTCTTTCCAACTTTCTGATTTTCTCCCAAGAGAAAAGTTAAAATTACCGAGGCGTCTAAAACATAGGTTTTCATACCCTTCCTTTTTTAATCGCTCTAAGTATTTTAGCCTTTTTGATTTTAGGTAGTTTTCCCTCAAGCTTGATAAATTCCTCGATCGGGTCAGTCTCAAGCTCCATAAGTTCTTTTTCTAAAGCACGAGTAGTAAATCCGCTTATTTTTCTGGGTGGTAATTGAAGAAGGAGGTCTTCATAAAGATATTTTGGGATACTGATTGTAATTCTTTGTGTATTCATATTATGAATTATATTAATACTTATAGTATGATTTGTCAAGAGGTAATTTTAAGAATTAAGGTAATATTTGCCGGTGGATTCGGAAATCAAACCTTTAAGCTGCATTAAAGAAAGCGTTTTTCCGATTTCAATCGCGTTTTGGTTGGTAGCCAGACAGATTTCATCAACTGTTAACGGCTCGGTTTCCAAAGCCGCAAAAATCTTTTTTTCCAAACCCGCTAATTTTTGATCAGTAAAAAGAGTGGGTTTTTCAATTTTTTTGCCCATTATATCTCGGGCATCCAGAACCATTTTTGCCTGGTGGTTTTTAATCATTAGATTGGTGCCGGCGGAAACTGAGGAGGTAATTGGTCCGGGAACGGCAAAAACTTTTTTGCCTTGTTCTCTAGCATAACGGGCGGTAATTAAGGAGCCACTTCTTTCTCCCGCCTCAATTACCAAAACTCCCAGGCTGGATAGCCCGGCGACAATCCGGTTTCTTTGGGGAAAAGTCCAAAGTTGCGGTTGCACCTCCGGCTCGTATTCAGAAATTATGACACCACTTTTGGCCAGAATTTCCTGATAAAGTTTTTCATTTTCCGGCGGATAGATAATATTTAAGCCGTTACCCAAAACGGCGACGGTAATTCCTCCAAAATCCAAACACTGCTGATGAGCTTCGGTATCGGCTCCGTACATAAAGCCGGAGATAATGGTGACTTTTTGGGCGACCAGGTTGCCGACTAACTTTTCCACTACCATATGGCCATAGCGAGTGATTCTTCGACTGCCGACGATGGCTAAAGATTTATTGAACAAGCCATTGGCCAATTTACCGCGATAAAATAAAGTTTTTGGGGGATTTTTTATTTCTTTTAAAATCGCCGGGTAATTATTATCCTCAAGAGTAATTTTGTGTATCGGGTATTCAGGCCATTTCATCGAGTTATTTTGATCATTTTTATTGCCTCGTTAATAAATGTACGAGGAAAGTCGTTTCCTCTTTTATGGACAATGCGGTTGGTTTTAAACCACAAAAGTCTTAAATATTTTCTGACATCATCATTAATTGGTTTAAGAGAGCGGGGTATTTTCATAGAATATTTTACCTGCTGATTATTTTTCAGCCTCATGAAATTGACTTTTTCCCAAACAATAAAGGGAGTTTTTTTATAGATTTCATAATATTCAGTTTCTGGGAAAGGAGTAATAAAAGGGTTAAGGTCGATCTTAATTCCTCGTTTCATCAAAAAATCTGCAAAATAAATGTTTTCTACAACTTCTTCAAAAGTAGTGGTGGGAATACCCAATATTAAATAGATATAAGGACTAATATCGTAACTCCTTATTAAATTTATTTTTTCTAAGACCTTTTCTTTATCCAGATAATATTTTTTATTAATATCATCTTTTAATAGTCTTGGAGAAATATTTTCTATGCCTATCATTAAACAATTAAAGCCGGCTTTAGCCATTTTACGTAATAAACTATTGTTTATGGTTTCTATTCTGACTTGAGCAGAAAAAGAGAGATTGGTCGGAATTATTCGATTCTTTTTAAACTTGATAATTGAATCGCATATTGAAAAGCAGTGTTTTTGTTGAGCATTAAAGTTGGGGTCTGAAATATGAATTTCAGTTGCCCCCAGGTAAGCGGCGTTGGTAATGTTTTTTTTGGTAGTCTCTAAGGATAAAAATCTTAATTTTTTGTCGTTAAAATAAGGGACGGAACAAAATCGACAACAAAAAGGACAACCTTTGGAAGTATAAATTTGAATGTTTCTTTTGAGTTCCTTGGGCCATTTCCTCCAGATTTTATGGTAATCGTAAAGAGAAAAATTTATGGGAGGTATTTTCTCAAACTCACTCTTATCCATAAAATAGGGATTTTGAATAAAGTACTTTTCTTGCTTTTGTTGGAAATACCTAAAACAAACCCCGGGAATTTTTGCCAAATTTTTCTCCCCTTTAACTATCTTAAGAAAAGGAAGTTCTCCCTCTCCCCTGATGACAATATCAACTTCGGTATGTTGCAGTATAGTTTTGGGGTAAACATGCGAAAAGTAACCCCCGGTAATAATTGTTGTTTTGGGCAGAATTTCTTTTACAAAATAGGCAATAACCATGTCAAAGCCGATAGTATAAGTCGTGTTGGAAATTCCAACGTAGTTAAATTGATATTCTATTAGTAAATTTTTGAGCTTCGATCTCCAATTTTTAAGATCTTGGTTTGGAGAAAAATATTTAACCAAGAAACCATTTTCATTTAATGTTGTGCCAATACTCATCAGTCCTAAAGATGGCCAGACATATTTTTGGAAATTATAAGAATCTTTTTTGATATCAGTGAGTATTTTTGCTGGTTCAATTAGTAAAATTTTAATCATGGCTGACAGTCTAGCATTTAATAATATATATTCAACCTCCAGTGAGATTCTCCCAATGATTGATTCTTTTAACTGTCTGGTCGGGATTTAAAACAATACAAACCGCGTCGATTTGATTACTTTGGAAATTGTCGACGATTTGCGGGTTGGTTTGCAAAAAAACTTCAGCGGTTTTTTGAATTTGGGAAAGCTTATGGTGGTCGATCATGTCTTCGGGACTGCCAAAATCTTCGCCGATTTTAAGTTTAACCTCAACAAAGATTAAACGGTTATTTTTGTTGGCGATTAAATCAATTTCGCCAAAACGGGTTCGAAAATTAGTTTGGATAATTTGGTACCCCTTCTTAATCAGAAATTCTTGAGCGATTTTTTCCCCGATTTTTCCGGTCTGATAGTTAAAATTTTTCATCCTTCCTGAATTCTTAGACGATATTGAAGAGCTTCGGCCACATGAGCAGTTGTGATGTCTTTGACTCCTTCCAAATCAGCGATAGTTTGGGAAACTTTAATTAGGCGAAAATAAGTCCGGGCGGAAAGACTATAGTTATTGACCGCTTGCTTTAGTAAAGCGTAGGCTTCATCAGTTAAATGACAGAATTTTTTCAAGTGTTTATTTTTCATCTGGGCATTAGTGTAAAAGCCGGCTTGAAAAAGGCGTTTGTTTTGGATTACCCTGGCCTTAATAACCCGTTTTCTAATATCTGATGATTTTTCTGCTTTAATTTTGATTTTTTCTTTTGGCATCAGCTTTTCTACCTCTACTGCCGGAACATTGAGATGTAAATCGATCCGATCCAAAAGCGGTCCGGAAAGTTTATTTTGGTAATAGCTGATTTGCCGCGGTGAACAGCGGCATTCCCTTTTCGGGTCGCCCAGATACCCGCACGGGCAGGGATTAGCGGCAGCGATGAGCATAAATTGAGCCGGAAATTTAATTGAGCCAGCCGCTCGGGTGATGGTAACGACGCCATCTTCCATTGGTTGCCTTAACGCCTCCAAAGTGGACCGGGAAAATTCCGGGAATTCGTCCAAAAACAAAACGCCGTTATGAGATAGGGAGATTTCTCCGGGGTGCGGCGGACTGCCGCCGCCGATTAAACCGGCTCTGGAGGTGGTGTGGTGGGAAGAACGAAATGGGCGGATTTTGATTAAAGAGCCACCGGGCGGGATATTGCCGGTAACAGAATAAATTTTAGTGACTTCCAAGCTTTCTTCTTCAGTTAAAGGCGGCAAAATCCCCGGCAAGGCGCGGGCGAGCATAGTTTTGCCACTTCCGGGCGGTCCCTGCATAAAAAGATTGTGCCCACCGGCGGCGGCAATCTCGAGCGCTCTTTTGGCTTGCTCTTGCCCGAGAATTTCGGCAAAATCAAAATCAATAATATTTGGCTCATAAATATCGCTGGTGGTTATTTGGCTAACTTTATTAATCGGTTCAACCCCGGCCAGATGTGACAAAAGTTCGCGTAGAGTATTGACCGGAAAAATATTAATTTTTTTAACCACCGCGCCTTCATTGGCACAACTTCTAGGGACAAAAACATTTTTTACTCCGAGAGTTTTAGCGGCCAAAGCGAGCAGAAAAACACCCTTGGTGTGCCGCAGACTGCCATCTAAAGAAAGCTCGCCGTAAAAAAAGGACTTTTCTTTCGGCAGCTCGATTAGTCCTAGAGAATTAAGAATTCCTACCGCAATTGGCAAATCATAGCAGGAGCCTTCTTTGGGAATATCCGCGGGGGCAAGATTAACGATAATTTTTGCCAACGGAAAATCAATACCGGAGTTAACTAAAGCGGTTTTGACTCTTTCTTTGGCTTCTTCAACCGATTTATTAGGCAGGCCGATGATATTAAATCCGGGAAAGCCCTTTTTGGAGATATTAATTTCCACCTCAATCGGGATGGTTTCCAAACCAAAATGGGCAGCGGACAGAATTTTGGTTAGCACTAATTTTAGTTTATAGTATAATGAGGCGAAATGAAAGTTGCCGTTGTTTACAGCGAGGTTAAAAGAGAGTATTTTCCCACCGAAACGCAGTATCTAACCGAAAAAGACGCGCTTAATGATGCTAAAGTGATCGCCACTTATGTTAAGAATATGGGGAATACGCCGTTGCTTTTTCCTGGTGATGCTCAGTTAGCGGAAAATTTAAACAACACCAATCCCGGTTTAGTCATTAATTTAGTTGGTTCAGTTAGAGGGAAGGAGTATTTATCGGCGGCCATTCCTGGTCTGCTGGAAATTTTAGACCTGCCTTTTACCGGGGCTCGCTTTATGGGTGAGGCACTGTCCTTTAATAAATATTTAATTCTTAAATTGCTGGAAAAAAACGATGTTCCGGTTGCCCGTTATCAGCTGATAGTTGATTATCGGGAGCCATTAAAAACCACCTTGCGATTTCCGCTGATTTCCAAGCTTAATGAAATTCACGGAGCTGTGGAAATTGACCAAGACGCGGTTTCGGAAAATGAAGACCATTTGCGAAAACGCCTGAAAAAACTTATCGCCACTTACCGGCAGCCGATTTTAGTCCAGGAATTTATTCCCGGGAGAGAAATAACCGGTATCTTTTTTGAAGGTCTGGGACAGGAAGTTTTTTTAGCGGAAAAGAAATTCAGCTCTCCGGATAAAAAATTTGTTTTTGCCACTTTTGAGCACCAATGGCTGGATCGTGAAGAAACTTTTCATTATCAAAAATATCATGATGATAAACTAAATCATTTTATTAGAAAGGCCTTTTTTGCTGCCAAAATGGCTGATTATGGCAAGTTTGATGTTCGTTTGAATCCGGCGGGTGAATATTTTTTTATTGACGCCAATAGTAATCCGGCCTTCGGTCCAAAGGAATTACAGTGTGCTTTGGGAACAATTTTAGATATGTATGGGGTTTCTTTTGAGGAAATTCTTAAGGTATTATTAGCTAAACACCAAAAGAAATGAAAATTGCTTTTTTATATAACGTCCGCCACTTATATCCGGACCCTAATAATCCTGCCAGCCAGCTGGAAACTGATTTTGATGACTCGGAAACGATTGAGTGGATGGTTAAACACTTTCAGAATTGCGGGTTTGACATTCTTCAGGTTGAGGCGGATGAAAAAGCTTATTTAACTCTGTATGAGCATCGGGGTGAAATTGATTTGGCTTTTAATTATTCGGAAGGAATTTATGGCAAGAATAAATATGCCCATTTGCCGGCAACGCTGGAAATGTTACAAATTCCTTTTACCGGTTCGGATGCTTTTACTCAAGCGCTGGTTTTGAATAAACCGAAAGCCAAAGAAGTGCTTTTAGCCAATAATATTCCCACCCTGCCTTTTCAGGTTTTTATTACTGGAAAAGAACCGCTTAAACCGGATTTCAAGTATCCTTTAATAGTCAAACCATCGGCTCAGGGCTCATCCGCCGGAATTACCAATGCCAGCGTGGTCAAAAATGAAGCCAGTCTGCGCCAGCAACTCAAAGTGATTATTGATTCGTTTAAACAACCGGTGATGGTCGAACCTTTTTTAACCGGCCGGGAATTTTCGATTGCCTTACTGGGCAATCCGCCCAAGACTTTGCCGATTATTGAGGCCGACCATTCGGTTTTACCCAAAGAGTACCTGCCGATGGACTCGCTGGAGGTAAAATGGATTCTGGAGGAAAAAAACAAAGATATTGCTCATCTAATTTGCCCGGCAAAGATTGAGGCAAACTTGACCCCAAAACTGATTGATATTTGTTTAAAAACTTGGGAAGTCTTAGGAGTTCGTGATTATTGCCGGATTGATCTGCGCTGTGATAATAACGGTAATCCTTATGTTTTAGATATTAATTCACCCGCCGGCTTGATTCCGCCCGAAGTCTCGATGACTTCTTATTTCCCCCTCGCTGCCCGCGCCGCCAACATCGATTACGAACAACTTCTGCAAAAAATTATCTCCTCGGCGTTAGCTAGATATCAGTGACCCCACCCGGAATCGAACCGGAGTTTACAGGATGAGAACCTGCCGTCCTAACCATTAGACGATGGGGCCTTGAACCTATTATAGCCTAAAATTGACCTCTTGACAAACTTTTTTAATTTGAGATAATACCGACTATTAATCTTCTACTTAACCTTTTTTCTCCGCGTTTTGGCTGGCGGTGTTTAGTGGAAGAAGAAAGAAAATATGATTAATAATAACGAACAAATCCTGATTACTAAAGAGGGATTAAATGAGTTAAAAAACGAGTATGAGGAACTGACCAAGCAAAAAAGGCCAGTAATTGTTGATCGATTAACTAATTCGAGGCAAGATGGAGATTTGGCGGAAAACAGCGAATACACTCAGGCTAAAGAAGAACTATCTTTTATCGACGGCCGGATTAGCGAACTTGAGGAAGTCATTAATAAAGCCTCGGTTATAAGCGGCAGTCATAAAAATTGCGACTGCATTGCTTTGGGTTGTAAAGTGATAGTTAAATCCAGTACTGGTGGACAATACCTATTCCATTTAGTGGGCGAATGGGAGGCGGATCCGGCGGTTAAGAAAATTTCCCACACCTCGCCTTTAGGCAAATCGCTATTGGGTAAAAAAGTCGGTGAAAAAATTGAAGTAGAAGCTCCAGCCGGGAAAATTGTTTATACCGTTCTTAAGATTGATTGAGGCTTCTTCCGGTTTGTGGTAAACTAAAATCAAATGACACCGCCTCTTGAAGAATTAAAAAAAATCCGTCTGCAAAAACTGGCAGAAATAAAAAAATTAGGGATTGACCCGTATCCGGCCAAAACTTCTCGTAAACAATCAATTATAAAGGCAATAACCATGATGGGGAAATCAGTGATGGTTGCCGGCCGGATAACCGGTATCCGTGGCCATGGGGGAATTCAATTCTTCGATTTGACCGATGAATCGGGCAAAATCCAGCTGGTTTTTAAGAAAGATGAACTAAAGGCTAAGGACCAACAGTTACTAGCCTTACTGGATATTGGTGATTTCATCGAAGTATGGGGTAAAGTTTTTAAAACCAAGGCCGGCGAAGTTTCAGTTAGCGTTGGATTTCTAAAATTACTCACCAAATCAATTCGTCCCCTGCCTTCTGTCTGGCACGGTCTGAAAGATATTGAAGAAAGATATCGCCAACGTTATGTTGATTTGGTCGTTAATCCCGAAGTTAAAAAAATATTTTATCTCCGGACCAAAGTTTTGCGGGCAGTTAGAGAATTTTTGGATAGTCAGGGTTTTTTGGAAGTCGAAACACCAATTTTACAGCCAATGTATGGCGGTGCTTCCGCCCGGCCTTTTGTGACTCATCATAATACCCTTAACTGCGATCTTTATCTGCGGATTTCCGACGAACTTTATTTAAAGAGGTTAATCGTCGGCGGATTTGAAAAAGTTTATGAGGTTTCCAAGGATTTTCGCAATGAAGGTATTGACCGAGCCCATAATCCGGAATTCACTCAGGTTGAATTTTATTGGGCCTATGCCGATTATGAAGATTTAATGAAACTAACCGAAGAGCTAATTGCGAAAATTCTGAAAAACGATTTGGGAGATATAAAGATTAATTTTAAATTTCCCATACCTAGAATTACTTTTCGGGATTTACTTTTAAAAGAAGTTGGCATTGATATTGATAAAATAGATTCAGAAAAGGCCTTGCTGTCAGAAATTAAAAAAAGAAAGATCATGATTGACCTTAAAGGAGTTGTCGGTTTAGGTGGAATTTTTGACAAACTTTATAAGGAAAGAATCAGACCGAAAATTATTGAACCGACATTTGTTCTGGATTATCCGGCCAGTATGATTGCCTTGGCCAAAAGAAAAGAGGAAAATCCGGGGCAAATTGCCAGCTTTCAGTTATTGGCTAATGGTTTCGAGTTAATAAAAGCTTATAACGAGTTAAATGACCCAATTGACCAAAAAGAAAGATGGTTGGAAACCGAAAAATTATCCAAAAAAGGCGACGAAGCAGCCGAAAGACTGGATGAAGATTATATCCGCGCCTTGGAGTACGGCATGCCGCCAACTGCCGGCTGGGGGATGGGAATCGACCGATTTGTGTCCGTTTTGGCCAGTTTGCCTATAAAAGAAGTGATATTATTTCCAACTTTAAAACCGGAAAAATGATAACCCGTCTGGAAGCTTTAAAATTTTTAGAAGAAAAGGTTGCCAATAAAAACATAATTAAGCATATGTTGGCGACGGAAGTGTTGATGCGGGCAGTTTATCGAAAACTTGAAGGAGAAGAATCCTCCTACGCCAAGGCTTCGGAGGACGAGTGGGCATTAGCCGGCCTGCTTCATGATGGCGATTATTGTGAAAGTGTACCAATGGAGAGACAGGGAGTTCGGGTATCCGAGTGGTTACGCGAGCGCGGTCTAGAAGTTCCTGAAAATGTCGCCCACGCCATGGCGGCCCATAACGCGGCGACCGGAGTCAAAGCGGAATCGAAAATGGATTGGGCGATTTTTTGCGGTGATTCTTTAACCGGATTAATTGTGGCCGCGACTTTGGTTTTGCCTTCCAGAAAATTGGCTGACGTCACAGTTCAAACCGTACTTAATCGTTTTAAAGAAAAATCTTTTGCCCGCGGTACCCGACGGGAGGATATTGTCCTGTGTCAGGAAAAGCTCGGAATAAGCTTGGAAGAGTTTGTTAAAATCGGCCTGGAAGCAATGCAAGGAATTAGTAAGGATTTAGGACTTTAATTAATTAAACAATATGTTGGATATAAATTTTATTCGCGAAAATCCGGAAAAGGTTAAAATAGGAGTTAAGAATAAAGACTACGACCCGAAGTTGGTTGATCGGGTTTTGAAAGTTGACGCCACTCGTCGGCAGCTGATTGTCGAGATTGAAAACTGGCGAGCTCAAAGAAATAAGCAAAGCTTGTTGCTTCGCAAAAAATTTGGAAAAGAGAATATTGAGCAGGGAAGAAAAATTAAAGAGATGCTTCGCCAGCTCGAGCCGGATTTGAAAGCAGTCGAAGAAGAATTAAAAAATATTCTTCTTCAAATCCCCAACCTTCCTTCTGAAAAATCACCTTTAGGCAAGAGCGAAAAAGAAAATAAAATAGTTCGCGTTTGGGGAAAGACTAAGAAATTTGATTTTAAGGTCAAAGATCATTTAGCGCTGGGAAAAGATTTACAGATTCTCGATTTTGAAGCTGGTTCTAAAGTAACCGGAACCGGTTTTTATTTTTGGCTTAATGAGGGTGCCATGCTGGAACTGGCCTTAATTAAATTTGCTTTTGATTTATTAGCCAAGGAAGGTTTTATCCCGGTGATTACTCCCGATTTGGCTCGCTCCAAATATTATTTAGGAACCGGTTATATGCCAAAGGGCAAAGAAGCACAAACTTATGAAATTAAAGATCAGGATTTGGGCTTGATTGCTACTGCCGAGGTGACTCTGGCCGGGGTTCATAGCGATGAAATTATTCCCCTGCAAAAGTTACCCATGAAATATATTGGTTACTCGCATTGTTTTCGGCAGGAAGCCGGTTCTTATGGTAAATATTCCAAGGGTTTATATCGTGTCCATCAATTTACTAAGGCGGAGATGTTTATTTATTGTGAGCCAAAAGATTCGGATAAGTGGCATGAACATGTTTTAAAGATGGAAGAAAAAATCTATCAGGCTTTAGAATTACCGTATCAGGTAATCGAGATGTGTACCGGTGATTTGGGGGCGATGGCGGCCAGAAAATTTGATATTAATGTCTGGATGCCGGATCGAAATGAATACGGTGAGGTAACCTCAACTTCTAATTGTACTGATTATCAAGCAAGGAATCTAAATATCAAATATCGTCGGAAAGATAACCAAACTGAATATGTTCATATGATTAACGGTACGGCAATTGTTACTTCACGAGTACCTCTGGCAATTTTGGAAAATTATCAGCAAAAAGACGGCTCGGTGCTGGTTCCCAAAGTTTTGCAAAAATACTGCGGCTTTAGCAAAATCTCTCCCAAAAAATGAGAATTGATCTTTTTAAAAAAAGACCGGTTGTGGTTATTATTAGAGGCGCCCCTTCAACAGGAAAGACAACCGTTTCCTTCGAGCTTAGAAAAAGACTTCCCAACAGCTTTATTATCGGTATTGATAAAATTATTGCGATGAATGTATCCGAGAAACTAGGTAGGAAAGAAAAAATTAGAGAATGGGGGAAGATGCGTTCTGTCGGGCACGAATTAAGTGATGTTCTAATGTCTTACCTTCTTAAAAAAAGAATGAATGTCATTATTGAGGAAGTCTTGCCTGATTTAAACAGAGTAAAAGAAGTAGTAAAGTTAGCTAAATCATTGGGAGCAGATTCATTTGTCTTTGAGTTAATGGCGCCACTTGAGACGATCGAAAAAAGGGAAAAAATGCGTAAAGATACTAACCCAGAGAAACCAGTCAAAATGATAGTAGATCTTTTAGACAAAAATCCTTATCCTGAAGCAACTAGAATTGATACTGGTAAATTTTCTCCTACGGAATGTGCAGAAAAAATTATTGGAATTGTTGAGAAAAGTATTTGAGCTTCAGGCCGAGAGCTATCGTTAAATTGTGCTAGAATTAATTTATGCGAAAAACCTTAGGTTATGGGTTTAAAATATTATCTTACTCCTGGCAGGCAAATGGTTTTTCGGCAATTCTGGCGATTATAAGCCGGGTTTACAGCAGTACCATTTATCCGCTGATTCAGATTTTTCTTCTGGCTAAAGTTCTCGATTTACTCGGTCAGTTTAAAAATCTTAATTTCAGCAACGTTATCTGGATTATTTTCTTTTTTTAGTTGCTTCAATATTAAAATTATTTTTAAAAAGTTATATTGATATTAAACAGGCTTATCTGGATACTAAGCTTGAAGGCTATATCGATCTAAAAATAAATGAAAAACTGGCCGAACTGGATCCGGCCACTTTTGAAAAACCCAGTTTTCAGGATCTGCTGGCACAAATTGAGGGAGTGAAAGGTTCCTTTATAGTGAATCTTGAGAGATTTACTTCGTTTATCGATGCCGTTTTTAAATTTTTGACGGCGGCGGTAGTCGTTTTGGCGACCTTTCCCATTTTTATTCCCCTGATGGTGCTTTCGGTGATTCCTTCTTATTTTGTCTGGGTCCGGTTTAGAGCGAAAACTTGGCCTTATTACGTTGAGAAAAGAACACTGGTGATAAGAATTACCCAATATATTAAGAATCTCTTGTCAGCCGATGCCACTTCAAAAGAAACCATTATTTTAAAAACCGGGTCGGTCTTGTTAAACAAGATTAAGAAAGAACAGCAGCAATACTTTACGAATTTTCGAAAAGCAAATGATCCTTGGATAATGAATATTTTGTTGGTAAGGCTGTTTCAGTTCGTAATTTTTGTTTATACACAATATCTTAATTTCGCCAGAGTTTTTCAAGGGATGTTAGGTATTGGTCAATTTGCCTTGGTTTTCCAGCAAACATTTAATTTTTCTTATGGAGCGGAAGAAATTTTAAATCAATATTCCAGCATTGCGGCGCGAAATAAATATGTCGATCGGTTTTTCGATTTTCTTAGCGAAAAAAGAGTCATTAATTCTCCTGCCTCTCCGGTTTCAATTCCCTCTTTGCCGGATCCGGCGACTATCGAATTCAAAAATGTTTCTTTTAAATATCCCGATACCGAAAGGTTTATTTTAAAGAATTTTAACCTGCTTATTAAAAGCAAGGAAAAAATTGCCTTTGTTGGGGAAAATGGGGCGGGTAAAACAACCATTGTTAAACTATTGCTAAGATTTCATGACGTTCAGGAGGGAGAAATACTTATTAACGGCGTCAATATAAAAGAAGTTAATTTGGATGAATGGTATAAACGCGTCGGGGTATTATTTCAGGATTTTATCAAATACCAGTTTACTTTTAAGGAAAATATTTATTTTGGCGATTTAAAAAAAATTGGGAAAGAAAAGTTTCTTAAAGAGGCAATCGGAAAGTCAGGGACGGAGGGGTTTATGCATACTTTACCCAATAAATATGATCAGGTGTTGGGTAAAATGTTTGACGGCGGAATTGAGCTTTCAGGCGGACAGTGGCAAAAATTGGCCTTGGCGCGGACATTTTTCCGAAATGCTCCCTTTTTAATTTTAGATGAACCAACGAGTGCTATTGATGCCAAGGCGGAATATGAGATTTTTGAATGGGTACAAAAGCTAGAAAAAAACAAGACGGTTATCATAATTTCCCACCGATTTTCAACCGTAAGAAAAGCGGATCGTATTTTAGTACTGGATGATGGAAAAATAATTGAAGAAGGGTCTCATGAACAATTGCTTAAGAAAAAAGGGATGTATGCCGAACTTTTTGAACTTCAAGCCAAAAGCTACCGCTAAAATGTATTTCTGTTAAAATATTCTTATGGCTAAGAAAAAGAAAAAAGAAATTGTTTATGCTTTTATTGATAGCCAGAACTTGAATTTGGGTGTTCGTAGCCAGGGCTGGCGATTGGATTGGCGTAAGTTCAGACAATATTTAAAGAATAAATATAAGGTAACGAAAGCTTATCTTTTCATTGGTCAGGTGGCTGGAAATGAACTTCTATACGCGTCTTTGCAAGAGGCAGGCTATACGCTTATTTTTAAGCCTACATTAGAGTATCACCAGCGAGGCAAAGCAAAAATAAAAGGGAATATAGATGCTGAACTGGTTCTTCACTCAATGATTCAATATAGAAATTATAATAAGGCAATAATTGTTACGGGAGATGGTGATTTTTACTGCTTGGCGGAGTATTTAGATAAAAAAGGTAAATTATTTAAAATTCTTGTGCCAACTAAGCATTATTCAGCACTTCTAAGAAAGTTTAATAGACAAAATTACCTAGTTCGTATTGATCTTTTAAGAAACTCTTTAAAACAAAAAAAGACTGGCATTTGCGGTCGGTCGAAACCTTAGGCTAGTCCAGTCATCGTGATGGTTGTATTATAACAAGAAGGAAGAATTTGTCAATGTTTAAATTTGTTTCCAAGTTATTTGGTAATACGACTGTTAGGTACTTACTGCTCAAATAAATCCCAGAAGGAGAGATTTTAGTTATTTTTTTATGATTATGATTTTACTTCCAAAGTGTCGGATTTTTAGGAGAATATAGCGATCTCTTGACATCACTAACAAACTAGCTTATAAAAGTAAATATGTCAGTAATAGATAAAGGCGAACTAGCAAGAGATGGCCAGGTGAAAGATTGGGGTGATGATCCAACGAGTTATGCAGTCAGGAATGCCAACTTTTTTTCATCTGAACAGCTAATAGCTGGAGCGCCATCACGCGAGAGGTCGGTTTTTAAAGCCGCGTGCATAACCGCCGTTGGAAAGCGGGGAGAATTACCTCCTGAAGTTTTTGAGAAATATCTCGATGTTGAGCATTATTATGCTAGGCAAGAAGTTATTGATCATTATAATTTGCCTCATGGGAGTTTAAATGATCAGCTACTTGCATGTGCGCTTACAGATAAAACCTTGGAGGGTAAGAGAGGAGATAGAGCTAGAAGATGGTGTGAACACAAAGCTGTTCAGTTCATTGGAATGGCTGATGATTCTGAAAAATATAATAAACTAAAGGCTGATCATGAGAGAACTTTAGCCGTTGTATGGAGAGCCTACGCTGAAAATAATTTTCCATACCCTTCGCCAAACTAATGACTGCCCCTCCATTTATATAGAATATTAACTCTTTTTCTTCAATATTTGGTAGAATTAAGCTATGTTTAAATTTGTTTCCAAACTTTTTGATACCAACGAAAAAAATTTGAAGCAGATGGCCCCAACGGTGGAGAAAATAAATTCGTTGGAGCCGGATTTCAAAAAATTAAAGGATAGCCAATTTCCCAAAAAAACCACCGAGTTTAAAAAAAGAGTCGCTGACGGGGAGAACTTGGATGATATCCTACCGGAAGCTTTTGCCCTGACTCGGGAGGCAATTCGGCGGGTGGTTGGCGAACGGGCGTTTGATGTTCAATTAATGGCGGCGATTACTCTACATCAGGGTAAAATTGCCGAACAGAAAACCGGTGAGGGAAAAACCCTTTCCGCCGCCATCGCCGCTTATTTAAACAGCCTTAATAGTAAAGGTGTTCACATTGTCACTGTCAACGATTATTTGGCTCGTTTAGGTACCGGTTGGTACGGTCAGGCGCTCAGATTTGCCGGATTAAATATCGGGGTAATTGTCCATGAACAAGCTTTTTTACTAAATTTGGATTATGAAGACAAAAGTCAGGATGATAACCGGCTTCGTCATCTGGCCCCGACTGAAAGACAAGCCGCCTATCAGGCGGATGTGACTTACGGCACTAATAACGAGTTTGGGTTTGATTATTTGAGGGATAACATGGCCCAGCGAATTGAGGACCAAGTACAAAAAGGCCGGCATACTTTTGCGATTGTGGATGAGGTGGACTCGATTTTGATTGATGAAGCGCGGACGCCATTGATTATCTCGGCTCCGGATACCGAGCCAACCCAGAAATATTATGAATTTGCCCGCCTAGTCAAAGAGCTAGAGTCGCAGTCGGATTATGCTTTGGATGAAAAATCAAAAACCGCTAATTTGACCGATTATGGGATTCGTAAAATTGAAAGAAAACTCGGGGTGGACAATTTATACGAAAAGGATTACGACACGATTCATCACGTTGAGAATGCTCTGAAAGCCAAAACTTTATTTTTACGTGATCGGGATTATATCGTAAAAGACAATCAGGTAGTGATTGTGGATGAATTCACCGGCCGGTTAATGTTTGGCCGGCGTTGGTCAGACGGCCTTCATCAGGCAGTGGAAGCCAAAGAAAATGTCCCGATTCAACAGGAATCCATCACGTTGGCAACGATTTCTTTCCAAAATTACTTTCGGCTTTACCATAAGTTGTCCGGTATGACCGGAACCGCCGCCACCGAGGCAGAAGAATTTAATAAAATCTACGGTTTGGAAGTGGTGGTAGTGCCGACAAACAAACCGATGGTTAGAGTTGATAACCCGGATGTGATTTATAAGAATATGCGGGTTAAGTACGCGGCAGTAGTTAATGAAATTGAGGAGTGCTATAAGAAAGGGCAACCGGTTTTGGTGGGGACCACTTCAATCGAGAAAAACGAAATCATTGATAAGTTTTTGACCAAACGGGGAATTCCCCATAATGTTTTAAATGCCAAACAGCACGAAAAAGAAGCCAAAATAATTATGCAAGCCGGTCGGTTAAAAACAGTGACGGTGGCGACCAACATGGCCGGCCGAGGAGTCGATATTGTTTTGGGCGGGGCCAAAGAAAATCGGGAAGCAAAAGAATGGCAGAAAGAACACGAGCAGGTAGTTAAAGCGGGAGGTTTGCACGTTATCGGTACCGAAAGACATGAATCCCGGCGGATTGATAACCAACTGCGGGGGCGATCGGGTAGACAAGGCGATCCGGGATCTTCCCGGTTTTTCATTTCTTTGGAAGACGACATTATGCGGATTTTCGGCGGTGAGCAAATTTCTCATCTGATGGAAGTCTTAAAAATTCCGGAAGACCAACCGATTGAGCATCGGATGGTTTCCAAAGCGATTGAGCAGGCGCAAATGAAAGTGGAAGGCTTTAACTTTGATATGCGGAAACGGGTAGTCGAGTACGACGATGTGATGAACAAACAACGGGAAATTATTTATAAAAAGCGGGAGCAGATTCTTCGGGCCAAGGATTTACTTAAGGATGAGATAAAAGAAAAAATGGTCCAGGAAGTCGCTGTTCTGGAGGGCCTAGATGCAGATAAATTGATCCCCGCTTTTTGTGAAATATTACCATTGGACAGTGCTTCCCAGGCCAGGCTTAAATCACAAATCGGCAAAGCTAAATTAGTGGATATTTTGCTTAAGGCCTATGATGATCGGGAGAAGCAGGTAACTCCGGAGGTGATGCGGCAGATGGAGAAATTTGTTTACCTGGGGACGATTGACCGGCTGTGGATTGATCATCTGGATGCGATGGATAATTTACGGGAGGGGGTTGGCTTGCGCGGTTATGGTCAAAAGGACCCGTTGGTGGAGTATAAGAAAGAGGCTTATACTTCCTTTGAAAAATTAATGGCCAATATTGACGCCGAAATCGTCCGCCGTATTTTTCGTATTCAGGTTACACCTGCCCCGCGAAGCGTTCGCGAAGTGGGGCATACCAATATTGATACTCAAGATGGGATGGGCTTAAGTTCCCAGCCGCAAGCAAGAAGTGTCCAACCGGTCATTTCCGGCAAGAAAAAAATTGGCCGCAACGATCCTTGCCCCTGCGGTAAAATTAACCCTAAGACCGGTAAGCCAATAAAATATAAACATTGTTGTTACCCGAAGTATGGGTGATAATAATCTAGTATCTTCCAATGTCTTCTAATATATGCTAATGCCTTCTAAAAAAGAGGAATTGCTAAGGGATTTATAATTAAAGCAGGCAAGACAAGAAGGGTAAGTTATAAAGCAAGAAAATGGAAAATCGTTGCGCTATGGGTGGCGCGATTATGGCGCGATTTTCCAAAAAACATGATATAATTACTTCATGTTTAAACCTCGCTACCAGATTACCTCAAATATCTTAAATAACTTAGCTAAAATTGCGGAGATTCGCGCGATTGTGACTCGCGCCAAGCTTCTTCCGGTTCGGGAATCTTTCCTGCGCCGAGCAGCGCTTATTAAAATGGCTCATACGTCTACCAGTATTGAGGGAAATACTTTAAACGAATATCAGGTCAAAAAAATTTTAGAAGGGGGAAAACCTGAAGCAGTCGAAAGTCAAATAAAAGAAGTAAAGAATTACTTGACGGCTTTAAGGTTGGTGGATAAAATCGCGGAAGAGAAACCTGCTTTTATTGAAAAAGATATTTTAAGACTACATAAAATCGTAATTTCCGAATTGATAAACCCTGAAAATATTGGTGTTTTTCGAGAGGTTCCTGTTTATGTGGTTAATGTTTTAGCCAGTGGCCAAGACCAGCTTGTTTACACTCCACCTCCGACTGCAAAAGTTCCCTTTCTTATAAAAGAACTTTTATCTTGGCTGAAGGAAAACAAAAACATTCATCCAATCATTCAAGCTGGTCTTTTCCATTATCAGTTTGAAACAATTCATCCATTTACTGATGGTAATGGGCGAGCAGGACGATTGTTGACTCTTTTACATTTGTACCAAACTGGTTGGGATTTCCGCCACTGTTTGGTTTTAGAAGATTATTATAATCGCGACCGAAAAAAATACTATTTAAGTTTACAAACTGGGAAGAATTATTTATCCAGAAAGGAAGCTGATTTAACTGGCTGGTTGGATTATTTTGTCGCCGGATTTTTAAATGAGGCGGAAAAAGTTAAAGAACGAATTCTAATGTTACAGATTGCCGGTAAAAGTAAAAATTTAGAAAGAGTTTTTAATGAAGATGAATTAAAAATTATTGATTTTCTAGTCACCGTTGGCCGAATTACTAGCGCTGATGTGGTTGATATTTTACGAATTCCCAAAAGAACTGCCCAGGCAAAATTAAAACGTCTTGAAGAGGCGAAATTATTAGTAAAAAAAGGTCACGGCCCAGCCACCGTTTATTTATTAAAAAAATAACCAATGGCTGATTTTAAAATTCCCCATAAAAAATTCAAAAAAATTGGTGGCATCAAAGTTTCTTATCTTGATGAAGGGAAAGGAGAAATGATTTTTTGTTTGCCGCCCTGGCCATCCCCGTCTTTAGTCTTTGTCCCCTTAATCGCCCAAATTGGCAAGCAGTTCCGGATTATTTCCCCGGATATGCCCGGTTGGCTTGGGGAATCACAAAAACCTGTTTGTAATCCTGATTTAAAGTTTTATACCCAGCTGATTGAAGATTTTATTAAATCTTTCGGGATTAATAAAATAAGTTTACTCGGTTATTCTTATGGCGGGGTAATCGCTCAACAGTTAGTTTATCGGGATAAATCAGCGGTTAAGAGATTAGTACTAGTGTCCTCACCGTTTGGTTTGGAAAATATTTACCAAAAATTTAAGTTGCCCTTGGATTTTTTTGAAAAAATCGGCCAAAATATTTTGCCGGAAAAAATCACCGTAAAGCTGGCTTATTATTTGAAATTTGCCTCAATGCTGAAAGAAAAAAGCCGGACTAAGGGTGACCAATTTAAATCATTAATTGCCGAGTTTGACAAGGAGAGTAATCAGGTTGACGCCCGGTCAATTTTACTCTGCTTTTCGGTTAAAGAACCGATGCCGGTAAATCTTGAAAAAATCAGAAAAATCCCGGTTTTACTTATTTGTGGCGGTGAGGATGATGATTTTGTTAACAAAGATATTTTACTTTTAGGGCAAAAACTGGGCAAGAGCCCGGTTATTCTAGAAGGGGCTGACCATACTCATTTATTTTTTGATGCGGAAAAATCTGCTCCAAAAATTGCCGATTTCTTTGCTCCCCCCAGTCTCTGGCAAAGACTATACCGGTTTATACTTGACAAACATAATTAATTTTCATGATAATGAATTATGGACTTGAAGCCTTTTTATCTTAAAAAACTTGGCCAGCGGGGGAAAATTGTTATCTGGCAGGTGGATGGAGAAAGAATCCGCAAAGATTTGGACGAAGAATTTACCAATTTTGGGCAACACTACCGTTTTGACTATATTCCCCTTTATGAATTTTGGATTGATAAGGAAGCAGTCCCGGATGAAAGGCGGTTTTTTATTGACCATTTATTGGAGGAATGGCAGGGAATGAAAAAGGGGGCTTCTTTTATTAAGGCTTCTGATTTGGCGGATATCAAGGAACGGGCGGAAAGATATAAAGCCGGTGATATTAAAAAAATCTGGGATAAAAAAGGAGAAATTGATTTTGGCAAAATTCATCTGAAGCTGCTTAAGAAATTAAAAAATAAACTTTTTGTTTGGTTAGTGGACGGCCGGTTAGTAAGAAGTATTTTTCATATCGAGTTCACCGAAGGTGGTCATGATTTAGTTTATGATTTTGTGCCCAAAAATGAAGTCTGGATTGATAATGATATGTTAGCTGAAGAGCGGCCCTATGTGATTCTGCATGAGCTTTATGAGCGTGGATTAATGAGTCAAGGGATGCCCTATCCGGACGCTCATCGTAAAGCCAGTCGGTTGGAATGGCAGGCGCGCCATGATGAGCAAAAACTTCAGGAAAACCTGAAAATGGTTGGTTGGGAAAAATAATTACTTTCTGATATGAAAATTTTGTCGTGGAATGTTAATGGGATCCGGGCGGTTTGTAGACGGAATTTTTTAGAGTGGCTTCAAAAGGAAAGAGCCGATATTGTTTGCCTTCAGGAAATTAAAGCCGGCAACGCCCAAATTCCCGAAGAACTTCATCGTCTTAAAAATTATTATTTATTCACTAATTCGGCCCAGAAGAAGGGTTATGCTGGGGCGGCGGTTTTTAGTAAAACTAAACCACTGGCGGTCGAGACAAAAATAGGTTTGAAAAGATTTGATAATGAAGGCAGATTTTTGAGATTAATTTATCCCGAGTTTACTTTACTAAACCTTTATCTGCCCCATGGCGGTCGGGTAAAAGAAAATCTGGATTATAAATTAGAAGTTTATGATTGGCTTTTGAGCTATTTACGAAAGACTAAAGACCAAAAGCTAATCGTTGCCGGCGATTTCAATGTTGCCCATATCGAACTGGATTTAGCCCGGCCAAAAGATAATCAGAACAATACCATGTTTACTCCGGAAGAAAGAGCGCAGTTAGATAAGTTAATTGATTTAGGTTTTGTCGATACTTTCAGGAAATATCATCAATCAGGCGGTAATTATACCTGGTGGCCGTATTATCTAAATGCAAGAGCGCGCAATTTGGGTTGGCGAATTGATTATGCGTTTGTTTCTAAGAAATTAAAATCAAAATTAAAAAATGCTTTTATTTTGCGCGATGTTTTTGGCTCCGACCACTGCCCGATCGGGCTAGAAATTGGGGATTGACATCTTTGGGTTTTCTTCGGTATAACTGAATTATGATTCAGAAAATTAGCGTGCCGGTTACGGTAACTTTGGTTTTTAACCATCAACAACGTCGAGTTTTCCCTAGCCGGCTAGTTTGGGAAGGCAGAACTTATCCAATTATTAAAGTTGGTTTACATCATACTTATCGGGCTGGCCGGATTTTATTTCATGTTTTTTCAGTCGCCAGTGAATCACTTTTTTTCCGTTTGGTTTTGGATACCGAAACACTTCACTGGAGACTGGAGGAAATCAGCGATGGACTACCGGATTAACTTGCCGTTTAACCCCAAGCCCTCGACCATCATGCATTTGGATTTGAATTCCTGCTTTGCGACGATTGAACAGCAAGCCAATCCATTGTTGCGCGGCAAGCCGATTGCGGTGGCAGCTTACACCACTCCCTCCGGTTGTATTTTGGCGCCTTCAATTGAGGCTAAACAATACGGGATAAAAACCGGTATGCGGGTTAAAGACGGTCAACTGCTTTATCCACAACTTATTATTCTGCCGCCGGACCCTTGGAAATACCGCCATGTACATTTAAAACTGAGGCAACTTTTATCTGCCTACACCGATAGAATTGTGCCTAAGTCGATTGATGAGTTTGTGATGGATCTGGAAGGTTACCCGGCCTTTACCAAAGGGATGAGGATAGTGACTCAAGAAATAAAGGCCAGAATTAAGGCGGAAGTCGGTGATTGGCTGACTATTTCCATCGGTATTGGGCCAAATCGGTTTTTGGCCAAAACCGCTGCCGGTCTACATAAACCTGACGGTTTGGATGAAATTAATAGGAATAATTTTGAAGAAGTTTATTCGCATCTGAAATTAACCGATTTGTGTGGCATAAAAATTAGAAATTCGGCACGGTTAAATAATGTCGGCGTTTTTACGGTTCTGGATTTTTATCAAGCGGGGATTCGTCAGCTAAAGGCGGCTTTTACCTCGATTTGCGGCTATTATTGGTATCTGCGTTTGCACGGGTGGGAAATTGATGATATCGAGTTTGGAAGACACAGTTATGGCAACTCTTTTGCCCTGCCTAAACCCCTGAATTGTCCCTACGAGGTATCCCCGATTTTGCAAAAGCTGGTGGAAAAAACCGGCGCCCGTCTGCGTCGAGCCGGTTTTTGGGCCGGTGGGGTGCATGTGGGTGTTCTTTTCCGGGATTTTAGTTGGTGGCACCATGGGCATAAGTTGGGTAAAACTATTTTTGACTCGCGGGATATTTATAAAGAAGCTTTTAAGGTTTTATGTCTTTGCCCTTACAAAAAGCCGGTGCGGGAAATTTCCGTTTCCTGTTTTAATTTATCTAAATGCCGGAGTAGCCAGTTAAATTTATTGGAAGATTTTACTAAAAAAGAAAATTTAGTGGCCGCAATTGATAAAATTAATCAGCGCTATGGTGATTTTGTGATTACCCCGGCCCGGATGCTTAAAGCCAGCGATGCCGTCCACGACCGAATTGCCTTCGGCGGCGTTAAAGAACTCGAGGAATTTACCTTGCGCTAAATTTTCTTGCCACAGCTGGGACAGAATTTAGTGGTTTTTTTGACCTCAGCGCCGCAACTAGGACAAAAATGGCCGTCGGCCTTTTCTTTTATTTCTTTAACCTTTTCCCCTACCTTTTCTCCTACTTCTTGAGTTACTTCCTTAGCTACTGTGCTTGCTTCTTTTAAACCTTGAGCCGTTTTTTGGCCGGCAACATCCAAAGTTTGTGAGATTTTATCCAAAAGTCCCATTTTTCACTTCACTTTCTTGCCTAACTTTACATTTTTTTCTTCCAGTTATTATATACCATCAATAAGCCACCTAAAAAGACCAGTCCCAAAACTATCTCACTGGCGGTGGTAAAGGCAGATTCTCCTTGATACCGAGTCAAAAAAGAAAACACCCTTGATAAGCCATAAGAAATCGGGCCGGCGATTAATGAGCCTAAAGCCAGGCTCAAAAGAAAACCAATAAGAGTCGTATTTCTGGTGAAAGCTCGGCTAAGATTTAATTGTTTGATAACCTCGGCAGCAATTAAAATGCAACCTAAATAAACAGCAACATCTACTACCGAGTAGATGAATCTAAACATTTTCTCACCCCCTCTCAACCACTATTTAGCCTTGATGTACCACTTCCCTTTAATTTTTTCTAGATTTATAGAGCCAGTCAGTATTTTAGCTTCGGAATATTTATTAGATTCGGTTAACGGCACTTCGACTTTAGTTTTCCCATCGTAGATAATCATTGTTCCCTTTGAGGAAAGGTAGGTGAATTTCTTGCCGTCCTTAAGTTTCAGTTCAAAATCCAGATCGACGTCCACCGAAGCCTCTTCATCAGAAATAACGACGTTTTTTACTCTAATTTTAGTGATATCCAATCGACTAATACTTGATAAGAAACTATCCAAACTTGCTTTAGCTTCTAATCTTTCCTCGGGAACAACCAGGGCCAGAGCTTTAGTTAAATCACTTTTCCCCAAAGCAGAAAAAAAGCTCTTAACGACTGCTTCTGGTTTGTTAGTTAATTTTTGATAGCCAAAAAGACCGGCGATTATTACCAGAATTGCCACAACGATGGGAATAATTAACTTAGCTGAAATTCCTGGTAGAGAAATTTTTGGTATTTTTGGCGCCTTAAAGCTGATTTCGCCACCGCTCGCTTCTAGTTTTGCCCCACATTTTTCGCAAAATTTCGACCCCGCTGGGTTACTGGTTTTACATTTTGGACAATTCATTTTTCAC
>Ga0315274_10003426_pt1 | contig 23587 bp, 22 predicted proteins | sample YL17G02_20_MG_FD_203700 | JGI IMG/M metagenome (GOLD analysis project Ga0315274, IMG submission 203700) | Sediment microbial communities from Yellowstone Lake, YNP, Wyoming, USA - YL17G02_20 | ecosystem: Environmental > Aquatic > Freshwater > Lake > Sediment | place: USA: Wyoming | collected...
CCGTTCTACAAGGCCGAGGCGAAACACTTCGCCGCTGACGCGCTCGACGAAGCCATCAGCTGGGCATGCTCGAGCGGGTGAGGGACGCGACTAACCGGTCGATGATACGGCTTATATCTACTGAGATGTATCATTCCGCCTTAGACCTGACACCCATGGTTGTCAGGTCTTGAATCGTGAATTCACGCCACTTTCACACCCGGGGTCAGATCCCAAAATTTGAATTACCTTATCGATTACGAATCACCTCATCTAAAGATTCAAATTTTGGGATCTGACCCCACTTTTTGAACACTTCGCAAATCCGCAAACCGGGGTCAAACATCGATTTGCGCTGCGCTGGCTTTAAAACGCAAAGAGCTGTCTGACCCCGGTTTGCGTGGACACCCATGGTGGTCAGGTGGACTCTGCGACCATCTCCTTGATCTTCATCAGGCGCGTCAGGTTCGCCCTCTCGAACTCGTCGAGTTTCATGGTGATGTAGCGGACCGTTTCCTCCAGCTGCGGTATTAAAACGTACTCGAGGGCGTTCACCCTGCGACGGGTCTTCTCAATCTCCTCGGCGAGAAGCCTGGCAGCCTTTTCCTTTTCGGCCAGCGCGACCATCCGGGGCAGTATCTCTTTGAATCGCATCAGTGACTCGTCAAAGAGCGCCGGGGTCGAGGCGAGCCCGTAGCAGTCAATAGTGCCGGTGATCTCCACGTCGAACCTCGGTATCGTGACCGATACAAGGTTCTCCTTCCTGAAGGAAACCTCGGTTGAAGCCTGTGGGAAGGAGAGGGCTTCCTCGACCTCCAGCGTGGATATCTCCGACCGGGCCATGGCGAACAGATGGTAGGCCTCCGCGAGGTCGCGCTCTACCTCAAACCGAAGCCCCTTGGTTTCGTTCAAGAGGGCAAGGAACGGTTTCATCAGCTCGTCGAACTTGTCCTTGAGGAGCTTGTGCCCGCGCCGGGCTATCAAGAGCCGCCGCCGCAGTTTCAGAAGTTCCATCCGGTTCGGGTTTACTCTAAGCCTTCCCGCCATTTCCTATCGCTCGCCTTTGCTTGCCAACTCGACCTCGTCTCTGCCGGCAGTGCGCCTACTTCATGTACCGGTCGATCTGCTCTTCCTTGACCCGCTTCAAGGCCGCGCGGGGCAGTATCTTCAATAGTTCCCAGCCGAGGGTAAGTGTCTCCTCGATGCTGCGGTTCTCGAACTCTCCCTGCCGAACGAACCTGTCCTCGAACTCGTTGGAGAAGGTCGCGAACAGCTTGTCCTCTTCGGTCAGGGCCGCCTCCCCAAGAATAACGGCCAGCTCCTTGGCCTCCTTGCCCCTGGCGTAGGCGCTGAAAAGCTGGTTGGAGAGGTTCGAATGGTCTTCCCGCGTCCGCCCCTCGCCGATGCCTTTCTCCTTTAGTCGGGAAAGAGATGGCAGCACATCTATGGGTGGGTAGATGCCGCGCCGGTTCAGCTCGCGTCCAAGTATTATCTGTCCCTCGGTGATGTATCCGGTCAGGTCGGGGATGGGGTGGGTCTTGTCGTCTTCCGGCATGCTGAGGATCGGGATCTGGGTGATCGACCCCTGCTCGTCCTTTATCCGGCCAGCCCTCTCGTAGATGGTCGCGAGGTTGGTATAGAGGTAGCCGGGGTAACCGCGCCTGCCCGGCACCTCCTTGCGCGCAGCGGAGATCTCACGCAGCGCCTCGCAGTAGTAGGTCATGTCGGTAAGGATCACCAGCACGTGCATCCCCAACTCGAAAGCGAGGTATTCGGCCGCGGTCAGTGCCACGCGGGGAGTGGCGATCCTCTCAATAGCCGGGTCGTCCGCCAGGTTCATGAACAGGACCGAGCGCTCGATGGCGGCCGTCTTTCGGAATTCGTTCTGGAAGAAGCTCGCGTCCTCGAAGGTAATCCCCATAGCGGCGAAGACCACCGAGAACTCCTCTTCCTTCCCGAGCACCGTACTCTGCCTGGCGATCTGCGCCGCGAGTTCCGAGTGGGGCAGCCCGGCGCCTGAGAAGATCGGAAGCTTCTGCCCGCGGACGAGCGGGTTGAGGCCGTCTATCGCAGAGACGCCCGTTTGTATGAAGTCTCTAGGATAGTCCCTCGCGTAAGGGTTTATCGGGCTGCCGTTTATGTCGAGCCGTTTGTCGGGGATGATCTCCGGACCCTTGTCGATCGGCCGTCCCAGCCCGTCAAAGACCCTGCCCAGTATGTCCCTTGACACCGCGAGTTCCATGCCCCTGCCGCGGAAGCGCACCCGCGTGTTCGCAATGTCAAGTCCCCTGGTGCCTTCGAACGACTGGATAAGCACCCGATCTTCGTTGACCTCAAGCACGTTGCCGAGGCCTGTCGAACCGTCGGGGAACTCGACCTCGACCAGCTCACCATACTTGGCGCCTTCCACCTCCCACACCAGGAGCAGTGGGCCAACTATGTCCCTGACGGTCATATAATCCCGGATCGCCATCTGTTATCCTCCGTTGTCCTTAAGTCCCCTGGAAACCATCAAAATTTCTGCAAGCCTGAGACGCCTGCCTCAAATGTCACACCGCGCCCTCAACCTTTTCTTCCCGCATCACGGCATCCGAATCCGGGACGAGCCCATTCACCGCCGTTACCACCTGCCGCTCCAGCTCGACGAACTCTTCGAGGTTCTCCTCGCGGATGAACTTGGCTCCCGCCAGTTTTTCCCGTATCGGGTGACCGATGATATCCTTTATGTCGGCCCCGGAGGCCAGCGCTCTCTCCGCCTCGCGGTGCATAGTCATGATGAGCTTGAGAAGCAAGAACTGCTTTTTGAGCGAGCTGAACGTGTCGATCTCGTCATAGGCGTTCTGCTGGAGGAAATCCTCCCGGATATCCCGGGCTCCCTCCATAGTCAAGCGCTCGCCGCCGGAGAGTGCCTCCACGCCGATCAAACGCACGATCTCTTCCAGCTCAGCCTCCCTCTGCAACAGAGCCATGGCCTCGCCCCGCAGGGTGGCGAACTCGGGGTCGATAAGCTCGCCCCAATTCTTGGAGATCTTCTCCAGGTACATCGAGTAACTTATCAGCCAGTTTATCGCCGGGAAGTGTCTCATGAACGCCAGGCGGTCCTCGAGCCCCCAGAAGACCTTGACCACGCGAAGGGTCGCCTGGGTAACCGGCTCGGAGAGGTCCCCGCCGGGCGGCGACACGGACCCGACGACGGTCACCGATCCTTGCCTTCCATCGGACCCGAGGCACCTCACCAGCCCCGCCCGCTCGTAGAAGGCGGCCAGTCGCGAACCGAGGTACGCGGGATAACCTTCCTCACCGGGCATCTCCTCCAACCGACCGCTGATCTCCCGCAACGCCTCGGCCCAGCGGCTGGTCGAATCGGCCTGCAGCGCCACGCTATACCCCATGTCGCGAAAATACTCAGCGATGGTGACGCCCGTGTAGACCGACGCTTCCCGCGCCGCGACGGGCATATTGCTCGTGTTAGCTATGAGTACAGTCCTCTTCATTAGAGGCTCACCGCTGTAAGGATCCATCAGCTCCGGGAACTCGATAAGCACCTCGGTCATCTCGTTCCCGCGCTCGCCGCACCCGACGAAGAGGATGATGTCCGCGTCGGCCCACTTCGCTATCTCGTGCTGTATTACCGTCTTGCCGCTTCCGAAAGGCCCGGGCACGCAGGCGGTCCCTCCCTTGCCGATCGGGAAAAACGTGTCGATGACCCTCTGTCCGGTGGTCAACTGTGAGTCGGGAGCGATCTTCTCCACGTATGGGCGCGCGAGCCGAACCGGCCAGCGCTGCATGAGGGTGACCTCGACTTCCGCGTCGCCCTCGCCGCCGATGACCGCTATCACATCCGTGACCTTGTGCGCGCCGCCCCTGACGTCAAGCACCGTTCCGGCGACTCCTGGCGGGACCATCACGCGGTGTTCGACTACCGGTGTCTCCTGTACGGTCCCAAGGATGTCCCCCTGTGCCACCTTGTCGCCCTCTTTCACACCGGGAGTGAACTCCCAGGACCTGTCCCTGCTCAAACCGGGCATGTCTATTCCCCGGGTTATAAAGTTACCCGCCGCAGCCCGGATCTGGTCGAGGGGCCGCTGGACCCCGTCGTAGATGGACTCAAGCAGCCCCGGACCGAGTTCGACCGAGAGAGCGCTTCCGGTCGAGTAAACCGGGTCGCCCGGCCCAAGTCCCTCCGTCTCCTCGTAAACTTGAATCGAGGCGCTTTCACTGCGGAGCTCAATTATCTCTCCCATCAGCCTCTGGCTTCCGACCCGCACAAGATCGTACATCTTTGGATCGGAAAGGCCCCTCGCCACAACGAGGGGGCCGGCCACCTTGACGATAACACCAACCTCTTGCCCGTCAGTCATTCCAGCGCTCCTTTAAGATTCTTCCCTGTTCTACGCCAGCCTCGCCTCTATTCGCGGAATATCACGTCGACGCCGATGGCTCTCTCCACCAGTGTCTTCATCTCTTTCATGCCGATCCCCTGGCTGCCCACTACGGCGGGTATCACCGCCACCACGGGAATGGTCTCCCCCCGCACCTCTGCAACCGCGTCGGCCAGGACCTCGTATATCGGCTCGGTCATGAATATGACCGCGAACTCGGCCAGGTCCATTGTCTTCCAGACGTCCGGGGCCTCGGAGGGCACGGCGACCGGGAATGTCTTCACCCCCAGGGCCCCAAAGCCCGCTGTCGATGTCTTGCCGCCGATCATCGCGATTTTCAAGTTTCTACCTCGAAACGGTTTTCATATACGTCACCGGCAGGCGGTTCTCTATGGTCTCCGGAGAGAGGAGGTGCAGCTTGCCCATAAATATGATGCGAAGCATCGATACCTCGTTCTCCCTTGTGAGCATAAACCTCACGATGCGCTCAGGTCCCACGGAGACCTTGCTGAAACCTTGCACGTTATCGAGCAGGTACTCATCGGTCGCCCTGTCGAGGGAGGTCAACCGCACCTTCCCCCCGCCGGTCTCGAGCGCTCCAGAGAGCATCCGGCCATAACGCGTGTCAAGGAGTTTCGCCGTGAGTTGTTCGTAAGGCGCGCCGGCGAGCTCGAGTATCGTCTTCCTTGAAAGCTTTCCGCCCTCCGCAAGCGCAAGCTCGTAGTAACCGGTTTCCTTCTCCAGGTTGCGGCCCCGCAGCAGTATCTTGCAGTTGGCAACATCTATCGCTGCCCGGCAGAAGTCAATCAGCATGTCACTTTTCTCCGCCTCGGCGATCTCGAGCCTTCTCTCCAGGAACGCACGGTCAATAACGGTATCCACCGCCTGTGGTTCCAGCGCCTCGCCCAGCGCCTTGACCTTGTCCACAACCGCCTCGACAAACTCCGGCGGCTTCACGTACTCGCCTTCCTCCAGCGATTTCCGCAGCCGCTCCTCGTCAACCGTCCCCAGATCCGATATCAACTCGTCCGGGAAATCTCCAAAGTAATGCTCTTTCAGTACGACCCTCAGGTTGTGGAAGTCGTACTTGGAGTGCATGAAATCCGCCACCAGTGTCCCGGCGCATATCTCGTCGAGGAAGCGGTACTCATTTACGAGGAACTCGTGCAGCCCCCGTTCGATGTCCCTGGCCACCTTGGCGCCTTCCAGGTAAGACCCGTAGACGGTTTCGAGCAGGACGCGCAGCGCCTCTTCAAAATCGGATTCGATCAACCTGTCCACCTGCTGCCAGGTGAGCAGCGTCGCCTCGTGGACCATGATTCGGCCAACGGCGTGGCCGTAGATCCTCGCCTTGCTGAATGTCTTTGTCGTCCGTCTCGCCATCATGTTTCCGCTCTCTCATGATGAGGTGGAACGTCCTCAGGCTTTTTGAGGGAAGGCGGTTGGCCTTCCAAACGCGGCCACGAAGCGCCCGCCTCAAGTTCCCGCAAAGGTGCTCCCCCTCACAAACCGTTGCCCCCGTCACCGAAAAGTATCTCGACAACCCGTGGTTCCAGTTCCTCGCGCCGGGAGTTTATCTGCGCCTCGATCGAGTTGTTAACCTCGACACCCTCGGAGCGGAGGATGAACCCGCCAGATATCTCACGGGTCTCGCCGGCCAGGGTGAGCAGGCCCTCCTTCCCCGACTTCGAGAGTTCTGCATTCGCGCGGTTGACAAGGTCTTCCCCGACGCGCTCACGGTCACGCGGTGACAGCAACACCTCGCCGCCGCGCTCCCTGGTGACCTCGACCAGCGACTTTACCATCATCGCGAGGTAATCGAACGCCGGCAGCTCCACGATCGATTGCAGCGCCCTGTCGAAGACTTCCTGCATCAGCACCTGCTTTTCGGCCAGGATCTCGTTTCGGGAATCCAGGCTGCCCATGGTCACGCGCTGCTTCTTCTCTTCCTCCGCTTCCCGGCTTATCGCGTTGAGTTTGCGCGAAAATCTCCCCTCGGCCTCGCGCTTGGCCGAAGCCAGGATTTCTTTTTTTTCTTTTTGCGCTTCACCAAGCAGGCGCTCCGCCTGCGCGCGAGCGTCACTCAGAATGCGCTCGACAAGCTTATCCAGTGGCATGACCCATCCTCACTGCTGTCGCTACTCTCCCTCACCGTATCTGGGTGAACAGATATATGGTGAGGATAAGAGAGAGCACCGCGTAGGTCTCAACGAGCGCCGGCAGGATAAGCGCCTTGCCAGCCTCCTCTGTCCGCCTCGCCACCATCGCCGCAGAACTCGCGGATGACAGCCCCTGGTATATCGCCGAAAGAAAGCAGACGAATGCGACCGGAAGACAAGAGAAAAACACCAGCATCCCCTTGTGCGCGGTGATCTTGGTCAAAGGGCTGAAAAGTATCGGTACCAGTATCGCCGTGATAAACCCATATATCCCCTGTGTTCCCGGGATCGCTATGATTGGCAGCAGGGGCCCGAACTTGTCCGGATCCTCAACCAGTATTCCGCTGGCCACGTGGTTCGCGTACGTGATGCCTATCGATGATCCCATGCCCCCGCCGATGAAGGCCAGGGCTCCACCGAGGATCGCCCACTGGTATCCCGTCATACCTCCCCATGTTGCGGCCGAGGTCACGCTCTTCGCTACAGCTGCTAAAGCTCCAACCAATTGTCCCCTCCTTTCCAGGGCGCCTATGCGCCCTCTTTTTCATCAATCATCACTATCTTTGAATCGATCCCGAGGGGCTTGAAGTCGCGCCCCCCGTCATCGTAGAACTTGCCGAAGAACTCCACGAACTCCAGCCTCAGCGGGTGCACGAAAGCACCCAGCAGGTTTATCAGGACGTTAAAAGTATGCCCGACCACCAGGATAAGGATCATCAGGAGGATGCCTATGACCGGTCCTATCCCCTGCACGAGCCCCGCCATGGTGTTGATCACGAAACCAATGATGAAGGTGGCAAGCCCCAGGGCAAAAAGGCGAATATAGGAAATGGCGTCCGAGACAAATCCCACCACCGTTCCGTACGTCTCATAGACCCCGGTGATTATCTTTCCGGGGACGCTCGCGGCACCACGCCCAAGCAAAACAAGCATGCCCAGGATCGCAGCGCCTGCCACGCCCATCGCCACCGGCATCGGGAGAACCTTGATCGCCACGAGTACGCCTGCTATCCCACCCCCGACGAACAGGAGGAACACCAGCCCCTGGTCAATAAGCGCGTCAACCTTGTTGCCCGCCCTCCAGTTGTCACGGAGCTCAACGCCGACCCCGGACAGCATGTGAACAAGGCCCATGGCGATGCACACGCCCATGACGATCAGCGTACTCTGGCTGGACTTCAGCGGATCGAGAACGGCCATCGACCGCATCGCCTGGGGCAACTCCTTGGTCTCGATCCCGAACCAAGACGCGGTCAGGACGCCGAAGACGATCGCCATGGCGGAGCCGTAGGTGAGGGCGGTAAGGAGGTCCTTGACTTTTCTCCCGAACGGCAGGTATTTCCTCATGAGTAGAAATGCCACGACGAGGACGATCCCGTATCCGACGTCCCCTATGCAGAACCCGAAGAAAACCATGAAGGAGATAGCGAACAGCCAGGTCGGGTCGTACTCCAGCCTGTTCGGGGGTCCGAACATTTTGACAAGCATCTCGAAGGGTCTGATCCACTTGTGATTGATAAGGGAGACCGGCGGGTCATCGTCTTCACCAGGATCAGCGAGCTCCAAGGCTAATTCGTCGGATACCTGGTTGAGCCGCTCGACCGTCCTGGGAAGGCCTCTCTCCGTCACCCAGCCCTCGATTGCCACCGTCGATTCGGTGACTCCGAACGAGGTCATAGTGTCGATCTTCTGCCTCTGGCTTTCGTAGAACTCGCGCACCACGTTGAGAGCCGGCACGGCGGTCTGTTTCTCCTCAACAAGTCCGAGGACTTCTTCGCGCTCCGGCTCCAGCGCCGCGAGCTCGCCTTCGATCTGCTGGATGCGGGCAAGGGGTTCCTCGGTGGTCTCGGGAAGCGCGACCTGCTCTGCGCCATGCCTGGACAAGACAACAGTCACCTTCTCTTCGGTTTCCTGAAGTAACATTATCAGGCAGTACGTCCAGGCGCCCCGCCGGCTGACTTTCTCGAGAGCGGTTTCAGGCACCTCGGCATTCAGCTCGTCGTCAAACGCGCTCATCTCGGAGATTGCGACCCTGGCCGCCATCACCCCGAAAGAGTCGCCACCTCGCACCTCGGAAAGAGGCATCCCCAACTCTGTCCAGTTTCCGAGCGCTTCCTTTTCCTGCTCCAACCTGGCCTTCTTGTCACGAATGACAATCAACCGTCTCTCGAGCCCGGAGCAATCTGCATACAGGTTCTTGATATCAAGGTGTTCCTCAGCTCGCATGAATTCGTCTATGGTCATTGGATACTTGTCCTTGATCATCGTCTTGAAGAAGCCGGCCTTCTCCCGCCTGTTCTCCTTCAGGAATCCGAGCAAGAAATCGACCTCGGAGATGCGAAACACGTATTCCCGCAGCGCGTGTGTTTCTTCAGGGGCGAGCTGCTTTGCGGTGATATAATCATTGTCTTCTACCGGGTCAACGTGGACCGTTCCAAGCTTCTGCAGCTCGTTTACGACCTCGTCCTGCAAAGAACGGTGAACGATTACAGTAGTCTTCTTCACGGGTTCAATCGCCATTGTGTCTCCACGGGCTAGCTCGGCCTGGACCAGTTACCCTCAGAGAGCCTCAAGCACGGACCTCACGGCGAGGTCTGTTTTTGACTGCCCATCCCGGCGAATCCTCTCACGCGCGGCGATCGCTTCTCGCACTATGGCTGACATCTCCTCCTCAGCCTCTGCCTCCAGCCGGTGCCGCGCCTGTTCGCCCTCTTCGTCTGCCTTGCGCTCGGCCGCGGTTATCATCCCCGCCGCCTCCCGACGCACATCCTCGAGCATCTTCGCGGCCTCTTCCGCAGCGCTCCGAACGATCCGTTCCGCTTCGACCTCCGCTTCCTTGACCTTCTTTATGCTCTCTGTGACCATCCCAATCCCTTACGTTTTCATTGACTACCCAAAGGGCCTGCATGCCTTTATCGTGAAAGGCCTGAACCAGGCTGGCAAGCCTGATACTTTTTCAAATGAGGTCGGTACCTTTGCCATTTGAAACAGAGGCCGCTCCCGATGGTCCGCAATCGGTCAGCGACCCTGATTTGATTGGCAGTAATTATACATATGTGCCGAGAAAAAACACAAGCGAAGCGATGTATTTGTTAGCGGGCCGTCGCGGAAGCCTCTGTGTAGCCCTATTTCGAGGTCTCAACGCGGCCTTTCAACCACCCGGTCCAGGCCGACAGCCCCTCTCCGGTCCTGCAGGACACCTCGAAGATCTCTACGGCGGGGTTCATCTTGCGAACGGTTTCCTTGAGGCTCTCCATGTCGAAATCGGTGTGGGGGATAAGGTCTATCTTATTAATGATCAGCACATGGCTCTCCGAGAACATCAGCGGGTATTTCAGCGGCTTGTCGTGCCCCTCCGCCACGCTGAGTATCATGACCTTGAGGTCTTCGCCGAGCTTGAATTCGGCCGGGCAGACGAGGTTACCGACGTTCTCGACTATGAGGAGATCGACCTGTTCGAGTTCCATTCGTTTCAGGGCCGTGTTGACCTGCTTCGCCTCGAGGTGGCAGGAGCCGCCGGTGTTTATCTGGATCGCCGGAACTCCCTGCTCGGCGATCCTCTCGGAATCGACCTTTCCGGCTATGTCTCCCTCGATCACCGCGCACGAAAGGCCACCGCCCACCCCCTCGAGCGTCTTCAGTATGAGGCTGGTCTTGCCGGCGCCGGGGCTTGCCATCAGGTTGACCATGAACACGCCGTGGCGGTCGAGTATCTCGCGGTTCTCCCCGGCTATGATCTCGTTGGCATCGAAGATACCCTCGAGTACCTCTATCTCCATGGTCAGCCTCCTAGTTGATCTCGATCGACTCCACCTGGAACTCGCGCCCGGAGGTTATCTCAGTGTCGGTGCCCTTGCAGTCCGGGCAGGTGAAATCGAACTCCTCGACCTTGAACTCACCACCGCACTGCGAGCATCGCGCCATGAGGGCAGTGCGCCGGAACACCAGTTCCGCGCCCTCCGTAATGGTCTCCCTGCTGAGAATATCGAAGTAGAATTTGATGGGCTCCTCCATGACCGAACTCACCTCGCCGAGGACCAGGTTGATCTTCGTTACCCGGCTCGCCCGGTTCTGCTCCGCGTGTCTGAGGACAACTCCCATCATGCTTTCCACGACCGACATCTCGTGCATACGCCCGTTTCCTGATCTATGCACAACCGGTGCCTGGCACCGATTTTGCTTCTTTAGGCTTGCCCCGCTCACTTATTCCGGTGCGGAGTCAGGCCCCGCAAGCTGGACTTCGTTGAGCTTCATACAGTATCCCACAACCGTCAAGAACCCTCAGGCGTCAGGACAGGATCAACAGTAGAAAGACAGCGGCTGCAACCGCAAGCCCGTAGATGGCGAAAGGGGCGAGGGATCCGCGCCGCAGGTACCTCAGCAGGTATTTCACGGTCAGGAACCCGACCACCGCCGAGGTGACAAAGCCGGCAATCAACATGCCCGCGGTCACTCCTCCAAAGCCTTGCCTCGCGACCTTCACCGCTTCCACCACTCCGGCGCCCGCGATCACCGGTGCCGACATCATGAATGAGAAACGCGCCGCCGCTTCGCGGTCAATGCCGCTGAACATTCCCGCGGACATGGTGATCCCGGAACGCGACATCCCAGGGGCAAGAGCCACCACCTGCAGGATGCCCATTGCTCCCGCGTCACGGGCTCTGATATCTTCGAACGTTCGTGGTCTCTTGCTCCAAAGCTCCGCCGCTAATATCGCGAGGGACCCGACGGCCAGGAACGCCGCCACGGACGCCGCGCTCCGCAGGTGATCATCGAAAAAACCCGATAGTGCCGCTCCGGCCACCGCGGCAGGAATCGTGGCAAGAATCAGAAGCCAGGCAAGCCTCTGGCTCCCGTCCCATTCCGAAGGACGGACGGCCAGGCTCGTGAAGAACCCCCTGATCACCGTGACCCACTCTTTTCGAAAGTAAGCAAGGACGGCAAGCAGTGTTCCGAGGTGAAGGACGACGTCGAAAGCCAGCCCGGGGTCGCTCCAGCCGAACAGCTTCGGCACCAGGACCAGGTGCCCGCTGGAGCTCACCGGGATGAACTCCGTCAGGCCCTGAACGATCCCGAGAACAACCGCTTTAAGTGTTGTGATCACCTGCGCTCACCATCCGGAAGGAACGCCTGTCTGTACTACACTAGACGAGCGCATGCTTGCTTTCCAGGAACTGGTGGTACTCGTACAGCGCCGCCAGAGTCTTGGCCCCGCGCTCCGGCGACGGATAGATGACAACCTCGCTCTGGCGGGCAAGCATCGGGGTTATAGCGCCCGAGGTCGGGAAGGAGACCGCTACGATCGGCTTCTTCGTCTCTTCCATGAGCTCGATCACATGAGTGCGATAAGCCTCGTCCATGGACTGCAACTGCTTCAGGAAATCGCCCGCTATCACGCGCGGCTTCAGCCTGGTCTCGTCCTTCTCGAGCTCGTCCATCAGTGGCCCCTCCATGACGAACGACTGAAACGAAGAGGTGGCGCCCATCGTCCCCAGTGTTATGACCGCGTCCACGACCGGGCAGCGAGCGATCACCTCCAGGCAGGAGAAATGCTTCGAAAGGTCGAGGGTCCCCACCAGGTCGACCGGGTTGCCCCTGCTCCAGTACGACGGCAGTATGGAGTCGAGCTGCCTCAGGGTCTCGTCGGGGAACTCGACGAGCTCGAGGCCATGGTGGGCCAGCGCGTCCGCTGTGACCACGCCCCATCCCCCACCCCAGGTCAGGACGCCGACCCTCTTGCCCCTTGGAGGAGGCACCGCGGCGAACGCCTTGGCGATGTCCAGCATCTCCTCTGTGGTGTCGGCCTCGATCATCCCGGCCTGCTTGAGGACCCCGTCAAAGATAGCCTCGTCGGCGGCCAAAGCGGCGCTGTGCGACCTCGCCGCCCGCGCGCCCGCGTCAGTCCGTCCGGCCTTCAAGACCACGATCGGCTTCTCAGGGGAAGCCTTCATCGCGACCTCCAGGAAGCGGCGAGCGGCTCGGAGCCCTTCTATATAGAGAAGAATCACCTCGGTAGCCGGGTCCTCGGCGAAATACTCGAGGTAGTCGGCGCACTTGAGCTCCGCCTCGTTGCCTATGCATACGAAGCGGGAGAAGCCGACCCCCAGGGCCCTCCCCAGGCTCAACATCTGCGTGCCCAGGTTGCCGCTCTGGGCGGCGAACCCGATCTTGCCCGGGACGGGCCTTACCGGCGGCATCAGCGCGTGCAGCGAACACGTCGCGGAATAGACACCCATCGTGTTCGGGCCGACCAGGCGCATGTCGGATCCTTCCACGACCTTCAACAGGTCGAGTTCCATACCGTCTCCCTCTCCGCCAGTCTCGCTGAACCCCCCGGATATCACGACACAGGCCTTGACGCCCTTCTCCACGCACTCCCTGACCACCGGTACAACGCCCTGTGCCGGCACCGTCACCACGGCGAGGTCGACCTCCCCGGGGATATCCTTAACTGACTTATGTACGGGCCGGTCGAGGATCTCAGTCTCGCGAGGGTTAACCGGGTAGAATACGCCCTTGTAGCCCCCCGCCAGGATGTTCGCCGGGACTATGTACCCCCACTTCATCCTCTGGTTGCTGGCGCCGATGACGGCCACGTTCCTCGGCTCGAAAAGGTATTTCAACTGTTTGCTTATCGCTGTCTTCTTCACTTCTCCTCCGTATCAGGGTTATCTGTTGGTGAGGCCGTCCCACCCCCGCCGGTCTCCCGGGCAACCGGTTGGAGGTCATGATATTTTTTCTTCAATCTGGCCACGACCCTCACCGCTTCAGCAACAATACTCTTACTCATCTTGGACTGGCCTACCCGCCTGTCGGTGAAGACGATCGGGATCTCGTAGATATCAAACCCCAGCCTGGTGCAAACATATGCTATCTCGACCTGGAAAGCGTACCCGGTCGCGGTTATGCGGGAGAAGTCGAGCGCCCGGAGCACCTCGCTGCTGTAGCAGCGGTATCCGCTCGTCGCGTCTCTAATCTTTAGACCGGTGCAAAGCCTCGTGTAGATGTTCCCGCCACGGCTGATCAACTCGCGCGCGAGCCCCCAGTTCTCAACCCCACCGCCCTTGATATACCTGGAGCCTATTATCACCTCGTGGTCCAGGACGGCAGTAAGGAACTGCGGGATGTAACGCGGGTCGTGCGAGAAATCCGCGTCCATCTCGAATACGCAGTCGGCCCCCATCGCAAGCGCTTCGGTGAACCCGTAACGGTAAGCGGAGCCAAGCCCCTGCTTGGATTCCCTGTGCCGAACCTGTACCTCGGGGTACTTATCGGCCAGCCGGTCCGCGATCTCGCCGGTGCCGTCAGGCGAGTTGTCGTCCACTATGAGCAGGGAAACCCCGCACTCCAGCCCGAGGACCTCCTCGACTATGCCCTCCAGGTTCTCGCTCTCGTTGTACGTCGGGATGACTATGAACGGTTGCATCGGCCTCCTTCGTGGCTTTCACCAAACACAAACGGACTACACGATATTCTACTATAGTCTGGTCCGGGCGGCGGGAAGGGTCCAGCAAAGGTGAGACACCACAGGGTTGGCGGGAAGGGTCCATAAAGCAGAGACACCACAGGGTTGGAGGGAAGGGTCCATACGCGTGAGGCAGATCATTGCTCAAGTTACTGCCCTCAGCGGTCCCAGCCGTACTTGCCCACCAGCGGCACAAAGACGCAGGAGCCCTCCTCGCGGGTGGACACGTGCCCCTCCCTCTTCTCCACAACCGTGAGGGTCTGGATGGAAGAGGACCCGACGGGGACCACCAGGCGCCCGCCATCGGCCAGCTGCTCCACCAGGAGCGGTGGCATCCTCGGGGCCCCGGCGGTCACGATTATGCCATCGTAAGGGGCGTGTTCGGGCAGGCCCTTGCTCCCGTCACCCACCACCACTTCCACGTTTGTCAGGCCGAGTTCCCGGAGCCTGTCCCCGGCCGATTCGGCAAGCGCCCTTATGAACTCCACCGAGTAAACAGAGCGGGCCAGCCGCGCGAGTATCGCCGTCTGGTAGCCGCTTCCGGTCCCGATCTCCAGCACCCGCTCGTCGCCTTCGAGGCGCAGGAGTTCCGTCATGCTGGCGACCATGTAAGGCTGGGATATCGTCTGCCCTTCCGTTATCGGCAGGGGGGTGTCTTTATAGGCGCGTTCCACGTAGGCCGGGAGGACGAACAGGTGCCTCGGCACCTCCCGCATCGCCTCGAGCAGGCGGGGCTCCTTGATGCCCCGGGCCTCGACCTGCCGGGCAACCATCTCCTGACGCGGTTGGCGGTAACGGTCGCCTTCTCGCCGGTCATCCATTGCAATCAAAGGTCCAAATAAAACAGGCGGACCCCGGTCCGCCTCTCACTACGCTGCTCTCAGAAGCGTCACCCGGCATGCCCGCCCGCCCTAGAAATTATCAGTGCTTGTGTACATCTCAAATATCTTCGTGAGCCCCGTGATCTTGAAGATGCGCAGGATCTTCTCCTGGTTGCAAATTATGCCGAGCTCACCATCGTGCTGCTTGACCCTCTTCAGCCCTCCGACCAGAACGCCGAGCCCTGTGCTGTCGAGAAAATCGACCTCGTCAAGGTCAACGGCGATCTTGTACTTCCCTTTTTCAACAGCGTCGACGATGGTCTCCCGCAAAGAGGGAGCAGTATAGATATCCACCTCTCCCTTGAGCTTTACTACCGTATGCTCCCCTATGTCCCTGGTCGAAACCTCAAGTTCCAAATCGCCCTCCCCGGCTTGATACCCTGTGCCCGCACGGGCCACCGGGTTTCATGACTGATCGGTGCCTACTTGCCCTTCGGCCTCTTGAGCAGGGTATTGCATCTGGGGCATTTTACCTCTTCCTGCCCCTCTTCAAAAACGGCACGGTTGCCGCAGTTGTGACATCTTACCCGCAGGATCTCCTCTCCCACCCTCTCATGTCCGTGTGGTCCTCTTACCACCCGCCAACGCCTCCGATCTGTATCGGTTCACTTTTTTCCGATACGGGGCGGATTCACCTCTCAGGCGCCCCTCGCTTACCGCGCACTAATTATACTTCATTGCGGCCGCCATGGGGAGATTTTCGACAGTTGGCCCCGCCACCCCTTACGCGTCAGGAACGCCCCCAACGCCGCACCGATCAATCACCGCTCCACAGCTCCCGGGCCCACCCGCCTCGCGGGATGACCCTGCCGGAGGGCAAGAGGACCTGCCAGGATATCCACCGCGCCTGCCTGCCCACCTCGTAGACGTAGGACACCACGAAGACGCCACGGCCCGTCTCCTCCGCTCCCCAGCTGGGTTTGAACCCTTTCTCTACAACCTTAACGCCCTTGTCCCGGATGAACCTTTCGATGCCCTCCCCGATCGTCACGCCGGCCCCGCTTATCGTGTGCTCTTTCACCAGTCGGACAGGGCCTGCGGCGCGTCGGGAGAACTGGTACCACCCGAAGCACGCGACAAGGGCAAGACCTGCCACGGCGATCACCAACAACACGATCGACCTTCGCAGTGCGCCGCTGCGGGCGCCTTCTTCACTACGGGCTTCCAGGCGGTCTGCCATTCGCCCTCACGCCCCCCGCTTACAGCTTTTCATGCGGATGATTATATTACTCCGGGGATGCGCTTGGCGCTCCCCTGTCGCCCCTATTCTTTATCCGGGCGAGTTTGGTTAGAATTAGACGCGCACGTGGGGCCGTGGTCCAATGGGAAGATGCGTCCTTCGCGCGGACGAGATGGGGGTTCGATTCCCCCCGGCTCCACCACTCGACACTTGCGCTGAGCGCAAGCGGGGACCCCAGGCCTCGATACGTTCCAGCATGGGGCATCGAACCCCCATCTCGGGGGGGATGTCGGGGGGATTCCCCCCGGAGACTTTCTAAATAGGGGTGGTACAGCGAGCCCGCCCTTGGCGGGTGAGCGTCCTAGGAGGGGCGCAAGCCCCTCCTGAAAGAGCGAAGGGAGGCAACGGAGAATCAATTTCCTGTGGAGCGTTCTCCCTGAGCGAGAGATGGGGGTTCGATTCCCCCCGGCTCCACCACTCGACACTTGCGCTGAGCGCAAGCGGGGACCACGGACTTCGACACTCCTGATCACCGGGGATCGAGCCCGCGCAGGGCGTACCGGCAACTGTTCTATCTTTCTGGGGGAGGTCTCTGATGAAAAAAGCACTGGTCACGGGGGCGGCGGGATTCATCGGTTCAAATGTGGTGCGCGAGCTTATCGAGGAAGGGGTCGACGTACGGGCGCTGGTGCTCCCGGGGGAGGACATGCGCAACCTGGCAGCGCTCGATGTTGAGCGGGTGGAAGGTAACATCCTCGATCCTCCTGCCATTGATCGGGCGCTAAAGGGCTGTGACACTCTTTTTCACCTCGCGGCGATCTACTCCCTACAGTCGAAGCACAAAGAACTCATCTACAGGGTCAACCTGCAGGGATCCAGGAACGTGCTCTGGGCCGCACGACGGGCAGAGACCGAGAAAATCGTGTACACGAGCTCAATCGCCGGCATAGGCCTGAAGCCCGGCATGGAGCCCGCGAACGAAGAGACCGAGTTCAACCAATTCTACAACGCGGATGATTACGTTCTGAGCAAGTACCTGGCGCAAGAGGAAGCGCTCACTTTCGCCCGGGAGGGCATGCCAATTGTTGTTGTAAACCCGTGTTTCCCCTTCGGAGAGGGGGACCTCGTGCCGACGCCGACCGGGATGCTGATTACGTGGGTCGTCAACGGCTGGCCGTTCATGTATCCTCCGGTGGGATTAAACGCCGTCGACGTAAAGGACGTCGCGAAGGGGCACGTCCTGGCGGCGAAGCGAGGCAGAATCGGCGAGAAGTATATCCTTGGAAACCAGAACATCACATTCAGAGAGATGTTCAAGCTCATCAGGAAGGTCGCGGGATTCAAGGCTCACTTCTCCAAGATGCCGCTCTTCCTGTCCAAGCTCTACGGTGATGTATGCGTAATGGCTGAAGAGAAAGCGGGCGTCAAGGCTTTCACGACAAGACAGGAGGTCTGTTACCTGGCCCAGTACCTTTATTTTGACGTTTCCAAGGCAAAGGAAGAGCTGGGGCTCGAGCTTACACCTATCGAGGATTCGATCGCGCGCGCGATCGAATGGTTTGAGAGGGAAGGCTACATACCGGACAATGGCCTTGGCTTTCGATTCGCGCGCCTGTTGCGGAGGCTCCTTTATTACATCCCTATCGGAGAATAAGCATTTCGCTGGCTGCGGTACGGTCTGCGGAGAATGGGAAAGTCGGTGATGATGGAAGATAACAAGTTCTCACTCCTTGATGCCACCGCGCTCGCGGAGCTGGTCCGGAGAGGTAAAGTCAAACCCGTCGAGCTGGTGGACGCGGCCATCGAGCGAATCGAGCGCCTGAACCCGAGGCTTAACGCGGTCGTTACGAAGGCGTATGAGATGTCGCGGGAGGCGGCCACCGGCGAATTGCCGGACGGGCCTTTCCATGGCGTGCCGTTCCTGCTCAAGGACCTGTTCGCCGACTGCGCGGGTGTGGCGACGACCTCGGGTTCGGAATTCCTGAAGGATTACGTGCCGGATCACGACAGCGAACTGGTCTCCCGCTATAAACGCGCTGGGCTTCTCATCCTGGGGAGGACCAACACCTCGGAGTTCGCGATCCTGCCTACGACCGAGCCGCGGCTTTTCGGGGCGACGCTCAATCCGTGGGACACAACCCGAAGCCCCGGTGGATCGAGCGGGGGCTCGGCTGTCGCGGTAGCGGCGGGAATGGTTCCGATGGCGCACGCGGAAGATACGGGCGGTTCCATACGAGTCCCCTCCTCATGCTGCGGGGTCTTCGGGCTCAAGCCGACGAGGGCACGCAATCCCCTGGGTCCCGACCTCGGTGACGTGTTCGGAGGGTTCGTCGTGGAACACGCTATTACTCGCTCCGTGCGCGACAGCGCAGCGCTGCTCGACGCCACATCCGGGCCGGACGTCGGCGATCCGTACCGGGCTCCGCCCCCCGAGCGTCCATTCCTCGAGGAAGTCGGCACGGACCCGGGGAAGCTGCGTATAGCGTTCTCGGAGACGTCTCCCACGGGCGTCCCGGTTCACGAGGACTGCGCGAAAGCGGTGCAAAACGTGGCCAGGCTCTGCGAGGAGCTGGGCCATGAGGTCGAGGAAATGAACGTGGAGATGGAAGTCGAGGCGGTGGTCCAGGCTTTCACGAACATGTTCGCCGCGGGAAACGCCTGGTTCATGGACACCATGGCAATCAGGAGCGGCAGGACACCGACGCCAGAGCTCTTCGAGCCGCTGACCTGGGTGCTGTGCGAGATGGGACGCGGCCTGAGCGCGCCCGCCTGCATGATGGCCATCACAACTTTGCAGCGGGCATCCCGCGAGATCGAACGCATGTTCTTCGACTACGACGCGGTGCTGACCCCGACGATGCCAGAGCCTCCGCCGCCGCTTGGGTCCTTCGATTCTCCCCCCGAGATGCCTCTGCAGGGGCTGTTGCGCGCCGCGAACATGGTGCCCTTCACTTCTATCGCCAACTTCACCGGCCTGCCCGCCATGTCGGTACCCCTGCACTGGAACGACGATGGCCTGCCGATAGGGACACAGTTTATCGGCCGTTTCGGTGAGGAGGGATTGCTGTTCCGCCTCGCGGCTCAGCTCGAGGAAGCGCGCCCATGGGCAGACCGCAGGCCGCCTGTATCGGCATAAAGAAAAACGAATCGGAGACCTGCCTCTGGCAACCAGAAGCCTGGCATCGATAAGTCGACCTCAGCTATCACTTCCTCGTTTTTAAGGCAGGACGGCCACCGCCTTCATGGCAAAGTCCGTGATTACTACAGGACAACATCCAGAACCGTTCTGCGCAGGGACGCTGTAATGCGTTTGAGAGCCCTGCATGAGGCTGGGAGCGCTCCGGGAAGCGCTTCCTTCTGGATCCTGTTTTAGTGCCGCGTGACGCATCTGTTTTTTTTCGGAGGCATTCCTTTGTCGACCTTATCAAAAGGGAACGGTTACGCTAATGTAACATTATAGAGTGTAAGATCAGTTAGGTCATATCTGTTGAAGGATTCGCACACAGTACAGGGGCCCCGATAACGAGCAAGCGCTCAGGCCCGCGGCTCTGATATCAAGGGGTTGGGCCGTTGTTCACAAGAGGCATTGTTGAATCGGTGAGAAGACACAAGAAGCCGATCGTGTTGCTGCTGCTTTCCTTTGTCCTTTACACTTGTGTCGCCCTCGTCCTGACTTACCCGCTCATACGCAACGTAAGCCACTACTACTTCAGCCCGGAACTGGAAAGTCCCAGAGCCTCCGGTGACGGAATCGGCACGATAGCAGGTACCTGGCAGGCGGCTCATGCCGGTAAACAGGACGCAATGGGGAAAGCCACGGGGTCTGCCAGTTACCCTTTCAAGATGAACTCCGGAGGTGCGTCCTACCCTCTGTCCTCTGGAATATTGGTGCTGCTCGCCAGATTGATCGGGGCCCAGGCATCTTTCAACATCCTGATGCTGCTCTCATTTCCGCTTGCGGGCGCAATCATGTTCATGCTGGTTTTCTACGTGACCCACAGCGGCGCGGCTTCGCTCCTGAGTGGGTTCCTGTACGCGTTTTCGCCCTGGCACACTTCAAGGACTTTCGACCACATCAGCCTTACTGCGGTCCATTGTCTTCCCCTTTTCGTACTGGCGCTGGTGGCGTTCTGGAAAAGAAGGGACCTGGTCTCCGCAGTCGCCCTGGCGGGCGCGAGTATCGTCGCGGCCCTCACCGACCTGCACTTCGGGCTCTTCTGCGCGGTCATGGCCCTGACCTGGTCTCTCGCGCTCTACATCAGTTACCTCGCTCACGGCCGTGAAGGACCGCCTTTCCCATCATCAAAAAGCACAACCCATATACGGGTCGCCCTGCTTGTCCTGCTCGCCGTCGTTATTGCCGCCTCGGTGTCCATTCCGGTCTACAGGGACCTCTTCTATAAAGACCCTGCGGTCATGCCCGGCGGCGAGGGAAGGGGCATCAAGCAATCTGTTGCCAACTCCGCGAAACCTGCCGACTATTTCATCCCACCGCGTACAGTCTCGTGTGGAGAGGATTCACAAATCGCCTCGTCACGAACAGGACCGGGAGAGCGAGTACCTCCATCGAGGCGACCCTGTACCCGGGCATCGTCACATTCATCCTGGCCGCCTATGCGCTAATTCACACGCTAAGGCGAAAAAAGAGAAAGTCGGAAAAGGGCAGGCCAGGGATGGGCGTGATGGGGCAGCCCCCCGATGCCCGTTCGGACATGAATGAAAAAAACGGCCGGACATATGTCATAGATACGACCGTTTACTTCGCCGCGATCACCGCCGTGGCCGCCTTCATCCTGTCCATGCCGCCGCTTATAAAGGTCGGCGGAGTCGAGTTGCCGACTCCCTCGATAATCATAAGGTCACTCGCTCCTGTGCTCCGCTTCTACTCCCGTTGGGGACTTGTCGTGACCTTCGCCCTTACGCTGCTCGCTGGCGTGGGTTTTGCGCTGCTCGCCACGTCAAGGAACTGGAACTTCAGAAAAACCGGAGTTATCTGCGCCCTGCTGGTGGCTTTGTTCTGCGTCGACGTGACGATAATACCTCCGTGGAGGTCCCGGGATATCAGCAGGCCGCCAGATGTTGTTCGTGCATTATCCCGGCTCCCGCGCGACGAGCCTGTGGCAATGTACCCTTTGAAACCCGGAATATACAGCGTTCCCCTCTGGTACTTGTACTATCAGCAATATCACAGGCACCCCATGATAAACGGCGTCAAGGCCGCCACGGAGGCAGATCTCTATCTCATGGTCATGAACGATATATACGCTCCGTATACACCGAGGATGTTGAAAGGCCTGGGCATCAAGGAAGTGGTTATCCTCAACGATTTCTACAAATTGATGTTCCCATCCGGCGACTTCTTCAACCCCGACAAGATGCCGCCCGGCTACAAGCTGGTCAAGAAGACTGACGACGGGTACATCTTCGACGTGACCGCCGCGCCGGCCCAGGTCTTCCCTCTCTTCTACCTGAATTTCACTCCGCCAAGACTACAGCCGGACGGCATGGCCTGGAGCGCCATGGTCCGTCCCGAAGGAAAGATCCTTCTGGTCAACAAGGGAGGGCGTTCAACTTTTGACTTCTCGGTCACTGTCTATAACCCGGGCAAGGAGGACGCGCTGGATGTTGAGCTTGATAGCGGTGCTCATGGCAGATTCCAGGTCCCCCGGGGGCCGAGCCAGCTGACTGTCCCGCGGGTCGAGCTTACAAAGCAGCGGCATTTCCTGACCTTCGAATGGAGCGGGGAACCTGTCAAGATAGAGGGGGAAGCCAGCGGTGTGGACGGTCAACTCGATGCGTATCTCCTGTTCTCCCGGCCCGAGTTAAACCGCGTGCCTCCAGGTCGCTGACGTGAGGGAATAATTTACTCTGCGTTTCGGTGAGGAGGGATTGCTGTTCCGCCTCGCGGCTCAGCTCGAGGAAGCGCGCCCATGGGCCGACCGCAGGCCGCCTGTGTGTTGAAACCTTACTTAATAGTTGGCGGTCACCACGTAGAGCAGGTAAGCGCGGTAGGTCGAGGAGACCTGGGTCTCGTTCACCGCTACCTTGCTGGTGATGATGAAAGCCTCGTTGGTAACCGCCCCGGTGAACCCGGTGACCGGGTCAGTATGGTCCGCGACGATGTCGCCCGAAGCCGCCGGTGAGTAAGCCGCGTACTTCGTGCCGCCGGCGAAACGGTTCGAGCCCTGCACGCTGGGGTCGTTGGAGGTGTATCCGAAACCGTAAGTGCCGCCCGGCCAGAGCTGGGGCGTGCCCCACGTTCCATAGAAGTTGTCGACCACCACCGCGTAGGCGAGTGAGGTCAGAGGCTGGGTCATGCGGGTGCTTACCGTGTAGCCGTTACCGGCGTTTGTCGATGTCGTGACCGACGTGGGCCTGCTGCCGGACCAGTTATTGCTGCTGTTGAGGTCGGCAAAAGTAACCTCGTTAGAGCTCAGCGAGAAGCTCAGAAGAGAGGTTACGCGCTGCCCGTTCGAGCTCTGCGCGTCTCCGGTGTTGCCGGCGTTGTCGGACGCCCTGACCGAGCAGTAGTAGTTCTCACCCGTGTTCAGATAGACAGGAGTGACCGAGACAGACGTATTCGTACCCCTGTCGTACCATGACGAACCGGGCTCCCAGGCGCTGTGAGTGGAGCACCAGTAGTCGCCGTTCGATGAGCGCCGGATAGCGTATTCGTATTTCTGAAGGCCGGAAGCGCCGCAGTTGAAGCCGGTCCAGTTGGACTCGATCACCGTGAGAGAGCCGTCGTTCCAGTCCTGGTCCCCTGTAATTCCGTCATAGACCGTGCCGCCCGTGGGCGGCGAGATGTCGATGCCGAAGTCACGCTCCGCCTCCCCGTTGCCGCCGTAAGCGACCCACTCGGAGTAATGTCCCGCCGCGTCCTTGACCCTTGCCTGCCAGTGGTACTGTGTGGCGTCGTCGAGGCCGGTGATGGTAACTGTAACGGGGACAGGCTCCCCGGAAGAAGGGACCCCCGTCCCGGTGGCGTCCTCGACGTCGGAGAACGGGGTCGCGATCGGGTCGTTCTCCACGCAGAGGTAAAGCGTGTCCGTAGCGCTCGGGTCCGAAGCGGTGGCCGTGAACTTGACCGAGGCCTGGTTGATCCACTCCCCGGTCGCTATAGGCGTGTCATCGGTCTTCTTTTGATCTATGTCGTCGATGGTCGGGCCGAGGGACCCCACCTCTATGTTCAGCGCGAACTCGCTGGTGTTCCCCTCGCCGGACGGGTCGCCTGCGGGGCTTATGGAGATGGCCGAGACGGCGTCCTCGGCCGACAGACCGGAAAGCGTGTCGCTGAACTCCCCGTCACCGTTTGCTGTCGTGGACTTGAGGTACTCATACCCCTGACCGTGGTCCGACGGGTCCGGGGCCTCGCCCACCAGGTAGAACTCGACGCTCGAGTTCGGCGGGGCGGTGCCTTCCACAGTCGCGTTCCCGGACTCGTCTATGACAAGAGAGCCGCCCTCGAACACCGGGAAGTTGTAGCCGCGGTTCGGCTTGTTCGTGTTGTTGTTATTCCCGTCGTTGGGGGTGACCCCGTC
>Ga0315274_10003427_pt1 | contig 23587 bp, 15 predicted proteins | sample YL17G02_20_MG_FD_203700 | JGI IMG/M metagenome (GOLD analysis project Ga0315274, IMG submission 203700) | Sediment microbial communities from Yellowstone Lake, YNP, Wyoming, USA - YL17G02_20 | ecosystem: Environmental > Aquatic > Freshwater > Lake > Sediment | place: USA: Wyoming | collected...
ACGTCCATGGTCTCCCCTGCCCTCCCCCTTGGGTTATTCATTTGAATGTAAGGGGTCGCCGTCCCATTCCGTATACACCGAATGGGGTCCTCGATACACCTTGAAGAGAGCAGTTCTCATGGACTCGTACGGTTCCCCCTTTAACGAACTACTTCCTTCGTGCACCCAAAAGCCATTTGGATCCACGAAGTAATATGCGCTCTCGCTGTATTCCTTCAAATCTTGGGGTCGCCGATATGTGAGCAGGATTTCCATGATGTTGCACTGTGGAGGATCGTTTAATCTGGCATTGATATCGAGCCATCCCTTCCGAAATTCGTATGACTTCGTCTCCTGAGGTATGATCTTCGGAGTGGTGGTCGTGTCCCAAGAGGCACTCACCGATACCTGTATCGTCTTTGTTTGAGGGAAGAACCGGTGCGAAATCATCTGCACTCTGGTCTGGACAGCTTCCACTGGACCAGTATTTGTCAGTTCCCAGTGAGGAGGGGTATTGCCGACGGACTTCAACAGCGAAGCCAGCCTGAAACTCGGCCGAAAATCCAATTTCGAGAGCCTCCGGGTCACTTCACTATTCCTGGTGGACAAGAATGCCGACCATCCGGAGATTGCTATGGCGACGACGGATATGCTTATCGGTACCCACACCCGCCAGTTCCTTCCCAGCCACGTACACAACCGAGCCGTTAGCCTGACGCGTCTTGAAATAGGCTTGCCCTGTTCGTCTAATATATCGCTGGTCATACAACGTCAGTCGATGAGCCACGTAAATGAGACATTCTGCTTTTTCTGCTGTGAGTCGACACATCCAGGCTACACGATGGAACATACTTATGCAAGCGTGAGCATGGCACTGTGTTTGTCGTCGATTGTGATCGGGACAGGACTCGTTCAGCGGTCCCTGGATTCCGGCCTTTGCGGGAATGACATGAGGGTGGGCGGTGTATCAGGGGGCGTCAGGGAGTTTGGAGGTGGAGGCGGGCGAGGAGGGCGGCGCCTTTGGTGGAGGAGTCCTGCTCGGGGACGTATTGGGCGGGTCGCATCCACCTTTGCTTGGCGCGGATCAGGGCGGGGTTGACGGCGCCGCCGGTGACGTGGATGGTGTCGCGCAGGGGGACGTGCTGGGCGATCTCGTCGAGGTGCTCTTTCTGGTACTGGCACAGGCCGCGGACGATGGCGGCGAGGATTTCTTCCCGGCTGGTTGTCTGGGTCAGGCCGTGAAACTCGGCCTTGAGCGGCTCCAGCGAGTAGCGTGAGCCCATCAGGTAGGGGACGTAGGTCACGCCGCTCTCGCGGTCGAGCCAGGCATCGACGGCGAGGGGCAGGAAGTCGTTGTAGAAATCGTCGTCGCTCAACTCGCTGCAAAAGACGCTCTTGAACCATTCGAGGGCCTTGCCGCCGGCGTTCATCACGTGCAGCGTCAGCCAGCGGCCGGGCAGGACGTGGGCGCGGATGTTGTAGTTCTGCGAGGGCAGGCAGCGGGGCAGGCAGACGAGGCTGATCTCGCACGTGCCGTTGACGTTGATGATGTCGCCGGGGTCCTGGATACCGACGGAGTAGGCGGCCAGCACGGCATCGTTGCCGCCGATCAGCACCTGCGGCTCCTTCCTCAGGCCCAGCTCGTTGGCGAGCGGGGGGCGGACTTTGCCGACGCTTCTGTGTGCGGGCATGATCTGCGGCAACTGGTCGAGCGACAGGTTGAACGCGCTGGCGATGTCCTCATTCCACGTCAGATCGTTTCGCGTCGTGTTGTACAAGGCGGTGAGCGAGGCCGAGGATGGGTCGATGGCGCAGGCGCCGGTGAGCCAGTGGGCGAGGTAGGTGTTCGAATGGCCGAACGTGCGGGTCTTGTGGAAGAGGTCCGGGTGGTTCTCCCGGAGCCAGAGTATCCCGGCGAGCGAGCAGCCGCCGGCGACGGGCATATTTGCGGTGGTTTCGAGCAAGCGGTCCAGGCCGATGGTGTCGATGATCCTCTGGGCCTGCTTGCGGGAGCGCTGGTCGAGCATGAGGATGGCGGGGTACAGGGCCGTGCCGTCGGCGGCCATGGCGGTCAGGCCCGGCGTCGTGCCCGACAGGGAAATCACTTCCATGTCGCCGACGAGATCTTCCATGGCCCGGCAGCCAGCGACGAACGCCTCCTTCCACTTGTGTGGCTCGATGTCGCCGCACAGGCCGTCGTTGTACACGTTGATCGAGTAGCCTTGGGAGAACTGGCGGACGGGCTCCAGAGCGTCCTCGGTCAGGCGAAATACGCCCATCTTCATGCTCGTCGTCCCGATATCCACGCCAAGGATCAACACAGCGTTTGTCACTCCAACCTTACAGGGTGGTACGGGCTCGGTGCGCCCGGTCGTACATCACAGACACTACCGGATCAGGAAGCCCTCGTCGATCAGCGCCAGCTTGATCTGCGCCACGGCCTCATCCGGGACGGGCATCAGAGGTTCGCGAGGCCGGCCGCCCCTGAGCCCGACGAGGTCCATGGCCGCTTTGATGCCCGCCACGCCCCACGTTCCCGAGATTGCTTGGTTGAGCCGGATGAGCCCGGCGCTCAGGTCCCTCGCCTGCTCGTACTGGCCCTGTGTGAACAACTCGTAAAGCTCCGCGCAGGCTTCCGGCACAACATTGGCGAGCGAGATTACCCCGCCGGTCGCGCCGATGTGGAGCGACAGATACAGGGAGTTCATCGATCCGGCGAGGATGGTGAAATCCTCCTCCGGGTCCACCTCGGCCAGAAATCTCGCCGGCCCCGTCGAGCTGGAGTCCTTCATCCCGGCGATGTTGGGGTGCTTGGACAGCTCGACTACGGCCCTCGACGGAATCTGCACGCCGCCCGCGAATTGCGGGGCGTTGTACAGCAGCACGGGCACAGACACCGCCTCGGCGATTCGCTCGTAGTAACGCACCAGTGTAGCGGCATCCATTTGTTTGGCAAAATAGTGCGGGGCCAGCACGCTCACGTAGTCGAAGCCCATCTGGGCGGCGATGCGCGACTTCTCGACGGTCTCCTTGGTGGATTCGCAGCCCGTGCCGACCATGACGACCTTGTCGCCCTTCTCCTGGGCAAAGACCTCCAGGACCAGCAGTCGCTCCTCGCTGGTGAGGCTCTTGTACTCACCGTTGGAGCCAAGCGCGAAAAAGCCCTTGAGGTGGGACTTGCGAAGCTGGGTCAGGTTATAGGTGAGAGCATCGAGGTCGGGCACGTCTTCCACGAACGGCGTCACGACCGGTGCAAACATGCCCGATAGCTTCTGCCTATTGTGATTCATGGTATCGTCCTCATGCGTACTCTACAAATCATCCGTCTTCCGGCGCGACAGGGTACGACGGCCTGCCTCCAGCGTGCGGAGGATCTGGCCCGTGTCGAAGACGCAGCCGGCCCAGGTGCCACCACTGATTTCCTGCAACGCGGCCCAGAGGCGCGTATCATCGGGCAGGTCCGCGTACGGCACCAGATCGGGCCGCGCCCTGCGGTTGGCCAAGATTTCGCTGCCGAGCTGTGGGCTCTGCCTCTCGGCCGACGTATTCACATCGCCAACCAGATCGATGCTGCCCTCCAGCCGCCTGCGGTCGATGACGATCCGGATGATATCGCCATCGAGGACTTTGCCGATAGGCCCGCCGGCCAGGGCTTCGGGCCCGATGTGGCCGATGCAGGCGCCCGTGCTCACGCCGCTGAAGCGGCCGTCGGTAATCACCGCGACGTGCTTGCCCCACGAGAGGGCTTTCAACGCCCCTGTAACCTGGAGCGTCTCCTCCATGCCGCTGCCCAGCGGTCCGGCGCAGATGACGACCATGATGTCGCCCGGCCGGACGTCGTCGTTTCGGATCGCCGCTATACCCGCCCGCTCGCCGATGAACACGCGGGCCGGGCCGGTCTTGCGGTACACGCCGTTCGCATCCGCCAGCGACGGGTCGATCGCCGTGCTCTTGATCACCGAGCCCTCCGGTGCGAGATTGCCCTGACAGATCGCGATCGTACCCGTCAGGCCGCGCTCTTGTGCTCTGTGCGGCGGCATGATCACGTCGTCGGGATCGACGCCGTCCTTTTGAGACAGAGTCTCGCGCAGACGCTGCCGCCGGTCCGAATGCTCCCACAAGTCGAGTGTTCGCCCGAGGGTCTCGCCGCAGACCGTAGGCACATCGAGATCGAGCAAGTCCATCGCTCGCAGATGAAGCATCACCTCCGGCACGCCGCCGGCGAGATAGGCGCGGACGGTCGGATGCCCGACCGGGCCGTTGGGCAGGACGTCCACGAGCCGGGGCGTTTGCCGGTTCACCGCGTTCCAGTCGTCGATAGTGGGGCGGTCCAGACCCGCCGCATGGGCGACGGCCGGGATGTGCAGCAGCAGATTCGTGGACCCTCCAAATGCGGCGAAAGTCGTCATCGCGTTACGGATCGACGCGTTCGTCAGTATCCGGCGGGCTGTCAGGTTCTGTTGGGACATCCGCAGCAGGGCACGAGCCGAACGCCGGGCAATATCCAGCCAGATTGCTTGGCCCGAGGGGGCAAGCGCAGCGTGCGGCAGCGTCAGGCCGAGGCCCTCCGCGACCACTTGTGAGGTCGCGGCTGTGCCGAGGAATTGGCAGCCGCCGCCGGCCCCGGCGCACGCACGGCATGCCATCTGCCTCGCATAGTCGAGTGTCACTTCGCCCAGGGCAAATCGTGCCCCGAGGGATTGAACGGTTCCCAGATCCTCGCCCTCGCTTGGCGGCAGTGTTACTCCGCCCGGCACGATGGCCACGGGTAGGTCGTGCATTGAGGCCAGCGCCATCATCATTGCGGGCAGCGACTTATCACACGTGGCGACGCCAAGCACGCCCTTTCGCGCCGGCAGGCTGCGGATCAGCCGCCGGAAGATGCTCGCCGCGTCGTTGCGGTAGGCGAGGCTGTCCATCATCCCCGGCGTACCCTGCGTTCGCCCGTCACACGGGTCCGTGCAGCAGGCGGCGAACGGCATGCAGCCGAGGGCCGCGAATTCCCTCGCCGCCGCCTCCATCAGCAGCCCAAGCTCGTAGTGTCCCGAATGATAGCCGAGCGCGACGGGCCTGCCGTCGGCCCCGCGAATCCCGCCCTGGTGACTCAGGAGCAAGAATGCATCAGCATCAACCCGCGAAGGCTCCCACCCCATCCCGACATCCTGGATCATGCCAAACAGGTCCCCGCTCGGCGCACTCGCGAGAAAGTCGCCGGCCAGCGGCAGCTCGCCCGCCGGACCTGGGGCATGCGTGGCCACGTTGTACACGGCCTCGTCACGGCAACCCAGGACATCGTCAAGTGACACCGATCCAGACATCAACCGTTCTCCTGTAGAAAACGTCATAGTCTACCACCTCCCGCTGCCTCCATCCACCGCGAAGAAACGAGGAACACGGAGGAATTGGAGCCGCAGACGAACGCCGATCCTGACCCCGTCATTCCCCAAAGGCGTGAATCCGGTCTGCTCCCGAAATACTCCCCCAGCGACAGGATTTGCAGGATCGGCGGGTCCCCCGCCCATACGGACACTGGCTCGATGATGATGTATCCTGGACCATCGGCCGCTGTGCAGGGCGCGATCTCAACGCCGACGGTATCATCAATCTCCGGGACTTCTCGAAATTCGCACAGTCCTGGACCCACCAAGTCAGATAGGAACTCCTCTGGGAAACGGCATGGGGAGGCAGTATCGCCATGGGGACGGTTCGATCCGGGTGGGAAAACTGTATCCTGCGGCTGGGGGGCGGTGTATAATGAGTGGGCGGAAACGTTTGTGGCGGCCGGTGGTGGATGTCGGGGAGAAACCGCTGGAAGTCAGTAACGTTTGGGAGCATCGGGCGTCATAGTAGATGTGGGATTCACAATAGGCCGGAGCCTTACCTGCAAGGGTAAAGCAGGATCCGGGTGTTCCGACAGGAGACTGCGCTATGTCTCTCACAAAATCATTTCGGCAGAAGGTCAGGGCGGTTCGAATCCGCTGCAGTATCAACCTCTTTTTGCGGCATGCGGGGCGGGTATTGGCCGTCGGCGGTGGGGTGGTCGCCTTGGCTATATTGGTCCATCGTCTCTTTGCTGTACCTGTCCTGGTGTCGTGGGCGATGTGGGCATTCTGGGCGGCAATGGCTGGGGTCATACTGTTTCTCTGGTTTCTCGGTTTGCCCAGCCGGATGCAGGCGTCATTGCTGCTCGACGAGCGGCTGAAGCTGCACGAGCGGTTCAGCACCACTCTGGCATTGGCCAACTGCGAAGATCCGTTCGCCAGGGCGGCTTGCGCGGAGTCGATGCAAAAAATCCAGCGGGCGGACTTGCGCGGGCACTTCCCTATCGGCCTTTCCCGTAGCTGGTACTACGGTGCGGGGATTTGGGTCGTTGCCATTGGACTGCTGCTCTACATGCCTCAGAAAGACCTTCTCGGCTTCATGAAGAAGAAGGAAAAGCAACGGGAGCAGGCGAAGCAGCTCGCGGAGGCGCAGACCAATATCACGGAGGCGACGGATGCGGTCAAGGTGGTGATCAAGGATCTGCGTGACCCCTCGCTGGCGGAGGAGTTGAAGAAGCTCGATGATCTCGCGAAGGCGGGCGACCCACAGGAGGCCAAGCGGGAGGCCATCAAGGTCCTGGGCGATCTGTCGGAGAAGATCAAGCAGATGCAGGGCGAGGCCCAGATGGAAGCCGGGGACATCCTGCAGCGGATGCTCCGGCAGTTGCATGGCTCCGCAGAGCCGTTCTCGCAGCAGATCCGGATGGCCATGGCCAAGGGCGATTTCTCCCAGGCAGCGAACCTCCTGAGGCAATTGCAGAAGCAGTTGACCGAGGGGGCTCTCTCCGATCAGCAGCGACAGCAGATGGCCGAGCAGTTGCAGCAGTTGGCCAAGGAATTGCAGAAGCTGTCGGCCCAGCAGCGGGAGCTTGAGGAGGAATTGGAGAAACTCGGCCTCGACAAGAGACTGGCACAAATGGACAAGCAGCAGTTGCGACAAGCGCTCCAGCAGCAGGGGCTAAAGCCCGAGCAGGTGGAGCAGCTCCTGCAGAAGATGGCGGCCTGTCAGGCGGCTTCCGGCAAATGCTCCGGGTTGGCCCAGGCGATGGCCAACTGTGGGGATGGGACAGGGGGGCTTTCGGCCGATGAGCTGTCCGGAGCCATCGAGCAGCTCGATGCACTCGATACCCTGGAGCAGCAGGTGCTGCAGTTGCAGGCGGGGCTCGACGAGTTGTCCAGGTGCGTGGGCTGTCTTGGCGAAGGCATGTACGATGGCCTCGGTGGGCAGTCGCCGTTCCGGGAAGGCAACGCCAACCGGTATGGGTCGGGTTCGGGCGGGCCGGGCCAGGGGTACGGTCCGAGAGACTCCGATGCCGAGGGACAATTTGGCACGAAGACCACTCGCGTGACCGGCAAGTCGGACCCGGGGCCCGTCATCGCGAACTGGTACTTCAAGGATACGCAGGTCAAGGGCGAGGCCCGTCGCGATTTCGTGGAGGTGGTCGAGGCCGGCCGGGCACGAGCCGCCGACGCCATCAGCGAGAACCAGATCCCGCGAAAGTACGAGGAGGCGGTGAAGAAGTACTTCGGCCAACTCGAGCAGCAAGCCCCAAAACCATAGGCACTAAAGAGGATTTCAGATCGGAAATGTGAGATTGAGATTGCGGACGGGCTGTCTGGCGGCCGTGATGGTCGTGGCCTTCCTATCCATGATTTGTGTTCTACTGTTCTCGGGCTTATCCTGCAGGGACCGGTCACAGCGGCCGGAGGTTGTTCTCTATTGCTCGGTCGATCAGGCTGTCGCCGAGCCTATCATCGCGACGTTCGAGAAACAGGCCGGGATCAAGGTCCTCGCCCGCTACGATACCGAGGCCAGCAAGACGGTCGGCCTCGTGCAACGCATACGGGCGGAGGCGGGCTCACCGACGGCCGACGTGTTCTGGTCCGGCGAGATTTTCCACACGATCCGATTGGCCCGTGAAGGGTTGCTGGCCCCCTATCGTTCGCAATCCACGCAGAGCTGGCCGGCCGGGCTTGCCGACCCGAACGGGCTCTGGTACGGCTTCGCCCTGCGGGCCCGCGCGATCGGGTACAACACGAACAAGGTGTCGGCGCAGGAGGCCCCGAAGTTGCTGGAGGATGTCCTGGATGCGAAGTGGAAGGGCCGCCTGGTGATGGCGTCACCGGCCTTCGGAACGACGGGAGGGGACGTCGCGAGCTGGTTCGCCCACTACGGGCCGGAGCGGGCGACGGAGATTCTCCAGCGGCTGAAGGACAATGAGGTACGAGTGGTCTCCGGCAACAGCACGGCCGTACGTATGATCGCCACCGGCCAGGCGGATATCTGCTTCACGGATACGGATGATGTGTACGCCGGACAGCGCAATGGCTGGCCCGTCGCCATGAACTTCCTCGATCAGAGGGGTGAGGGCGTCCTGGCGATTCCCAACACGGCGGCCATGATCAAAGGCGGGCCCCACCCCGAGGCGGCAGCGAAGCTGATGCAATTCCTGCTCGGCGAGGAACTCGAGCGATTGCTGGTCGAGAGCGATTCTCACAACGGTCCGGTCCATGCGTCCGTGGCACAGAAGTATCCGCAGTATGCAATTGCCCATTCCTTGAATGTAGACTACAGGCAAGTCGCGGATTCTCTGCCCATGGCGATTGAATCGGCGGGGGAGATTCTACGGTGAGCACAGGGGCCGCACCAGTCAGATTCATGAAGGCTGCCTGTCTGGCACTGTGGCTGTTGGTCGTCCTGTTGCCGCTGCTGGCTCTGGCGGTTGCGGCTGTGTCATCGGAGTCACAACCTGAGCTTGCCCGGCCGGTATTCACTTCCCTATTGCGCACGGTGGTTCTGGCCGGCATCATTGCCGCGGCTTCTGTCGTACTGGGTTGGCTGCCGGGCCGACTGCTCGGGACCTGCGGCACTCACAGCAGTGCGCTTCTGCTGTTACTGTTGCTGCCGCTGGTCTTGCCGCAGTACGTGCTGTACTACGCATGGTCGCTGCTGCTGAGCCCGACGACGCAACTTGGCCGAACGCTTGCCTCCTCACCTGCTCTGGCGAGGTCCGTTGGCACGGCGGTCTCCACGGGCGTGCTCATCGGCTGGTACTGGCCGCTGGCGGCACTGATACTGACACAAGGCCGGCGGAGCATCGATCGTCGCATATGGCAAAATGCTCTACTCGATGCAAGCTGGTTTCAGACTTTTCGCCACGTCACTATGCCGCTGCTTTCGCGGACGGTCCTGTTGGCGTTCGGTGTGTGCTTCGTTCTGTCGCTGTCGGAGTTTGCGACGTTTCACTTAGCCGGCGTGAGAACCATCGGCACGGAGCTTGCCGTGCTGTACGAGCTGACCGGCGAGGCGGCCCCCGTCGCTAGAGCGGCGTGGCCGGTCGCGATCATCGCCCTCGTCATGTCGGTCTTCCTGGCCCGGGCGTCGGAGGAGTGGACCTCTGCAACGCTCGTCAGCGGGCCGACAAAGGTTGGGTCCCGAGCACTCGACGCAACGGTATTCTCAACCCTGATGCTCGTTTCCTGGGCGGCTCCCGTGCTCTTGCTGGTCAGCAATGTCACGACCCTGCAGCCGCTGCGGCAGTTTGTCGCGCTTCATCTCGACGACCTCCTGTGGTCCCTCCTGACGGCCGGGTCCGCCGCGATCCTGGCGTGCCTGATCGGCCTGAGCGGATTGTTTTGGACGGCAGACCGCGCCCAGGCACATACGGCGAGAGACCTCAAGAGGGCAATCGGACGCTTCGTCGTTCACGCCGGCATGTTCCTCGCGATGTTTCTGCCCGCCTCCCTGTTGGCCGTCTCGCTACTGAGGCTGTCCATCGCCGCGGGCTTGCCGGCGGACTTGCGCCAGAGCTGGCTGATGGTCGCCGCGGGCCAGGCCTCGCGTTTTGCCGGTGTCGCCCTGATTCTGCTGCTGCTGACCCGCTACCCCGACCGGCGGCGACTGGCGGTGATGGCCTCGCTCGACGGGGCCTCGCCACTGGCGGCATGGCGGCACGTCCACCTCCCACGGACGTGGCCCGTGCTGGTCGGGACATTCCTGTTGGTGATGATGCTCAGCATCACGGAACTGCCGGCGACGATGGTCCTGCTGCCGGCCGGCCTGCCGAATTTCGCACAACGATTGTTGAACCAGATGCACTACGCGCGGGATCAGCAGGTCATCGCATCCTGCCTGATATTGATATCTCTATTCGCCGTCCTGGCCAGCGCGGTATTCATGTTTCTGCGCATCGGCCGGATTCGATCGTGCATGGGAGTCCTGCTGCTGGCGGTGTTCTTTGCCTTGAGCGGCTGCGGCGGCGACGGCCGCAATGGCGAGCCGAAAGTGATGAGTGCCTTCGGCAAGACCGGCGCCGGGCCCGGCGAGTTCCTGTACCCCCGAGCGATGGACCTCGGCAGCGATGGGTCGGTCTTCGTCGTGGACAAGACCGGTCGGATTCAGCATCTGACCAGCGACGGGCAGTGCCTCGGTGTGATCCGGATGCCGCAGATCGACGCGGGCAAACCGACGGGAATCAGCCTGCACAAGGACGGCCGGCTCTTCGTCGCCGACACGCACTACCACCGCGTCGTGATCTTCTCCCGGGAGGGAAAGATCATCGGCGAGTTTGGCAAATATGGCGAAGATGGTGGTTGCTTCATCTATCCTACTGACGTTGCGTTCTCGCCGGACGGCAGGATTTTCGTCAGCGAGTACGGCGGCAACGACCGCATCAGCGTCTTCACGGCCAACGGCGAGTTTCTCTCTTCTTTTGGCTCTCCCGGCACCGCCGAAGGACAGTTCTCCCGGCCTGCCGCCCTGTGCATCGATGAAGCGAACGAACGTCTCTATGTGGCGGACGCGTGCAATCATCGCATTGCCGTTTATGATCTCGACGGACAGTTGACGGGGTACTTCGGTTCCGCAGGGCGCGGGCCGGACCAGCTTCGTTATCCTTATGGCTTGTCGCTGCTGCCCGACGGGACCATCGTGGTGTGCGAGTACGGGAACAACCGCCTCCAGTTGTTCAGTCCGCAGGGCGAGAGCTTGGCCGTGTACGGGCAGTCCGGCCGGGAGCTGGGCCGGCTCGCGTATCCCTGGAGCGTCGCGGTGGATTCGCATCGGCGGGCCTATGTGGTCGATGCCGGCAACAATCGGATTCAGGTGTGGCAACTGTGAGTAGCGCGTACGGATTCTATCTTGGTCAGCCTTGGTGGCTTCTGCTGGGTCTGGTGGTCATCCCGATGGTGTGGGTGGCCCGCCGGAATCTGGCGGCACTGGGAACGGGGCGTCGCGCCGCGGCCATCGTATTCCGTACGATCGTGGTCCTGTTGCTGGTCGTCCTGCTGGCCCGGCCGATGCTCGTGCGGAAGAGCCGCAGCGCGACAATCATTGCGGTGGTGGATCGCAGCCAGTCCATCCCTGCACAAGAGAGCGAGGCTGCCCTGGACTTTCTATCGCAGGCAGTGAAGGCCAGAGCGGGCGGGGACCAGCTTGCCGTTGTCGATATCGCCGAGGCCGCCAGTATTTCCCGGCTGCCGTCCGCGGACACGAGCGTCCGCCGACGCAATACGACGCTCACGGGCCAACAAAGCCGGCTCGCGGCCGGTATCGAGATGGCCATGGCCATTGCCTCGCCCGACGCCGCCACGCGCATCCTTCTGATCAGCGAGGGCAACGAGACGGAAGGCGACTTGAAGGAAGCGGCGAAGACAGCGGCGGCCAACAAGATTCCCATCGACGTGCTGCCGCTGGAGTACCGCTACGAGAGCGAGGTGCTCTTCAAGCGTCTCGTGGCCCCGCCACACGCCCGCGGCGGCCAGACGGTCTCGCTGCGATTCATCCTCAACAGCACCGCCGATGTCGCGGGCAGACTGCTGTTGACCCTGAACGATAAGCCCGTGGACCTGGCGCCGGACTCGCCCGAGGTGGCCGTGCCGGTGGAGCTCAAGGAAGGGATAAACGTCAAGACCGTCTCCATCCCGCTCGGCACGCGAGGCGTGCACAAATTCGAGGCGGTGTTCATGCCGGATGACCCAAAACGGGATGCGATTGTGGAGAACAATCGCGCCAGTGCCATGACATACGTGGCTGGGCCCGGCCATGTCACTGTCGTCGATGCGGACAATACTTCCTCGCAGGTGCTGATGCGGGCGTTGCAGGGTACCGATATGGAGGTCCACTATGTTCCCGCCGCCGGCCTGCCGGACAATCTGGCCATGTTGATGGATACGGACGCCATCGTTCTGGCGAACGTCGATTGTGGAAGCATCACATATCAGCAGCAGGAAATGCTGTGCCGGTACGTCAACGATCTCGGGGGGGGACTGGTGGTGGTCGGTGGGCCGAACTCCTACGGCGCGGGCGGCTGGATCGGCTCGCCGCTGGCCGACGTTCTGCCGGTGGATCTGGACCCGCCGCAGAAGAAGCAGTTGCCCAAGGGGGCGCTGGTCTTGGTCATGCACGCCTGCGAGATGCCGGACGGCAACTACTGGGGCAAGAAGGTCGCTGCCTCGGCCGTCGGCACGCTGAGCCGGCTCGACCTGGTCGGCATCCTTGCCTACAACTGGGGTGGCACCGATGACTGGGTGTACCCGCTGGCCCCGGTGAACGACAAGGCACAGGTCGCCGCCGCGATCGAGCAGATGCAGATGGGGGACATGCCGAGCCTGCACGCCCATCTGCAGATGGCCTATGACGAGCTGGTCAAGTGCGATGCAGCCCAGAAGCACGTCATTGTGATCAGTGACGGCGATCCGACCCCGCCGTCGGCGAAACTGTTGAAGGACCTCGCCGATGCGAAGATCACGTGCACCGGCGTGTGCATCTTTCCTCATTCGACCGCGGACAATATCAAGCTGCAACAGATGGCCTCGGCGACGAACGGCCGATACTATGATGTCAAGGACGCCCAGTCCCTGCCGCAGATATTCATCAAGGAAGCGCAGGTCGTCCGGCGCTCATTGATTATCGAGGAGACGTTCTCGCCGCAGGTGGTGTATTCGCTCAGCGAGACTCTCAAGGGAATGGCTGTACCGCTGCCGGCCCTGGATGGGTACGTGCTGACCGGGCCCAAGGGGGGTCTGAGCCAGCTCGTGTTGGCCACGCACCAGGCGGACCCGCTCCTGGCGACGTGCCAGTCCGGCCTTGGACGCTGCGTCGCGTTCACCAGCTCGGCCGACAGCCGATGGGCGGGCCAGTGGCTCAAGTGGTCTGATTTCGCTCGTTTCTGGGAGCAGGTGGTGCGCTGGGCGGGCAAACCGGCGCAGTCTGCCGACTGCGAGATCTCCACCGACGTGGAGGGCCAGCAAGCCACGGTGAACGTCGAGGCGCTCGATGCGGAAGGCAAGTCCCTGCAGCTTGCGGCCATCGAAGGCCAGGTGCTCACCCCGGAGATGAAAGGCGAGCCGCTGCAATTGGCCCAGACCGGGCCGGGGCAGTATTCCGGACGATTCCGTGCGCCAATGTCGGGCAGTTACATCGTGAACCTCCAATACCGGAGAACGGGGCCCGACGAGAAGGCCCACCTGGCGAATGCTATCGTCAGCGTGCCGTTCGCCCCGGAGTTCCGCGACCTCTCGGATAACTCGCCGCTGCTGAAGGAGATCAGCAAGATGACGGGCGGGCGGGTCCTGTCCTTGGCCTCGGACCCGAACAAGGTGAACCTGTACGAGCACGCGGGGCTGGAGTTTCCGGAGACGCACCTGCCTCTGCTGCGGCCGCTGATGCTGGCGTGGATTGTGGTCTTCCTGCTGGACGTGGCGGTCCGGCGGGTGATCCTGAACGTGCGGGCGGGTCTGCGAAGGGTGAAATCCTGGGTCCTCTCCACGGCCAAGCGTGAACAGGACCAGACCATTGCCCGGCTGCAGGCGCGAAGACAGAAATTGCAGGAGCAGTGGTCCTCGCGTACGGCCGACGATGTTCTGTCGAAGCATTACGAGGGCGCGGAGAAATACCAGGGCGAGCTTCTGAATGGCGAGCCGAGGCGCGAGACGGAGCCGCCGGCGAAACCGCAGGCGGAAGAGCCCCAAAAACAGAAAGCCTCACAGGAAGGAACGCATATCGACCAGCTCCTCAAGGCGAAACGAAAGAAGGCCGGTCAGGACCAGAATGAATAAGGGCAAGCGTATGAACGGGAACCAGGAGAATCGAGCGATGATTGTGAACGAGAAAGAGGTGGAGGCGCAGTGCGGGGAGTTCCGCGAGATGTTTGAGGCGCTGCGGCGGGAGGTCGGCAAGGTGATCGTGGGCCACCAGGAGATCGTGGACGGCGTCCTGATCAGCCTGTTCAGCGGCGGGCACGTGCTGCTGGAGGGCGTGCCCGGGCTGGGCAAGACGCTGCTGGTGCGGACGCTCAGCTCGGCGTTCTCCCTGGAGTTCCGGCGGATTCAGTTCACGCCGGACCTGATGCCCGCCGACATCGTCGGCACGAACATCGTCATGGAGGACCATGCCACCGGCCGACGAGAATTCCAATTCCAGAAGGGCCCGATCTTCGGGCAGATCATCCTGGCGGACGAGATCAACCGCGCCACGCCCAAGACGCAATCCGCCATGCTCGAAGCGATGCAGGAGCACTCGGTGACCAGTGGCGGCCAGGTCCGCAAGCTGCAGGAGCCGTTCATGGTCCTGGCGACGCAGAACCCGATCGAGCAAGAAGGGACATATCCGCTGCCAGAGGCCCAGTTGGACCGTTTTCTGTTCAAGCTCTTAGTGAGCTACAGCAACCGCGAGCAGCTCAAGGCCATTCTGGACCGTACGACGACAGGGCAGGAGCCACAGGCGGAATCTGTGGCCGATGCGGAGAAGATTCTGTGGGCCCAGAAGCTTGTGAGGCGCGTCGTCGTCGCCGAGCACGTGCAGGACTACGCGATCCGGCTGGTCCTGGCAACGCACCCGGAAGGCGAATTCGCGACGGCGATGACCAATCGTTTCGTTCGTTTCGGCTCGTCGCCCCGTGGCGTACAGGCCCTGGTGCTGGCCGGCAAAGTCCGGGCGCTGCTCGACGAGCGATATCACGTCAGCTTCGACGACATCGCGCAATCGGTCCTGCCCGCACTGCGTCACCGGCTCCTGCTGAATTTCGAGGGGCAGGCCGAGGGCACGCGGACGGACGATGTGCTGACGGATGTGATTCAAAATGTCCCGAAGACGGCGGAGCAGAAAGCGAAGGCGTGAAAGGGCATTCGCCCGATAGGACCTATGGGACCTATGTCGCGTGGCGGGAGATGGAATGGCAACGAAATCTACAGCGTCGATAAGAAAGCTGAGCGAGCTGCTGGACCCCAAGTTCATGGCCCGGCTGGATGCTCTCGACGTGATCAGCCGCAAGATTCTGCTGGGCAAGCTGCAGGGCGAGCGGCGGTCGAAACGCCGCGGCCAGAGCGTCGAATTCGCTGACCATCGCCCCTATGTCGTCGGCGACGATCTTCGGTTCGTGGATTGGAACGTCTATGGCCGGCTCAACCAACTCTTCCTCAAGCTGTTTCTGGAGGAGCAGGACCTGACCGTTCACGTCCTCGCCGACGCCAGCGCCTCGATGAGTGTGGGCGACCCCTCGAAGGACCTGTTCACAAAGCGGCTGACGGCGGCGCTGGCGTACATCGGCCTGGTCAACAACAACCGCGTGACGATCAGCCTGTTCGCCGATGGCGTGCGGATGCAGTTGTCGAATATGCGGGGCCGCAACTACCTGCCCCAGATGGCTGAGCTGCTCCTGACCACCGAGTGCGACGGCTTCTCCGATTTCGAGAAGGCCTGTCGCGACCTGGCGGCCGGCCGGATCGGATCGGGCATCACCATCGTGATTTCGGATTTCCTGTTCAAGCAGGGCTATGAGGCGGCCCTGCGGCGGCTCCTCGGCGCCAGGTACGATCTCTATGTGATCCAGGTCCTGTCTCCGCAGGAGATCTCGCCTGAGCTGGCCGGCGACCTGAAGCTGCTCGATATCGAGGACGCCGACGCGGCGGAGATCACGGTCAGCTCGGCGCTGATCAAGTACTACAAGCGGAATCTGGCCGGCTACTGCAATGAGCTGCACGACTTCTGCACGCACCGCGGCGCCGTGTATGTGCGGGCGAACTCCGCGGACTCCGTCGAGGCGCTGGTCCTGAACTATCTGCGGCGGATTCAACTGTTGCGATGATGTGAGGACGAGTACAGCATGGAATGGCTGACACCATTGATCGGGCTTTATGCGGCCGCCGGGGCGGTGCCGGTACTCCTATTGCTCTACTTCCTCAAGCTCAAGAGGCAGGAAACCATCGTCTCGAGCACGCTGCTGTGGAAGCGGGCCGTGCAGGACCTGCAGGTCAACGCCCCGTTCCAGCGGCTGAGACGCAATCTCCTGCTGCTGCTTCAACTGCTGGCGTTGACGGCCATGCTGCTGGCGCTGGCGGGCCCGGTGCTGGCCTGGAAGGGGGGGCCGGGCAAACGCTACGTGCTGCTGATCGACCGTTCGGCCAGCATGAACGCGACAGACGTCGAGCCGAGCCGGCTCGATGCGGCCAAGAAGCAGGCGAGGACCTTTGTGGAGTCGATGCGGGGCGGCGCTTTGGTGTCCCTGCGCGACACATCCGACAATGCGATGGTCGTGGCCTTCGATCGGCACGCCAAGGTGATGTGCAGTTTTACGGCGGACAAACGCCAGCTCATGCTGGCCATCGATGCGATCGAGCCGGGCGATGGCGAGTCCCGGCTGGGCGAGGCCATCACGGTCGCTCGCGCATTCGCGCAATCGCCCGGCGTGGAGGGCAACCTCCGCACGGCCGAGCAGCCCGCACAATTGGTGCTGTTCAGCGACGGGCGGATCAGCGACCTCGAAACGATTGTCGTCGCCGCCGACGAGCTTGTTTTCCATCAGGTGGGGCAGTCGCCGGACAATGTGGCGATCACGGCCATGAGCGCCCGCCGGTCGTACGAGCGGCCGGAGCAGGTTGAGGTCTTTGCCGCCCTGGAGAACTACGGCGGCGAGCCGGTCGAGCGGGACGTGCAGTTCGGCATCAACGGCAACGTCCATGCCGTGCGCTCCCTCCGGATTCCCGCCAGCGAGGCGATGGAGGCCGGCAAGCCTCCCAAGCCCGGCAAGGTGGCCGTCGATTTCTCCCTGTCCTTCGGGGCAGCGGGTGTCCTGGACGTGCGCCAGTTAGGGGCCGACGCCTTGTCCTGTGACGACGCGGCCTGGAGCGTTCTGGACCCGCCCAAGCGGCAATCGGTCCTGTTGGTCACGAATGGCAACCCCGTGCTGGAGTTGGCATTGCGGGCCTGCCCGATTGCGAAGCTCGACCCGTGCACGCCGGCCGGCTTCGATGCGATGGACCCGGTGGCGTTTGCCGAGCGGCAGCCGTACGACGTGATCGTGCTGGATAACCATGTCTCGGCGAATCTGCCGCGGTGCCGCTATCTCATTTTTGGGCCGCCGCCGCAGGGCGTGGATGTCAATTCCCCTCGCCAGATCGAGAACCAGGTGATTGTCGACTGGCGGTCGCAGCATCCCGTGCTGCAGTACGTGAATCTGACGAACGTCTTCACGGCCAAGAGCTACGAGTTGCAATTGCCTCGCGATGCGGAGGTGCTCGCGGAATTCGGCGAGTCGTCGGCGATGGCCCTGGTGCGGCGCAAGGGGAGCGTTTACTTGTTGATCGGCTTCGACGTTCTGCAGAGCAATTGGGCGTTCGAGCCGAGCTTTGTCCTGTTCTGTTACAACGCCCTGGGGTACCTGGGCGCTCAGGCCGGAGGCGGCGAGCATCGCGGGCTCCAGGTCGGGGAGCCCATTGCGATGGAGAACGTGCCGGCCGGGGCGACGGTGACAGTCACGCGGCCGGATGCCTCCAAGGTCGAGCTGAGTCCCGACCCAAGCGCCGCGGTGCGCTTCCCCGGCACGCAGCGCGTCGGTGTCTATGGCGTGGAAATCCCGGAGAAGTCGAAGCAGTTCTATGCGGTCAACCTGTTGGACGCCGAGGAGAGCCGGATCGAGCCGCAGAAGGAGATCAGCTTTTCCAGCGTGACTGTTACGGCGGAGCAAGGCGATGTTCAGCGGGCCAACGTGCCGCTGTGGCCGGTGCTGGTCTTTGCGGCCCTGGTGCTTGCCTGCATCGAGTGGCTCGCATATAATTTCCGCGCTCGAATATAGGTCCTATAGATCGAATAGGACGTATATGTGCACACGAATCAAAGCGGAGAATCTCAGATGCTGAGAATCCTGATTGTGTTTCTGCTTGTTCTGACATCGGCCCCATGCGTGCAGGCGGCCCGGGACATCGAATTCAACGTCGATCTGTTCTGCGGCTGGGACGGGTTCTACCGGCCCATGGAATGGACGCCGACGGAGATCGGCATCACCACGAACCTGACCGAGCCCTTCGAAGGCATCTTCACGCTCTCGGCCCAGCAGGACGGCCTCAACACACTGAACATCGTGCACAACATCGTGCTGACGCCGAACCAGCCGCTGCCCCTGCCCCTGGCGACGAAGTTCGATTTCCACGTTGGCAAGTGCGTGTTGACGATTCGGGACAAGCGAGGCCGGACGCGGTGGGAGCAGGCAATCGACATGTGGGACTTCTCTACGGCGAACCGGCTGCTGAAAGTCGTGCAGGACCAGGACCTGCTCGTCGGATTAGTGGGCCAGCCGCAGTTCGGCCTGCTGCGCCTGCGCGATGACACCGTTTGCATGTCCCCCCGCGGCCCCGGGGTCGTCTACGTGGGCACCAAGGTGCCACGGATGATGCCGTGGGACTGGACGGGATTCGCGAGCCTGGACCTGCTGGTGCTGTACGATCCCGACTGGACCCTCCTGCGGCCTCAGCAGGTCAAGGCGATGTGTGACTGGGTCTCGAACGGCGGCACGCTGCTTCTGATCCTGGGCCGGCATCCCTTGCCGCAGGACAGCCCGCTGGCCGACCTGATTCCCTTCCACATCGGCGAGCTGCGGACATACGAGGTCCCTTCCGAGGCGTTGAAGGAATGGGATCTTGACTCAAGCCGGCAGGAGACTGTGCCTGCCTGGTCGCTGTCGGCCAAACCCCAGGCCCTGCTCTGGCAGAAGACTCAGGCGCCGGACGCGGGATACCTGTACGGGGCTGGCTATGCGGGCTTCGGGCGAGTGGCCGTCTTGGGATTCGATCCGTCGGGCTTGAGTGCAGAGCAGACGCGGCGCACGGCAGAGTTCTGGACGAGACAAATTGCCGCCTGCCTGGATGTGCCGGCCAATGCCCCGACGGTGTTGCCGACTCCCTACGGAAATGGGGCCGGCACCGGGTGCAGGCGGACGATCACGCTGAAGAGCCAGGTGCCCAGCGATGCCGCCCAGCAGCGTGTGAACCAGGACCAGCTTCGGATCAGTATTGCCCAGGATGCCAGCAACCGTGTCATGGAGCACCTGTACCAGCTTCGGCAGATGCGGCCGGTGAGCATTTGGTGGGTCATCCTCACGCTCTCGGCGCTGGCCGTCCTGCTCGGCCCGGTGGACTACCTCGTGCTCAAGCGGCTGGACAAGCTGCCCTATACCTGGCTCACGAGCAGCGGCTGGATCCTCGTCTTCACCGTGGGCGCCTACTATGGCGTCCAGCATCTCCGCGGCGGCACGATGCAACTGCGGGCCGTCTCGGTGCTCGACAGCATCGCCGACAGCAACTGCGCCTGGGCCACCTACTACGCGGGCCTGTTCGCTCCCCGCAGCGACGATTACCGGCTCGACGGCCTGAAGGCGACCCAGTGGTGGGCGGGGATTGCCCCGACCCGGGAAATCACTTGGGCCTATCAGCGCGAGTCGGCCATGCGGCAGATTACCTGCGTCCAGCAGGACGGTGCGAACTTGCCTGTGTCCCTGCCAATCAACATCTGGACGGTGCAGTCGCTGCTGGGTGAGGCCCCGCTGGATCGTGCGCCCTTCGCCGCCAAAGTGCAGCACAAGGGAACCACGGTCGCCGTGGAAGTCGCCAACAGGTCGGGCAGCCATATCGTAAACGGTTTTGTCCTTTGGGCAGACGGCTATGCCGATCTCGGCCCGGTTTCCGCCGGCTCGACACAGACGTTCGATGTGCCGGCACGCCCGTTCAATGCGTGGGGCGACAACATGCGGCCCGACGGCCGGCCCGTACGGGTCCCCGGAACCCTGGTGGGGATCAGCACGCCCCGCTATCCCGGTATCCTGGGCGAGCAGGCGCAGAACGTCTTTCTGGCCCAGGGCTGCTTTAATCGCGCGCTCATCATGCATGAGTATCTGCGACGAGGCGCCGCTCTGGTCTGCGTCGTCTTCGACGAGGCACCGGCGCCGTTCGCCGTCAGGGGCCGTTCCTATGATACCAACCACATCCAATACGCCAGACAGCTTGTTCTGGATCGTCGTCAGTGATGCGATACGAGGGCAACGTCCATGATTGAGACGAAGAAACTGTGCAAGAATTTCGGCGATCTGGTGGCCGTGGACAACCTGGACCTGCACATCGAGGCGGGGGACATCTTCGGCTTCATCGGACCCAACGGCGCCGGAAAGACCACGACCATGCGCATTCTCGTGACGCTGCTGGAGCCGACGAGCGGCGCGGCGTTCATCGACGGGCTGAATGTCACGAAGCAGGGCAAGGACGTTCGCCGGCGGGTGGGCTACATGCCCGACTTCATGGGCGTGTACGACGACCTCAAGGTGTTCGAATACCTCGAGTTCTTCGCCGCTGCCTTCGGCATCGAATATCGCAAACGCGAATCCATCGTCGACGGCGTCCTGGAGCTGACCGACCTCGTATCGAAGCGTAACGCACCTGTGGACAGTCTGTCCCGCGGCATGCAGCAGCGCCTGGGTCTGGCGCGGGTGTTGATCCACGACCCGAAGGTCCTGATTTTGGATGAGCCGGCCAGCGGGCTCGACCCTCGCGCCCGCATCGAGATCCGCGAGTTGCTCCGCGAGCTCAAGCGCATGGGCAAGACGATCATGATCTCCAGCCACATTCTCAGCGAGCTGGAGGAGATCTGCGACCGCATCGGGATCATCGAGCGCGGCCAGTTCGTGTTCAGTGGGTCCCTCGAGGAAATCCGGCCGCGATTGGGCATCCAGAGCAAAGTGCGCGTCAAGGTTGTCGGCGACGAGAGCAGGGCGGTGGAGCTGCTGACCGCTCTGCCGCAGATTCAGCAGGTGGAGACGGTCGGCGATTACCTGTCCGTGACGTTCCGCGAGGGCGCAGCGAGCGACGGGCTCATCGCACGCACGCTGGTCAATGGCGGCGTGGACCTGGTTTACCTCCAGCCCGAGCAGCTCAAGCTCGACGAGGCGTTCCTGAAGCTCACCAAGGGAATCGTACATTAGCATATTGTGCAAGCGTAAGGGTGGCGCCCGAGAGCGCTATGGATCAAGACGAATTCGTCACAGCGATCGCATGAAGAACGCTTGATACGATGATGCAGACGGCGGCGATATTCGATTGGCTGCGGCACTTCAGCCCGCTTCGGCTGGCGGGGCCTCTTTCCGACAAGGAGCTGCGGGTGGCCAGCCGCAGGGCTCGCAGCTATATGCTGCGAAGCGGCTATGTCCTTCTCTTGTGCGTTCTCGTGCTGTCGAGCTGGTACAGCATGGTGGGAATACAGAGGGTCAAGACCACTGCGTTCGGGGTCTCCCGAGCCGCCGAGATGGCCACGTACCTCACCAGCACAATCATCTGGTTCCAGTTCGCGACAGCGCAGTTCATTGCCGCCATGGTACTGAGCGTCTCGATGAGCGATGAGCTTCGCCGGGGTACCTTGAGCACGCTGATGACCACGCCCATCCGGAGCGTGCACATCGTTGCGGGCAAGCTCCTGGGCGGGCTGTTGCAGGTGGTGCTGTTGCTGGCGATCGGTCTGCCGGTGCTGGCGATTTTGCGGGTGCAGGGCGGCGTGCAATGGAGTTCTGTCGCAGCAGGCTTTTGCGTTACCGTGACGGCGGCTCTGTTTGCGGCTGCGCTGAGCCTTTTCCTATCCATGCATTACCGCCATCCATACCAGGCGATGTCAGCCGCTGCGGTGGTGTACTTTGTAGCCTTCCTCATTTTGCCGGCGGCCTTGACAATGCTGACTTCCGTCGGAGTGTTGAGCCAGTCGCTGAGCCAGCTCCTTATCGATCTGACAAATCCCTTCCGGGCTCTGCATGGGGCTGTGCCGCTCCGCGGGGTGGTCACCGTTGGTGGTTTCCCGTGGCCGATCCACTGCATTGCCCTGTCCGGTGTGACGCTGCTCCTCCTGGGCCTGTGCGTGTGGCGCGTCCGTCCAGCGGCGGCTGGGAGACTGCCTGCCAGGATCGAGGCGAAGTCCCGTCCCATCGCGCGCTTGTATGGGTCGCCGCTCGTGTGGAAAGACACGGCCGGCAGACTTCTTCCGTGGCGACGCGCCGACATGGCGATTGCCGTTGTTGCCCTGGTCACGTGCGGCCTCATCATTGCGATCCACTCACCCCGAACCGGGAGCTATGGATTCTATCTGCACTACTTCACATGGGGCCTCTGGCTGCTGTCGCTGGTGCGCCTGGCGATCTCCGTGGCCGGCGGGATCACCCGCGAGAAGGAAGGCGGCACTTGGCCCCTCCTGCTGACATCGCCACTTGACAGCAATCAGATCATACGAGCCAAAGCGGTGGCCGCGTTGCGTCAAAATGCCATACTGCTGCTATCGGCCTTCGCGGTCCAGTGTTCCCTGTTGTTCTCCACCGTGGGCCGGGTCAACGTCTTCTACATGGCGTTCTCTGTCGTGTCGATGGTGGCCACCATCTTCTTCATCGTGTCCGCAGGCTTGTACTTTGGCGTGCGTCTGCGGACCACGACAGTCGCGGCGGCCGCGACGCTTGGGACGCACCTGTGCCTGAATTTCGTTGTGAGCCGCCTGCTCATCACGTTTCTCTTTCGACTCCTGTGGCATCCTATCGCCAGGACCGGCGGTTCATCCATCCGGATGGCGCTGCTGAGTTTCGCCCCATCAAGCGGCATGCTCATCCTTAATCTTCTACTCGCCAGATTTCTGTTGCGCCGGGCCCGCAGGAATGTCAGGCAGTACGTTTTTTGAGCGGTCGATCAGACAACTATGACTGCAGCGACAACATACCGCGAATTCTTGTTCCAGCTCCTCCGGCGGCCGGGCTGGGCCCTGATGTCGCTGGTGGCGTCGGTCTTGCTTGTCATGGGTATCGGCTCGTACTTCGGCCTCACCATCAAAACCAGGGCAAGCGCTGTGGTGACGACTATTGTCGTCTGCCTGATGGTGAAATACGGTATCGCGTGGATGTTCGCATGCGTGGGAGTTCCGCTTGCGGCGGGGGTCGGCGCCGGAGAGGCTGCATGGGGCTTCTTCGGCTTCTGCATCGCGATGGTCATCCCCGCTGTGATCCACGTCACCATCGGTGTTGCGGCCATCCGGGTCGCCGCCCAACGCGTCAGGCACGACGTCTTCTGAGGAGATGATGCCGAATATGGCGGTGCATGTGGGACAATCCGTGATGAACGCCGTCCGGCTTGGCTGGCTCACGGGGCCGATCTTCGATAACCCGACTTCGCGGATTCGGCTCCGGTTCGGATTTTCTTGAGGCCAAAGTCCTGATTTTCGGGGCTGTGAGGGCCGGTGGGCGGGTTCAAACCCGTTGTAGTGAAGACCCGGCCTATTGGCGGCG